>Ga0114931_10006201_pt1 | contig 14720 bp, 12 predicted proteins | sample 2SBtaG_FD_89579 | JGI IMG/M metagenome (GOLD analysis project Ga0114931, IMG submission 89579) | Deep subsurface microbial communities from Kolumbo volcano to uncover new lineages of life (NeLLi) - 2SBTROV14_V59a metaG | ecosystem: Environmental > Aquatic > Marine > Volcanic | place: Kolumbo...
GCGCGAGGCGTCGAGGCGAAAGACCAACGCCGACGCCACCGCCACCCGGTACAGCGCCTCTTCGGCGTTCTCCATCCACGCCTCGCCGTCGATGCCGAAGTCGTCGACGCCGAAGCCGGCGCGGGGCGCCTGGCCGCCGCTCCACCAGGCGGCCAGCTGCTCAGCGGTCTCGGCCAGAATCTCGTCGTCGAACAGGTCGTTGGAGGAGAATCGCGCCACCGGCACCGGCGCTCGCTTGCCCAGCGGTGAGCCCAGCGCCTGGACAGCGCGCGGGACCACGTCGCCGGCGCCGCCGCGCCCAGCGGGGGCCGCGGTCGCATTCGGCGCGGCGCCACCGGATGCGGGCGCCGCGGCACCGCCAGATGTCGTCGTCGCGCCGGGGATCTGCGGGTCGGGCTCGGCCTGGTCCTCTTCGAGGTACTCCTCGATGTCCAGCTTGCGCGCGCGCTCGAGCATCGCCTCGCCGCGCTCGCCCAGGCCGATGGCCACACCGATGCGCTTGAGCACATCCACGCCGCGAGCCATCGCCACCCACGCGTGCAGCTCGCGCCGCGGCACCGGCGTGCCCCGGTACGCGAACGAGTCGAGGAACCCAAACAGCTCCCCGGGTGGGGAGACCCGCTCGGCCAGACGCTCGACGGCGATCTTGAACAGGATCGGATTGGCCTCGAACAGCCGGTCGGCCAGCACCTGCTTGGCGGTCACGGCGTCGGTGTCGGCAAGCGTGCGCATCAGCGGCGACGGCACGATCGGATCGCCGGAGATGCGGAGGAAGCGAAACAACCCGCCCAGGCGCCCGCGGTCGAACAGGTCGGCCTCGCGCAAGCGGGCGCGGAACGCCTTGAACGGCTCGCCCTCCTCGGGCACCGCGCGGCAGACACCGATCAGGCGGCCGACGACGGTGCGCGGGTCGCCGTTGGGCAGGTACGGAAACTCGGTGAGCTGGGGCATCGATGATCCTCGGCGGACCATCATGGCACAGTCGGCCAGACCGCTGGGCTGGCCCCAGCCCCACGTGTTTCTCGACAGTTGCATTGGTTCCATCCCCGAGCTCTGCCGATTTCCCTTTACTGACTGACCAAGTCAGTTTTATACAGTGGCCCCATGGCCCGGCAGCGCCCCAAAGACCGCATCCCCGAGCTGATCGCCGCAGCGACGCGGGTCTTCATCGAGTCCGGCGGCTTCCAGCGCACGCAGATCGGCGACGTCGCCCGGGCGATGGGCGTGGCCAAGGGGACCATCTACCTCTACGTCGAGAGCAAGGAGGCGTTGTTCGATCTGGTCCTCCGCTGCGCCGACGACACGCCGCGAGAGCCGTCCGCCCTGCCGATGCCGACCCCCGCCCCCGGCTCGACCGTCGAGCTGGCCGCCGGCCGCATCCGCGCGGGCGGCCGCTTCCCCGCGCTGACCGAGGCGCTGTCGCGCACGCATGTGCCGGAGCCGCGCGACGAGCTCACCCGCGTGCTCACCGAGATCTACGACGTCCTGGCCGCCAATTGCACGGCTATCAAGCTGATCGGCACCTCGGCCCACGACCTGCCCGAGCTCGCCGCGGTCTGGTACGGCGAGGGCCGCGCGCGGCTGTCGGCGCGGCTGGCCGAGTACATCGGCATGCGCACTTCGGCCGGGCAGTTCGCGCCGATTGGCTCGGCCCGCGTCGCCGCCCGCCTGGTGGTCGAGACCCTCACCTGGTTCGCCGTCCACCGCCACTGGGATCCGATGCCCGAGCCGATGGACGAGGACGAGTCGCGGTCGACGGCCCTCGACGTGCTGGTCCGTGGCCTGCGGGGAGACGCCAACTGATGGACCTCTCTCTGCTCTACCTGGCGGCGATCGTCTTCGCCGCCTACGCCGCGCAGACCGCCGCCGGCTTCGGCGCGGTGCTGATCTCCTTGACCCTGGGCGCCCAGGTGTTCGCCATCCCGCGCCTCTTGCTGGTGGTCGTGCCGCTGTCGCTGGTGCAGTGCGGCTACGTCGCCGTACGCCATCGCGGCGCCATCGACTGGCGCCTGCTCGGCGGCCGCATCCTGCCGTTCATGGGCATCGGCGTGATCGCCGGTCTGTCGCTGGCGCCGCACATCGGCGGCAACTGGCTGCGGCTGATCTTCGGCGCGCTGGTGCTGCTGTTGTCGCTGCGCGAGATCGCAGCGCTGTTCGGCCCGCGCGCCGGCGAGCCGCGGGCGATCCTGGGCGAGGGACCGCTGGCGGTGCTGCTGCTGGGTGCCGGCATCATGCACGGGGTCTACGCCATCGGCGGACCGCTGCTGGTCTATGCCGCCGACCGCAGCGGCATGTCCAAGGCCGCCTTCCGCAGCACGATCACGGTGGTGTGGATCCCGCTCAACGTGATCCTCGCCGCCAGCTATCTGTACAACGGCGCCTACGACGGCGCCGCTCTCCACGATCTGGGCATCGCCGCCCTGGGCCTGCCGCTCGGCATCCTGCTGGGCGAACGGATCCACCACCGCATCGACCCGCGGCGATTCCGCCTGGTCGTCTTCACCTTGCTCGCCGGCGCCGCCGTGGCGCTCCTGGCCCGCTGAGAGGAGTCCCTTCATGCACGCCATCGTCATTCGCAACGGCATCCTGGTCGACGGCACCGGCGCCCCCGCCCGCGAGGGCGCCCTGGCCATCGATGGCGATCGCATCACCGCGGTCGGATCCGACGTCGGCACCGGCAAGCGCGAGATCGACGCCCGCGGCCACATCGTCACCCCGGGCTGGGTCGACATCCACACCCACTACGACGCCCAGGTCACCTGGGATCCGTACGTCACGCCGTCGAGCTGGCACGGCGTCACCACCGCGGTCATGGGCAACTGCGGCGTCGGCTTCGCCCCCGCCCACGCCGACGAGCACGACTGGCTGATCCAGCTCATGGAAGGGGTCGAAGACATCCCCGGTGCAGCCATGACCGAGGGGATGGCGTGGGAGTGGGAGTCGTTCCCCGAGTACCTCGACGCCCTCGAGCGCCGCCCGCGGATCATGGACATCGGCGCGCAGGTTCCCCACGGAGCGCTGCGCGCCTACGTCATGGGCGAGCGCGGGGCCAAGAACGAGCCGGCGACCGGCGAGGACATCGAGCGGATGGCCGCCATCGTCCGCGAGGGCATCGCCGCCGGCGCGCTCGGCTTCTCGACCTCGCGGACGTTCATCCACAAGGGCTCCGACGGTGAGTACGTGCCCGGCACCTTCGCCGAGGAGGACGAGCTGTTCGGCATCGGCCGCGCCCTGGCCGGCACCGGCCGCGGCGTGTTCCAGATGACCTCCAACCACGCCGACATGGATCGCGAGGTCGAGTGGATGCACCGCCTCGGCCGCGAGACCGGCGCGACCCTCAGCTTCAACCTGCTGCAGTTCGACGAACAGCCGGACAAGTGGCGCAAGCTCTTGCGCATGCTCGACGCCGCCCGCGCCGAGGGCGTCGATCTGTACGCGCAGATCGCCGGCCGCCCGGCGGGCATCCTGATGACCTGGCAGGGGACCGCGCACCCGTTCCTGCCCTACCCGTCGTACATCCGCATCCACCAGCTGCCGTGGGCCGAGCGCCTGGCCAGGCTGCGGGATCCGGCGTTCAAGGCCCAGCTCCTGTCCGAGGAGCCGCTGCCGATGGGCGAGTTCGAGACCTTCATCGTGCGCGGCTTCCACAAGATGTTCCGCCTGGGCGAGCAGCCGGACTACGAGCCGGATCCGTCGACCAGCGTCGCCGCCATCGCCGCGCGCGAGGGGTGCCGCCCCGAGGAGATCGCCTACGACCTGCTGATGGAGCAGGACGGCCAGGGGCTGATCTACTTCCCCATCTTCAACTACTCCAACGGCAACATCGATCACCTGGCCGAGATGCTGCGCCACCCCGGCACGGCCATGGGCCTGTCGGATGGCGGCGCTCACTGCGGCGTGATCTGCGACGCCAGCATGCCCACCTTCATGCTGACCCACTGGGTGCGCGACCGCGCCCGCGGCGATCGACTGCCGCTGGAGCTGATCGTCGAGGCGCAGACCCGCGGCACCGCGCGCGTCTACGGCCTGCACGACCGCGGCGTGCTGGCGCCGGGCCTCAAGGCCGACGTCAACGTGATCGATCTCGACCGCCTGACCCTGCACGCGCCGCGCATGGCGTTCGACCTGCCCGCCGGCGGCCGCCGCCTGATCCAGCGGGCCAGCGGCTACACGTGCACCATCGCCACCGGGCAGGTGGTGATGGAAGGGGGCGAGCCGACCGGCGCGCTCCCGGGAGTGCTGCTGCGGGGGCCGCAGGCGGCGCCGGAATAAAGCCCGGCGGCGCGCGCGCGCAGCGGTCGTAGGGGGCGTCATAGTCGGCACATGACGCTGCGCGACTACCTCGAGCGCTGGACCGCTAAACAATGACGCATTGACAATGCGTCATTGGCGAAACGCAACAAGGGTAGAGAACCAACGCACACGCCGGGAAAGCAGCCGAATTTCGTCCGCCCTTACCCAAGAGGGGCGGCGGAATTTGGATCCCGATCCAGGCGTCTGGGTCTAGTTCAGATCCAGCTGGGTGTCGGGAGGCAACTTCTTGACGCTGTCGATGCGCAGCGTCGGCTTGGTGTCCCAGTCGGTGTGAAAGTGGACCTCGACCTTGTCCCCCACGGCCACGGTCGATGGGTCGACCGAGCCCAGCGCGAAGCCCATGGACATCGACTTCATGGTCGATTTGTCGCCGAAAGCGTCGATGAAGTCGGGCACCGCCTCGTGGTGGAGGTAGACCACCCCGGCGGCGGGCGCCTTGGCGACCACCGCGCGCACGGTATAGGCGTGCGTCTCCTTGTTCTTGCCCTTGGAGCAGCCGACCGCCAGCAGGGCGGCTGCGACGACGACGAACGCGATACGACCGGTGCGCATGGCGTGAGCCTACTGCCGGCTGCGTCGATTGGCCACCTCGGCCGCTCGGTTCGTGGCAGGATCGGCGCGTGAGGGCCGCCCTGCCGATCGTCATCGCCGCGCTGTCCTGGATCGCGCGCCCCGCCCCCGTGGCGGCTCAAGACTGGTCCAAGCTGCGCGCCGCCGGCAGCGTGGAGATGGATCTGTCGCTCATGCGCCGCGACGACCCGGCCGCCGCCGGCGGCCTCGAAGACACGGCGCTCGCCGGCATCGGAATGCGCGCCTGGGGCGGCAAGACCGCCGGCCTGATGCTCGGCCTCGACATGCGCCTGGGCGCCGGCCGCGGCGGCGGCTTCGCCTACGACGCCGACCTGTTGCCGCTCGGCGCCGGCGTCGCCCTCGGCCCGTGGGCGCGCATCGGCGTGCTCGGCGGCGTCGACCTGTCGGGCGTCACCGGTCACGTGCCGTTCGCCGTCGGCTTCCCGCTGGAGGTGCGGCTCGAGCTCGACCTCGGCTACCACGTTCACCTCGCCGGCTGGGCTGCCGTGCGCGCCATCGCCGGCGCCGACGCCAGGCAGAACGGCTCGGCCAACGCCCCCTTCGGCGACGAGCTGCGCCTGGGCGCCACCCTGCGCGGCGGCCGCGGCGACAAACGCTGGGCCGAAGTGTGGGGCAACGGCGTCTACCTCGGCATCCTCTACGCCGAGCGCCTCGGCACCCGCGAAGTGGGCGCGGTGATCGGCTGGGGCATCACCGACCAATTCGTCGGCAACGACTAACCCCAGCGCTACCGGCGGTCGGCGAAGCCGATGCGGCCGGAGCCGAACGGCACGATCAGCGCCGGTGGCCACAGGTCGAAGCCGAAGCCGAGGCCGAGGACGTGGACCTCGATCCCCTCGGTGAGGCCGATCTTCAGGCCGACGATCGGGGTCTCGAGCTGGATGCCGGTGCCGCCGCTGGTGACGCCCGCGCCGATCAGGCCGCGGTAGTCCTTGCCGATGTTGGTCACCGGCAGGTCGGCGTGCAGGTGACACTTGCGCAGCAGGCGGTCGACGAAGGTGTTGCTGTTGGGTCCCGGCCACGGCAGGTATTTGTCGTGCGGGTGGGCGGCGTCGGCGTGCTCGCGCAGGCAGGGGATGGCCCGCTCGGCCTGGGCGCCGGTCCAGACCTGGTGCAGGATGATGTCGCCAACGCCGTCGAGCGGCCCCGAGCCGAAGCCGCCGACCTCGATCCGGTGCCAGGTCTGCTCGCCCTTCTCGCGCACGGCGAACCAGGCGTGGCGGGCGATGGCGCTGATCGGCTGCGGCATCTCGGTCGACACCAGGAGAACCGCGGCCGGCCCCGGCGGCGGCGGCTTCAGCGGATGGGCAAAGACCACACAGCCGCTCAGCGCGATCGCCAGGGCGATCGCGACCGGCGCTCGACAGGATCGGGGGGCGCGCGGTAGCACTACCCCATGGAATACCTGCACACCATGATCCGCGTCTACGATCTAGACGCCGCGCTGCGCTTCTTTTGTGATGTGCTGGGGCTGGTGGAGACCCGCCGGCGCGATCACGAGAAGGGCCGCTTCACCCTGGTGTTCCTGGCCACCGAGCGGGGCGCTCCGGAAGTCGAGCTGACCCACAACTGGGACCAGGCCGGGCCCTACGGCGGAGGCCGCAATTTCGGCCACCTGGCCTATGCGGTCGACGACATCTACGCCACCTGCCAGAAGATCATGGACGCCGGGGTGCCGATCCTGCGGCCGCCGCGCGACGGCCGCATGGCGTTCGTCCGCTCCCCCGACCAGATCTCGATCGAGCTGCTGCAGAAGGGGGACGCGCTGGCGCCGGCCGAGCCGTGGGCGTCGATGCCCAACCAGGGCGAGTGGTAGCCCGTCAGCGGCAGACTTCGTCGCAGCCGTTGGGGTAGCAGGGCGCGCCGAGCTGCTCCTTGCAGAAGCGGCCGTAGGTGCGCACCCAGCCCAGCTCGGTCCGCCGGTAGCAGCGCATCTCGAGGTAGCTGCAGCCGATGTCGAGGCGGAAGCGATCGTCGCCGCAACAGAACTGGTAGCCCTCCTCGATCGCGACGCGACGGGCGCTGACCCGGACCGGCGGCGCCAGTGCGGGGGCGGGCTCGCGCACCACGCGGCGCGCGGGCGGAGGCGGTGCCGCGGGCGAAGGCGGCGCCGGCTCGATGTAGCAGCTGGCGGCGAGCGCCAGCAGGGCAACGACCAACAGCCCCCGCATCGACTGATGATCGTAGCACGGCAGCCCCGCGGGCCCGGCGGCAAATTACGGCTGGAGGAAGATCGGGTTGGTCACGCCGAACGGCTGCCGCCCCGGGTGGACCGGGTCGAGCGGCGCCTCGCCCCACACGGCCACCACCACCGAGCCGGCGCTGGCTGCCACCGGGACCGCGATCGGGGCGTTGAAGCGAATCGCCGGGTTCTGCGGATCGGCGTCCTCGGGCAGGATGGCGATGGTGTCGGCGGTCTCGCCGTCGACCACCACCTCCATCCACTCGACGTCGACCCAGCTGGCCGCCTGCACCTCGATCTGCACCTGGGCGGTGGTGCCCAGCCCCATGGCGTCGTCGCCCGGGCCGGCCTGGCCGACATGAGCGCTGACGTAGATGCCGCCGACCACCGCCGAGTGTCCGGCCGCGGCGGCGGCGCGGACCATCTCCGGGGTGAGCGTCTGTGGGTCGTCGGTGCCCAACTGCAGACAGGTCCGCGGATAGCCGACCGGCGAGCTGCGGATCTTGTGCGAGTCGGACGAGCCGACGGCGAACACCCGCCGGCCGTCGCGCAGGAACGACAGCCAGTCGGCCACCTCCCGGTCGCGCTTCTCCGGCCAGCTGCTGCTGTTGAACACCTCGACCAGCTTGAACTCGTCGTCCCACAGCTCGGGGTACTTGACCGTGCCGGTGATCGGGTCGTAGCCGGCGTAGTCGAAGTAGTTCGCCCCGCCGCGAGGGTGGTTGATGATGATGGTCGGGTGCTCGGGCCGGGCGCGGACCTCGGCGAACAGCTCCTTGGGCTGCATGGTCGTCACTTCGCCTTCGGGCTCGTCGGCGGACGGGAAGTGTTGCCACAGCGGCGCGCCGCCGTTGACCGCGTTGGGATCCTCGACCAGCGGGATGACGCCGAAGTGGCCGTAGGTCTCCATGGTCGTAAGCTCGACCGAGGTCATGCCGAACGCCCACTTCTCGGCGCCCAGGTCCTGGATCACCTTCTCGAAGCCGTTGACGTACTCGTGGTCGGAGCGGACCGGAATCTCCAGGCCGTCGGCGACGGCGCTCCTGACCTTGTCGGCGGCGTCGTCGGGCGAGTCGGCCGAGCGGATGGTGTGGATGTGGAAGTCGGCGCACATGACCCCGGTGGTGTCGACCACATGGTCGAGCACGGCGGCGACGTCGGCGGTGGCGCCGGCGGTCACCGTCACCTCTTCCTCGTACAGTTCGTACTCGTAGCCGCGCGACACGACCACGTTCCACGTCCCCGGCGGGGCGGTCATGGTGACCTCGCCGTCGAGCGGGTACTCGACGTAGAGACGGCCGCCGGTCACCGCCGGCTCACCGAACTGGTCCGGCACCGACGGCGGCGAGCCGTCGGTCGGAAGCAGCTGCACCCGCGCAGGCACCGCCTGGCCATCTTCGCTGTCGACGATGGTCACGTGCACCGTGCCGGTGGCCGGCAGCGACAGGTCGGCGGTCCCCTCGGTGGCGGCGACGTCGACCGGGCCGATCACGGCGTCGCCGCGGCGCCAGCCGGTCAGTTTCACCGCAGTGCCGGCGGGCACGTGCAGGGTGTAGCTGCCGTCGGCGCCGCTCATCGCCCGGGTGATGTAGCCTCCGTCCATATCCTCGGCGTGGACGCGCACGCCGGCGGCCGGCGCCCCGGACGGTTCGCGAACAACGCCGGAGATGGCGCGCTGGGTCTCGCCCTGGGTTCGGGCGACCGCCTCGAGCAGCGGATCGAGTCCGGGACCGCCGATGATCAGCCGCGCGTGGTGGTGCTGGGTCTCGCCGCAGGCGGCGATGTCGAAGCCGTCGGTGAAGTTGGAGGTGAAGCCCGACGCGCTGACTCCGGAGCCGAGCATCTGGTCGGCCATGTACGCCCAGCTGGTGGCGTCGTCGTCGATGAACGCCAGGTACGGGATCTTCTTGCTCTCGGTGTCGAAGCCGACGCCGGGAGCGTAGGTCGGCGTGCGCGGCGTGTACATGAAGCCGTGCAGCATGATCGGCACCGTCGCCACGGTGGTGCGCGGCGAGTGATAGGTGACGTTGATGTCGACGTAGTCGGCGCCCGGCTCGAGCACGTAGTCGATGGCGGCGGGGATGTCGCCGAAGTCGTCGCGCAGGAACGCCGCGACCAGGGTCTCGAAGAACGGCGTCGGCCGCAGGAGGCCGGTGGCGCGAACGATCGCCGCCCTGCCGTCGGTGCCGTCGGCGATAACGCCGACGCTGGTGGTGACCAGGCTGTAGCGACCGGTCAGGACGAAGAACTCGCCGAAGTCGGCGGGGGCGACCAGCGCTCCGTTGTCGACGCGCATCACCCCGACCGGTTTGCCGCCCCACGGGTCGTACAGATCGGAGGCGCCGACGTCCTCGATCACCAGCGCGATCTGGTCGTTGGCCAGCAGCCAGTCGCCCGGATGCCAGGTGCCGAGGCCACTCGGCGAGCCCGGATCGGCGGCGGCGGTCAGCCGCCCGGCGCGGGACTGGCCGGCTCCGCCACTCAGCGGATCGGCGACGCCCTGCCCTCCGGTGTCGAACGACAGATCGAACTTACAGACTGCGGCGCCACCGCCATCATCGCCACAGGCGACGAGCCCGGCCAGCACCGCGAAACATGCGAACCACGTGCGACTCCCCATCGGCAGGTCGCCGACGGTAGCATGTGGTCTGGCCAATTAGAATCAATAATTCCGGGGGTTCAGCGGGAACGGGCGACCGCACGCTGGGTGCACGGCACCGACGTCTCGTCGCCGCCAAGGCCCGGAATCTCCATCGGATCGGCGTCCAGGGCGGCGACCGCGGCGCGCAGCTTGCCCAGCACCAGCTGATCGAGGTTGGCCGAGGTGTAGCCGGTCTGGGTGCCGCCGCAGCTCGACATCGGGTCGCCGGCGCCGGTGGATTGCGGGCCGGCGCCGCCGCGGAGGACGAACATGTTGGTGCCACCGGTGAACTGCGCCACCTGCCGCCAGACCAGCTGGCCGTAGCCGTCCATGCCCGAGGCGGCGATGGTGAAGATCTGGATGCCGCGGCGGGCGGCGACGCGGGCGCTGGCGTCGTAGCCGGGCTCGTTGGCGTAGCGTTGCGGCGGCGCGTCGCCGATGAGGAACGCCAGCCGCGCGACCGCAGCGGGGTTCCAGTCGAGCTTGGTCATCGCCGCGGCGAGCCCGGCGTCGACGTCTTCGGGCATGTCGCCGCCGCCGCTGGCGCGGATGCCGCTGACCTGCCGGCGGAACGCGTCGAGGTCGCCGGTGAACGGATGGACGCGGGTGACGAACGGGTCGCCGTGATCCTTGTACTCGACGATGGCGACGCGAACGGTCGCGCCGAGCTGCCCGGCGCCGGCGGCGACGGTCCGCAGGGTGTCGAGCACGCTGGCGATCTCCTCGGACATGCTGCCGGTGGTGTCCAGGACGAAGGCCAGATCGATCGCCGGCATCGCCACCGTCGGCCGCGCCGGCGTCGGTCGCGCAGGGACCGCGCGCGGTGTGCGCAGCTCGAGCTGGATCACCCCCTCGCCGTCGGCCAGCTCGGCCGCGCGGCGGATCGTCTCCTGCCCGCAGGTCGCCTCGACGGTGACGTCGGGACTGGCCAGCCCGGCGTCGCGGGGAAACAGGATCGCGCGCCCCGACGACAGCGTGGTCAGCTCGGCGCGGTGTCCCGCTCCGTCGACGATCTCCAGTCGACACGACGGCACCGGCTTGCCGTCGCTGTCGCGCACGACCACGAACTGGCGGTCGCGGATATCGAGGGGGCGCAGGCGGGAGTTGCCGTTCCGTGTCATCAGCTTCTGGAACTCGCGGTAGTTGGCGTTGTCGTCCCACTCCCCGGCACGCACCCCACCGCTCCCCACCCGCGCCGGCTCGCCCGGCGCAGCCACCGCGTCCGAGGCCGCGTAGCCGGGTGCCCCGGCGCCCGCCCGGTAGCGGGGCGCGCCGCAGGCGGACCAGATCAGGGCCAGAGCGAGGGAGGTGAAGCTGCGGATCGCCGGGCTCATGTCCGGTCAACGGACGGCGCGCCGGTGGCTTACAGCGGGAGCAACTCGCGAAACTGGCGGTGACCCGGGCCGGAGCGGTAGAACCGAAGCATGACTCGCGCGCTCGTGCCGGCCTCCGTCCTCGTCGCCGCCCTGTCAGCCGCCTGCGGCCCCAACAAGCCCCCGGTCTCCGCCGCCGAGGCCGCCGCGTCGCTCGACGTCGACGACCCGACGCCGGTGGCGACCACCGACGACGCCGATACCACCGACCAGGCCGACGCGCCCGCAGCCACCGCCCTGCCGTCGAAGACGGCCTGCTACTACGGCGAGCTGATGGTCGCGCGCGCGGGCGAGACCGAGACCAACCAGGGCGCGCTGCTGGTCAAGCTGACGATGGACCCGTCGGCCTCGCGCATGGTCGAGGAGACCTGGAGCTTCCCGCTGTACGAGCGCTACGTCGTCACCCGCACGATCCGCGGCGCGTCGTTCACGCTGCGCCAGGACGACGGCGCCTTCGTCGGCAACGGCACGCTCGAAGGGCAGCCGTGGATCTGGAGCGGCTGGAAATCGACGACCACCTCGGCCGACAAGGCGACGCGGGTCGAGAGCGCCACCCATTTCCAGGACGGCGACCTGGTCACTCACGAGCGCGTGCTCGACGCCAACGGCGGCCTGCGCGTGTCGGTCGACCAGAGCCTGGTCGAGATTCCGCTCGACGAGTGCGACCACATGTTCGCCAAGGCGCGCACCACCGCCGAGTCGCTGGCCGCCCGGCGCCAGACCCCGTGAAGCAATCGGCCGGCACCCTGCTCTGGCGACGATCCGCCGGCGGGCTGGAGGTGCTGCTGATCCACCCGTCGGGGGCGTACAACCGGCGCTCGCCGTGGGGCATCCCCAAGGGGCTGCCCGATCCAGGCGAACAACTCGAGGCCGCGGCCCGGCGCGAGACCCTGGAAGAGACCGGCGTCGACGCCGGCGCGCTGGCGCCGCTGGGCCACATCGACTACACGCGATCGCGCAAGCGGATCCATGCGTTCGCCGGCGCAGCCCCCGACGACGCCGCGCCGCGCTGCGCCTCGTGGGAGGTCGACCGTGCCGAGTTCGTGCCGATGGCGCGGGCGCGCGAGCTGATCCACCCCGATCAGGCGGCGTTCCTCGATCGCCTGGAGCAGCTGCTCGGAGAGCAGACGTGATCGCCCGCGCGGCGATCGCGCTCGCCTGCGTGTGCGCCCACGCCCGCCCGGCCGCCGCCGACCCCTGATCTCGATCGTACTTCGCGATCTTCTCGGCCAACCGCCGGTTGTCGCGAACCAACTCGATGCAGACATCGTGAATCCGAAGCATGCTGACCGACCTCCTTGCGAAAGTGAGGTCCCCCTCACCGCCCGGCGCGCAGACAAGGTCAACGGCGCGAAGCGGCGCGCGAAGCACGCGAACCCTTGACGCCGCCGAGCACCGGACGACCGTCAAGACTCACGAGCGCAAGCCCCTCTGGCCTCTCCCCGCTTTTCTGCGCCGCAACCCCCGCATCCTTGATACCAATGTGAGAATGCGCGAGCGCGTGGTCACCTCCAGCGTCGCCGCAGCCACAGGAGCGGCCCTCGCCGCGGCCGCGGTCTGCGCGCTTCGCGACCTCGTCATGGCCGGCAGCGGCCACGGCGTGGCGCTGGTGGTCGCCGGACTGTGGGCGATTCCCGGGCTGGCCGTCGGACTCGCGCTCGGCGCCGTCGCCGCGGCGTGGCGACTGACCCTGGGCGAGCGGGCCCTGCGCCGGGCCCTGACCCGCCTCGCCGACGACCGCGCCCTCGACCGCGAGGTCACCGGAGCGCTGGCCGCCGCAGCGGTCGCGGCCGCGGCCTACGCCGCGCTGATGGCGATGCTGGCCGGCCGCCTGGTCGGCGCGGTCCAGCGAGCCGACGTCGGCGCCATGCTGCTGGGCATCGCGGCGGTCGTCGCGCTGCCGGTGGCCGCCGCCGCGGCACTGCCGATCTACCGGCTGACCCGCCGCGCCGCCGGCGCCGTGCCGCGCACCCGGCGCATCCCCGCCGCGCTGGTGCTGGTCGCGACCATCGCGCTGGCCGGCCTCGGCGGGGCGGTGATGATCGCGCTGACGCGCCTCGACTGGCGCGCTCTGGATCTGCCGCTCTACCGCACCATCGCGCTGTACGGCGCGGCGATGAGCCTGTGGGTCGGCCTGTTCTACGGCCTGGCTCCCACGCTTCGCCGGCGCGTGCGCCGCCGCGGCGCCATCGCGCTGGCCGCTGCCGCCGCCGCCGCCGTCGCCGCACTGCTGGCGCTACGCGCACAGCCGGCGCCGGCCGCCGTGCTCCGCGTCGCCAACCACACCGGCGGCGCGCGGATCCTGTTGTCGGCAGCGCGCGCCCTGTCCGACGCCGACGGCGACGGCTACTCGGCGCTGCTTGGTGGCCCCGACTGCGACGACCACGCTGCCGGCGTCCATCCCGGCGCCCGCGAGATTCCCGGCAACGGCATCGACGACAACTGCCTCGGCGGCGACCGCGCCGCGACCGCCGCGCACCATGTGGCGCCGGCGCATCCCGCCGCCGCGGCGCCGCACTGGGACGGCAACCTGCTGGTGATCCTGGTCGACACCACCCGCGCCGACCGCATGGGCGTCGCCGGCTATCGCCGCGGCGGCAAATCGATCACCCCACACATCGACGCCCTGGCCGAGCGCGGCGCCTACTTCACCCACGCCTGGGCGCAGGCGCCCAACACCGCCCGCTCGATCCCGTCGTTCATGACCTCGCGCTTCCCCTCGCAGGTCAGGGTCGACAGGCAGTTCAAGAACTTCCCCATCACCCGCGACGACAACCCGCTGCTGTTCGCCGCGCTGCGCGCGGCCGGGTTCCACACCGCGGCTTTCGCCTCGCACTACTACTTCCAGGTCAACCCGGGCATCCGCCACGGCTTCGACGAGGTCGACAACACCGGCGCCGTGGCCATGGAGAAGGACGCCAACGAAGTGGCGGCACCGCGCATCGTCCCGCGCGCGGTCCGCGCACTCGAGCGAATGGCCGACTCCGAGCAGCGCTTCGCCATGTTCGTCCACCTGTTCGAGCCGCACTCCTCGTACGTGCGCCACCCCGGCTTGCCCAACCACGGCGGCCGCATGAGCGACCGCTACGACGGCGAGATCGAGTTCGTCGACCAGTGGATCGGCACGCTGCTCGACGCCCTGGAGCAGTACGACCTGGACCGCAAGACCGCGGTCGTGCTGATCGCCGACCACGGCGAGGCGTTCGGCGAGCACCGGGTGGCCGGGCGCAAGATCTACTACCACGGCCGCTCGCTGTACGACGAGCTGTTGCGCGTGCCGCTGATCATCGCGGTGCCTGGCCTGGCGCCGCGGCGAATCGACACGCCGGTGATGCTGCTCGACGTCGCGCCAACACTGCTCGAGCTGGTCGGTGCCCCACGCCCGGACGGCTTCGTCGGCCGCAGCCTGGCGCCAGCGTTGGGCGGCGCCGAGCTGCCGCCGCGCGATCTGTTCGCCCAGCTGTTGCCGGCGCCGTACTGGAACCACCGGGCGATGACGATGGTCAGCGGCGACGGCCACTACAAGCTGATCCTCAGCCTGGCGCCACACCGGCACACCGAGCTGTACGACCTGGTCGCCGACCCGCACGAGCAGCACGACCTGGCCCGCGCCGATCCC
>Ga0114931_10006202_pt1 | contig 14719 bp, 12 predicted proteins | sample 2SBtaG_FD_89579 | JGI IMG/M metagenome (GOLD analysis project Ga0114931, IMG submission 89579) | Deep subsurface microbial communities from Kolumbo volcano to uncover new lineages of life (NeLLi) - 2SBTROV14_V59a metaG | ecosystem: Environmental > Aquatic > Marine > Volcanic | place: Kolumbo...
CCACCGGTCAGCCAATCCTGACGTGGAATCCGGCGGCGACAAGCCGGTTGACCTGCTGTCGACGGCGCTCGGCTGGCGGGAAGCCGGGCAGGGCGTCGCGCTTGCGACTGTCGTCAGCACCTGGGGCTCTTCCCCGAGCCCTGTCGGCAGCCAGCTCATCGTCAGGCAGGACGGACATTTCGAGGGCTCGGTCTCCGGCGGCTGTGTCGAAGGCAAGGTCATCGAGGCAGCGATGGACTGCATCCAAACGGGCAAGCCTGAAACGCTCGCGTTCGGCGTCGCTGACGAAGACGCCTGGGAAGTCGGCCTGGCCTGCGGTGGCGAGGTCGAAATCTACGTCGAAGCCATCGAATGAAGCTGTCGATCCTCAGGAAACTCGTGGCAAGCCGCGCGGAGCGGCGCCCGTTTGCACTGCTGACCGACATGGTCAGCGGAGCACAGTGGCTGGTGTTCGCGGCTGGCGATGCGTACGGGGGCGATGCCGGACAGACCGAACCCTCCGGGGAGATTGTGGCGACGGCGCGGCGTTTCCTGCAAGAGCAGCGAAGTTCGGTAGCCGACATGGCCGGGTCCCGCTACCTCGTGCAGGTGCATGCGCCGCCGGCGCGATTGCTGGTGGTCGGCGCCGTGCACATTGCCCAGGCGTTGCTGCCCATGGCCGAACTGGCCGGCTTCCGGGTGTTCCTTATCGATCCGCGGGAGGCGTTCAGTGCACCTGAGCGCTTTCCCGGTATCGAGATGATCCGCGACTGGCCTGACCTGGGCCTCGAGACCCTTTCCCCCGATGTGTCGACGGCGGTCGTCACGCTCAGCCATGATCCGAAGATCGACGACCCCGCGTTACGTGTCGCGCTCGCCTCCGACGCATTTTACATCGGTGCGCTGGGTAGCCGGAAAACCCATGCCGCGCGCCTGAAACGACTGTCCGCCATGGGCATTGCTGACGAAGCGCTCGAACGAATTCATGCCCCTGTCGGCCTCAAGCTCGGCGGCAGAAAGCCCGCAGAAATAGCCATTTCGATCCTGGCCCAGATTGTCGAGGCTCGCTACCGCCGGCACGGCTAGGCACGTTTATCGATCACGGCATCGACGTGGATCGCAAATGAGAAGCAGCTAGTATTCTCCAATTGCCCTGTTAGCACTTGCGACTGCGGGCTTTATCGGATTCAAGGTTGCCAGAATTCATTTTCAGATTCGCAAATAGCCGCCTCCCGCGGGAGGATCGTCAGCCGCTCGCCGAAAATGGACTAAAATAACTTTTGGCAATCCAAAGCGGACATTCGCGTTTCGTGATCTCTCATCGGAATCGAATTAGCATTGAGGAGATAAACAATGAGAACAGGTTTTCTGCTCATCCTTGCAACACTATTCACGGCATTCCTGACTGGTTGTACCCCAACAGAGTCGGGCGGGACGGATATGACTTCGCAAGAAACGTCGAAGGAGCTGGTCGGTCGCTGGATCACCGGTATCTGGGGTCGCGGCAATATTGAGCTACTTCAAGAATTGGCAACCGAGGACTATAGCTATAGCTACCCTGGTCAGGAAGGCCTCCGAGGTGATGCATTCGTGGATTACGTCCACGCGATCCGTTCGGCAATTCCTGATCTTGACGATACGATCGAACAACAAGTCGCCGATGGCGATACCGTTGTCACTCGCGGCACGACGCGAGGCACTCACCAGGGATCGTTCGGTGACATCGCCCCAACGGGAAATTTGATAGAGGTGTCCTGGGTGATGTTCACGAGACTCGAGGATGGTCGAATTGCCGAGGAATGGGAAATATTCGACGAGCTGGCGTTGATGAAGCAGCTGGGCGCTATTTCGATGTCGGAATAGCGCCCCGAGTAATCAGGGCCAGTCCGTTGTCAGCCACCGGCGATCGGCGGGAACAGCATGACTTCGTCTTCATCGGCCACAGCATGGTCGTTATCGACAGCGATGTCGTTCACGGCCACTTTGACCACCTCGATGAATTCGAATGCCTGTTCGTACCGTGACCCGCGGCTGCCCAGCCAGTCGAGCAACTGGCCGACATTGGTCACGTCGGCGGGAAGCGTGATGATTTCCTCATCGATACCGAGCGCGTCTTTTAGCCAGGCTGCGTAAGTTATCTTCATCGATACGCTGGCTTTTAGCCCGTCCGCCTGAAATCCGGCTTGCGCCGTTGCTGGAATGACTCGATGCCTTCCCTGGCAGCCGCCGTGCACGCGCTTTCGCCGAACGCGCGGTAGCCGGACTCGAGGGCTCCTTCCAGCGTGTCCGATTGCGCTGCTTCAGCGACGGCGTCCTCCACGATACCGATCACCTCTGCGCTGAGCGGCAGGCCGTCAGCACTGACGGGATCCTTGTCGTCGAACGACGGAATGTCTACGAAGCCTGTTTGTGTCGTCGGCGTTTTGCCGTGCACCGAGATCGCCATCGTGACGGCCTGGCGGATCAACTCGCTATAACCACCGGCGAGTTGGTCGATAATCCCCAACTCTTTTGCCGCGATGGCATCAAGTTTCTTCGCGGCCCGCAACATATCGTGAAAGGTTTGTGCGGCTTCCGGCCAGCGACGGTACGGGACGACCAGGCCGCCGATTCCAGGCACGATGCCCAAGGTAATCTCGGGCAGCTGCAGCCACGCCGAGTCGACGGCAATGATGCGTTGGCAGCGCAGCGCCAGTTCGAGGCCGCCCCCCAGCGCCATGCCGTTCAGGGCGGCCACGACAGGTTTGGTCATGCCGTCGAGGTGCCGCAGTAAGCGCGATGAATCACGGGCATATTGGGCGGCGCCCACGGCATCACCGAGGTACTCCGGGAACCGGCCTATGTCCGCACCCGCGCAGAATGCGCGTTTGCCGTAGCCGGTGATGACGAAACCTTTGACCTGCGGATCATCTCCGAATTGATTGATGACGCGCAGGATTTCATCATTCAGCCTGTCGTCCAGGGCATTCAGCGCTTCGGGCCGGCGAATTGTGATCACCTTGACGCCATCGATGTCATCGACCAGCAGGTATTGCAGAAAGTCGCCATAGCGGGTGATTTCCTGCTTCGGCATCGGCATGCCGGGCCGTTCCTCTTCAAGGCGTTGCAGGATGCGCGACACTTCCTTCTGAGCCAATTCACCCATCAGCTCCAACGGACCTTTTTTGAACGCAAAGGCAAGGCGGCATCCCAGTTCGAGGTCTGCCGGGGTGCCGATAGAGCGGTCGACGACATCCACGGCCTGGGAGAAAACGATGCCGAGCAGGCGATCACGAATACGTTTCGCAGTTTCCGGTGAGACATCAATGGCTTCGCCGCGCGGCACCGTGTTCCAGGTCTTGACGGAACGAAACCACGGGGCTGGCCGGTAGTGTTCGCCTTCTGCGTCGGCCTGCAAGTTGTTGACCTCGGGGATGATGTCGTTGCCATTGGCGAAGTTGAGCACGTCGAACGGTCCCGCGTGGACGTAGTTCAGGGCAACGCTGTCGATCTCGCCGGCCGAGGCGTCCGCCAGCAGAAAAGCCGCTTCGTTGCACCAGTTGTCGAAAACCCGGTCGAGCATGAAGCAGACATCGTCCGTCGTGACCATCGGCACCTTGCCGGTAGCGGCGAATAACCAGCGCAGGTATTCAACGTTCTCACTGCGGCCGCCATCCCAGTCGATTACTTCGACCACCGGGTTGCTGAAAGCAGGGGCAAAAAAATGGGTAACGGTGCATCGCTCCTGGTGCTGCAGTTCCGCATAGAGCCATGCCGCAGGTATCGAACTGGTGTTGGAGGTAACCAGCGTGTCCTGCCCGACGATTGATTCCACCTGCGCAAAGATTTTTCGCTTCAGGTCCAGGTTTTCGGTGGCAGCCTCGATGACCCAGTCACAATTCGCGAGCGCCGAGTAATCGGTACTCGTCTGCAGGTTCTGTGAAACATCGGCTGCCTGGGTCTTCGTCAGCTTGCCGCGTTTGACACCTTTGTCCGCATAGGCCTCGATACGGCTGAGAGCATTTTGCAGTTGATCTTCGACGATATCGATCAGTACCAGTGACAATCCCGGAATCGCGCTTTTCAGGTAGTAGCCGATGTCCGGGCCGATGGTTCCGGCGCCGATGATGCCGACTGTTTCCGGCAACGGTCTTGCAGGGGTATCGATGAGTGGGTTGGCCCTATTCTTCATGTTGCAATAACTCCGGCAGTTTCGAGTTCCGCCAGCTGTTTCTCCCCATAGCCGGCTTCGGCGAGCACACGCCGCGTATGCTCGCCGTATTTGGGTGGAAACGAAAGGTTGGTTGTCGCGCCCGTTTCATCCACCGGCATGGGTTGCATATGCACCAGTTTGCCATCAGGTGTTCGGGTCGTAGTGAGTTTGTCGCGTATTGCCTCGAGTTCGCGCACCTCGGCCACGGTATTGATCACGGCGTGCGCAATCGTGGCCCCCTTCAATGCGTCTGCCAGTTCGGTCGTCGCGATGTCCGCCGTGATCGCACCGATCTCAGCGTATATCTGCCGCAATTCCTGCATCCGCCCCTTGTTGGTCGTGCGCTGCTCCCCGGCGATATGCCGGAAGGCCGGGATCTCCGTCAGGCGCCGCCATTGCACGTCGTTGCCGATGGCCACGTAGATATAGCCATCCTTCGTCTTGTAGACATTGGAAGGCACGAACTTGCGATGCTCGTTGCCGGCACGGGTAATTTCCGCGTAGTCGCAGCCGAAGTCGATCAAAGGCAGGGTCGTGACCAGCCAGGACGCGGCAACCTGCAGCATGGAGACGTGAATCGCCTTGCCGGAACCGCTTTCAGCGCGTTGCAACAGCGCGAGGCAAACGCCGGCGAAGACTTCGTCGCCGGCTTTCAGGTCGATGACCGGGATCCCGGAAAGGGTGGGCATGCCGTCGCTGTCGCCGGTGAGTTCCATGTAACCGGACATCGCCTGCACGGCCGGGTCATAACCGGGCACATCGGGGTAATCCGGCCCCAGGGCGGATATGCCGGCCCAGATGATATCCGGCTTGATCGCTTGCAGGGATGCATAGTCGATGCCGAGTTGTGCATAACGGCCCGGCAGCGTGTTGCAGCAGAATACGTCGACATCGAGTTCGCGGATGAGCTGGTGGAGAACGGCCCGGCCCTGTGGATCCTTCAGGTTCAGCGCAATGCCTTCCTTGCCGGCGTTCGGGGCAATGAAGTAGCTGTGCCGGTCCTCGTCAACGACCTTGCTGCCGATGTAGCGGTTAGGATCGCCCGGGAGACCCTTCCCGCGAGGCGTAGCCTCGATGCGTATGACGCGCCAGCCCAACTGGGCGAAACGCAACGTGGCCGACGGCAGTGACAGCGCCTGCTCCATCGACAATATTGTGTATTTACTGCTCAACTTGCTGCAGCGGCGGCGCGCGAGTTTACGGTGCCGCCTTCTTTCTCCCGGAATTGTATGAGTGCACGGAGTACCTTCTCCGGGGACAATGGCGGGTTCAGGATGCGAACGCCCGTCGCATTGCAGAAGGCGTTGGCGACAGCCGGTGCAATGACGATCGTTGGCAATTCAGAAGCGCCCTTGGCGCCGTAAGGTCCTTCCGCACAACCGTCTTCGACGAAATGCAGGTCGAGTTGCGGCATTTCCGGTGCGGTGATGACCTTGTAATCCCGGAACGACGGGTTTTTCAGTATGCCTTCTTCGAGCTGCATGTCTTCGCTGAGCGCGAACCCCAGGCCGATGGCAATGCCGCCCTCGACCTGTGCTTCGAGCCCGGCACGATTGATGATCCTGCCAACGTCCTGTGCCGAAGTCACCTTGTCGACCCTGATCTCGCCGGTCCAGGTGTCCACGGTAATTTCGGCAATATGTACCGCGTGAGCATAGGCAGCCGACATGTCCGATATGTGGTTCGCACCTTCGGGCTCGCTTTTTGGCTCGTAATAATCCGTGACCATCACCAGTTCGGGTTCTGGCTGGAAGTGCATCTTGCGCAGCAGTTTTTCCAGTTTGAAAACGATGGAACCGTCATCGTCCCGCGTGACGAAGCCGCCGCGAAGATCGAGTTCAGCCGCCGGTATTCCGCTAAATCCCGATGCAGCATCGAGGATTTGTTCGCGGGCCTTTATTGCCGCGCGACGGGCGCCTTCGCCGGCAATGAATGTCGTGCGCGACGCGTGCACGCCGACATCCCAGGGCGCAAGGTCCGAGTCGTTGTTCATGATGTTGATGTGTTCTACAGGCACGCCGAGTTCTTCAGCCACGATCAGGCTGATGACCGCATCGATACCCTGGCCGATTTCCGAAGCGCCGGTGATCACGGTAACGCGGGCATAGTCATCGACCTTCAGCATCGTGCCGCAGCCGTCTGATTTATGGATCTTGGCACCGCCCGCATTGTGGATCGAAGAAGCGAGGCCGATGCCCTTCCGGTAACGGATGTCCGTGCCCCGCAGCAGGCTGAATTGCCTGCGCTTGTTGACGTAGTCAGAAGCTACGGCCGCGATCGTCAGACATTTATCCAGTGCACACTCGCGGAGTAACGCTTCCTGCGGCGTGCGTTCGCCGGATTTCTGCGCATTTTTCAGATGGAATTCAATCGGGTCCATGTCCAGTCGATCGGCCAGCATGTCCATTTGCTGGGCCGTGGCGAAAGTCGTCTGCACATTGCCATAGCCGCGAAACGAACCGGCATAGGGATTGTTCGTGTAAATGGCCTGGGCGTTGAAGTCGATGACCGGCACCCGGTAGTGGCCGGATACGGTGCGCATCATCACGACCGGGATGGTCGGCCCCCAGGATGTATAGGCACCATTGTCGAGCAAAACATCGGCACTGCGGAAAGTCAGGGTACCGTCTTTCTTGCATCCGGTACGCATGTGAATCACGGCTGGCTGGCGCGTGGGTGCGCTCCTGAATTCCTCTTCACGCGTGTAGGCCACTTTGACCGGGTGACCGGTTTTCCTTGCAAGCAGCGCGGCAATGGGTTCGTAGGGATAAACGTCCAGTTTGGAACCGAAGGCACCGCCGACCGGCGGCTGGATTACCCTTATGTCACCGGGGTGCATCCCCAGTGCCGGTGCGAGATCCATCTTGTAGTTGTAGGGATATTGCGTTTGCGAATAGATGGTCAGCTTGCCATTGTTGTCGAAATCGGCAATGGCGCATGAAGTCCCCATGCAACAATGCGTGACATGATGCGTCCGGAAGACGTTGTCGACGATAATGTCGGATTCCGCCTCGGCGGCCGCCAGGTCGCCATGCCTGAATTCGAAATGCAGGCTCTTGTTGCCGGGGAAGCCATCGTGAATCAGCGGCGCGTCTTCCTTGCGGCCGTCCTCCGGTGAAAAGATGCCGGGCAGGTCCTGGTATTCCACCCTGATCAGGCCCAGTGCCTGTTCTGCGATCTCCTCGCTTTCGGCCGCGACGGCCGCGACCTCGTCGTGCTCGCAACGCACCTTGTCTTTCAGGGCCACGTTGTCGCGGACGAAACCGAACTTCAGGCCGGCAACGTCCTTGCCAGTCAGGACGCAGTGAACGCCCGGCAGATTTTCCGCCGCCGTCGTATCGACGCTGACGATGTTTGCGTGCGGCCGGCCGGCATGCAGGACTTTGCCGTACAACATCTGCGGCAATATGAGATCGTTGATGTAGCGGGTCTTGCCAGTCGACTTGTCGGCAGCATCCGGTTTTCTCACGCGTTGGCCGATCAGAGTCGTTTTCTCGATGCATGCGATTGTCGTTTTGCCATTCATGGTCTGTGCTTCACTCGCTGGATTCAACAACAGAGGTCACGGCATCCAGCACCTTTGTATAACCGGTACAACGACAGATGTTTCCCTCGAGACCCCGCCGTATCTGTTCGCGGCTCAATTCCGGATTGTCTTCGACCAGGTAGTCCGCCTGCATGATCATGCCCGGTGTACAAAAGCCACATTGAATAGCGCCATTATCGACGAACGCCTGTTGCATGGGGTGCAGGTGCTTGCCGGACTTCAGGCCTTCGATGGTCACGACTTTGCGCCCGTCACAGTCCACCGCGTACATCAGGCAGCTGTTGATGGTCTTGCCATCGAGCCGGATGGTGCAGGCGCCGCATTCGCCTTCACCACAGGCATACTTGGTCCCGGTGAGGTCAAGCATGTCACGCAACATGGTCAGGGTCTTCATGGTCACCGGCACGGTCACCGTGACCGGCCTGCCATTCAGTTCGAAACTAATTTCCGTTTGCAAGGACATCATTCAGCACGTCTTCTGTTAATACACGAACGAGGTGATCCCGATACCAGGCGCTGGCGCGAACATCGTCAATTGGGGCGGCGTCAATGCTCGCACTCTCAGCGGCAGCCTTGATGTTGCCGGCATCCAGGGGGCGCCCTTCCAATGCGGTTTCCACGCCGCGGGCACGAATAGGGGTGGGCGCCACCGCGCCCATGGCTGCCCGCACATTATTTAACACGCCGTCTTCCAATACGCCGCCGACGCCCAGCGAAACGGTAGCAATCTCCAGTGCCGGGCGCGGCCCGGATTTATGGAAATGAGCGACGAAGCCGGCTGCGGGCCTGGTGAAGCTGACCGCCGTCAGTAACTCATTGTCCTGCCTGACGCTCTTGCCGGGCCCGGTGAAAAAGACATGCAGCGCGACCGAGCGGGTGCGTAACGCCGCGTCGGTCCAACTCGCCAGTTCCACCGAGGCATCCAGCAGCAGCAACGGGATGATCATGTCACCGGAGGGAGAGGCATTGCAGATATTGCCGCCAATGGAAGCGGCATTGCGAATCTGGTCGCTGGCGAAGCGGTCGGCGGCTTCGACGAGTACCGGGGCGATATCCTGCAGCAAGAGACTGTTCCCGATGTCGGTAACGGTTGAAAGGGCACCGATGCGACAGGTGTCGCCTACGAGCGTGATCTCCTCGAGACCCTCAATGCGCCGAATATTCATCAGCGTGCTCGCATAGTCCTTCTGATGGGCACCGGTTTGCGGCGCGAGGTCCGTGCCGCCGCAAAGGACGGTTACATCACCATCGGCCATCGCTCTGACGGCATCGTCAAGGTGGTGGGGCGCGAGATAGTGGCTGACTTCCTGCATGCTAACAACCCTCAGAAACGGATCGGCTCCTGGTAGTGCCCATACACTTCAGCCAGTTTGCTGGTGATTTCACCGACCGTGGCATAGGCCCTGACTGCCGCCATGATTGCTGGCATGACGTTGTTGCCGGATTCCGCGTCGTTTTTTACCCGCGCGAGCTTGCGCTCGACTTCCGACTGGTCGCGCTCCGCCTTGATGGCATTTGTCGCATCGATCTGTTTCTGTGCGGCCCCCTCGTCATAGGGGTGGAATTGCGGCTCGTGCTCTTCTTCGTCCTCTAAGCGGTAGCAATTCACGCCCACTTTGTGGATTTCACCCGACAGGATCTTCCGCTGTGTGTCGTAGGCGCGTGCCGAGACTCTGGCCTGAATCGTGCCTTCCGAGACCATCTTGACGATGCCCCCTTCTACATCCACTTCAGCCATGATTTGTTGCATGCGCTCGCGCATCTGGTTGGTCAGGGTTTCGACGTAATAGGAACCGGCCAGCGGGTCGACCGTATCGCACAGACCCGATTCTTCCGTCAGTAATTGCATGGTGCGCAGCGACAGTCGCTGCGCAAACTCGGAGGGGATGGTGTAGGCCTCGTCGTAGCAGCACAAATCCATCGTCTGCGCGCCGCCCAGTGCGCCGATCAGCGCATAGTAGGCGCCGCGCATGATGTTGACCTCGGGTTGTTCGGCGTACAGGCCGTTACCGCCACCGCCGGCGATCATGCGCAGCCACATTGAGCGCGGGTTTTTGGCGCCGTATTCCTCTTTCATGATCCTGGCCCACAGGCTGCGACCGGCCCGGAACTTGGCAACCTGCTCGAAGATATTGCCGTAGATATTGAAGTTGAACGACAGGCGTCCGGCAAATTCGTCGATATCCAGACCGCGTTCCAGCGCACCGTCCGTGTATGCCTTCGCGATGCAGAAAGCGTATGCCATTTCTTCCGCCGGGTCGGCACCCGATTCACGGATGTGATAACCGCACACACTGACGGGCGTGTACTTGGGGGCATTTTTTGCGCAGTATTCGATGGTGTCGCAGACGAGCTTGACCGAAGGCTCCACGGGGAAGACCCAGGTACCGCGACCGATGAATTCCTTCAGAATGTCGTTCTGTGCGGTGCCGCGTAGCTTGCTGATGTCGTAGCCGCGTTTTTCAGCCATAACCAGGTACATCGCGATAAGCACGGTTGCCGCACCATTGATGGTCAGTGACACGGTGATCCTGTCGAGATCGATACCGTCAAAAGCGATCTCGAAATCCCGCAGGGTGTCGACTGCCATGCCAACCCGGCCGACCTCGCCGAGCGCCATTGGATCATCCGTATCCAGGCCGATCTGCGTCGGCAGGTCGAAGGCGACGTTAAGACCCGTCTGGCCGTTGGCGATGAGGTATTTGAAGCGTTCGTTAGTTTTTTTCGCATTCGCAAAACCCGTGTACTGGCGCATCGTCCACGGCCGCTTTCGATACATCTCGGGATGAATGCCGCGGGTGAACGGATACTCTCCCGGGTTACCCACCATGCCGACGCCGCCGGAAGCTGCCACGTCTTCCAGCGTATAAAGCGTCTTGACCTCGATACCGGATTCGTTGATGAGCGGTTTTTGTGCAGGGTCGATACTCATGTCACGTTCTCTTTGATGAATTCGGTTATCTCTTCGAAATGCGTTCCCGTGGGAAAAATACCGTCCAGGCCGATTTCCTTTAATTCTCCGAAATCCCGTTTGGGAATATTGCCGCCGATGATCCAGAGCTTGTCCGTCAATTTGTTTTCCGCCAGGAGTTCCCTTAGACGCCGGCAAAACGACAGGTGTGACCCTGCCATGCTGGACAACCCGATCACGTCCACATCTTCTTCCAGGGCGACCCTTGCAACCGCTGCCGGCGATTGTCGCAGGCCGGTATAGATGACCTCGAATCCGGCGTCCATCAGCGCCCGGACAACGACCTTGGCGCCCTGGTCATGACCGTCCAGGCCGGGTTTCGCGATCAATACCCTGATGTCGGCTTTCACGACATCAGTCCCTTGGCGATGACGAGTTTCAGTATCTCGCTCGTGCCGCCGCCGATCAGCGTGAAGCGAACGTCCCGCAGGTATCGCTGTACCGGGAATTCCATGGCGAAACCATAGGAGGCCAGCACCCTGGCCGCCTTGTCACAGACGGTCAGCGCCGTTTCGCTGGCGAACAACTTGCACATGGCGGATTGCTGGTGATGCGCTTTGCCGCTGTCAGCCAGCCAGGCCGTGTAGTGCACGAAATGTTCCGCCACTTCGAGTTCGGTGGCCATTTCCGCAAGCTTCAGTTTGATGGCCTGGAAATCACCGATGGGTTTGCCGAACTGCTTACGTTCGCCGGCATAACGCACGGCCTCCTGCAACGCAGCCCTGGCGCAACCGATCGCCAGCGCGCCCGTAATAATGCGAACCTCGCCCAGCAATTTGCGGAGATACACTTTGCCGTCACCAGACTCCTTGCTGAGGCAGCGATCGTCCGGGACGAAGCAGCCGTCAAACGTGACCTCGGAGGTCGGAAAGGCACGCACACCCATCTTGTCGATGGGGCGTCCCACCTGCAGGCCTGTATCGCCTTTTTCAACCAGGAATATGGTCAGCTTTTTCTCCCCGCCGGCTTTGGCAAAGACCGTGAAGAAATCGGCCAGCGGGGCTTGGCTGATCCAGGTCTTTTGGCCGTTTAAAACATAACCGCCATCAACCTTGTCGGCTTGCGTACGCAATCCATCGAGATCGCTGCCGGCATTCGGCTCAGTCATGCAGATGGCACCGATCTTCTCACCGGCAATCGCCGGCAACAGCAGTCGTTGACGAATGTCTTCAGTGCCCATAAGGTGCAGGAATTTCGTGCCCATCAGGGACTGCATCGAGGCCGCACCGGCCAGCGCCAGTGAACCCCGTGCTATCTCGGTCAAGGCAAGGCAATAGGTGAGCAGGTCCTGGCCCGAGCCGCCGGCATCTTCCGGGTAGCGCATGCCGAAAAAGCCCAGCTTGCCCACCGCCCGGAATAGATCAATCGGGAACTCGTGGGCCTCATCAAAGGCGGCCGCTTGCGGGGCGATCTGTTCGTCACTGAAACGCGCAAACGTATCGCGAATCAGAATCTGTTCTTCTGTGAACTCGAAATCTATCATGGCTACCCGGATGGGTCGTAGTCGTAGACCTCAACGGCCACGCTTTCGGAGATCAGGCCATCGCGCACTTCCTGCGCAAGAATTTCACGATCCCGGTGCCGCGGATCGCCGTAGCCGCCGCCGCCGCCCGCAATCTGGTAATAGACGGTGTCCCTGGGAACTTCCTCGATCAGGTCCTTGTTCCGTGGAATGACCTCTTTGCCGTCGGGGTAGGTCAGCCTGATCAGGTTCAGGCCTGCATCCTTGCCGCCGTGTAGCCCGAATGCAGGCCGGAAATCGCCGTCGCCGAAAGTGACCAGTTGTGTATTGTCCGAACCCAGTTGATAGACGGTTTCAGTGCCAAGACCGCCGCGCCATTGTCCTGCGCCGGCGGAATCGCTCAGGTATTCGTGTTTGATCAGCGTGTGTGGTGTTTGTTGTTCAAACATCTCGTAATCCTGGTCGAGCACGCCACCCGAGGCATCGATCATGCCGATGTGGTCGTAGCCGTCCGTGCCCTGCATGCCGCCCGAGCCGCCTTTCTGTCCCATAAAGAAGATATCGACGAAGTCCTCCCCCTTGTCAGGATCGAGGCCGGTCGTCAGCGAGCAGAGGAGGTGGTTCCAGCCGGCGGTAATCCGCTCGGGAATGACCGGGCCGAGTGCTCGCATGATTGCATCGGCGTTGGGCGGGCACAGATGATTGCCGAAGGTCGTCGCCTTCGGGTAGGACGCATTCAGGATGGTGCCTTGCGGAATGATGATGTCGATGGGTTGCACCATCCCTTCGTTGTGCGGGATGTCGGGGTTCACCATCTGTAAAAAGGTCAGGATGGTTGCCGAGGCGCTCGAGGTGTAAGTGCCGTTGACGAAGCCGTTGGTCTGCTCGTCGGTCTCGCTGTAATCAAAAGTAATGTGGCGGTCTTCGACCTTGATCCGGACGCGGATCGTAAAGGTGCTACCCTCATGGCGCCCGTCGTAATAGACGTAGCCCTCTCCCTTGTATTCGCCGTTCGGTATATTGCTGATCTCCGACTCCATCATCTTGCGAGTGGCGTCGAACAGCGCCTCCTTGTGCACCGTGAAACTCTCGAAGCCGTATTTCTCCAGCAACTTCTGCATGCGACGTTCGCCGACAGTACAGGCGCCGATCTGGGCACGCAGGTCATGCTGCACGATATCGAAGCGAATGTTGGCAAAAATCAGCTCCCACACGTCTTTTCTGAGCTTGCCACGCTCATAGACCTTGACCGGGGTAATCCGCAAGGCTTCCTGCCAGACCTCCACGGCGTTCGGGTTGTATCCGCCGGCCACTGCACCGCCGATATCTGCCTGGTGGCCCTTGGCCGCCGCCCAGGCGACGTGCCTGCCCTCGAAGAAGATCGGTTTGTAGACGGCGACGTCGTTGTTCTGGTTGCCCATCGAGAAGACGTCGTTGTGAAAGATCACGTCCCCCTCGTTGATGTCGCCCGCATAATACTCGGTGATGTACTTGCAGACCGGTGCCAGGGAAAAAGCCAGGATGGGCAGGTTCTCCATCTGCTCCAGCATATTGCCGTCGGCATCATAGAGGCCCGTCACGAAATCCTTCGCCTCACACAGGATCGGGGACCGGGCGGTCTGCTGAATGGACAGGCTCATCTCATCGGCGATGGACTTGAACGTACGGGCATAAACCGATAACAGGACAGGATCGACTTCACTCATGCTTGGTTCCTTTTCGAAACAGGGCGAACGCCCCGAACTGATCGACCAGGCAATCGAAAGACTCGCTGATGAAGATGGCGGTCGTTACCTGCTCGATGATTGCCGGGCCGGCAACTTGGTTGCCGCAGCGCATTTGGTGGCCATCATAAACAGGCACGGTCGTGAACGATTTCTCGCCGGGGATGTACGCGGGTCGTTCACCTTTCAGTGCCTTCGATGGATCGCTGCCGGCAAACGCTTCCTTCTTGAACACCGGTTTCTCCGTGATCCCCAGTGCCTGGACACGGACGTTGATGATCTCGATCGGGGCATCCTGATCCTGCAATGAGTATCCGTACAGGCGGTTGTGCTCGGCATGAAAGCTATCGGCAATGGAACCCGAATCCTGTGCATCGAGTGCCGCCTGTGGGACTACGAAAGAGACTTCGTGGTACTGCTTCACATAGCGGCAATCGAACTTGACGCGGTACTCCTGGCGTTCCTCTGGAATTTGCTCGTCTTCGAGTAGGCGCTTGCCGTCGCCGACCATGGCCGAGGTCAGGTCATTGAGTGCATTCCAGTCGATGTCGTTCAGCGGCGTGACGAACGTGCGTACGAAATCATGCTGCATGTTGGCAATCAGCATGCCGACGGCGCACAGTATCGATGACTCCCGCGGGACGATCTGGAACGGAATCTCCAGTTCTTCACAGATCTGGCAGGCGTGCAGCGGGCCGGCGCCGCCTGCCACGACCATGGGAAACTCGCGCGGGTCGAAGCCGCGCTTGATCGTGATCTCCCTGACCCCCTGCGCCATGTTGTTACACGACACGCGGTACATGCCGGCGGCTGCCTCCTCAATCGTCATCCCGAGTGGTTTTGC
>Ga0114931_10006203_pt1 | contig 14718 bp, 15 predicted proteins | sample 2SBtaG_FD_89579 | JGI IMG/M metagenome (GOLD analysis project Ga0114931, IMG submission 89579) | Deep subsurface microbial communities from Kolumbo volcano to uncover new lineages of life (NeLLi) - 2SBTROV14_V59a metaG | ecosystem: Environmental > Aquatic > Marine > Volcanic | place: Kolumbo...
TTATCTCCTTCTCTATGAAGCTGTCCATTTTTGTACCATTCTTGAGTTCCATTCGCATAAACAATAGCTGGGTTATCTCCTTCTCTATGATACTTACCCTTTTTATACCAATACTGATTTCCATTCGTATAAATAATGGCTGGTTTATCTTCTTCTCTATGAAGCTCTCCATTTTTATACCAACACTGACTTCCATTTCCTTTAACTATAGCTGGTTTATCTCCTTCTCTATGAAGCTGTCCATTTTTGTACCAATAATGGATTTCGTTTTCTTTTTTATTGCATTTATCAATTGCGTACCATGAAAGATACTCGTTTAGCTCAATAATAGCTGGGTTATCTCCTTCTCTATGAAGTTTACCATTTTTATACCAATATTGATTTCTATTCCCTTTAACAATAGCTGGTTTATCTCCTTCTCTATGAAGTTTACCATTCAAAGTCCATGAATGGGTTCCATATTCATTAACTTTTTCCTCTGTGAATTGTTTTTTCATTTCACAAGTCAACCAATTATCGTATGCAAAACGTTTACACGTTAGCAATAAATGGAAACAATCCTCAGCTTGCAAATATTTGCTAATATTTTGAACTAATTCAATATCCAATTCATTCATTGAAAAAAATATTTTTTGCTAATTTTGTCGACAAAAAAATCAATTTTAATTAAAATCCATTTATGGAAACCACATCCGCTTAAGAAATTTATTATAATGAAGACCCATTTAAAGCTAAAATTTGGGTAAGTAGAATCTTTTATGGTTATATTGGCTTTCCGTACTTTAGCTTATTTAATTCTGCCGTTATTGCACATAAACTTGCTAATGCTACAGGAATTACCGATCAACAGCATCGGTGAAAAATGAGAGGTCAAATGGTGCTTATAGGTGGTCTGTTTTCCCAATATTTATATATGCGGAACCGTTTGAAATTCTTTTTATTGGGAAAGTTACCTTCCTAACTTGAGAATATATAAATTCGAAAACAAGAATAGTGTTCGATTTATGATAAATCTACATTTTGATAAAGCACATTTTTAAATATGGGAAAATTTTCATACTCTTTCAATGATGATGAATGAATAGTGTCAATCATAATCTGGAATATTGTAGTGAGATAATCAACTTCTTTCTTAAGTTGATGTTGGAAATAAAGTACATTGGAGAATAAAATTGTGTTTAACAGAAAATGCAAGAGGCAAAAAACTGCATGACCTATGTTTATGCAAATAATCATAAGTTTAATATATATATAGATCGACCATTGGAAAAATGTATGGTGATAAAAGGTGGGGAAAACTTTATTACTGCCCATCTAAAAATACAAAAGTTGGATGAAGTTCATACTTTTCACAAAACATCATCCAAGTTAATCAAAACTATATTATGTGATGTGGTTAATACACATTACAAGGATGGAAAAACATCTCCTTGGGTTTATGATAGACAATACAAAATAGCAATTACTTCCTATCATATCCAAATTTTCATTGATTCGGTTGTTTAACTTAAGTAAATGTTATAACATTTACTTAATTCGATATTGAGTTTAGTCAAATATGATAGGTAAACTACTGTAGTCAATATCAAATTGAGATAAAATCTCAATCGATGTCTTGGTTTTCTTGGGTATGATGCTATATTTTGAACGATGCACCTTTTTCACTCTATGTCTTGGTCTAAAATTACGGATTTGTTTGACTTTACCTTCGATGAATCCTCCTGTGAGTGGCTTTAATGGAATAGTTTTTTCTTCAAATCTAACTCTTCTATGTGGAGGTTCGGTTTCTACACGTCTTTCTGAAACTCTAACATTTCCAGTGAGGGGTCTGTCTATATCTCGCTTCCATCTGCCCTTTCTTTCTCTTTCATCCCATCGACCCACAATAGGGCGATTTTTTCCTCTTTGTGGTGCATAACGACCGAAAGATGGCTTGATATTATATACTATTTGGGTTTTAGTTCTTCTAACTTGGATGCTTACATCTTGAGGTGACAACTCTTTTTGTGTCTTACGATTAAAAGATACATATTCCAGAACGGTATAGATTCTTTGAATGTTGGCATGTGGCACTAAAGCGTGAAATTGCCAATCTTCATGTTTACCGTCTTTATCTAATTTGAAAGAATCTGGAAATTGGTCTATGATTGGACTCTGAGAAAGATAAAAAGGTCGAACTTCTTCAGGGACCAGATTTTGTGAAGCAGGAGGTAGAATACAAAGCATCTGATGAATAACATTGTAATTAAGGACTCCTGGAAAATCCTTATATCTACCTATTTGTACTTTATTAACCGCTACATGACCAGCAATTACTGCTAGATCTATTAGTAAGGGGGCATAGAAATATGGATAAGACCATTGTCTGTTTACCGCAGACATTCCCTTACGATAATAAAGAGATGTCCACGCCATTCCAGTCAAAAACTCTAAACCCATATTCATAATTTGAGATTTAGTAGGTTGTGTAAGTTCCTCTGGTATATTTAGTGTTTTGATCATTTCTTTAGATCCTAATGGTGCAGCAAGGGCATAATTATACCATTCGTTTCTAAATTCCTGATAATTTACTTTGTGTCTATGAGTTGCACTTTCAATAACATAGGAAGGATATTTATAAAAAGTATCACTCAGTTTTTGAACAAAAACTGGTTATTCTTTCTTGAAAGAGCGCAAAAATAATGCCAATCCCATCCAATTAATTTCTTCTCCTCTGCTTAAAGTCAAAGTTTTTCCTACATTTCTGTAGGTTTCTATTAACGATTCAGCAACTTCAGAAAGTATATCCAAAGTCTTGATACGAGGTAAGAAATCATTACCTATAAAGTACATCAGTACCAAGAAGTCATCCACAGCTGTTGGTGTTCCTAAATCAATTTGGATAGATTCTCGAAGACGATCAATGTTTATAACTTCTGTGATATCTTCACGCATAAGAAAAACTCGTTTTTGGGGAAGGAGCATACTTAACATAATTAAATCTGCATCCAATCCATGAATCACATGCGCACCACCATCAGCAGATATTCTTCCTTCAGGCCATCCCTTGCGATAATATTCCATTATCTTATGCTCTCCTTCACCAGGATCCAAATGACCGCTGTAGATGACTTTATAAGGTATAAATATGGCTTCTGACTCTTTTCTATCTAAAGAAAGTAGTTTACGCCGCAGAAATTTGTCTAATTCTATCATTAGGTCTGTTCCTGGTGAAAAGGCATTACTGTCGAATATCTTACTTTTCTTTTCCATTGCTGATTTACAACGACGTTGTCTTTGTTGTTGTATTTTAGCCATAGGTGCCATTCCATCTACAGCAATAATGAGTGCATCTTGAGGACGCACTTGATTTAGAATGTTTACAACCATTGTCCAGATATTTGAAAATAGTTCCATTTTCAAAATTTCTGGGTCCGTTTCCTCGGCTTGTTTTATTCTTTGCTTTTTCTCGTATGCGCTCATTGTTTTATCTTCGAGTGCATATCCGTACGTTTTACCAGCAGCTTGATGGAAAAGACTATTCATATCAATAGCCAAAGAGGATACTTCAGCAGGAAGTATTCTCTGCATAGCTTCTCTATATCTTCTCTTCAAAAAACTGAAGAATTGTGGTACTCCCATATTTTGAGTGAATGATTATTTTCAATCAAAGTAAATTAAAAAATCAATTTTATAATACATATTAATCTCATACATTACCAAAGAAATTTATATTTTTTGGAAATATAAATTTTACTGTGTTGCAGCACATCACTCTCTTTTCTTTTGTTTGTCTTTATCCTTGAGAAAAAATTGATGATATAACAGAACTAATTCTGCATATCGCTCTCTTAGCCACAAGACCAATCTCACTGCCAATTCTTGTGGTCGAAGCCCTATATTCATTGGTAGGACAGGGTTGTGGTAGAATAAATCTATCAGCAGTGCTATTGGAAGTAATAGCATTTGAAAGGGACAGTGAATTGCTATGAGCATCCCAGCCACTAATAGCCCTCTTGAATACCAATAGTCAGACATGATATTTTCTGAACTAAAAACAGTATCACTCTCAGACATTTTTTAAGAATGGACAAAAAAACAAGAAGAATCATTTCTAAATAGAAAATGAGTGTAAATAAACGTTTGGAATCTGTGAGTATTGACCAAATCAAACTTAAAGATGGAATGGGATATGAAGCTTTGGTATCTCAACTTCAAAGAGGAACTAAAAAGGTATTGTGTGTAGATGATGGAGTATATCTACGCATATTCGAGGAATCAGGACCATTTCCATTAGGTCTTGAATTTGAACATAAACAAAAAAGATTTGGGGATACTGAGTATTTCTTTAGATATGCTCGTGATACTGAAGATGAACGCACCTTATGTGTATTTGGAAGAGATAATGCCGAAGTATTTTGTCCTGATTATGTAGATGATCAAGAAACTGAATCAGGGAGTAGTTCTGAAAATGAATTATTGATAGAAGAAGATCTTTTAGAAGATGTTTTTTCCACTTCATCTGAATCCAGTTCGGAAACAATGGAAGAGTGTTCTATAGAAGAAGATATAAAAAAATTATTAAATGAAGATGAAAGGAAAAATGAAGAAATACCAGCTGAAGAATATGCAAAGTCCGAAGACAACAAAGAAAAAGTTTTATCGGAAGAAAAATCACTCTCGACCAAGGTTCAACTCATTGATATACCAGATGTAGATAAAGAAAGTGAATTGCAACAAACAACATACAAATTATCATGATAATTAAAATGAGATTAAATTTTGTTTTTTGGAAGCAAAATTTAAGACTGTTAATGTCCGAATCAGAAATATTAACGCTTTTTCCTTATGAATGGGTAGTAAAAGATGAATATACAGATGATAATCGGATTGCCATTCATGTTTGGTGCTTGGATCAAAACTCCAAGCCTTGTTTTTTACGAATTGAGGATTTCCCTGTTCTCTGTTATATAGAATTACCTATGATAGTGCAAGGTCAATATAGGCAATGGAATAATGATATGGCCAGACGATTTATGAAGTATTTGAATTATCGTTTAAAAGACCACGCCGCTATAGGTTATAGCCTTCGATATATGAAGAAAACATACTATTACAGAGGAAAAATTACCTATCCTATGCTTTTATTAAAATTTAAAACTTTAAATGCCTTGCGACATTGCGAGAACATTCTTAAATATACTCTCAATACCATGGACTTTGGATATCTTAAATGTAATATATGGGAGTGTAAGATTCCAACAATTCGTAAATTGCTTACTAATCAAGGTATGAGTTATTCTCAATGGTTAACTGTTAGAGGAGAAAAAGTTGAACCTGATTTGAGAATTTCTTCTTTGGATGACGAGTATATTATTCAATGGAAGACCATGAACCCCGTTCCTATGGAAATATGTGATAAATGGAGAATTTATCCGAGAATGCTCGCCTTTGATATCGAGTGTTATTCTGATAATAATCGTGTCTTTCCTGATGCTTGGTGTGTCAAACATGTAGTATATATGGTTTCGTGTATCTTTCAGGTTTATAACCATTTGGAAACAAGAAAGCGTTATGCCATTATTTTGGGTCCTTGTGCAGATATTCCTGAAGAAAAGTTATGCAATACAGAGATTATTCATGTCAAAACTGAAGAGGAATTGGTAAATGCTTTTGCAGAGCTTATTTTGAGCAAAGATCCTGAAATTATCACTGGTTATAATATTTTTGGTTTTGATTACAAATATTTACATGTTCGTTTGATTCAACAACTTTGTGAGTGGCCGGTGATGGGGAGAATTCTAGGGGAAAAAGCAACAATGAAAGAGCAAGAATGGAGTTCTGGGGCATATGGACATCAAATCATATACGATCTAAAGATGGACGGAAGAATAAATATCGATTTACTACCCATAATTAAACGTGATTACAAACTCCTTAAATACACTTTAGATTTTGTAGCAGGACACTTTCTTGGTTCACACAAACATGATATCACTGCACCTGATATGTTTTGGATTTATGAAGAATTGCAAGAATCAGAGAAATGGTTTAAGAGACTATGCAATGAAAATACTTCAGATAAAATCTCAAAAATAGTTAATCAATTAGAACAACTATTTTCCCCTTGCCTATGGAGATCAAAAACCGAAGTCTTTGATCTTTATAATAAACGAGATGAGTTTATAAATGTACACTACAAGAAATACAACGAAGCCACCCAAGTAGAAGAAAAGGTATATCCTTTTCTAAATACAAAAGAAATCTTCAAGATACTCAAGATTAACGAATATTTTTTTAAAGAGAATGAAATAGACAAAATATCGCTTTTACGCTTTGTTTTAGATCTAGAATTGATGACATTTGTGTTAATGTATTGTATTCAAGATTCAGAATTGGTTTTAGACTTGATAGAAAGATTAAACATCTTCTTGGGTCTAGTGCAGATGTCCAATGTGACAGGTGTGAGTATAGTAGAATTATTTACTCGTGGTCAGCAGTTACGATGCATGTCGTTGTTATATGATATAGCTGCTAAACAAGGTTATGTGATTGATGGAGCTGCTAAACCAGGGTATAAATATACTGGTGGCTTTGTATACACCCCTATTCCTGGATTGCATGAAAATGTGATGTGTTGGGATTTTTCAAGTCTATATCCAACTATTATTATGGCTTACAACATTGACTATACAACTTTGGTTCATTCAACCTTTGAAGATAAGGTTCCAGATGAAATATGCAATATTATTGAATTTACCCAGGAAGAAGAAGTCACCACTGAAAAAGAAGAACCAGAAATTGTTACAAAAAAATATCGATTCAAGTATCTTAACGCAGATAAAACAGGTATAAAAGGATTACTTCCACAACTTGAACAAAAATTAGTGGCTAGTAGACGCGCTGTCCGCAACATGCTGAAAACAGAAAAGGATCCCATTATGAGAATTGTATATAATCAACGTCAATTAGCAATTAAAGTAGTTTGTAACTCCTTTTATGGATTTTTAGGCGTACAAAGAGGAGGTGTAATGCCACTCATTGAAGGCGCAATGAGTATTACAGCCAAAGCCAGGCAGTCTATTCTTACAGTAAGTGATTATGTGAAAGAAAAGCATGGTGGAATTGTAGTATATGGAGATAGTGTAACTGGAGATACACCAATCTTAATTAGGGATAAATACTCAAAGATATCAATCATTCCTATCAGTATACTCTATCAAGATAATTGGGTATCTCATTGTGGAAAAGAATACAGTATAAAGATCGAGGATTTAGAAGTATGGTCTGATAAAGGATTTACTCCGATTAAACATATCATGAGACACAAAACTAAGAAAAGAATATATAGGATTACAACCAATACATGGATTGTAAAAGTGACTGAAGATCATTCTTTATTGGATGAATACGCTGAAAAAATCAAACCTTCTGAAATAAAATGCGGTGATAGATTGCTAACATCACATATGCCCATTTTATCTGATGATGGAATTGAAATAAAAGAAGCATGGGTATGGGGTCTATTTTATGTAGATGGATTCTGTGGATCGTCTTCATGGGTAATAAGTAACCAAGATTTATCACCTTTAGAAAGAGCCAAGGATATCTTGGAAAGAGTATACACCAATAATCACTTCAAAATTAAAAATGCAAGAAATCATCAAATCTGCATAAATTAGTTGCAAAAGGTGACATTGATGAATTGGTTGATGAGTGGAGGAAATTATTTTATGATCTTGAAACCACGCATAAAAAAGTACCCAATATCCTTTGGTCTTCTTCAAAAAAGACAAGACAAGATTTTTATCAAGGTTATATCGCAAGCAATAATAAAAAAGAGTGTAACAAAGAGCAAATTGGATTGGCTGGATTGTTCTTTTTGGCACATTCAATAGGATATAAACTCACATTCAATACCAAAGGTAAATTAGATATTCATAGATCAACTCTTATTAAAATTAACCAACACCCAGGAGATAAAGGATCCTCTGATATTGTTGATCCAAAAGGAGTACCTGGATCTGCTGGATTTCAAGGAACACCAGGTACTATCAATAAAATAGAAGATCTTGGATTGATAGACGATTATGTTTATGATCTTGAAACACAGAATCACCACTTTTCTGCTGGTATAGGAGAACTTGTGGTCCATAACACAGACTCTGTAATGGCAGATTTAGGTATTAAAGATCCACTGGAAGCAGTTAAGAAAGGAAAAGAGTTAGAAAAGGAATTATCAGATTTATTTCCTGACCCTATGAACATGGAATTGGAGAAGGTCATGAGAATATTATCCTTGAAAAAGAAACGTTATATCTATGCTGAAGTAGATAATAAAACAGGAAAACTTAAATTGGACCTTAAAGACTTGAAATATAAAGGAATCGAAATAGCAAGAAGAGACAGACCAAAATGGCTACGAGATATACAGGGAGCTGTTATTCAGAAAATTATTCGATTTTGCCCATTCACTGAAGCTTTAGATTTAGTGATTGAAGCTATTGATAAATTATTGGCAGGAAAAGTTCCATATCAGGATTTAATAACCGTGAAAGGACTCAATGCAAGTTATAAAAATAAATCATATCATATGGCAGTTTTTGCAGAAGAACTAAAGAAAATAGGAAAACCAGCACAAGCAGGATCCAGAATAGAATACTTAGTTGTCAAAGATGAAAAAAATGTTTTACTTGGACAGAAACAACGTCTTCCAGAAACATATTTAGAACGTATAGGAACAGACAAGGAAGAAAAACTGGATTATTTGTACTATATTGAGAAAATCATGATGAACCCAATCAGTCAGCTCCTTAAAATAGCCTATAAGGATACTATTGAAAAATTAAGTAATATTAAATTCCGTCCAACCAAAAGACATAAATTTGTAGGACTGGATGAACCCATATTGTTGATATTCAGAATGATCAAATATGGACAAGACTACCACCAATTACAAGAAGCAGTGAAATTTGAATTAAAACCAAAGAAACCCCCTCGATTACATTTAAATGTCATCCCAATCACTAACAAATAAATATATGTATATATATTATGTATATATACATAATATGTATATACATATGTATAATATACATATGTGGAAAATAATTGTTATGTAAATGCTAATAGAATCTGTAAGAGACGAATTGTGCGTCCCTGAACACAGAAGCCGCTCGGTAAATCTCTCAATTGAGTTCTGAATTCTTCTATAAAGTCATTGTTTATTTCTATAACTATTTTTTCATAACAAAGATATAATAAATCATCCACAAATAGATGATTTATTGTATCATGATTTTTATCCTTTTCAGAAATCAAACGATATAAATAACTCATTTCCTCAGGGAATAATACTTTTACCAGTGTTTTTTGTAAAGTTTCAAACGCTTTTTGTTTTTCTTCCTTGCTAATTTGATGTACTCGATTTATTTGATGACTCATACCGTCAATTACTTTACCTACTTTGTCATCATAAAAATGTGTATTATCCATTTTATATTGATCTCTTTATCGGTATTTGAGACTTTTTAGAACTATTTTTTGGTTGTAATCGAATTCGAGTCAGGTGAGGAGGGCGAGGGGGCGAAGATTCTACATTTATGATAGATGATAATTTAGGTATTTTAGGAAGAGAAGATGACTTTTCTTTTGGATCTGTCTCTTTATTTTTATCTGTTGTAGGTATAGATGATTTGGGAGACGGAATATTTAATATAGAACTTTCTTTGTCTGGTTGTTGTTTTTTTCTAATGTTTTGAGGTGAAGGAATGTTTAACTTTGGAGATATTCTTTTTCTTATTGGAGAAGATGAAGTTTCGGGAATAGTTTTGATATCTATTTTTTCTTCAAAGGGTTTTGGTTTCTTTGGTATATCTATAGACCATGGAGATGGTATTATTTCTCCATTTTCCAATGCTTTTAGCTGTTCAATAGCTCTTTTTGATCTACAAATTTTACGGTTTCTCCCCGTTATTTGTGTTTTGATAAATTTGGGATTTCCAGTTGGATCTGGTAAATTGAGAAGTTGATCATTATCTTTTATTCGATTTGCTTTGGCTTCTTGTTCATCAAAATCCTCTGGGAGAATACGAGGCCATCTAAACTTGCTTCTATTTCTGAAACCCCCTCGATATTTGGCTTCGTTGTCTAAAATTCTTTGGACAACACTTGCCTTCCATACTTTTCCTCTCTTTGTGGGTTTTGGTAGACCCTTTTCATTCAACTCATCAGCAATTTCATACATATAGCGAAAATCAATATATCTACGCTTAAATATAAAACGTACCACTTCTGCTTTTTCTTCGTTAATTACCACTGTTCCCATTTTACGCTCATACCCCATAGGAACATTACCTCCAATATCACCATCTATTTTTCTTCTTTCTTCAAGTCCCAGTTTAGTTCTTTCAACAATAGTATTGCGTTCTAGTTCTGATAAGTCTGCAAACATAGTCACTACAAATTTACCTACTGCGGTTGAAGTATCAAAGTTTTCTCGGCAACTGGCAACTTTGATTCCCATTTCAGCTAAATTTTCTATGGTTCTAAGTACAATTTGCGCCCTACGACCTAAACGATCCAAAGCATAGACAATTACCGCATCGATTTCCTTAGCTTTAGCATCTTTTAAAAGTTGAGAAAATCCTGGTCGTTCATTCTCATTCACCATTCCACTAATACCTTCATCTTCATAAATTTTAGCTATAGACCATTCTTTCACTGTTGCCATAGCCTCACATTTAGTCTTTTGCATCTGCATGCCATGTCCCTCTTTCTGATCTTGAGTCGATACACGCAAGTAAATTCCTGCTCTCACAGGTAAACCGTCGACCCTCGAGTCACCCATTAATTTTTTCATTTTCTTTTGCCAACTATACTTTTATCCATCTCTCACTCTATTATTTATTGACTCAATAAATAATAAGAAACCATGTTGGATAAAAAAAAGGAACAACAATCTTACTTTTTTCTTCAACTTGTTCTTGAAGAAACAAATCACCGAATAACTATCTTTTTCTTTGAAGAAATAAATAAACTGACTGTAGGTATTATTGATAAAACATCATGTTATTAGATCTAATAACATAAATTTTATTAGTGGTTTCTTTCAGAGTCATTGTGGACCCGCAAAAGATGATCCGCCTTTTAAGTTGGTCCCTTTCTCGTCAAGTTAATATTGTTTTTTCATAATATTTATTGCATAAAGTATTGATAGATAGGGAAAAATGCCTAAAACAAAAGTGTATACTCGAAAAGGAGATGAAGGTACGACATCGGATTATCATCGAGAAAAAAGAATTATGAAAAGTTCCCCAATTTTCCATGTTATAGGAAGCCTTGATGAATTGCAAGCCTACATAGGTTTAGCAAAAGAATATATTTTATCCACGGATAAAAACTGTACATATGAAATTTATCGTTTTCTTGAGAAGATACAGAAATCGTTGATTGACATCAGTTTTTTTCTTTCTACTTTTCAGAGCGTTGATAGTTCTTTTGATTTAAAATTGGAAGAATCCATATTAGATATGGAGAAATCAATAGATGATTTAGAAGATGAAAGTTGTAAGGGATTGCATTTGGTGATTCCATCGGGAGGTAAAGCATCTACTCATCTTTATGTTGCAAGAGCTATTTGTCGCAAATTTGAAAGAGTTATACTCAAGTATTTATTGGACACTCAAGGACCAACGTATCTTAAGATAGATGGCATTCCAGTTATACTTCAATATATCAATAGATTGGGTGATTATCTGTTAGTGGTAGCGAAATACCTTGCCACCAGAAGTGAGATATTTTACAACCCTTAGTAAATTTTTAGAAATCGAGAGCATAGTGAATATTAAATTTTGACAGACAAACTTTCATGATACATTTTATCTTGAAACAGATAAAATGGGTAAAATACATGGGGATCAATGTAGCACTTTTGGTATTTGGTATCTTATACTATTAATTTTGATAGTGATCATACTTTTAGCTATAGTTTGGAACATGGATGGAATAGCAAATGATATCAAAAATAAGGTGATAGTTCCAATTCATGATAAAGTAGAAAGTATTGAAACTAAGTTTGCTTCAGCGGAAGCCAAAGCAAAAGAAATTGCCGATCGACTTGAATCTTGGGAAGGAACTCTTCGGGGAGCCATATCTCCTAACATGGTTGAAAAGGGAAAACTAGCTCTCGAAAATTTAGCATTCAACATGATGTGCGATAAACCTGTAGTTCCAGAATGTATTATTTTTGACAAACATAAAAAATGTAGGTAATTCATACATTTCTTCATTTTTGAGACATACTATAAGCAGCATATAATTCTAAACCTGGTGTAATTTCTTCCAATTCTTCGGAATATTCCGAAGAAGAGTTCATTTCTTCATAGTAAATCACTTCATCATCCTCTGATAATTCTTCAAATCGAACTCTGGTGTAAGGGGTTTCCTTGGGTACTATTTCATATTCTTTTTTCGTCTTTCGTTTTGTGTCTTTATTTCTATCTTTTATCCGACTGGGAAGAGGGTCAAAAGTTATAGCTCGTTGACTCATCGTGAAAAAATTCATTCCGGATGAAGTGCCCATTAAATACTCTCTAAGAAATTCATCTTGTTCTACTTTAGAAAGTATATATTGTTTAACTAAATGGGTAATCATATCCCACAATGTAACTTTAGAAGTCATGATTTCAGTTCCCTCTGAAACCACATTACCGTTTGTCCATCCACCAATATAATTGCCCATATTATCTTTGAATAACTTTAATAATTGTTCATAACAATTATTTTTTGCCTACTACACAAGATGTTCTTAAATCATCATGTATCCCAGGTAATGTAATTACACAAGATAGCTGTGGAAATTTAGTTGGATGCGGAACAAACATTGGGGCTTCATCTTGTGGAAATTCAAATGGATGCGCAAGTGATATTTCCAGCTTCTGTCATCTAACTTCAGGATCTTACCCCGGTTCAACAGAATCTCATCTTCACATAGATCGTTGTGGTAATATTTTCTGTCACAGTCATCCAGGAGGAGATATATCACATAATCATGATTCAGACCGCCAAGATGTTTATGTTGGACAAGTAACCGATTGTAGATCCTTAACAAGAAACCCTGATTCTTTGAATAGAGATGAACTCGGAGCTACAACTGCCTGTGGATCAGATGTAGATTGTCCAGGTGGAAGTGTATGTATAAATGGGATGTGTGAACTGGGTCAATCTTGTATTACTGATGCTAACTGTAAAGCTGGAATGAAATGTAGTGACGGAATATGTCGAAAATCAATCATAGATCAAAGTAGATCAGCTGGAGCATGTGACCCTGGATTCGGTGCAGGATGTGCAAAGTCATTGACTTCTACAAATGGAAGTTCTGATCTTTTCAATTGTGGGCGAATTGGTGGCGTCCGTCCTTATACTGGAAATTTAGTAGGTGGATTTAGAAATCCACCAGGATGTAACAATATCAACTGTAGTAGCTGCCGTTTCACTAGTGCTAGCTTATGTGATGGCAGCACATTAAGTCACTGTAACTTAGCATGTGCTGCACCAGGGAATTGTAACACTCTACCTCCTCAATCACTTAATGCCAGAGCAAAGGCTCCAGATCTCAGAGGATTCCAAAATGATGGTATCAGTTGTGTCACTGGATCCTTATGTGGAAGTAAGCGACCAACTGTCTGTAAGACTAAAATCAAAGAAGTTTTCTACTGTTAGTAAACCCTACAATCATATTTGAACCACGTATATATACATCTAAGATATATAATGAAGAATACTAGCATGATGTATTGTTGTTTTCTCCAACATCAACTTTACAGAAAACATAATGGTTGTTGTTATTTTTTTCTCCAACATCAACTTTACAGAAAACATAATGGTTGTTGTTATTTTTTTCTCCAACATCAACTTTACAGAAAACATAATGGTTGTTGTTCTTTTTTTCTCCAACATCAAGTTGAAGAAAAAACATAATGGTTGTTGTTCTTTTTTTCTTCAAGATCAAGTTTACAGAAAAAGTAATGGTTGTTGTTATTTTTTTCCAAGATCAAGTTGAAGAAAAAAGTAATGGTTGTTGTTATTTTTTTCTAAGATCAAGTTGAAGAAAAAAGTAATGGTTGTCGTTTTTTTCCAACATCAACTTTACGAAAAAAAACATAATGGTTGTTGTTCTTTTTTCTTCAAGATCAAGTTTACGAAAAAAAACATAATGGTTGTTGTTCTTTTTTCTTCAAGATCAAGTTTACGAAAAAAACATAATGGTTGTTGTTTTTTCTTCAAGATCAAGTTTACGAAAAAAACATAATGGTTGTTGTTCTTTTTTTCCAACATCAAGTTGAAGAAAAAACATAATGATTGTTGTTCTTTTTTTCCAACATCAAGTTGAAGAAAAAACATAATGGTTGTTGTTATTTTTTCCAATATCAAGTTGAAGAAAAAACATAATCGTTGTTGTTCTTTTTTTCTCCAACATCAACTTTACGAAAAAAAACATAAATGGTTGTTGTTCCTTTTTCTCCAACATCAACTTTACAGAAAACATAATGGTCGTTGTTCCTTTTTCTCCAACATCAACTTTACAGAAAACATAATGGTTGTTGTTCCTTTTTCTCCAATATCAAGTTGAAGAAAAAACATAATGGTTGTTGTTCTTTTTCTCCAACATCAACTTTACGAAAAAAACATAATGGTTGTTGTTATTTTTTTCTCCAACATCAACTTTACGAAAAAAAA
>Ga0114931_10006204_pt1 | contig 14717 bp, 14 predicted proteins | sample 2SBtaG_FD_89579 | JGI IMG/M metagenome (GOLD analysis project Ga0114931, IMG submission 89579) | Deep subsurface microbial communities from Kolumbo volcano to uncover new lineages of life (NeLLi) - 2SBTROV14_V59a metaG | ecosystem: Environmental > Aquatic > Marine > Volcanic | place: Kolumbo...
CGCACCAGCGCGCGGCACTCGGCGGCGAAGGCGTCGGCGAAGCTCTCGGCCCGGTAGCGCGCGGCCCCGCGGAAGCCGATCATGGGGTTCTCCTCGTGGGGCTCGTAGGCCTCGCCGCCCAGGAGATGCGCGTACTCGTTGGACTTGAAGTCGGTCATGCGCACGATCACCGGGGCGGGGGCGAAGGCCGCAGCGATGGTGGCGACGCCCTCCTCGATCTTCTCCTCGAAGAAGCGCTCCGGCGAGCCGTAGCCGGCGCTGCGGCGCTCGATCCCCTCGCGCACCTCGGGCGCCACGTCGGGGTAGGCGAGGAGCGCCCGGGGGTGCACGCCGATGTCGTTGTTGATGATGAACTCCAGCCGCGCCAGCCCCACCCCACGGTTGGGGAGCTGCGCGAAGGCGAAGGCGCGGTCGGGGGAAGCGACGTTCATCATCAGGTCGACCGGGATCTCCGGCATGCGGTCGAGCTCGACGCGTTCGACGTCGTAATGTGGATTCCCGCGATAGACCCGCCCCTCGTCGCCCTCGGCGCAGCTCACGGTCACCTCGTCGCCGGTCGCCAGCCGCTCGCTGCCGTCGCCGGTGCCGACCACCGCGGGGATGTTCAGCTCCCGCGCGATGATGGCGGCGTGGCAGGTGCGTCCTCCGCGGTCGGTGACGATGGCCGAGGCGCGCTTCATGACCGGCTCCCAGTTCGGGTCGGTCATGTCGGTAACCAGCACGTCGCCGGGCTCGACGCGGTCCATCTCGGCGGCCGACGCGATCACCTTCACCGTTCCGGTGGCGATGCGCGAGCCGACGGCACGACCCGTCACCAGCACCTCGCCGTCCTCCAACAGGCGGAAGCGCTCCAGCACCCGGCCGCTGCGGCTCCGGACGGTCTCCGGGCGCGCCTGCAGCACGTAGATCAGGCCGTCCTCACCGTCGAGCGCCCACTCGATGTCCATGGGCCGGCCGTAGTGGTCCTCGATCGCCAGCGCCTGGCGGCCCAGATCGGCCAGCGCGTCGTCGTCCAGCGCGAAGCGGCGGCGCTCGTCGTCTGGAACGGGGACCGTCTCGACCAGCGTGCCGCCCGTGCCGTAGACCATCTTCTCCGCCTTGGACCCGAGGCGGCGCTGCAGCACCGACGGTTTGCGTGCGCGCAGCCCGTGCTTGTGGAGGTAGAACTCGTCCGGGTTCACCGCCCCCTGCACCAGGAGCTCGCCCAGCCCGTAGGCAGCCGTGACGAAGACCACACCGTCGAAACCCGACTCGGTATCGAGCGTGAAGGCCACGCCGCTGGCGCCCAGGTCGCTGCGCACCATGCGTTGGATGCCCACCGAGACGGCCACCTCGGTGTGCTCGAAGCCGTGGTGGAGGCGGTAGGCGATCGCGCGGTCGGTGAAGAGGGAGGCGTACACGCGCCGGACGTGCTCGAGCACGGCGTCCTCGCCCCGCACGTTGAGGAAGGTCTCCTGCTGGCCGGCGAACGACGCCTCGGCCAGGTCCTCGGCCGTCGCCGAGGAGCGGACGGCCACCGTCGCCTCGGTCGTTCCCGAGCCCATGCCGCGGTAGCCGCTTCGGACGGCGCGCACCAGCGCTTCCGGGAGCGGCGTCTCGAGCAGCAGGGCGCGCACCGCGTACCCGCGTTCGCTCAACCGCCCGATGTCCTGTTCGTCGACATCGTGCAGCATTTCCTCGATCCGGTCCTTCAGCCCGGTATCGCGCAGGTGCGCAGCGAACGCCGTCGCGGTCGTGGCGAACCCCCCCGGAACGCGGACGCCCGCCTCGTGCAGGCGCCGAATCATCTCACCGATCGACGCGTTCTTGCCTCCGACCCTGGCGATGTCCGCGAGTCCGACTTCCTCGAACGGGACCGTGTACTCCACGACGCCTCCTCCCGACGCGGCCTATGCTTGTGGGGCGACGACAGCCCGACGTGACGTTGCGCCCCTGGCCTGGTCCTGCAAGATGCCCTGCGCGATCCGGTCCCAAGCTACCGCACCGCGTGCGTCGGGTGCCCGTGCACCGGTACACGGCCCGTCCCGGCCGGGCGCGACCCGTCCGGCACGGGGAGAGGAGGTGCCATGAACACCCGCTCGGTGTACTTCGTCTCGGACCATACCGGCGTGACGGCCGAGGTGCTCGGTCACAGTCTGCTCGCCCGCTTCGCCGGCGTGCCCGTCCGCACCTCCACGAGGCCGTTCGTGAACACCTTGCAGCGTGCCGATGCCCTTGCCGAGGAACTCGCCGCCCTGCCCGAGAGCGCCCTGGTGTTCTCGACGATCACCGACGAGGCGATCCGGCAGCGCATCGCGGCGGCTCCGTGCACCCATCTCGACCTCTTCGAGCCGTTCCTGGGACCGCTGGCGTCGGTGCTCGGCCGCGAGCCGGGGGCGCATGTCGGCGCCTTCCACGGCATCCGCGACCTGGCGAGCTACCAGGCGCGCATCGATGCCGTCGAGTACACGCTGGCGACCGACGACGGCACCAACGTGAACCGCTACGGGCATGCCGAGGTGGTGATTATCGGGGTGTCGCGTGTCGGCAAGAGCCCCACCTGCTTGTACCTGGCTCTGCAGTACGGGGTGCGGGCGGCGAACTACCCGCTGGCCGACGACGACTTCGATACCGAAGGACTTCCTGAGCCGGTAGCGTCCTACCGCGGGCGGCTCTTCGGGTTGACGATCGCGCCGCAGAGGCTTCACGAGCTCCGGGAGCAGCGGCGACCGGGGAGTTCCTACTCGGCGCTCCAGCGTTGCAGGTTCGAGGTGAGGCAGGCCGAGCGGCTGTTCCGACGCCACGGCATCGCGTTCCAGGATGCCAGCACGCTGTCGGTGGAGGAGCTCGCGGCGCTGGTGCTGCAGCGTGCCGGGCTCGAGCGCCACCGCTGAATGGGCCGCGGGCCAGGCTGCGCTCACGGCGCAGGCGCCCCTGGAGGGTTCAGCGAGCGGCGGGGCGCGCGGGAATGGGGATCGGCAGGTGGCGCCGCAGCACCTCGAGGTGGGGCGTGCTCACGCACACGTCGAGCCCGCCGGGCTCGCGGCGCACCGTCAGCCTGTGGGCGTGGGTGGCGTGGGCGGTGACCTGGCTCCCCGCCGACACCCCTTCGATGCGATCGAGGTTGAGCGGGACGCGCGCGAAGGCCGGCGTCTCGATGGCGCTGCGGCTGCGGACCGTCAAGCACGTCGGACAGAGCTCGAGCGTCAGCCCGTCGGAGGTGTGGATGACGAAGGTGTCGCCGGAATCGTCGGTGGTGGGATCGTGGAAGAAGTCGTTCATGAGGGGTCCTCTCCGGGAGGCCGCCCACGCACCTCCGGCCCGGTGACGGGTGCGCGAGTGGTGCCGATGCGGCCGAGCGCGGCCGGGTGGGCGCGCAGCGAAGGCGTCCGGGGTCCCCTCGGGTGTGGACCTCACCCAGCCTATGCCCGCGGCGATGAGGAGACCGTGAGGGGTTCATGCGTCGGCTTCGGATCCCCGTGATCGATGGACGATCGAGGAGGGCACGATGCCCGAGCTTCCCGACATCGAGGCCTACCACGCGCCGTTGCAGGCCCGTGCGGTCGGGCGCGTGCGGTCGGGCGCGTGCTCGAGAGCGGGCGTCTCGGGAGCGTGTTCCTGTTGCGTACCGTGGAGCCTGCGCTGCCCGCGTCCGAGGGCCGCGTCGTCACCGGCACGCGGCGCATGGCTTCGCTGCTCGCCGCGCGGGGAGCGAGAGTTGGGCCATGGTAGCGGCGTACCCCGACGGAAAGGCGCCGGGGCCCAGAGCCCCGGCGCCCGCGCTCGCCCAGCGTGCCCGTGAGGGCGAGGCCCTTCTCGGGGTCGCTACGCGCCCAAGGAGGTGAGGGGGACCCGGCCGAGCGGGATCAGGACGCTGCCGCCGCCGAACATCACGGGTGTCAGAATCACGAAGCTCTGACCGTCGACCCCGTTGGACGGGCCGACGTCCACGGTGGTGCTCGACGTGCCGTACCCCACCGCGCCGAAAGCGACGGTGAGCGGCGAACCGGCCAGGGTGCGCACGGAGGTCGATGCGGTCGCGATCGGAGCGTGATAGGAGAGGTCGCCGACCGTGGTGGAGCCGTTCGCGATCACGCTACGGACGAAGTTCGCCGTCGCCGTCGGGCTTGCCATGAAGCGCTGGAAGGCGCCGATGCCTACGGTGCTCTCCAGGTGCGCGAAGGCCGCGTCGGTCGGCGCGAAGACGGTGACGGGCTTCGGGCCGCCCACGAGATCGCCGAGGCCGCTGACCTTCAGCGCCTGTTCGAAGCACGCGAAGCTGGCGCCGTTGATCGTGCTGTTCTGGTAGCACAGTCCCGTGGTGCCGCCGGTCGCGCTTCGCTGCAGGTAGCTCGCCATCGTTCCGCTCCCCATCGACAGGTTCTGGATCTGGATGTTGGGTTGGGCGTACGCGAGGGTGAGGCCGAGGGCGATGGAGAGCTCCAACGCGAGCAGGAAGCCGACCCGCCGGGCCGAGATCTGGTGCAGCGAACGGGTGATCGTTACCATGTCGCATCCCTTCCGGGCCGGGCCGCGCGTCCGTGCTGCGGCGGGCCCCAGCGGGGTCGCCCCGGCGGTGTACCGGGGCTCCCTCGATGGCGCCGAGCGTAGGTTCGGGTTGCAAGGAAACCGTGGAGGGCGCATGCAACGGTCGTGCATGTTGGGTGGGAGGTCGATGAGGGCTCCGGGGAAGATCGCGTAGGACGGGATCGCGACCTCGCTTGCGGTCCGCTCCGCGGTCGTGGATCGACGACGTGGAGGTGCGCGAGGCCGACGTGCATGCCCCCGACGGGCTCGAGGCGAGCCTCTTGGGTTGTCGGACCGCCTGCTACCCGATCCACTCGATGGGTGCATCCGAGCGGGTGTTCGAGGACCGCGATCGCCAGGCCGCTCGGCGGGCCTACGACGTTGGTCGGGGTGCGGGCACTCGTTCGTGCCTTGTGACGCAGCCCGCGCCGTCCTCACGTCACCCACCGCTCGTTCGTGCAGCAGTCGACGTCGTGCATCGCGCGCAGGTGCGGTGGGCCTCGGGAGGGGGTACGTCGTGGTGGACCTCATGCCGGAAGGTAGTGCCTTGGCCGAGGTGTTCGGCGGTGGGGTCCAGGTTCCCGGACAGCGGTTCGGGGGGCCAGCAGGCCCGGCGCGGGCAGGAGCGGCGACAGGACGAACGGGCTCCCGAAGACCCACGGGATCCAGCCGACCGCGGGATGGGTGAGCCAGGAGGAGGTCTGCACCCAAACCGGCGAGGACTGCGTCATGATCTCGACGAGTCCGCGCCGGAGCGCGCGCGTCGGCGACAGCCCGAGGTAGATCCGGCCCTCGATCGAGGCGGAGGCGGGCGCGAGCGCCCCGAAGGCGCCGGTGTAGCGGAAGACGTTCATCGCCACGATGCCGACGAGCGTGTACGTCACCGTGCGGACCGCTACGGTCGCGGTCGCGACGCTCCAGGAGCCGAGTTGCTGCACGTCCACGTCCTTCCCCGCCATCCTCCCGGCCGGCGTGGGCCGGGCCGCTCCTTGCTGCGATGGTCGTCGCTCGTGCGCGTTGGGGAGGGGGCATCCGTCCCGGGAGCGGCGAGGCGCTTGACACACCCTATTTACCCCGGGTAATAATAGAGCCATGGACGACACGCCCACCTATGCCGCGTTCCACGGCGCCCGATTGCTCGCCCACGGTCCGTTGCGGGAGGTCCTCGCCTCCGTGAAGGAAGGCGTGGGAGACGATCCCGGCGCGATGCCGCTGATCTTCGAGGACGCCAGTGGGAACCAGGTCGACTTCGACCTCCGCGGCTCGCTTCCCGAGGTGCTCGATCGGGAAGCGCCGCTCCCCAGGCATCCCGGCCGCGGCCGGACGCGGTTGGGCGTGGTGTCGCGCGAGGTCTCGTTGCTGCCGGGCCACTGGCGGTGGCTCGAGCAGCAACCGGGCAGCATCTCGAGCACGCTGCGCCGCCTCGTGCAGCGGGCGCGCGCCAACGAGAGCGCGCGCGACCGTGCGCGGCGCGCGGCGGCCATCGCCGGTCGCGTCATGACCGCGCTCGCCGGTAACGAGCCGCACTTCGAGGAGGCTTATCGCGCGCTCGACGCCGGCGATCGCCGGCGGTTCGAGGTGCTCACGGCGGCCTGGCCCGCCGACGTCCGCGGGTACGTCGAGGGCCTGGCGCGCGACGCCTTCCCGACCAGCCCGACCCGGGGTTGAGGCCGTGCCGGCCCGTCCCGAGCGCGGGCCGGGATCCTCAACCCAGGCTGTTGACGAGCACGTGCACGATGGACGGGGCCACCAGGTTGCGGGTGCGCTCGAAGACGACGCCGAGCGCGGGCGCTCCGCAGTTCGCGCCACGGCTTCGTCGCGCTCGAGAGCGCCGGCGCCTTCGGGCTCCCGCTCGAGCTGGACGCCAGCTTCGAGCGGCTCGTCGAGATGCATCACGACGCCCTGGCGGTCGAACCGGTCGAGCACGCCTGACTCCGGGGCGCTGCCCCGGGTCGACGGACGCGCCCGGTTGCGCCTAGCCGTCCTCGTCGGGCACGAACCTCAGGGCCACGCCGTTGCTGCAGAAGCGGAGCCCGGTGGGCTCCGGACCGTCGTCGAACACGTGGCCGTGGTGCCCGCCACAGTTGGCGCAGTGGTACTCGGTCCGGGGATAGCCGATGTGGTGATCGGTCTTCGTCTCGAAGGCTCCGGGCAGGGCTTCCGAGAACGAGGGCCAACCGCAGTGGGCGTCGAACTTGACGTCGGCCCGGAACAGTGGATGACCGCAGGCCGCGCACACGTAGGTGCCCGGCCGCCACTCGTGGTTGAGCGGGCTCGAGCCGGGGCGCTCCGTGGCTTCGTGCCGGAGCACCCGGAAGGCCGCCGGCGAGAGGCGGTCGCGCACGGCCGGGTCGTCGAGGTCGATCCTGGGGCGGGAGGCGTCGTCGGGCACGCCTCACGCTACGGCAGCGAGGCGGCGGTCGGTGTCCCGGGCGTGACGCGCGACCGGGCGGGATCCGGCACGGGACGCAAATACGGGAGCTTTCGGAGGAGGAACGCTCGACGCGAGATTTTCTACCGGGTAATAGTCGCAGCGGGTCGAGGCGGGCCGCGCGGCCCGCGGAGCACCGACCCGCGCTCACCGCGCAGAGGAGAACCGACATGACCGCAAGCGAACCCGTCCGCCACATCGAACCGACCCGCGCAGCCGGCAAGGCCTTCATCGAGCGCGGCATCACGGGCAGCGTCGTGATGCTCAACCTCCTGCGTTTCCGGGACGTCGCCGACTACACCGCGCAGCCGGAGCTGGCGCCCGACCCGCCGATCAGCGGAGCCGAGGCGTTCGACCTCTACATCCGGCACACGCTCCCGTACCTGCGCGAAAGCGGCGGGGATCTCGTCTTCCTCGGTGCGGGGGGCCGCTTCCTGATCGGGCCCGAGCAGGAGGCATGGGATCTGGTGATGCTGGTCCGGCAGAACAGCGTCGCCTCGTTCCTCGCCTTCGAGAGCCACGAGGGGTACCTGGCCGGGATCGGGCACCGTACCGCGGCGATCGAGGACGCCCGCCTGCTGCCGGTGGAGGAGATGGCGACGCCGGCCTGACGGTCACGGGCAACGATCGCTCCCGCGCGCCGGGGTCCTCGGTCCTGCACGTCGACCGAGCGCCCCGGCGCGACCGTTGGAGCCGAGCCCGGTCCCGTTCGCCGTTCGGGTCGGCTTTCCCATCCGGTCGATCGGGACGGCCGGGGCTCAGTACCCCTCGGGCCGCTGCGGAACGTACGGCGCTTCGAGCCGCGTGCGTTCTTCCTCGCCGAGCTCGAGGGCTACCGCCGCGACCGCATCGTCGATGTGCGATGCCCGTGTCACGCCCACGATGGGGGCGGTGACGGCAGGCTGGTGCAGCAACCAGGCGAGCGCGACCTGCGCCCTCGTGACGGCGCGCTCCTCGGCGACGTGTCCCACGGCGTCGACGACGGCGTGGCTGGCGTCTTCGGTCTGGCGGTAGAGACGCTGCCCGAAGGCGTCCTGCTCGCTGCGGCTCGTCGCCGTCGCCCAGGGGCGCGCGAGACGTCCCCGGGCCAGGGGGCTCCAGGGCAGAACGCCGCCCCCCTTGGGGCCCGGCCCCGTCCGGCCGTGGACCCTGGTGGCGATGACCACATCGTCGCGACGTGCGAGCTCGCCGAGGACCTTGCCGGTGATCTCCTCGCTGGCGCCCTGCGAGTAGACGTTGGCGGTGTCGAAGGTGGTGATGCCCGCCTCTCAGGCCTTGCGGATGAGGGCGCGCGCCTGGTCGAGATCGAGCGACCACGGGTGCGCCCGGAGCCGGCCGTGGCGAGCACCTCTCCCAGCGCGACGCCGAGACGCGGAGCGCGATTCGTCGACTGCGGGGTGAGGTCGACACCGCTGCCGTGAGCGCGGCATGGAGCGACGGGCTTTCCGTCGCGCGCTGGCGACGGCCGCCCGTGTGGATCCACGGCGACCTCAAGCCCGACAACCTCTTGTGTCGCGGAGGCCGCCTTCACGCGGTCATCGACTTCGGGGGGCTGGGCGTGGACGATACGGCCGCGGACATGCTCATCGCGTGGACCTTCCTGCCGAGGCCCGCCCGAGAACGCCACCGGGCCGCTCTCGACGTCGATGCCGACACGTGGAAGCGGGGGCGTGCCTGGGCGCTGTCCATCGCGCTGATCCAGCTCCCCTACTACCGGACCGTCAACCCTCCGCTCGCCGCCAGCGCCCGGCACGTGATCGCCGAGGTGCTGGACGACGTGCGAACCGGTGCCTGGGTTGGCCGGCGCCTCGGTGGGCCGGCGTTCAGGCGAGCCGGCCTCGACCCTGGCGATGACGTTCCCGCCGATGGCGGTGGGAACGGCGCCCGCGGGCGCGAGCAGCCGGGGGACTGGCGGCGGATCCGTCAGGACGTCGGAGAACCTCGAAGGAGGCCCTCGAGTCGCTTGCGCATCTGCTTGCGGTCGCTGCTGAGCAGGGAAGGGTCCTTGGTGAAGACCTCGTCTTCTCCGTACTGCAGGCGGCTGAGGAGCGCGAGGGCCTCGCGCGCGAGCGCGGCCGTCTCCCGGTGCATCGCGGTGGTCATGTCGACGCCGCGGCCCCGGAAGGTGGCCGCGAAGATCCAGGCGTCCAGGTGCTCGGGGTAGAGGGCGCGGGCGTATTGGAGCAGTTCCAGGACGTCCGAGCTCGATGCGGCGCTGGCACGCGCCATGGGGTGGGTCCGATCGTCTCCGTCGGCCGGGGTCGCGGGTGTGCCGGCGCGGTCGTGCGCCGCATCGACGAGGCGGTCGGCGAACAATCTGCGGTAGGCGGTGAACGCCTCCGGAGAGCCCGAGTCGGCGATCTCGAGGATCGCGGCGGCGTACAACGCGGCGGCCCGGCCCCGGAGATCATGGTCGGCGGCCAGGTCGCGGGCCCGTGCCAGGGCCTCCTTGCCGAGTCGCTCCTCCAGATGGGCCTCCGCCAGGACCCTTGCCAGGACCGCCTGGGCCCGGAGCTCGTCGTCGGTTCCCGGCCGTCGCGCGCCGCGCAGGGCCCGCAACGCGGCGCGGGCGTGGCCAGCCGCTTCGGAGGTCCGGCCTTGGAGGCTGTCGAGGACGGCGAGGCCCTGGTGAGCCTCGATCAGGTCGGGTTGGATCGCGAGGGCCAGCTCGTAGAGCTCGCCCGCGCGCCCCGCCGGTTGCCGCTGGCCGAGCCGGTCCGCCAGCGCTGCGACGGTCGCGGCCAGGCGTCGCAACTGCGTGTCGACATCGTCGAAGTGCGCCCGCGGCTGGTGGAAGAAGCGTTGGCGGAAGAGGCCGTGGTCGCGACCGAGCACGCCGAGCGTCGCGAGCCGGCGCTCGCCGACCCGCTCCCGAAGGGCATCGACGAAGGTGGTGGGGAGGGCATCGAATCCACGTGGGCGGAACAAGCCGAACAACGTTCCTCGCAATCGGCCGGGGTACGGGCCCGTGGCCTACGGTAGCCACGAAACGGCCGGCAGCGTAGGGGGATAGCCCACAGGTGGCAGCTGGGTGGCGTCGCGTGCGGGGGGAGTGAGGAGGAAGCCCGGCCACGTCGCTCCACGCCGGTTCGGCGGGTCGGCTCGCCTCACGTCGGCGACGCACGAGGCCGCGGCCCGCATCCCGGCTTGCTGTGTCCTCGGCTTCGCCGTGGGATGGTTGGGCCATGAGGATCATCCAAGGCCTGATCGGACTCGTGCGCAGGCCGATGGCCGAGCGGCACGCCCGCGGCAAGGCGATCGCCGAGCTCGCGGACGAGCTCGAGGTCTCGGGCCGGGAGCTCGACCAGCGCATGAACGGCCGGCCCGACACGCCGGGAAACCGCGAAGCGGTGGCGCACTGGGTCGGCATCGAACGCTGGGGGCAGCGGCGCCTGCGCGTGGCGCTGGGCGAACCCTTCGTCGAGGACACGTACCACCCGTACCGGCCCGACGTCGACGAGGGCTTCGAGGCACTGCGCACGGCCTTCGCCGAGACGCGGGCCGAGACGGTCGCCCTGGCCCGCCGGCTGGACCAGCGCGGCGTCGACCCCGCGACGATCGTGCGGCACAACGACCTGGGCGACCTGAGCGTCAGGGGGTGGCTGGCCTACTTGATCCAGCACCCCGATCAGGAGTCCCGCGGGCGGTTGCGCGGCTGACGCTGCCGTGGCGGCCGTTCGGGCAAGCCAGCAGGCGATCCCGGCAGATGGGGGACGAGCCTGCAAGAAGCGGTCCGCCGCGCGAGTGTTGTGATGGGGCGCGGCGATGGTCACGGTGCCGGTGTAGATGTAGAACAGGTAGCCCAGGAGCGCGAGCCAGACGACCGTTGCCCTCACGGAGCCGCTTGCGGCCCGGGGCACGACCGCCAGCAGCAGGGGGACGGCGATGAAGAGCGTGACGAGGTCGGCGCCTCGGTTCTGCGGGATGACCCACGCGTTGTCACGGTAGACGCCGGGGAAGAAGAGGCCGAGTGCGCTGGCGACGACGGCGAGCGCCGCCACCAGGATCGTGAGGCGTCACCCGGGTTCCAGGTGGTTCTTCGTGGTCCGCATGGTCGCTGGGCTTACCGCCCGTATCGCCATGGGGCCTCCCGTCCGGTGACGCTCGAGCTGCGCGAAGGCGCGCTGGTGGGACCCACCACCACGATCCGGGTGGGGGAGCTGCGTTGCCTCTCCAGGGACACGTGTCCTGGAATGCATGACGGATTCGAACCCACTCGCATGTCCTCTGTCGTGTTGGCGAACGTCATGGGGTCCCCGCGTAGCCCTCGACTCGCCGTCCGCCAGCCGGGCTCCGGGTCGGCCGACGCTCTGATCGGGGCAATCGGTGCCCCGTGGCAGGATCGATCTCCGTGGTCCTGTCACCGCTGTTGAGACCTGGCGTCCCACATGCGCCTGCTCCGGAAAGCCATGCGGGCCGTCGACGGGCCGGCGACGGGCAGTTGACGCATCTTTGACGCCCGGTCTCACACACTGGCCGCGAAAGGAGGTCGCACTGCATGCGCCTCACCTTGCTCATCAATGCCCTGCTGGTCTTGCTGGCGGCCTGCGGCACATCTTGGCGCCCCAGGGGTTTCACTTCATCAAGCCTGAGACGCTGATCGTGACGCTAACTACGACCGCCACCACCAGCGACTTGGTGCCGTTCAATACCGACGGCGAAGACGATGAGTTCTACCTCTATCCCGCGACCCTGCAAGGTCGGACGGTGAGGTTCAGGCTGATGCACTTTTCCGATCCGGGTGCAGGACGCGGCGATCTGCCAACGGATCCTGGTCCCGACTCCCTCGGCGCGCGTGCGATCAACGAAGTCACGAAGAGCATCGAGAACGGCGTGAAGGAACCATCCGTGCTCGCACAATTTCTGGAACCCTGTTACCGGCAAGCGATCCTGTCCCCGCTGCAGCGCACAGCCAACCCCAAGACCGTTGCCGACGCAGCGGGAGAGTACCTTGTCTGGCGGGCGCAACTGGCCGCCCTCGAGCAGAAGGTCCCCGGGCTCGAACAGCTATTCCGTTCCCAGAGCAAGAACGCCAAATCGCTGATCGTCTCGCGTGGTACGACCTTCATCCAAGGTTTGCTCGAGACCTGTAATCAGGGCAACCTTGGATGGGATGAGTTTGTTGCCGGGTTTCACGCACGAGACTTGGTCGCACTGATTCGACAGGTCACCAGTGTTCCTACGTCGTTGGAAGCCGGTCTCAGGGCCTGCCTGACGACGCGGGCCATCTTCGTATCAACCATCACCCTTCCCCTTGGAGACAGCGGCGTCACGAGGATCGAGGTCAGGGGGGACTTCGACGCGCCGTATCACGAGGGTGGTCATGGCGTGACCAAGATCGATCACGTAGACATCGAGGTGCCTGGTTGTACGGTGACGTGGAGCCAAACGTCCGACACAATTGAGGTGGGCATGGACCGTTCCATGGGAGACCATATACAGGGGCGTGACCCTGATTGCCATAGGAATGTAGTCCCCTGTCGTTGCGGTTATTTCGTTTACGCTCTATGATGCTGTAGCTGAAGGGAGCTGCTATGGCGTTGACGATGCCGAAAGCGTCCGGGCCATTCGTGCCGAGCAACGCTGACAGCGAGCTGGCTCAGCGTTCAAGCCGGTTGCTGGGGCGGTTGTTGAAGTCCAAGGGCGAGCGGCCTGTCCGGGTTCGCTTGCTGGATGGCGACGCGGACGAGTCTGTGGTGACGTTGCCCTCTTCTGCGCTTCACCTGCTTCTTCGCATACTCACTGAGATGGCGAGCGGGAATGCCGTGACGTTGGTGCCTCATCACGCGGAGTTGACGACGCAGCAGGCCGCGGACATCTTGAACGTGTCTCGTCCCTTCCTGGTGAAGTTGTTGGAGGAGGGGACCATCCCGTTCCACAGGGTGGGTACGCATCGGCGGGTGTATTTCCGCGACGCGATGGCCTACAAGGAGCGTGTTGACGCCGCGAGGGAGAAGTCGCTGGATGAGTTGGCGGCTCTTGGTCAGGAGTTGAACCTCGATGAGTCGCCATCTGAGACGGAGGATTAGGTAGGGGGCGGTGGCGACCTTCACCGCTCTGTACGACGCCTGCGTGCTCTATCCGCAGATGGTCCGTGATTTGTTGATGCGGCTTGCCCTGACGGACCTGTTCCGGGCGAAGTGGAGTCGAGATATTCAGGAAGAGTGGATGGGGCATCTGTTGGAGCGGCGCCCCGACCTCGGTCGCGAGAGTCTCGTTCGTGTTCGGGACCTTATGAATGCGCATGTGCGCGATGCGGTCGTGACGGGGTACGAAGATCTCATTCCGGCCCTGAGTTTGCCTGGTGAGGGGGATCGTCACGTTTTGGCGGCTGCGATTCGTTCCCGAGCTGGCGTCATCGTGACGTACGACTTGAAGCACTTCCCGGAGAGTGAGCTCGAGAAGTACGGCATCGAAGCGCAGCACCCGGACGAGTTTGTGAGGCACTTGGTCGATCTTGATCCGGAGGCGGTGCTGTGGGCGGTGTGACGGATGCGCGAGGCGCTTTCGAGGCCGCCCTTCTCACCTGACGAGTTGGTCGTCAGCCTCGAGGGTGCTGAGTTGGTGGAGACAGCGGGGTACCTGCGAGGCCGCCTTCAACTCGTCTGAGCATCGTCGTTGTTTCGAGCGGCGACTGATCTTGTCAGCCAGGCCATCCTACCGGCAACGCAGCGCGCGTGGCCCCGTGGAAGCTTGTTGTGAGGGCCCTTCGTGGCGCCCAAGGCTTGATAGGTCCGGTTGTCCGCTCGAGGATGCCGACTGACGGACCGCTCGTGAGGGTACCGCTCCTTCGGATGCCCGTGTCAACTCATAAGTAAATCGTACCGAGTGGGGTGGGTCACTCATAAGTCTTTCGTACCCGGGGGGTTAGTCGGCTGCCTGAGCGAGCTGGTGCTCTTCGGGTCCCTGGCGTTGGAGGCGGTCGAGGGTGCGGCGCAGGTGGAGGGGGTTGAGGCGCGAGGCGAGGTCTGTGAGCTCGGTGGCGCGTTCGGGCAGCAGCGCGTGGTGCTCCTGCAGGCGCTGGAGCGGGGTCTTGGCGGTGTCGTAGCGCTTGCGGATCTTGCTGCCGTGCCGGCTCTTGCCGATGACCTTGAGGTTGGGCAGGATGAGGTTGGCGTAGGGGTCGAGAGCGTCGTACACGGCGTTGAGCCAGGCGAGCCCGGCGCGCGTGTCGATGCGGTCGTAGCCCACCACCTCCCGCACCAGCTGGCGGTTCTTCTGCTCCACGTGGGCGTTGTCGTTCTTGTGGTAGGGGCGGCTGCGGTGGAAGGTGAGGTCGCGGGAGCGGCAGTAGCTGATGAGGTGCCCGCTCAGGAACTCGCTGCCGTTGTCGCTGTGCAGCGCCCACACGCCGCTCGGCCAGTCGCGGAGCAGGCCCTCGAGGGCCTGGTGCACGGCCGCCTGACTCTTGCCCATCACCGCCCGCCGGCGACTCCATCCGCTCACCACGTCCACCACCGAGAGGGTGTAGGCGTGATGCCCGCCCAGCCCGCCGCCGTGATCCACCAGGTCGATCTCCAGCGCGCCCGGCCGCGTTTCGTTCCAGCGGTAGCGCTCCACCGGCACCTGGGAGCTGAGCAGGCGGCTGGGGTGCCGCCTGGCGACCCACAACCTCGGCTTTCCGCGCGGCATCTCCTTGAGGCGCCTGGCCAGCGTGGCGCGACTGATGCTGCCCAGCTCCGCTCGCGCCTCCACCGTCAGCTGGATCTCCCCGTGCGCCGCCAGCGCCTCGGCCACGCTCGAGAGCTGCGGGTGCAGCCTCTCGGCGCAGCAGTAGTCC
>Ga0114931_10006205_pt1 | contig 14716 bp, 11 predicted proteins | sample 2SBtaG_FD_89579 | JGI IMG/M metagenome (GOLD analysis project Ga0114931, IMG submission 89579) | Deep subsurface microbial communities from Kolumbo volcano to uncover new lineages of life (NeLLi) - 2SBTROV14_V59a metaG | ecosystem: Environmental > Aquatic > Marine > Volcanic | place: Kolumbo...
AACGCGCTGCGTGGCCGACCTCACCACCCGAGGCGGTGCGGGGGCGGCCGCTGTTGTGGGTGTTGCGTCTGCTGGTACGGCTGGACGTGTTCAGCTCGCTGGTGCGGCGGCAGGACTGGCCGGACAGCGACATCTGCTACGGGCTGGGCGTGGCGTACACGACGGCCGGCGACATCCCGCCTGGCAAGACGCGCGTGGCGCTCGAGCGCTGGTTGGCGCAGGCGGAAGCGAGCGTCGACGAACCGGTCGATGCGCTCACCACCAATGTCCGCTGGCTCGCCGAGCGTCTGGGATTGAACGAGACGGAGCGCGAGCTGTTCGCGTTGGTGATCCTGCAACAGGAGGACGAAGCGCTGCAGGAGTGCTTCAAGGCGCTGCGTCTCCGCATCAACGGCCGGCTGCCCGCGGTCCTCGGGCGCGTGCTCGACGTGCCGGCTCAGCGCGTGCGGGCCGCGCTGCGTGCCGATGGCGTGCTCATGAGCACCGGGCTCATCCAGTACTCGGAGCGCTCGTGGCGGACGCAGACGATGCTGTCCTGCCCCGACGGTCTCGACTCGAGACTGCTGGTCGACTACCCGGGCGTGGACGAGCTGATGGCAGAGTTCTACTCGCCAGCTCCGCCTGCTGCGCTCTCGCTCGATGACTATCCGCACGTAGCGCGCGAGGTCGGGATCGCGCGCCGGCTGCTGCGCGCCGCGGTCACGTCGCGCGAGCCCGGAGTCAACTTGCTGCTCTACGGTGCTCCGGGAACGGGCAAGACCGAGCTCGCACGCACGCTCGCCGCGTCGGCTGGCGCCCAGCTCGTCGCGGTTGCGCCGGGCGGCAAGGGATCCGGTCCCAGCTCCGACGCGAACTGGCGCTTCGGCGCCTACGCACTCATGCAGCACTTCGTGGCCTGCACCCGCAACTCCGTCATCCTGTTCGATGAAGCCGAGGACGTGTTCCCGTCCTCGATGATGTGGGTCTTCGGGCCACGGCGCGACGACACCGGGCGCAAGGCATGGATCAATCGTCTCCTCGAGGAAAACCCCGTCCCCGGGATCTGGGTAACGAACGGCGTCGACCGCATGGACGAGGCGTTTCTCAGGCGCTTGGACATGGTGCTTGAGCTTTGCACACCGCCGGTCGACGTGCGGCGGCGCATCGTCGAGTCGGAGACGCGCAAGCTCGCGGTCGGGCGGGCGTGGATCGAGCGCACAGCGCGCAACGAGCACCTGCAACCGGCCAACATCGCGCGCGCAGTGCGCGTGGCGCGTCTCGTCGGCGCTGCAGGACGCGAGGATGTCGAAGACGTGTTGACGTGCACGATCGAGGGCAAGCAGACCGCGGAGGGACGCGAGAGCGCGCCGCGCACGGCGCCGAACGACGCCTGCGCCTACGACCCGGCGCTCGTCAAGGCGAGCGTCGACCTCGGGTCACTGGCCTCTGGGCTGTCCGAGCGGCGGCGCGGGAGCCTGTGCTTCTACGGGCCACCAGGCACCGGCAAGAGCGCCTTCGCCGCCCACCTGGCCGAGCGGCTCTCGATGCCGCTCATCGCCAAGCGCGCGTCGGATCTGCTGAGCCCGTTCGTGGGCGTGGCCGAGCAGAAGCTCGCCGCCATGTTCCGCGAAGCGAAGGCCGCCAACGCGCTGCTCTTCCTCGACGAGGCCGACAGCTTCCTGCAGGACCGCCAGAGCGCCGTGCGGAGCTGGGAGGTGACGCAGGTCAACGAGCTGCTCGTCCAGATGGAGAGCTTCGAGGGCGTCTTCGTGTGTGCGACCAACCTGATGGAGAGCCTCGACAGGGCGGCGCTGCGCCACTTCGCCCTCAAGGTCCGCTTCGAGCCGCTCCGCCTCGAGCAGCGCGAGCGCATGCTCGCCGCAACCCTGGAGACGCTCGGCGTGGAGGAGCCCGGCGCTGTCCCGGAACACCTCGCGCGCCTCGCCCAGCTCGTCCCCGGCGACTTCGCAGCCGTCGCCCGCAGACTGGGCATCCTCGGCGGCCCCATCGACGCCGCGCGCCCGGTCGACGAGCTGGGCGAGGAGGTCGCGGCGCGGAGCGGATCCGGCAGCCGCGTCGGATTCCGGATCTAGTTCTGTCAGGTCTCGCGCGCGCCGTTCGTCCTCTTCGCGGAGGCAACACATGGCAGATGACTGGCACCGGCCGTTCGGCGCAAGGCCGACGGCCGATGACCTGTGGACGCTCGACGCGGAACATCTTGAAGAAACGCGGAAAGCGCTTCAGTGGATGCGCGATCCGTTCCCGATCCCGGTGCTGGCCGCGGACTGCGAGCAGCCGGGGGGCACGGTGCGGTTCACGCTGCTGCGCAGCGCGCGCGACGAGCCCGGCAGCGCGTGGGGCAACGTGACCCGCATCCGGCTCCGCACGCGGCCGGGCACGTTCGCTCCCGATCTGGATCTGGGCCGGCCCGGCACGCTGCGGGTGGTGCGGGAGCCCGACGTCAACGGCATCGTGGTCTACGCGCGGGACGTTCCCGTGATCGCCATCGCCGGGCCGTTCGCCACGCGCGCGCCGAAGGGCCTGATCCATCTCGAGGCGTCGCGGATGCGGCCGAAACACCTTGGCCGGCTGCTGGAGGGCGTCGGCGAGTCGCTGCGCAGTCTCGACATCGGCGACAGCAAGCCCCTGGCCCGCGAACCCCGCCTCGACTTCCTGCGCCACGCGCCCCGCCTGCGCCACCTCGACCTCCGCCACAGTGCGTGGCTGCGCGATCTGCGCCCTCTCGCCGAGCTGCCGGAGCTGCGCAGGTTGATCCTCTCGGGCTGCCCGGTAGCCAAGCTACCCGTCGTCGCCGAGCTTCAAGCGGCGCTCCCGGCGCTCGAGATCTGTCGGTGAGACTCCGAGGGTCGGATCGCCGAACCACAGGATGAAGGCCATCTGCTGCTTCGCCCCGAGCCGGCGATAGCAGGCCAGCGCGAACTCGGGCTCGTGGCGGACCCGCACGACCAGGCGCGAGAACTCCCGTCCAAGCTGCTGCAAACACCGTGCGCAGACCTGGCCTTCAAGCATCGCCATCTTCTCGCAGCTAGCGCACAGACCGACGTGGATGAGCGGCATGACACTCTGGGGACGCGCGCTGTCTCACGAACCTGACAGAACACGCGAACGCTTCCCGCACCTTGTCAGGTGCCGTACCATCCACAACGTCCTTGTCGGGGAAGGGAGCCCAGATGGACCCCGGACAGGTGGAGCGAAAGTACGTAGAGCTACTTTCCGCGAGTGCGCGGGAGAAGCTCACTGCGAAGGAAGAGGAAGCGCAGTCACTGCCCATCAGCCTGCGAGTGAAGCCGCACTCGCAACCTGATCCTGCGGAGCTCGAGAGGGTCCGGGCAGAGCTCGATGCGACCACGGCTCGCGACCTGGACGACTGGTTCGATACGGAGCTCTCGCGAGCCCACCTGATCGCCAAGGCGGCGAGAAGAGCCAACGGGGACGACGGAACCCTGGCGCGGACGGATATCCCGCGTGCAACGCTGGAGAAGTTCCGCCGCGACCTCCGCGAGCGCGCCATCGAGGTCGAGCACACCGTTGTGGAGCTGGAAAGCCATCTCGATAGGGACGGACCACCCGAAGCCTGGAAGTTGCTCGAGACGGACATGGGCGCGCACGCACAAGCACTGGCAGAGTTCGATGAGATGCTGGAGCGCGGAAGAGCCAATGCGCTGAGCGACGAGGAATTCGCGGAGTTCTCGCGACGGCTCCAGCGCGGAGTCGCCGTGCTCGCGCGGGGCAAGGGAGATCTCCGGGACGCCGCGGTCGATGCGATTGTGGGCACTGGAGGCGTGAACATCGGCGTCTCGGGCGCTCGCGTGAAAGCCGACATCTGCCGCGAGGCCGCCGATCTGGTCGACGAAGCGCTGCGACTGGACGACAACCCGTTCCGCCAGTACCGGCTGCACAACTACGCGGAAAAGTACCCGGTGCTGGTGGATGCGCTGCCGCAGGCCGCCCGCGACGCAGCCGCGCTGACGCTCGAACGCGCCTGCGCACTGTGCGGCAGCCCGGATCACGGAGCCGCGGACTGCCCCGAGCCACCGCGCACGTCCTACGACGACGACGAACTACTCCCGAGCCAGCGAGCCGCTAACTCTTCGTGGCCACCTCCGCCCCCATCGCGTCGCCCTGAGTCGCTCCTCTCGGCGTTCGGCAGGGGCTTGCGGAGCAGCCTCGTCGCATGCGTGTTTGGCGTAGCGCTCGGAGCAACCTACGGATGGCTGCAGGCTCCTCCCGGTGGCGGGGCGCCTATCAACGGCCTCGCCAACGGCTTCGCTGGTGCGATGCTCTTCGGCATGGTGGGCGCGCTGCTCGCGACGAGCGCCACCGCGCTGCTCGGCTCGCTGGGTGCGATCGCGGCGATGCTCCGCAACAGCAAGGTTGGCGGCCTGGTCCTCATCGCGATGATCTGTGCGGAGCTCGCGTGGGTGTCGAGCGCTCTGTCCGGAAGCGGTGTCTATGCCGAGCTGCAGAGGCACAGCTCGCTCGCCTTGCTGGCCTCCGCCGCGGGCGTCGGGATGTTCCTGGCCACCATCGCGTTCGTGGTGTCGACGTGGCTTGTGCACCGCGTCGTAATGGCGTTCCGCACGCGCTCGTGAGCCCTCTATTCCGAGGGGCCCAGCCACCAAAAACGGAGGTCGGGCATGCTGCGAAGTATAGGGGGAGATGGGACATTCGATTCCACCCGGTGCTCCACGCGAAAGCGTAGGAAATCTCGTAGAAAAGCTGCAAAAGGCCGTGGCCGCCGGCGACCCCGCGGCCGAGCAGCGCAGACTCGAGCGGCTGGGGGCCGCCGTGCACAGTTACGACGGTCTGTGCCGCCGCTACGGCCTGGACGATCCCGACCAGATCGCCGAGGCCCGGCAACTGACGCTGATCAAGCTGCACCGCGCGCTGCGCCGCGGCAGGTCCGTCGACAAGCCCGAGGGCTGGGCCCGCGTCGTAGCGCGCAACACCATCATCGACATCGTCCGCAGGAAGCAGCGTCAGGCCCGGCGCGAGCGAGTGCTGGATCCCGAGCGCACCGCCTACCCTGCGGAAAATCAGGAGCCCGAGCCGGATCCGGAGCTGCTGGAGCGGCGGATGTTCAAGCTCTTCCTCTACTGCGTGTTCGTTACCCGCCGCGGGAAGAACCGAAGGCGGAACGAGCTGCGGGTGAAAGAGCTCAGCGCCTGGTACCTGCTGCGCATCGTCCACCGCCCCGCCAACGAAGTAGCCCACAAACTAGGCGCCACCCACCTGTCCGGCGGCGGCCTCGGCGCTGTCTACAAGTGGGCCGAGCGAGGCGCCCAGCGGGTCCGGCAGATCGCCGAGTTCGATCCGGAGCACCCGTGCGCGGAGGCACTGAGGATTGCGGCGGAAGCGCGGTGGTGAGTGAAAGCAATGGCGGGTGCTTTCACTCTCCCAATTCTCCATGAAATCCTGATAGGTTTCGAGTCTGCTCATTTCTCCCTACGGAGCTGCTCATGCCAACGCTCAAGCTGACGAAAGACGGCGCTGCCATCAAGATTGGAACTCGCTTCGAGTGCTCGAAGACGAAGCGACATGTCCTGCACGTGCGCTGGGCCAAAAACACTAGCGACCTGATACTCGCTGACCACGGCCTGGTCTGGCCACAACACCAGAATGGCGCAACAAGGCAGGCGTACGCCAGACTCGCGAAGGAATTGGCAAGCCGTGGCGCCATCGACGCCGAGCTGGAACTCGGGCAGCCCTATCACGTCGCTTCGTCCGAACGACCTGGCTCGACCCCGCGAAAGGGTCTGGGCAAGGCAGCAAAGCGAAATCGCAGCGAAACGGGGGCACGGTTCGATGTCGCTCGCATCCCTCGCCTGCAAACCTGGAAGGGCATTCCCTCGCAGCCGACTCTTGTGCATGCGGACTGGAGCGGCTCGCAAGCCAGTAAGCGCTGGTACAGCATCGCAAGATGGAGCAGCAAGCAAGAGAAGTACGTCATCGCGGCTCCTGAACCTATCGCAGGGGACGTAGCCTCGTGGCTTGACGAACAACTTCGCATCTCACCGCTGATGCTTGGTTTCGATTTCGTCAATGGACTCCCTCGTGCGTACCACCCGCGCAAAGACTTCCTGGCGTTTCTGGACCACACGAAGAAAATGCCGCTTCTTCTGACAAAAGTTCGAACGCTTGCGGAAGTCGGTAAGGATCGACCGTTCTTCTCCGGCCCTGGGGCGAAGGCGGACATGGCGCAGAGAATCCTCGGTACAACGGGCGACGCAGCGCTTCTCCTGCGGTTCTGCGATCAGGCCAAGTCGTATCGTGGCGCAGCGGAAGCCCTGTTCTGGTGCAAGTACGGCAAGCAAGTGGGCAGTGCCACGCTCCATGGCTGGAAGAACGTTGTCCTGCCAGCGCGCGCGCGCGGCGTCGCCCTCTGGCCGTTCGATGGAGCGAGTTTGCCCGAGCTCCTGCGCCGCTCGAAACAGGTCATCGTGGAGACCTACCCCGGCGATGCGTACTCGGTTCTCGGGGTGGCGGGAAACAGCAAGAGAGAGCCATCCTGGCGTCGAAAAGCCGGTAGACGCATTCTTGAAGTCATTCAAACCGAGGCGTTCCCCATCCAGTTGAGTGCGGAGCTTCGCCGCATGTTCGGTGACGGTTTCGGCACGGACAAGGAAGCAGAAGATCGCTTCGACGCCACAGTTGGCGCGCTCCTGATGGCGTTGGTCGCCGTCGGCCGACGAACGCCAGGCCTTCCGTCCGATCCGCTCGTGCGGAACAAGGAGGGGTGGATACTGGGCTGCGACGCCTGAAGTAGGAATCGATCGGAGTGGGCGTTCGCCCACTCGTGTTTTCACCCCACCCCGTACCGCTCCGCCATCGCGCGCACCGTCTCGCGCATCTCCTTCCGCAGTGCCTTCGGTTTCTTCACCTCGATCAGCGCGCCGTAGCCGAGCAGCCAGCCTCGGAGCTCCATGGTGTCGGGAACGGTGGCACGGAGGCGCTTGCGTGACGCACCATCGGGCGTCAGCTGCTGGTCTTTGGAGATGGGGGTTTCCGCGAGGGTGAGGGCGACGGACTCGTCGACGAGCGCTTCGAGCACGATGGGATCGCCGAGCGCGAAACCGACGCCGCCGGAGGCGACGTGTTGGTCGAGGTCGAAGCCGCGCGGGCGACGGGCGCGCTTTTCGAGGGGTTCGGCGCGGGTCATGCGGTGCAACAGCATGTGGTTCACGTCGTCGTAGTCCCAGAAGGTGCAGACGAGCGTGAGCACGCCGTCGCGCACGACCAGGCCCAGCGGATTGACCTCGTATTCCTTGGTGGAGCTGGTGCCCCGCTTCTTGTAAAGCGCGGTGAAGCGGCGGTCGTCCAGTAGCGCGGCGTACACGACGTCGAGCACGCGCTTGAGGACGTCGGGAGGCAGCAACGGATGACCGCGCGGCACGACTCGCACCTTGCGCGGCCAGCTGGCGAGCTTGGCCGTCGCCGACTTCTTCAGCACTTCGCGCGCGCGGGCGAAGTGCGGGTCGAGGCTCTTCAGTGTGGAGCGCGGCAACACCGACGCGAGATACGCCTCGGTCATGCTGAAGGTGACCGCGGCGGGCACCCCCATGCCCGGGATCTCGACCAGCGGCGCCGAGCCGTCCCAGTACCAACCGTAGGGCTTGTCGCGATCGTCGCAGCACAGCGTGGTGAAGCGCGCGGCCAGCCGCTCCAGATCGCGCTGGATGCTGCGGCGCGTGACCTGGATGCCCTCCTGCTCGAGCAGCCCCGAGAGCCGCCCGGTGTCGATGCGCAGCGGCGAGCGCGGAACGTGGCGCATCAGCGCCCACTGTCGATAGATCGTGTCGGCATCGTTCCCGGCGCGCGGCATGACCGCGGAGTGTAGACGATCGCGCCTGCGACAGGACATGTCGCAGCCCCGCCGCATGGAAATTGTCATGTTCCGGCGCGGCTGGGTGTTCAAGGACGGCAAGCTGCTCATGTTCGAGGAGGACTCGGTGCTGGTACTGCGCGGATGGTCAGATTGCCGCGCCTGGCTGAAGACCGAGACGAGCAGCTGGACGGGAATACGGCCGGCGGGCACATTGATTCGCGATATCTGGTCGACCTCCCGGCCGCGCTACGTCCAGCGCTGGAAGGACGAGCCCGACGAGCAGCGGCGCATCGGCCTCGGGCTCAGGAGCGAGGCGGCGCGGCGCTTCATCGCGCTCTTCCCTCCGGAAGTGTTGCGCGTGGTCAAGCCGTACCCGGAGCGGCAGTGGCACGTGCTGTCGCTCGTCGCCCGTTGCCCTGGCGCGCTCGATCTCGCGCGGGGCAACCCCGCCCTGGCTTTCGCGCTCGCGTCGAGCTGGGTGTTCCGCCCGCGGCGCGTGAAGCAGCCGATGCGCGCCGCCCGCGCGCTCGTCCAGAGGAAGCGCACGGCCATCCTCGAGGCGCTCGGCTTTCCCACGTCTGCCGCGGTCGCGCGCCTGCTCGCGAAGATCCCGCAGCGCGCGGTCAGCGTGCAGTCGCTCTTGTATCTGCGCGCGACGCTGCTCGCACCCGATCCGCCCAAGGCGCTGCACCACCTTCCGCGGCTGGATGCGGCCGTGCTCCGGATCCTGTGCGATCCCGCGCTCGCCGCGCTGTCGACCTGGTCGCTGCTGGAAGAGGTGGCACGGGAGAGGCCGAGCACGCACCGCGCCGCGTATCTGCTGCGCGACACCGCGGCGATGCACCAGACGGTGCTTGGCACGCCGCTTGGTCCGCAGCGCTCGCTCGCGCGCCTCGAGCGGCTGCACGACGAGCTCGCGGGGGAGTTCCAGATCGACTGTTTCCAGTTCGAAGGCCCCACCGAGCTACCGCCGCCGCCGCTGCCCGCCGCACCCGGCATCGAGCCGCTGGAGCGCGCCGCGGACATCGTGGAAGAGGGGCGCGCAATGAAACACTGCGTCGGCAGCTACGTCGGCCGCGCAGCGGCAGGCGCCGTCTACATCTACCGCATCACCGAGCCCGAGCGCGCCACGCTGAGCGTGCGCTGGACGCCGTACGGCTGGGAGCTCGACCAGCTCAGTGCCTTCGCCAACGCGCCGGCGTCGTACGTTACCCTCCAGAGCGTGAGCCAGTGGCTGGCCCAGCACAGCCCTGGCCACGCCGGGCGCTGGGTCGACGAGGACGACGACATCCCGTTCTGAACCGCTGCGACCAGTTGTGTCGCAGGCAGCATATAGTGTGGGAACGTGAAGACTTCCGCCTCCGATCCCATCCGCGTCGACTTCGTTCCTGTCTCGGCTCTCGGTCTGCCGGGCCGCATCGGGATGACGTTTGCCCCCGGCAAGAAGGCGCGTGGCATCGGTGGCCACTGGGACCGCGACCTCGTGGCGGATCTGGACAGGCTACGCGACGTGTACCGCACGGGAATGCTCGTCTCGCTGGTCGAGGACGACGAGCTGCGCCAGCTCGGCATCGCCGAGCTCGCTGACGACTGCGCGGCGCTGGGCATGCAGCTCGTGCGCTTTCCGATCGTCGACGGCGGCGTGCCACGCTCGCTCGCCGACTTCAAGGCGCTGGTCGAGCGCATCGTGGCGACGGCGCGCGAGGGCGGCAACGTCGTCGTGCACTGCAGGGGCGGGCTCGGCCGCACGGGACTGGTCGCAGCGGCGTGTCTGGTCGCGTGCGGTCACGCGCCGGCCGAGGCCATCCGTCTGGTGCGGCGCAGTCGCCCCAGAACGGTCGAGACAGGTGAGCAGGAGCGCTTTGTCGACGAGTACGCAGCGCTCGCCGAGCGCAAGCCGCTGCGAAGAAGAGCGCCGGAGCGGTCGCGCTTCCGCGGCTCGCTACTCGGCGGCGCCCTAGGCGACGCGCTCGGCTATCCGCTCGAGTTTTCCAGCAGCGGCTTCGGGCCGGCGCCGCCAGCGTCGCTTGCGGCCGACCACCACGGCCCGGCGGCCATCTCCGACGACACGCAGATGACGCTGTTCGCCGCGGAAGGCATCATCCGCGCGGTGCAGCGCGTGCAGGAGCGCGGCAGCGCCTCGCTGGTGAACGTCGTGCAGCACGCGCTGCTCCGCTGGCTTGCCACGCAGTCGCCCCGACTGCAGCTCGATTCGCCTAGCGAGCGCGGCTGGCTCGTCGGCGACGCGCGCCTGCACGCGCAGCGAGCGCCGGGCAACACCAACCTCGGCGCGCTGCGCATGCTGGCCAGCGAGCGGTGGACACCGAGCGTCGGGCATCCGCCGAACGACAGCAAGGGCTGCGGCGCCATCATGCGCTCGGCGCCGTTCGGGCTGGCGGCGGCGTCGCGCGAAGAAGCCTTCGAGGCCGCGCGCGACACGGCGGTCCTCACGCACGGGCATCCGAGCGGATATCTGGCGGCCGCGTACTTCGCGGCGCTGGTGCACGACGTCGCGCGCAGCACGTCCCTCGGCGAAGCGATGAGCGCGGCGGACGAGTTGCTCGCTCACGAACGCGCCTGCGACGAAGTGCGCGCTGCCGTCGTTGCGGCACGGGGCGTCGCAACACGCGGCGTTCCCGACAGGAGCGCCATCGAGTCGCTTGGCGGCGGCTGGGTCGCCGAGGAAGCGCTCGCGATCGCGCTGGCCTGCGCCCTCACCGCAGGCGAGCCGTCGGCGGAGTCGATGCGCGCCGCGCTATGGCGCGCCGCCGCCCACAGCGGAGACAGCGACAGCACCGCGAGCCTGGTCGGCAACCTGCTCGGCGCCGCCTGGGGGTGCGGTCATCTCCCGTCGCGCTGGCTCGCCCAGCTCGAGCTCCGCGACACCATCGACCGCATCGCCGAGGATCTGCATGCGTCGTCCATCCTCGGAGCCCAGCTCGACTTCGAATCGTATCCGCCGAATTGAACGGCTTCCCCCAAGCACTACGATACCTACAATCGCGAAGAGCGCGCTGCCTGCGCGCACCTGTTCCGCCTGCTGCACGAAGGCTTGGCAGATGCCGCCGCTTCAAGCCCGCTCGCTGAAGTGCTCGGAGCGCTCAAGCAGCTCGAACCAGCGCTCGACTTTTCCGGAGGTAAGGAGGACACCGCTCTCTTCCAGACCCTGGCGGAGCGATGCCGAGGTCGACGAGCTGCGTCCGGCGCTGGGGTTCAGGCGACCAAGCCGCGCCTCGGGGAGGGTTGCCGAACGCTCGACGCCGGCTCGGGAGCTCATGCGAGGGTGAAACGAAGGCTCGAGCAACCGGGTGGGTCGCTCTGGCGGCAGTGACGTTGACTCTCGCCGGTCCCAGCAGGACCATCTTGCCTATTGGGATGTCCTCTACGCTCGAGCACCCCGGCCTGCTGACCCCATCGTCATCGCGGCAGCGCCTGCACCTCCGCTGGACCGAAGCCTCTTTCGGACCACCCGCTTTTCACGCTCAGCGTACCCCACGCAACCCCGCAACGGCCTATCAACCGGGAACGGGACTCCAACGGCGAACTCCATGCACTCCCGCGCCGTGACGGAGGTAAGCGTCCGGATCACCCTCAACGGTGATGAGGTCATCTCCCGCGGTCCCATGCAGGGCGAGGTGCGGGTGGATGTGCACGACGACTGCTATTGCGAGAGGCTGACGCTCGACCAGCGATACGCCTTTCGGTACCGCGTGCGTCCAGACTTTGATCAATGGCTCACCGGCGTCACGCTCGCGGAGGGCATGGCGTGGAAGAAAGGTGAGCAGTATAGATTTCCATTCAACCTTTCGGCCCCCGGCTTTCCCGCGAGCTATGCAGGCAAGCTCGTCTCTCTCGAGTGGCTGCTTTCGACTTCTCTGTCGCTCTGGGGAGACCAGATGCCGCGCCACGAGCAACTCCCGTTCCGCCTCCTGCTCAGGGAGGACGCCGGCGTCGCTGTCGTGCCCATGACGCGCCCCGACCGGCGAGCGCTGCTGGCCCCTGTCAAGCCATTTGGTCCTGTTGTGAGTTTGGTAGTGGCGCTCATGGGCCTGACCGGATCCGTCTACGCGTTCGTCCACGGCAGCTGGATCGTCGGCACCCTGTGCGCCCTTCCCGGCCTGCTCGGCGCGCTCCTTTTTCCGGTCGCCGTGGGGGATTGGCGATCGCGGCGCAAGATCGGCAATGTTCAAATTGACTTTCCGGCGACTCCTTGTCGCGATTCGGTGGACAGGAGCGAGAAGGTCTGTGAGGTGTGGACGCTTCCCGATGCGCCCATCAAGAGCGTCGGCCTGCGTTTCGTAGCGATTGAGCACGCGAGCACCCAGCAGATGGGGAACGACAGCCCGTCGAAGACGTACCGAGAAAATGTGCTCAGCACAGAAGTGGCGCTCGAGCGCGCCTCGCCCGGCGTCTACCGAGGACCCCTGCCGATGTCGGTGCTCGCGCGTGCGCCACGTACCATGCAATCGCTTGGGTGGCGCGCCATCGCCCGGATCGTGGTCGACGGTTGCCCATACGACACTTCGGTTCCTATCCGGGTGCTACCCGCTCAGGGCGCTGGCTCGGAGAACGATGCCCGCCCGGACGATGCCGGTCAGGTTGGGATGGGCCAGCGCTGACGAAGGCCGAGCACTTCGACGCCGCGCTCCTCGTAGACCCGCATGAGCTAGGAGCCCTCGGGGAGCGAACCAGCGGTGAGGAGTGGGGGACGAACGTGTGTGAATCGGGCGTGCAACCCGGAGAGCGACCGGGCTCCGCTCATCGATTTTGCAGAGCGTAAGGGTCTCGACACGGTGTGCATCACGTCACGCACTATCTCCAGAACGAGCCAGCGCGCCGGCATCAAGCGGATTATCGCTACCCCTAGCGAAGCTCAGCTACCAGATAGCGCAGCTCTCTGCGAGCCAAGAGCTAGTCGAAGCAAGTACGGTCTGCCTGAACCCTGCGGGCGTGGGCCTCAGCCCCGGAGCGGGTGCGGATACGTGTACGGCGTGTAGCTCGGCTTCGGCGTGCCGTCCTTCACGGCATCCCGGCCCCACTGGAAGAAGTCGTCGAAGGTGAAGCCGCAGGGGTTGCCCCAGTTCCACCCGGCGTTGATCTTTTGCGCGCCGGTATTGCCCCAGAGGTAGAGCGGATCGGTGATGGCTTTGGCGCCGTCGTGGCCCTGGCCAATCTGGTGCGGCACGGGGTAGCTGGTGTTGGCGCAGGTGCCCTGCGGTCGATCGTCCTCGGCGCCGCGGATGGTGAGACGGATCTCGTCCTTCTGTCCCCAGTAGGAGCCCGCCAGGTCGTCGATCTGATTGTCGAAGATGACGCCCGAGCCGCCGCGGATCCAGATGGCCCAGTTCTGATTGGCGATCGCCTCCGAACCGCCCAGGTGCTTGAACTGATTGTCGTACACCTCGAAGTGGCGCACCCCCACGGGGGAAGACGCCCAGCCGTGGGTGTTGAAGGACGAGTACGTCAGCACGTTGTAGCGATACACGACCCGCGAGGCATCGTCCGCGTCGATGCCCTGGTTGGTACCCCCGTAGAAGGTGTTGTCCTCCACGTAGGTGTTTAGCTTCCCAGCGCTGTCCTTGTCGCCCAGGCTGTCGGCGCTGGACCAGGAGCCTTCTGCGTCTTGCGTGTCCTTGAGCTGCAGGAAGGAGTCGTCCCACTCGCCGGTGAAGTCGTTGCCGGCGATGACCACGCCGCCGACGACGTCGATCAGGAACAGGCCAGAGCCAGACACGGAGAACTCGTTCGTCTCGATCACGACGGGCTCGGCGTTCTTCCAGGGGCCGCCCACGGTCCAGCCCTTGCTCTCGTTGCCGCCGCCGCTCTTGGTGAAGCTGAAGTCCGACACGCGCACGACGCCCGCGGCCTGCTTGGTGATGGTGTTGTCGCCGGCCAGAGTGATGTTCGTCTTGCCCTTGCCGGCGCCGCGCAAGTGCACGGCCTTGTCGATGGAGAGCCCGGCCCAACTGCAGTCGCCCGCAGGCACGTCCACCCCGTCGCCCACCGCCGCCGAGGCGATGGCGCTTTGCACGTCGGTTTGCGCACACGACGCCGCCGTCACCACGTTGCCCGTGCCGCCGCTGCCCCCGGTTCCGGCACCGCCAACGCCGGCGGTGCCGCCGCCGCCCGATGAGCCCGCGGCTCCACCCGTTCCGCCGCTGCTGCCACCGGCGCCGCCGCTGCCTGCGCTCCCGCCCGAGCCGCTGCCGCTGCCGCCGGCCGCATCGCCATCTCCGCCGCACTCGCACATCCCTAGAGCCGCAACCAGCGTTGCCCACAGCATCCGGTTCATGAGTTTCATTATCGCCGACCGCAGAGCGGACGCAAATGCGCTACTGTGCCATGTGGAGGAGCCGCACCGCGCCCTTGCGATCCGCGAGCCGCGCGACGACGGGAATCACCACCAAGCACGTCACGAGCATCACCACCAGGCCAACGACCAGGCTTCCCTCGCGAACCACGAGGCTCCTGTCGTGCTCCACGCTGGGTACGCCCATCGCGATCAGGTAGGCCATCGAGAGCCCCACCCCGGCTCGGCGAGCCGGTGCAGGCGGAGCTGTTCGACGTGCCCTGAACGCGCGCTCGCGAGGGCGGGGATCCGCCCGGAGGCGGGGTGTTCGTGCGGAGACGACGCGCGCACGGCCCGATGCCGCTGACCTGGCCACCGCCGCCGGCGGCCACCCGGTTCGCCAGTGCGAGCCGGGTCCAACGCCGCGACATCACGGGACTCTGATGCCGGCACGCCGCTCGCGATGGCGCGCGGTTCGTGGGTGCGCGCCGTTCTGCGCGCCGTGTGCCTCTACATGGCTCGAATGCCGTCCGCTCCGAGCTCCGGTGCGTTGCCGGTGCGTTGCCGCAGCGTCCCTCGACGGGTCCAGATATGGGGTGTAG
>Ga0114931_10006206_pt1 | contig 14713 bp, 9 predicted proteins | sample 2SBtaG_FD_89579 | JGI IMG/M metagenome (GOLD analysis project Ga0114931, IMG submission 89579) | Deep subsurface microbial communities from Kolumbo volcano to uncover new lineages of life (NeLLi) - 2SBTROV14_V59a metaG | ecosystem: Environmental > Aquatic > Marine > Volcanic | place: Kolumbo...
CGTAGAAGACGTCGACCGAGGCCAATCCATCGACGCACGACGGCCCCGAGCGAAGTGCTCGAGGCCGTTACGGAAACGTGGAGCGCGAGACCGGGATCGAACCGGCGACCCTCAGCTTGGGAAGCTGATGCTCTACCAACTGAGCTACTCGCGCGTGGCGCGCAGGATAGCAGAAGCGAGCCGGCTCAGGCCGTCGGCTCGACGGGGCCGTCCTTCTCCCGCTCGAGGTAGCGGGTGAACGCGTCGTGCGGGAGCGGCGGGCTGACCAGGTGGCCCTGGACGGCGTCGCAGCCGGCCTCGCGCAGGCACTCGAGCTCGGCCAGGGTCTCGACGCCTTCGGCCACCACGCGCAGGCCCAGGGCGTGGGCCATGTCGATGATGCCCTGGGTCAGGACCTGGCCGGCGGGGTCGCTCACGAGGTCGGCCACGAAGCTGCGGTCGATCTTCACGGCGTCGAAGGGGAAGCGGCGCAGGTAGCTGAGCGAGGAGTAGCCCGTTCCGAAGTCGTCGAGCGCGAAGCTGACGCCCATCTCCTTCAGCTCGCGCAGGGTCGCGCGCGTGAGCTCGTCGTCGCTCATCAGCGTCGTCTCGGTGATCTCGAGCTCGAGCAGTCCCGGGCTCGTCCCGCTCTCCTCGAGCACCTGGGAGACGAAGGCCAGCAGCCCGGCCTGCTGGAGCTGGAAGCCGGAGAGGTTGACGCTCACCGGAACGGCGGCGTGCCCGTCGATGCGCCACCGTCGCAGCTGCTCGCAAACGCGCCCGAGCACCCACTCGCCGATCGGAACGATCAGCCCGGTGTCCTCGGCGATGGGCAGGAACTCCACGGGTGGAATCCGGCCGAGCGTCGGGTGGTTCCAGCGCAGCAGCGCTTCGGCACCGATCAGCAGGCTGCTCTGGGCGTGACGGGCGGGCTGGTAGTGGATCTCGAACTCGCCGCGCTCGACGGCGTGGTGGAGCCCCTGCTCGATGGCGTGGCGTCGCTCGCTGGCATCGGTCATGGAGCGGCTGAAGAAGGCGTAGTGGCTGCGTCCACGACGCTTGGCGGCGTACATGGCCTGGTCGGCCTGGAGGAACAGCGTGTCGGCGTCGCGGGCGTCGTCGGGGTAGATGGCGATGCCGACGCTGGCGCTGGTGTAGATCTCCTGTCCGCCCATCTCGAACGGCGCTCCAATCGACTCGAGGATCCGCATGGCCGCGACGGCGGCGTCGAGGGGATCGTCGATGTCGGTCAGGAGGATCGTGAACTCGTCGCCGCCGAGGCGCGAGACGGTGCTCTGCCGCTCGTCGGCGGCCGGGGGCACGATCTGGTCGCTGAAGCGGATGCAGTCTCCCAAGCGCTCGGCGACGGTTCGCAGCAAGGCGTCGCCCAGCGCGTGTCCGAGCCGGTCGTTCACCTGCTTGAAGCGGTCCAGGTCGACGAACAGCAGCGCGGCGCGTCGCTGGTGGCGGCTCGCCGTCGAGAGGGCCCGTTCGAGCAGGGTCCGGAAGCGCTGGCGGTTGGGCAGGCCGGTCAGCGCATCGTGGTAGGCGAGCGCACGCATCTGCTCTTCGGTGCGCTTGCGTTCGGTCACGTCGATGGCGATTCCGAGCAGGGAGGGGTTGCCGGTACCCGGGTCCGTGAACGGGATCTTGCTCACCTGGAAGGTGCGCTCCTGGCCGTCCTGGAAGCGCCACTGGACCTCGGGATGGAAGCGCGGCCGCCCGGTGTCGATCACCCTCCGATCCTCGGCGAGCATCCGTTCGAACTGTGCCTCGTGCTGAGGGCTCTCGGGCCCGTCGCAGCGGCCCAGCAGCTCGTGGGACGGTCGGCCGGAGGACTCGGCCATCGTGCGGTTCACCAGCAGGTATCGTCCCGCGCGATCTTTGGCGAAGATCATGTGGGGCACGAGGTCGATGACCTTGCGCAGCAGCACCTCGCTGTCGCGCAGGACGGACTCCGCCTGCCGCGATTCGCTGACGTCGCGCAGCACCAGCACGCAGCTGGTGGGGACGCCCTGGAAGTTTTCGAGGGTCGTCATGCGCAGGTCGTAGGTGCGCCAGCCGCCCTCGGCGTGGTGGATCGAGATCTCGTGCTCACAGGAGCCGGCCGGATCCTGGGCGAGCGTGTGGACCAGGTCCGGATGCCCCTCGAGAGCCATCGCGACGGGGACGGGCGCGGCGACCGCCGGAATCCCCAGTGTGGCGCGGGCCGAGCGGTTCGCGTAGACGAGCCGTCCGCGCGCATCCACCACCAGGGCGCCGTCGCTCATCTCGTCGAGGATCTGGGAGCGGGCGACCCGGATCACGTTCAGCAGGCCGTGGCCGCGCCAGAGCGCGAGGGACAGGCAGACGGCCGTGACCGAGAAGGCGTAGGGCGTGAAGTCGAGCGAGGGGCTCTGGGATTCGTTCAACAGATAGTGGGCGTTGGCGGCCCACGGCGCCGCCATGGCGATCCCCACGAGCACCGCCTCTTCGCGGTTTCGTGGCCACTCGCGCGCATACTTCACGGCCAGCATTCCCGCCGCCGTCATCAGCAGCCCGTAGTGGTAGACGACGGCGAACCAGAAGGCGGGACCGTGGGGCAGGTAGAGGGCCGGGTAGGGCCCACCGAACTCGATCGCTGCGCTCTGCCAGATGAGATGGTGGTGCTCGTTGCTGAAGACGAGCCCGACGATCAGCAGGGACGGGAGGCCGAGCAGCCCGAGGAGCGAACCGCGCAGGAGGCGTTCGCGTCCGGTCGCCTGGAGCGCCACCACCAGGGCGGCCAGCGGCACCACCGAGATCCCGACCCAGCTGAGCTGGGCGAGCCGAAGCTTGGCGTCGATCTCGACCAGCGAGTGCTGGAGGCCCGAGCACAGCACCCAGAGCGCCACGCCTCCGATCAGGATGAGGAACGAGCCTCCGCCCTCCGTGGCCCGGCTGCGCCAGACGTAGGTGGCCAGGGCGCAGAGGCCGGTGGCCGTGGACAGTGCGAGGACGAGCCAAAACGGCCACACGGAGATCAAGGGCGGAGCAAACTCCCCTAGGTAGGGTCTGGGTCTAAATGGACCCGGACGATATGGGTGTTTTCGGCTACATCTGGCCTGTGATTGAGATCATTCTCGCGAAGCTGCGTCCAGGGCTGTCAATTTGGCGGGGATCGGCAGCGGGCCGGCAGGCGCGCGGCAGGTGGCTGGCGCAGGAGGGGGGCGAGGAACCGAGCCCCGTCCCGAGGGCGCCGTCAGCGCTGGGCCAGCCCGAGCCCGGACAGGTGGCGGAGCACGGCCTCCACGATCTCGTTGCGCCCGAAGGGAGCGAGGTGCCCGCCGCTGAACCAGTGGATGGCCGGCTGGCCCCAGTGGCGCCACAGGGCGTGGGGATGCTCGGGCGGAACGATGCGATCGCCGCGGCCCGCGACGATCAGGCAGCGCTCGCGAGGGGTGCGCAGGGGGTGGGCGAGCGGCGAATGGACGCGGTAGTGACGGCGAAGCTCGCCGTAGCCGAAGGCGGGCTCGGCGTCGCCGTGGCGGACGCTGCGTCGGAAGAAGTGCCAGGCGAGGTCGCCGATGCATACCGGAGGGACCATCGGAACGACGAAGTCGAGGTCGTCGTAGAGGCCCGCCGAGAGCGCCGCCACGTAGCCGCCCAGGGACAGGCCCAGCAGACCGACCGGCTGGCCGGTCTCGGCGCGCAGGAGGAGCGTCATGGCGCGCACTTCGTGGACGGCCCGGCGAACCGCCTCGGCCAGGCGGGTCACGTTGGGCACCGCGAAGTGCTCGCCCGAGAAGCGTGCTTCGGCAGGCGTGCGCGCGCCGTGGAAGGGCAGGGTGAAGAGCACGACGTCGAGGCCGGCGCTCCACCAGCGCGATGCGAACAATGCAGGCGCGTCCATCCAGGGGCGGCCCATGGTGAAGCCATGCAGCAACACGATCGTGCCGCGACAGCGCTCGGGGGGGTGGCGCCAGTGCTCGATGCGTAGAAGATCGCCTTCGGGGACGCGAGCATGCTCTTCGCGGAACGGGACGTAGGCGCTCTCGAACCGTCGCGAGACCGCCTCTCCACCGCTCAGCCGGCGCCGGGTGCGTTCGTGGACGGCGACGAGCGGCAGCGATTCCGGGGGGAACGCGAAGTAGCGTGCGGGATCCCGCTCGATCTCGGGCTCGAGCAGTTCCTCCGCCGAGCGACGCAGGGCCGGCAGATCCTCGGCGCTCGGCATCAGGACGGCGTCCACCGCGAGCTGCATGGCGGCGAGCACGGCCGCGTCGAGCCCGGACCCGAGCCAGGTCCGCGCGCTCGCAGCCCAGTCTTCGTTCGGAAGTCGGGCCGCAGGCAGATCGGGAATCGGGATCGCGCTCGCCACCCATGCAAGATGAACACTCGGCGCCGCAATCGCAACACGGGGCTCGGGCCGAGCGCCAAAGGCGTGGCATCCAGTCACACCGGCGGTGCTCGAGCCGGGTCAGCCGCTGCGTGCGCGCCGGAAGCGATCGAGCAGGGCGCGGGTCGAGCCGTCGTGCTCGGTGGCGGGCGGATGGCCGGCCTCGATCTCTCCGGCGATCTCCCCGGCCAGGGCCTTGCCGAGCTCGACGCCCCACTGATCGAAGGAGTTCACGCCCCAGATCGTTCCCTGCACGAAGACGCGGTGCTCGTAGAGCGCGACCAGGGCGCCGAGCGTCGCCGGGGTCAGGGCCTCGGCCAGGATCGTCGTGCTCGGACGGTTCCCCGGGAAGGTCCGGTGCGGCACCAGCGCCTCCGCGACGCCTTCGGCGCGCGCCTCTTCGGCGGTCCTTCCGAAGGCGAGCGCTGCGCTCTGGGCGAAGCAGTTCGCCATGAGGAGATCGTGGTGTCGCCCGAGCGCCTGGTGGCTGCGGCCGAAGCCGATGAAGTAGCAGGGCACGAGCCGCGTTCCCTGGTGGAGCAGCTGGAAGAACGCGTGCTGGCCATCGGTCCCGGTCCCCCCCCAGACGATCGGTCCCGTGGTCGTCTCGGCCTCGCGGCCGTCGAGTCCCACCCGCTTGCCGTTGCTCTCCATGTCGAGCTGTTGGAGGTAGGCCGGGAGACGCCGCAGGCCGTGGTCGTAGGGCAGGATCGCGCAGCTCTCGGCGCCGAAGAAGTTCGCGTACCAGACCCCGAGGAGGGCGCTCAGCACCGGCAGGTTCCGCGCCAGGGGCGCCGTGCGGAAGTGCTCGTCCATCGCGTGCAGGCCCTCGAGCAGCTCGCGAAACCGGTCGGGCCCGATCCCGATCATCAACGACAGGCCGATCGCCGAATCGAGGGAATAGCGCCCGCCGACCCAGTCCCAGAGATCGAAGCGCCGCTCGGGGTCGATGCCGAAGTCGGCCACGGCCTCCGGGTTGGCCGAGACCGCCACGAAGTGACGGGCCACCGCAGCCTCGTCGCCGAGCTCCTCGACGAGCCAGCGCCGGGCGGTCCGGGCATTGGTGAGGGTCTCGAGGGTCGTGAAGGTCTTCGAGCAGACCACGAACAGGGTCTCGGCCGGGTCGAGGCCGCGCGTGGCGCGGGCGAAGGCCGCGCCGTCCACGTTCGAGACGAAGCGCAGCCGCAGGCCGGCGTGGAGATAGGAAGAGAGCGCCTCGGCGGCCATGGCCGGGCCGAGGTGCGAGCCCCCGATGCCGAGGTTGACCACGTTCCGGATCGGTCGGCCCGTGTGGCCCGTGTAGCCGCCCGAGCGGACCGCGTCGGCGAAACGGGCCATCCGGTCGAGGACGGCGTGCACGGCGGGAACCACGTCCACGCCGTCGAGGGCGAGGCGGCGCTCGCGCGGCAGCCGCAGGGCCACGTGGAGCGCGGCGCGATCTTCGGTGGTGTTGATCCGCTCGCCGGCGAACATCGCCGCGATGCGCTCGCGAACGCCGCGCGCCTCGGCCAGGGCCAGCAGCCGCTCGAAGGTCTCCTGGGTGGCGCGGTGCTTCGAGAGATCGACGAACAGCCCGGCCGCCTCGAACGAGAGCCGCTCCGCCCGGCCCGGATCCTCGGCGAACAGCTCGCGCAGGTGGCGCGGCGCAATCTCGCGCTGGTGGGCGGCCAGGACGCGCCATTCCGGGAGACCGGTGAGTTCCATGGGCGGTGAGGGTACCGAAGTCCAGACGCGCGTAGGCCCCTCAGCCCGGGCTGCTCGTGGCCTCGCGGAAGTGGCGCCCGGCGTAGCGGGCGGCGACCAGCCAGAAAAGGATCATCACGACGGTGAAGAGCGAGAGCCAGCGCACGCTCGAGAAGTCCGCGAAGACCGTGGTGATGCCCAGGCTCACGCCCACCGCGATGGCCTTGGCGAAGCGCTGCACGAACATGTCGATGAAGGCCTTGGCCTTGTACTTCTCGTCCCGCGTGGTCGGGACGTAGAGGGCCTCCTTGGCCGACTGGTTGATGGAGTAGCTGAAGGCGTTGTCCGCGGTGTTGAGCAGGCTACCCAGCAGCAGCACGGGCAGGGCCATGAAGGCCGCCGAGCCGCCCAGGGCCGCGATCGGCAACACCAGGAGCGCCACGCCGACTCCGAAGCGGGTCATCACGAAGCTCGTGAAGAGGAGCTGCACCAGCAGCGCCACGCCGTTGGTGAAGGCGTACATCGTGGCGAACTGGCGTCCGATGGCCGCGCCCTCCAGGTAGTGGACGATGGTGGCCGTGAACTGGAAATCCATCACGGTGGAGACGATCTCGTAGATGCCGACGATCGCCACGATCGAGAGCAGGTAGCGAGAGCTGAAGACCAGCCGCGCGCCCTCGAGGGCGGCATTCTCGCCGGCGGGCCTCTCTGTCTCGGGCCGGGCGGGCTCCTCGGGCGGCGGGTCGCGGTCGACGAGCTTCCCGGCGGCGAAGGCCACGCCCACGATCGCCAGGCCGATCGCGAAGCAGATCCACATCCAGGTGCCCGTCTCCAGGTCCGAGATCAAGCTGCGTACGAACATCGAGCCGAAGGCGCCGCCCGAGACTCCGCCGAGGCCGATCAGGCCGTAGAGGCGCTTGGCCTTGTCCGGCGTCACGCTGTCGTTCAGGAAGGCGAAGAAGGTCGCCACCATGAGCGTGCTGAAGGCGTCGCCGAAGAGATAGAAGCTCCAGACGGTCGCCTCGCCGGCGCTTCGCAGGGCGAAGGCGTAGGCAACGTAGGCCGCCAGGAAGAACGCGCTGAAGACGAAGGTCAGCTGCTGCCGCCGAAGGTTCTTCGCCAGGGCCGAGAACACGACCACCGCCAGATAGGCCACCACCATGTTCAAGACTTTGGCCAGCAGCTCGGCCTGGGGCCCGCTCCAGGCCGGCCCGAGCCAGTCGAAGGTCCCGCCCTGGTAGAAACCGATGAAGACGGTCTTCTTGATCGGCTTGAGGATCCAGAAGGTCGTGATGACCAGGAAGAAGTAGCCGAACATCAGGAGCGCCAGCGGCAGCTCGCTTCTCCGGATGTCCATCACCGCTCGCAGCGGGTTCGCGCTCTTCGTGTCGGCCATGGCTCCTCGGCGTCCTCGAGCCGCTGGAGTCTAACAGGACGCCGGTCCCGGTCGGCTCGAAAACAGCCTGGAATCGTGTCGGTCCATGGCTACTTTCCGGTCTGGGAGGGCTCGCTCGAGGATGGGATCCGCTTGAGCGCTGCCGCGCCGGCCCGCTTGCCGTGGCCCGTACGCGCGCTGAACGCTGCCGGAGCGGCCGTGCGCGCGCTCGGCGTGCCGCTCCTGCCGATCGACGGCTCGGAGCTGGCGGCGCGGGCGCGCAAGGCGACCGGGCTCGAGGATTTCGGCGATCCCTTCTTTCGCGAGGGGCTCGAGCGGGTGACGGCCAGCCTCGAGGGCGAGGCCCGTCTCAGCTCGCTGGGCCGCAGCGTGGCGCGCAGCGACCTCCAGCGAATTCTCGAGAACCGCCTGCGGGTGACCGACGTCCTGCTCCGCCACCCCGAGATCGAGACCGAGCGGATCGAGGCCCCGATCTTCATCGTCGGCGCGCCGCGCACGGGCACCTCGATCCTGCACGAGCTCCTGGCCCAGGATCCGCGCCTGCGCGTGCCCCGGACCTGGGAGGTCATGTACCCGTGGCCACCGCCCGAGACGCGGAGTTACGAGACGGATCCGCGCATCGCCCGGGTCGAGCGCCACTTCTCGGGAGTCGATCGGCTGCTGCCGACCTTCAAGCGCATGCACCCCATGGGAGCCAGGCTCCCCCAGGAGTGCGCCGTCCTCACGGCTCACGAGTGCGCGACGATGGTCTGGCACACGCAGTTCGACGTGCCGTCCTACCAGGCCTGGTTCGAGACCGCCGATCACCGGCGTGTCTACCAGGGGCACCGGCGGCTGCTCCAGTATCTGCAGTGGCAGTGCCCCGGCTCGCCCTGGGTGCTGAAGTCGCCCCAGCACCTGTGGACTCTCGATGCGCTCTTCGAGGTCTACCCGGACGCTCGCGTGGTCCAGACCCATCGCGATCCGCTGAAGATCGTCGCCTCCCTGACGAGCCTGTGCGCGACGCTGCGCAGCATGACCAGCGATGCCGTGGACCCGCGGGCCATCGGCGCGGATTGGTCGCGGCGCCTGGCTACCGGCCTCCGGCACACCATGGGGGTGCGCGAGGGTGGGATCCCCGCGGCGCAGGTCTACGACCTCTCGTTCCAGGAGTTCATGAAGGACGAGATCGCCTCCGTGGTCGGGCTCTATGCTCACTTCGGGATGATGCTCTCGGCTGAGGCCGAAGCGCGCATGCGGGCATTCCTTGCAAAGAACCCCCGGGCCCGACACGGGCGCCACCGCTATGGGCTGGAGGAGGCGGGGCTCGACGAGACGAGCGAGCGGCGACGCTTCGCCGCCTATCAGGAGCGCTACGCCGTTCCCTGCGAGTCCGTGCGGCCAGGGAGAGGGCGCTCGCCGAGGAGCCGCCGGTCCGTAACCGCGGCCCGGCGGGGGGCGTAGTTTCGCAGGCCATGGGACGAGGCGCGCTCGCGGTTGTGGCCCTCCTGTGCTTGCCGGCGAGCTGCGATGGGGGGCGGAGCGAATCCGCCGCCGTTCCGGAGATCACGGACGAAGCGGTGGAAACGGTCGGCGGCGTCGTGGCCGCGACGCTTCCGGCGCCGACCGAGCGCGAGCGGGTGCTCGGACCGTTCCTCGCTGCACACTGGCGCGTCCCCCTGCAGCCCCAGGGGCCGGCTCCGCCCGGCTTCAGCGAGGCCGAGGCCTCCCTCGACCCGGCGGTCTGCGGCGCCTGCCACCCGGCCCAGTACGCCCAGTGGCGGGGCTCGCTCCACGCCGGCGCGTTCTCGCCGGGCTTCTCGGGCCAGCTGATCGAAGGAGCCCTGGCCGAGCCCGGCGCGCTCCGCGAATGCCAGGCCTGCCACGCGCCCCTGGCCGAGCAGCAGCCCGTGACGGCCGAGGGCGCCCCGAACGAGCACTTCGACCCCGCCCTCCGCCAGCACGGAGTGGTCTGCGCGGCCTGCCACGTGCGCGCACACCGGCGCTTCGGGCCGCCGCGTCGCGCGGATGCGCCCCCGGCGCCCGTTCCGCCCGCCCACGGCGGATTCACGGCTCGCCCCGAGTATCAGCAGAGCCGCTTCTGCGCGGCCTGCCATCAGTTCTTCGACGATGCGGGGATCGAGGGCAAGCCCATCGAGAACACCTTTCGCGAGTGGCAGGCGAGCCCCCAGGCTGCGCGCGGCGAGACCTGCCAGACCTGCCACATGCCGGACCGCGCGCACCTGTGGCGCGGGATCCACGATGCCGAGACGGTCCGCCGGGCCGTTCCCGCCGACCTCGTCCTGCTCGAGGCTCCGCCGGACCGGGTGCAGGCGGCCCTGGTGCTCGCGGCCCAGGGCGTCGGCCATGCCTTCCCGACCTACGTGACGCCCCGGGTGTTCCTGGCCATCTGGCAAGAGGATGCGGCCGGTGGCGAGCTCCCGGAGACCCGGCGGGAGTTCACCCTGGGCCGCCAGCTCGACTTCGATTCGCAGCCGTGGGGGGAGGTGTTCGACACGCGCGTGGCGGCCGGTGAGTCCGTGAAGCTCGACTACCGCGAGCCGCGAGCGGTCGGCGCCACGGCCCTGGTCGGTCGGGTGACCGTGGATCCGGATTTCCACTATCGAGGCGTGTTCGCCGCGCTCGAGGGCGAGCTGTCCGATCCCGAGGCCCGTCGCCGGATCGCTGAGGCCCATCGCCGCTCGCTGGCCTCGGCCTACGTGTTGCACGAGCGAAGGGTCGCGCTTCCCTGAGCTCCGGCCCCTTCATCCCAGCAGCGCTGGACCCCGGGGATCAGTGCCCTCCGCACGGATTGCAGGGGTTCCTCATCCCGCACGGGTTCTTCGCGCCACAGGGGTTGCCGGCTGCCGCCGGAGAGAAGCCGGATTGGATGTGCTGCACGTAGGCGGTCAGGGCCGCCAGCTTCGGCGAACTCCAGGGAAGCGGCTCGTCGGCCATGGGCACGATCATGCAGAAATTCACCATCTCGGCCGCGTTCACCTCGGACACGCCCGCTTGCTGGAACGGCATCGCCACCCGGTGCGGGTAGGGCTGGGCGAAGCTCGAGTGCATCTGCCCGTAGTTGTCGAGATGGCAGTTCGCGCAGGCGAGGCCGCTCTTGCCGAGCCCGCGATCGTTCCAGAGCATCTTGCCGCGCTTCACGAGACACGGATTCGACGCGGCCAGCTTCACGCCACGCGGCTGCTTGAAGCGGCTGGCGGCCACATGGGCTCCGCCGCACGGGTTCATGCTCTGGTGCTTGCCACCGCACGGGTTGCAGGGGTTCATGCCCATGTGCTTGGCAGCGCACGGATTGCAGGGGTTCATGCCCATGTGCTTGGTGGCGCACGGGTTGCAGGGGTTCATGCCCATGTGCTTGGCAGCGCACGGATTGCAGGGGTTCATGCCCATGTGCTTGGCAGCGCACGGGTTGCAGGGGTTCATGCCCATGTGCTTGGCAGCGCACGGGTTGCAGGGGTTCATGCCCATGTGCTTGGCCATGCACGGGTTCGATCGCACGTGCTTCGCCAGGCACGGGTTCGATGCTTTGGCCTGGCAGGGATTCAGCGTCTTGGCAGCGCAAGGATTCAGGCTCTTGGCGAGGCACGGATTCAACGTCTTGGCCGCGCACGGATTCAGGGTCCGGGCCGCCGCGGCGTTGAGAGTCTTGGCGGCGCAGGGGTTCAGCGTCCGGGCGGCCGCGGCGTTCAGCGTCTTGGCCGCGCACGGGTTCAAGGTGGCAGCGGCGGCGGCATTGAGCGTCCGGGCGGCGCACGGATTCAAGGTCTTGGCCGCGCAGGGATTCAAGGTCTTGGCCGCGCACGGGTTCAGCGTCCGGGCGGCTGCCGCGTTCAGGGTCTTGGCGGCGCAGGGATTCAAGGTCTTGGCGGCACACGGATTGATGGCCTTGGCGGCACACGGATTCAGATGGGCCGCCTGGTCGGCGCCCCCCGTGTTGTCGGCGCACGAGGTGCCGGCCAGCATCACGAAGGCCAGGCCGGCCAGTGCGCGTTGAAAGCTCCTCATCGCTCGATCTCCTCGTTGGCTGTTTCGCCGGCTTTCCCGCTGCGCGGGCTCGCAGGCGCTGTGTAGACACTGCTCTTCGGGTGGAACGCCATCCAGGCGAACCAATACCCCTCGATGACCTCCACGTCGTCCGGCGCGTCCACCGAGAAGACCTGCTCCTCGGGGTCGTACGAGACTTGGATGTTCCGGCCGGCGAAACGTTCTCGAACCCGTCCACCGGAGGCGACGATCTCGGAGGCCGGGTAGGCGCGGGCGGGGCCCGATGGAAGGCGAAGGCCGAGGGTGGGCATCTTCGGGTGGTAGCGGGCGTCCTTCGGGGCCGGGAAGTAGAGCTGGTCCGAGGTGGCGTAGCCGCCATAGGGCGTGGTGTCGTAGCGGCGGCGGTAGCCCGTATCGCGTGACAGGACCGTGGAGCCGGGGTGCTCGGTTCGCCAATCGGCCAGGCGCTGCATCCCGGACCGCACGAGGGAGAGCCGCTGGCCCTGGGATGGCCCGGTGACCGCCTCCGCGGAGATCTGGGACCAGAGGCTCTGGCTCTCGCGGTCGTACATGAGGAGGTCGGAGCGGTACAAGAGGCCCGAGACGCCGAAGCGCCGGACCCGGTCGCCGACGCGGCGGTCGAACACAAGGCCGGTCCCACAGAGCGGACAGAAGCTGACCAGGATGGGCCGGCCGCCCAGCTCGTCGTTCACGAGCTCGTGCCAGTTGAGGATCGAGACCGGGTAGGCGCGAGCCTCGCCTTCCACCTCCACACCCAGCACGATCTCGTCCTCGTCCCAGGGAGCGCCCACGACCGGGACGTGGGGGGGTGTTTCGAGGGCTGGGATGCCATCGCGAGGCGGTCCGCCCGCGCGGATCTCGCCGGGGTCGATGACCCGGGAAGCGAGATCGAAGCCGTTCAGCGAGCGGGCGAGCGCCACTCCCGCGGGGATGAGGAGTGCACACGTCGACAGGGCGATGGCGATCCGGCCGGTCGGCAAACGGGAACCCCGTGGCAAGAAGCTTCGGCCCCAGGCCGCAAGCTTTGCTCCACGCACGGGCGCGGAGCTTCGCTCGCTGTACGTCGCCGGCTGCCGCCCGGTTACCTCCGCCGGCGGGCCGGATCCGCGCTCGTGACTCATGGCCGGTGCCCGCGGGCCCGGGGCCCGAGACCGGTGGCTGCCACCTCGGCCGCCCGGTGCACCCATTCCACCAGCAGCGGCCGCGTCTCGCGTGGATCGATGATCTCCTCCACGCCGAAGGCCTCGGCAGTCAGGAACGGCGAGCGCAGGCACTCGAGCTCTGCCTCGAGCTGGCGGCGCAGGGCATCGGGGTCCTCCGCGGCCTCGAGGCGACGGCGGTAGGCCGCTTCGACCCCTCCTTCTATGGGCAAGGAGCCCCACTCGCCCGAGGGCCATGCGTAGCGGAGCCCCAGGCGATGGTGGGCCGCGTGCCCCGCACCGGCCACGCCGTAGACCTTCCGAACCAGGATCGAGGCCCAGGGCACACGGGCCTGATAGACGGCCGCCAGGGCGCGGACGCCGGCTCGAATCGTGCCGCGCTTCTCGGCCTCGATCCCGATCATGAAGCCCGGGTTGTCCACGAAGTTCACGACCGGAAGGTGGAACGTGTCACACAGGTCGACGAAGCGAGTCATCTTCTCCGAGGCGGCGGCGTCCAGGGCGCCGGCGAGCTGGCGTGGGTCGTTGGCCATCACCCCGACGGCGATTCCGTCGAGCCGCGCCAGAGCGGTGACCAGCGGGCGTCCGAAGCGCGAGCCCAGCTCGAAGAGCGAGTGCCGGTCGAGGACGAGCGCGAGCAGGCGGCGCACGTCGTAGGGGCGACGCCGTTCCCGCGGGACGATCGAGAGCAGCGCCGGCTCACGCCGTTCCGGGTCGTCCTCGGCCTCGATGCGGGGCGGTGGCTCGTGAACCGAGCTGGGGAGGTAGGAGAGGAACCGGCGGATCTGGGCGACGGCGTCCGCCTCGTCGGCGGCCTCGTTGTCCACGGCGCCGCTGCCTCGACTGTGGATGCGGTAGCCGCCGAGCTCCTCCTTGCCGACTTCGCGTCCGAGAGCCCTGCGCACCACCGGAGGGCCGGCCACGAATACCTGACTCGTCTCGCGCACCATCACCGAGAAGTGCGAGGCCGACACCCGCGCGGCGCCGAGACCCGCCACGGGGCCGAGCGCCGCCGCGACCACCGGGACGAGGGATAAGAGCTCGACGCTCACCTCCCAGTCGGGGATCAGCGGCACGTAGCCTCGGCGCATGCGGCGCTGCTGCTTTACGCTGCCGCCGCCGCCGGTCCCGTCGACCAGCCGGACGATGGGAACCCGGAGATCCCGCGCGGCCCGCTCCGACCAGCCCATCTTGTTGCCGATCGCGCCATCGGCGGCGCCGCCGCGGACGGTGAAGTCGTCTCCGCCCACGACGATCGGTCGGCCCCCGACGAGGCCCCGACCGCACACGAAGTTCGAGGGTCGGAAGGTGGTCGGCTGGCCGGCTTCGTCGTACTGGGCGCGACCCGCCAGCGTTCCGATCTCGCGGAAGGAGCCCGGATCGAGCAGGGCTGCGATGCGGGCGCGAACCGTCTGGCGACCGGCGTCGCGCGCGCGGGCGATCCGCTCGGGTCCTCCCATGGCATGGGCCTGCTCGGTGCGACGAGCCAGCTCTTCGAGCTCGGGCTTCCAGGTCATGACCGGCATCCTAGCCCGGCTCCCGCCGCGCCCCGCACGCCGGCCTCGGCCACGGCCACCGTATGCCCCGCTAGGCTTGCTGAGATGGACGACGGACCGCTCTGGATCTTCGGGTACGGCTCGCTCGTGTGGCGGCCTGCCTTCGCCTTCGAGGCGCGTCGGCCCGCCTTCGTGACCGGCTTCGTGCGCCGCTTCTGGCAGGGGTCGACCGACCACCGGGGTGTTCCCGAAGCGCCGGGCCGGGTCGTGACCCTCGTGCCCCGGGCCGGCGCGCGCTGCTGGGGCATGGCCTATCGGGTTGCGTCGTGCGAGGCGGAGGGGGTGGTGGCAGCCCTGGACCATCGAGAGTCCGGCGGGTACGAGCGCCGGCGGGTCGCCCTTCAGGAGGCCAGGTCCGGGGCGCGTCTGCCGAACGGCCTCGTCTACTTCGCCACGCCGGGGAATCCGAACTATCTCGGCGAAGCGCCCATCGAGGAGATGGCCCGCCAGGTGCTCCGCTCCCGCGGCCCCAGCGGCGCGAACCTCGACTACGTGCTGCGGCTGGCGGAGAGTTTGCGCGAGCACGGCGCCGCCGACGACCACGTCTTCGCCCTGGAGGCCGCCTGCACCTCGAACC
>Ga0114931_10006207_pt1 | contig 14712 bp, 15 predicted proteins | sample 2SBtaG_FD_89579 | JGI IMG/M metagenome (GOLD analysis project Ga0114931, IMG submission 89579) | Deep subsurface microbial communities from Kolumbo volcano to uncover new lineages of life (NeLLi) - 2SBTROV14_V59a metaG | ecosystem: Environmental > Aquatic > Marine > Volcanic | place: Kolumbo...
CATCCCCACGGTCTCGACGCTGATCGGCATGGGCCTGGCGCCGGGCGCGGCGCTGGCCTTCATGCTCGCCGGCGGGGTCACCAGCATCCCGGCGGCGATGGCCGTCTACGCCCTGGTCCGCCGCCCGGTGTTCGCCCTCTACCTGGCCTTGGGCTTCGCCGGCTCGGTCCTCGCCGGCTTCGCCTATCAGATCGGGGTCACGGGCTGACGCGGCGGCGGCGGCGGCGTGGGCTGGCGCCGGCGGGCGAGGATGGGCGTGGCGCGGGCAGGGTCATGGCGCGGGCCAGGTTGGGGAAGGGGTGGCTCTTGTGGGGGATCGCCATGGCCTCGACGAAATGCTCCTGGAAGCGCGGCTCGACGGCGGTCTCGACCTTCTCGACCCGGCGCACCGTGGCCTCGATCTCGGCCCGGGCGGCGCGGTTGAGAAGGGCGATGCGGGCGCCGGTGCCGGCGGCATTGCCGGCGGCGGCGACCTTGGCGAGGTCGCAATCGGGGATCATCCCCAGGACCATCGCGTGGCGCACATCGATATGGCTGCCGAAGGCGCCGGTGAGGACGATCCGATCGACGCTCTCGACCCCGGCCCGATCCATCAGCAGCCGAGCGCCGGCGTAGAGCGCCGCCTTGGCGAGCTGGATCGCGCGGACGTCGTTCTGGGTGACGCGGATGGTCGGCGGCCCCTCGTGCAGGGTGTAGGCGAAGGTCCGGCCGTCGGCGACGATCCGTGAATTGCGCGCCGCCAGCGCGCCGTCGATCACCCCGTCGCTGGTGAGAATGCCGGCGAGATACATCTCGGCCACCACCTCGATGATGCCCGAGCCGCAGATGCCGGTGACCCGGGCGTCGAAGTCGGGCGCGTCCGACCACGCCTCGTCGCCGATCACCCGGAAGCGCGGCTCCAGCGTCTCGCGATCGACGCGGACCCGCTCGATCGCCCCCGGCGCCGCCCGCTGGCCGCCCGAGATCTGCGCCCCCTCGAAGGCCGGCCCGGTGGGGCTGGAGGCGGCGTAGAGCCGCTCGCGGTTGCCGAGCACGATCTCGGCGTTGGTGCCGACGTCGACCACCAGCATCATCTCGTCCTGAAGATGCGGCCCCTCGGCCAGGATCACGCCCGCCGTATCGGCGCCGACATGGCCGGCGATCAGCGGCAGGGCATAGGCCCGGGCGTTGGGGTGCAGCTCGAGATCGAGCTCGCTGGCCCACACCGTCAAGGCCATGTCGGTGGCCAGCGCGAAGGGCGCGCCGCCGAGCTCGGTCGGGTCGATGCCGAACAAGAGGTGGTGCATGATCGGGTTGCCGACGAAGGTGATTTCCAGGATGTCGGCGGCCGCCACTCCGGCCTCCGCGGCGACCTCGCGGGCCAGGGCGTTGATCGCCTGGCGCACGACGCGGGTCATCTCGGCGTCGCCGCCGGGGTTCATCATCACGTAGGAGACCCGGCTCATCAGGTCCTCGCCGAAGCGGATCTGCGGGTTCATGACCCCGGCGGCGGCGACCACCTCGCCGCTGGCGAGATCGCAGAGATGGGCGGCGATGGTGGTCGAGCCGATGTCGACCGCGAGCCCCAGGGCGCGATCGCGATAGCCCGGCCAGACGGCGACGATCTGGTTCCCCTCGCGGACCGCGACGGTGACCGCCCAATCGCCCTCGCGCAGCGCCCGTTGCAGGCCCTGGATGGGGCGCAGATCGGCGCTCGGCCGCGCCAATTCCCATTGCCGCTCCAAGGCCGCCGCCAACCGGCGCAAGTCGCTCGCCGGGTCGTGCATGTCGGGCTTGGCGACCTCGACGTAGTGGAGGTGGACCACCGGGTCGAGGTCGATCTTGCGGGCGTCGGCGCGCTTGCGCACGAGCTGCTTGTGGACCTGGCTCTCGGCCGGCACGTCGACCACCACGTCGCCCTCGATCAGGGCCTGGCAGCTCAGCCGCCGGCCCGGGGCGAGGCCCTTGCGACGGCCGGCGTAGCGGATTTCGGCGGCGCCCGGGAGAGACAGATTCTCGGCCGTCGAAACCAGCCCTAACTTGGCGAAGCGGCCCTCGCTCACCGCCACCTGGCAGCGGCCGCAGATGGCCCGACCGCCGCAAACCGAATCGATATCGACGCCCAGCGCCCGCGCCGCCTGCAGGAGCGGCGTGCCGCGCCCGAAACGGCCGCGCCGCCCCGACGGCGTGAAGACGACCAGCGGGTCGTCGCCGTGGGTCGCGTCGTCAGCCACGTCGGCGCCGTCCCGACCGACGCGCCCCGGCGGCGCTCTCGGCCCCGGCCGCCGGCGGCTGGCGATAGCGCTTGATCCAGCGCCGGCATTCGGGATCGTGGCCCATCATCACATCGGCGCCCATGACCGCGGCCACGGTTTCGTCATGCAGCGGATTGGTGATCGCCGAGGTCAGCCCGGCGCCGATGGCGATGGTCAGGAAGGCGGCGTTGAGGCCGTGACGGTTGGGCAGCCCGAAGCTGATGTTGGACGCGCCGCAGGTGGTGTTGACCTTGAGCTCCTCGTGCAGGCGGCGCATGATCCGCATCGCCGTCGCCCCGGCCTGGTTGATCGCCCCGATCGGCATGATCAGCGGGTCGACCACCACGTCGCAAGCCGGGATGCCGTGATCGGCGGCCCGCTCGACGATCATCTTGGCGACCGCGAAGCGTTCGTCGGGGTCTTCCGAGATACCGGTCTCGTCGTTGGAGATGGCGACCACCGCGGCGCCGTATTTCTTGACCAGCGGCAGGACCGCCTCCAACCGCTCGTCCTCGCCGGTGACCGAATTGACCAGCGGCTTGCCCCGATAAGCCGCGAGCCCGGCCTCGAGCGCGGCGACGATCGACGAATCGATCACCAGCGGCACGTCGGTGATCGACTGCACCAGGCGGATCGTCTCGGCCAGGATCTTGGGCTCGTTGGCGAGCGGGATGCCGGCGTTGACATCGAGCATATGGGCGCCGGCGGCGACCTGGGCCAGGGTATCGGCCTCGACCGTCGAATAGTCGCCGGCCGCCATCTCGGCGGCGAGACGCTTGCGCCCGGTCGGGTTGATGCGCTCGCCGATGATGGTGAAGGGGCGATCGAAGCCGATCACCACCTCCTTGGTGGCGGAACTCAGTACCGTGTCGGTCATGTCTTGGTCCTTGATTTTTGACGATTGCCGGCGCGCGCGACGCCATTCCGGGGGCGGCGGCCGCGCAGCACGCCCGAGTCGACGATGATCTCGGAAACCAGCTCTTCCTGGCGATAGGCCATCACATGAACCCCGGCCACGCCCTCGATTTCGCGGATTTGCTGGATCATTTCAATACACAATCGCTTGCCTTCGAGCTTTTGTTTCGCCGCCCCCTCGAGACGCGCGATGACCGCGTCGGGGATGTGGATGCCGGGCACGTTGGAGCGGATCCAGCGCGCCGCCCGGGCCGAGGCGAGCGGCCCGACCCCGACCAGGATGAAGCAGCGCTCGTGCAGGCCGAGTTCGCGCGCCCGGGCCATGAAGCGGGTCAGCAGCGGGATGTCGAAACAGTACTGGGTCTGGACGAACCGCGCCCCGGCGGCGATCTTCTTGGCCAGGCGCAGGGGGCGGAAATCATAGGGCGGCGCGAAGGGGTTCGAGGCCGCGCCCAGAAACACCCGGGGCGGCACCGTGATCGCGCGTCCCGACAGGAAGCGCCGCTCGTCGCGCATGGCGCGGATGGTCTCCAGCAGCGAGATGCTGTCGAGGTCGAAGACCGGCTTGGCGCCGGGCTGATCGCCGGCCTGAACGCCGTCGCCGGTGAGGCAGAGTATGTTGCACACCCCCATCGCCGCCGCCCCCAGCACATCGCCCTGGATGGCGATGCGATTGCGGTCGCGACACGATATCTGCATCACCGGGGCGTAGCCGGCGCCGGTAAGGAGCGCGCAGATGCCGACGCTCGACATATGCGTGTTAGCGCCCGAGGCATCGGTGGCGTTGATCGCGTCGCAAACCTCGCCCAGCACCAGGGCGCGCTCGAAGACATCGCGGGGGTCGGCCGAATCGGGCGGGTTGAGCTCGGCGGTGACGGCGAACTTGCCGGCGCGCAACACCCGCTCCAGCCGTCCGGCCGAGACATGTCCCGAGGGGACCGGGGTCGGCGGATCGGGCTCGACGAAGCGGTTCACGCGCCGCTCCCGCCCATCGTCTCGGCCACGCCGGTCGCTTCCCGGGTCACGCGCAGCCACAACGAGGAGCCGGCGAGGCGGTGATCGAGCGGCGCCTGCACGGTGCTGATCGCGGCCCCCTCGCGCATCCGCTGGGCGCCGTCCCAGGCCGCCGCCCAGACGCAGCGCATCTCGGGCTTGACCTCGCAATGGCCATTGGCGCGGACCCCGCCGCAGGGACCGTTGCGGAGCGACTTGGGGCAGTTCATCGGGCACGACATGCCGGTCGCCGACAGGACGCAGCGGCCGCACATCCGGCAGTCGAACAGCAGGGATTTGAGCGGCCGCTCGATCGCCACCATCGGCCCCTCCAAGCGAGCGTAGCCGATCCGCGCCAGGAGGGGGCCAAGCAGCGTCAGCACCCCCGCGAAGGCGTGGTAGAGCCGTTCGAGACGGCCCGCGTTGCGCACCGACCACTGCCGTACCGCATACACGGCCCCATTCCCTCGATCGTAAAGCCCGTTAAACGACGGTTTGCCGCTCGGCCAGGATGCCCGACCGCTCGATCACCGTGGCGATCTCCCGCTCTTGGCGCGGGGCCATCATATGGACCCCGGCGACGCCGTCGATCGAGCGCAGTTCGTCGAGCCATTCAACGCAGATATCCAGCCCCTCGGCGCGCTGATCGGCGGCGCCGTCGAGTCGGCGGATCACCGCTTCGGGCACGCTGACGCCGAACAGGTTGTCGTTCATCCAGCGCGCCATCCGGGCCGAGACCAGGGGGCCGATGCCGATCAGGAAATAGGCCCGATCGAACACCCCGTGGTCGCCGAGCCGGGCCAGGTATTGGCGCAAGACCGCCATATCGAAGCAGTACTGGGTCTGGAAGAAATCGGCTCCCGCCTCGATCTTGGCGAGGACGCCGGCGGGCTCCCAGTCGGCGGGCGTCTCGCGCGGGCTGTCGGCGGCGCCGATGAACAGTCGCGGCGGCGGCTCCACCGGCCGGCCGCCGGGCAGCGCGCCGGCGCGCAAGGCCCGCGCGGTGGCCATGATCTCGCGGCTGTCGAGGTCGTGGACCGGCTTGGTGTCGGGCTGATCGCCGGCGCCCGGGTCGTCGCCGTGAAGGCAGAGGATATTGGCGATGCCGAGCGCCCCGGCGCCGATCAGATCGCCCTGGATCGCCAATCTATTGCGGTCCCGCGCGGTGATCTGAAGCACCGCTTCGATGCCGTCGCGCGCTAGGATCGCGGCGCAGGCGAGGGCCGACATATGGGCGCGGGCGCCGGCGCCGTCCGTGACGTTGATGGCGTCGACCACATCGCGCAGGGGGGCCACCCGCTCCAGCACCGGGCCGGCGGCGGCGGCGTCGGGCGGGGTGGTCTCGGCGGTGATCGCGAAGTCGCCGCGCCGCAGGATCGCCTCCAGCCGCCCGGCCGGCAAATGCCCGCCGCCGCCACGATGTCCGCTGACGACGCCGTCAGGGGCCATGTCAGCCGTCCTCCCGGCCGCCGGCGCGAACCAGCGCGTCGAGGCGGGCGTCGTCGTAGTCGGCTTCCAGCCGGGCCGCCGTCGCCGTCGCCTCGGCTTCGAGATCGTCGCCGCAGGCTACCGGGTCGCCGCGCCGCCACTCGGCCAGATAGGAATCTGTATCGCGGGCGCGCGAGCGCATGGCGGCGCGATCGATCGCCTTCTCGAACCGTTCCGACAATACCCGCTTGGCGGTCTTGCGCCCTTGCCGGGCGATGACCTGAGCCGGGATGTCACGCCATGACACGATGATGATTTGAGCCATGGTCCGCGTCTCCCCGACTGGCCGCGACGAGGAACTCTCCGAGCTCGCCGAAGCCGGTGTAACGATGTTCGAATTCGAGCCCCAGCCGCCGCGCCGCCGCCGCCGCCTTGACCGCCAGGTCGCGATCCTCGGTCTGGGCGAGATAGACCAGTTTGCGGTAGTTAGCGAAATAGATATCGCGCAGCTCGGGATGGCGATCGAGACCCAGGCCCGCGACGATCAGGCGGTCGAAGTGACGCGCCAAATAATCGGTCAGAAAGAAGGTTCCCGGCTCGGCCTCCATCAGGGCCGCGAAGTCGGTCGCCCCGGCATAGAACTGATAGCAATGCGGGCCGTCGATCCGCGCCACCCCCTCCTCGGCGAGGACGGCGTCGAGCAGGCCGCCGGTGCCGCAATCGCCGAACACCACCAGGATGCGCTCGTAACGCCCGCGCCCGGCGCGAATTTTCTCGCGCACGGCCTCGGGGATGCGCTCCGGCGTGTTGTGGAAATGGGCCGGCAGGCAGGTGATCGCCATATGGTTCCAGCGATTGGCGCGGATCATATCGGCGATTTCCCAGGCAAGCGCGCCACAGGCGATCAACAGCGTCGACGGCAACTTCGGCGACGGCGTCGACGACCGCGCCATGGCCTAGTCTCCGCCGGCGACGGCGGCCGCGCCCTGGGTCTCGCGGCGCTTGGCGATCAGGGCCTTGGCGGTTTCGACGGCGACCGCGGCGTCGCGACAATAGGCGTCGGCGCCGACGCTCTCGGCGAAGGCCTCGTTGAGCGGCGCGCCGCCGACCATGACCAGGTAGTCGTCGCGGATACCCTTCTCGATCAGGGTGTCGATGACCACCTTCATATAGGGCATGGTGGTGGTCAGCAGCGCCGACATGCCGAGGATGTCGGGCTTGTGCTCCTCCATCGCCGCGAGATAGTTCTCGACCGGATTGTTGATGCCGATGTTGACGACCTCGAAGCCGGCGCCTTCCATCATCATCGCCACCAGGTTCTTGCCGATGTCGTGGATGTCGCCCTTGACCGTGCCGATGACCATGGTGCCGACCGTGGGCGCCCCGGTCTCGGCCAGCAAGGGCCGCAGGATCGCCATCCCCGCTTTCATGGCATTGGCGGCCAGCAGCACCTCGGGCACGAACAGGATGCCGTCGCGGAAGTCGATACCGACGATCCGCATGCCCTCGACCAGGGCCTCGGTGAGGATCTTGTAGGGCGTCCAGCCGCGTTCGAGCAGGATGCGGACGGCCGTGTCGATTTCCTCGGCGAGGCCGTCGTAAAGGTCCTCGTGCATCTGCTGCACGAGCTCCTCGTCGTTCAAGGTGGTGAGATCGAGATCGTCGTCGTCGTCCGCCATGGCGCGCACCCGCCGAACATTAACCAAACTGGTCATTTCACAAACGACCGAGGGTACCAGTTAAATTCAGCCGTCCGGCGCTGCTAACTCTCGCACGACATTTCCTATCCCGGTTGCGACACGGGTTCAGATTCAGCGTCTCCGCCGCCATGGTCTCGGTTGCGCCCGACCCTTCGGCGTCGTAAGGCCAAAGTGTCGCCATAATCGGATCGAGCCCCGCCGATGCCCACCAGACGATCCCCCGAGCCGCCTTCCAGCCCGACCGCCGCCGCCGCCGCGAACGGCGGCTTGCATCTTCGTGGCGTGGCCTTGGTGGCGCTGGCCGGTGTGTTTTGGAGCCTGGCCGGCCCGCTGGTCCGCGCCATCGAGGCGGCGGATAGCTGGCGGATCCTGTTCTATCGCTCGCTGACGTTGGCGCTGACGCTGCTCTTGGTGCTGCTGTTCCGCCATCGCGGCCGCGCCCTGGCCGAGTTTCGCCGGGTCGGGCCGACCGCCGTGGTCGGCGGTGCGTTCCTGGCCGTGGCGTTCACCGGCTTCGTCTTCTCGATCACCACCACCACGGTCGCCAACACCCTGTTCGTGCTGTCGGTATCGCCTTTCGTCGCCGCCCTTCTCGCCCGCATGGCGCTGGGCGAGCCGATCCGCCGCGCGACCTGGGTGGCGATGCTGGCGGCCATGAGCGGGGTGGCGCTGATGGTCGCCGACGGGGTTCGCGCCGGCGCCCTGTTCGGCAACGCGATGGCGCTGGTGGCGGTGTTCGGCTTTTCGGTGTTCGCGGTCAGCCTGCGCCGGGGCCGCGACGCCGACATGCTGCCGGCGGCCTGTCTCGCCGGCGTCCTCTCCGCCGTGGCGGCGGCGTTCCTCGCCGACACGCTGGCCATCTCGGGCCGCGATCTGGCGCTCTGCGCGGTCATGGGCGTGGTTCAGCTCGGCATCGGCATGACCCTGTTCACTATCGGCTCGCGCTCGGTCGCGGCGGCCGAACTGGCGCTCTTGTCGCTGACCGAGGTGGTGCTGGGGCCGCTCTTGGTATGGCTCGGCTACGGCGAGGTGCCGAGCGTCGCGACCCTGGCCGGCGGGGCCATCGTGCTGGCGGCGATCGTCGGCCGCGCCCTGACCGGCATGCGCCGCCGCCCGCCGCCGATCGGCGCGGTTTAGGGCGCTACCAGACCAGCGACATTGGCGACAGCGGCCGGCCGGTCGCGGCGCGCTCGATATCGGTCATCGCGTCGTGGCTCGGCCAGACTCCGCTTTCCAACGCCCGGGCGTAGCCCTCGGGCAGGCCGCGCGCGCGCATTCGCGCCGCCGCCGCGCGGTGGTCGTAATCGAGCGCGTGAATGTCGACGGCGACGCCATCGGCGCCCGGCGTCATAACGGCGAACCAGCCGCGCGGGGTGCCGTCGTTGGCCGGCAGGCCGATCACCCCGGCGTTGAGCCACAGCTTGCCCTCGACGACGCGGACGAAGGGGACGCCGGAATGGCCGCCGATCACGCCGTCGCCGCCACTGGCCGCGATTTCGGCCGCCAAGGTCGCGTCATCGGCCGAGGGGAACAGATAGCGGTTGATCGCCGACGGCGCCCCGTGCACGACCGCGAGACGGCGGCCGCCCAAGGTGAAGCCGAACGATCCTGGCAGGGCGGCCATCCACTCCGCTCGCGCGCGGTCGATCTCGGCCCGGGCGAAGCCGTACCAGTCCCGGGCCAGGCGGTCGCAGGCGCTGCCCTCGGCATAGCCGCAGCCGCAATCGCCGGCATCGGCGGCGAGCGATTGCTCGACGTTGCCGGCGACGATGTGAATACCGGCGGCGCGCAGCAGATCGACGGTCGCGGCGGGGTCGGCGCAATAGGCGACCACGTCGCCGCTGCAAATGGTCCTAGCCGGGGAAATGCCGCGCCGCGCCGCCTCGGCCAGCACCGCCCGGGTCGCCTCGAGGTTGCCGTAGGGGCCGCCGAACAGGAGCACCGACCCGTCGAGGGGGCCGAGATCGTGGGCGGCGGATTGGCTTGGCATGGGGGTCCCTTCGTGGTCGCGGTGGCGTCTGGCTTTCCGGCCCGGCATCGGGTGATATAGCGCGAGACTCGCCAAAATCACCAGGCCGGAGTCACGGCATGACCGCCATCGGCATCCTGATGCTCAAGACCCGCTTCCCGCGCCCGCCGGGCGACATCGGCAATCCGGCGACCTGGCCCTTCCCGGTGCGCTACGCGGTGGTCGAGCCGGCGACGGTGGCCCGGGTGGTCAATCCCGAGCCGCCGTTCGATCTATTGGTCGAGCCCTTCACGGCGGCGGCCGAGGAGCTGGTCGCCGCCGGCTGCGCCGCCATCACCACGTCATGCGGTTTCCTGGTGCTGCTGCAAGCGGCGCTGGCCGCGCGCCTTCCCGTGCCGGTCGCGACCTCCAGCCTGCTCCAGGTGCCGCTGCTCCAGGCCGCGCTCGGCCCGGGCCGGCGGGTCGGGATCATCAGCATCCACGCCGAACGCCTGAGCCGGCGCCACCTGGCCGCCGCCGGGGTCGCCGCCGACACCCCCGTGGTCGGCACCGAGGGCGGCCGCGAACTCACCCGGGTGATCCTGGCCGACGCGCCCGAACTCGACACGGCGGCGGCCGAGGCCGACGTGCTGGCCGCCGGCGAGGCGTTGATCGACAAGGCGCCCGAGGTCGCGGCGGTGGTGCTCGAATGCACCAACATGGCGCCCTACGCGGCCGCGCTCGCGGCGCATATCGGCCGCCCGGTTTACGATATCGTCGACCTGGTGAACTGGCTCCACGCCGGTCTCGCGCCGCGACGCTGGGGGTAGCCCCTACCCCTCGGGCTTGATCTTGGGCGGCAAGGCGACGCGGATATGGAGTTCCTTGAGATGGGCCGGATCGGCCGGCGCCGGCGCGCCCATCATCAGGTCCTGGGCCTGCTGGTTCATCGGGAAGCAGATGATCTCGCGGATGTTGGGCTCGTCGGCCAGCAGCATGACGATGCGGTCGATGCCCGGGGCCAGGCCGCCATGGGGCGGGGCGCCGAACTTGAAGGCGTGCATCAGCGCCGGGAAACGCCGCTCGACCTCGTCGGCGCTGTAGCCGACGATGCCGAAAGCCTTGACCATGACGTCGGGCAGGTGGTTGCGGATCGCGCCCGACGACAGCTCGATGCCGTTGCAGACGATGTCGTACTGGTGGGCGAGGACATCGAGCGGGTCCTGGCTTTCGAGCGCCGCCAGCCCCCCTTGCGGCATCGAGAACGGGTTGTGGCTGAACTCGATCTTGCCAGTCTTCTCGTCACGCTCGTACATCGGGTAATCGACCACCCAGCAGAAGCGAAAGGCGTCCCGCTCCAGGAGGTCGAGATCGTCGCCCAGGCGGCGGCGGACGACGCCGGCGAAGCGCGCCGCCTCGGCCTCGCGGTCGCAGGCGAAGAACACCGCGTCGCCATCGCCGACGCCGGCGCGCTCGCGGATCATCGCCAAGCGGTCGGCGTCGAGCAGCTTGGCGATCGGCCCCTTGGCGGCGCCGTCGGCGAAGACGATGTAGCCGAGCCCCGCCGCCCCTTCGTCGCGCGCCCAAGCGTTGAGCTTGTCGAAGAAGCTGCGCGGTCGCGCCGCCGCCCCGGGAGCCGGGATGGCGCGGACCACGGCGCCCTTGTCGATCGCCCGGGCGAAGATGCCGAAGCCGCCGCCGGCGAAGGCTTCGGTCGCGTCGCTTATCAGGATCGGGTTGCGCGGATCGGGCTTGTCGGAGCCGTATTTCAGCAAGGCCTCGGCGTAGGGGATGCGCGGGAACGGCGGCGCCGTCACTTGGCGGGCGTCGGCGAACTCGGCGAACACCCCGTGCATCACCGGCTCGACGGCGGCGAAAACGTCGTCCTGCTCGACGAAGGCCATCTCCACGTCGAGCTGATAGAACTCGCCCGGCGAGCGATCGGCGCGGGCATCCTCGTCGCGAAAGCAGGGCGCGATCTGGAAGTATTTGTCGAAGCCCGAGACGATCACCAACTGCTTGAACTGCTGCGGCGCCTGGGGCAGGGCGTAGAATTTCCCGGGGTGCATGCGGCTCGGCACCAGGAAGTCGCGCGCCCCCTCGGGCGAGCTCGCGGTGAGGATCGGGGTCTGGAACTCGGTGAAGCCCTGGGCGGTCATGCGCCGGCGGATACTGGTGATGACCTCGGCGCGAAGGAGGATGTTGCGATGCATCTTTTCACGCCGAAGATCGAGGAAGCGGTAGCGCAGACGGGTGTCCTCCGGGTATTCCTGGTCGCCATGAACCTGCAACGGCAAGGGATCGGCCCGCGATTGCACGACGAAATCGTCGATTCGCACCTCGACGTCGCCGGTGTCGAGCCGGGGGTTGACCGTGTCGGGACCGCGCGCGACCACCCGGCCGGTGACCGTGACCACGCTTTCCGCGCGCACCGCGTCGACGGCGGCGAAGGTCGCCTCGCCGGTTTCGACAACGCATTGGGTGAGGCCGTAATGGTCGCGCAAATCGAGAAACAGGAGATTGCCGTGATCACGCCGCCGATGAACCCAGCCCGACAACCGCACCGTCTCGCCGACGTGTTCGGACCGCAGTTCGCCGCAAGTATGGGTTCGATATGGATGCATGATGACGCCTCGTCGGTCCGGTCCGCGCGGGCGGAAAAGCGCATGGACGCGGCGCTTTGTCAAGAATCCATCCCCGCGCGCCGGGGATCGGGGCGATGACCGGCCCGTCTCCCGTGATCACCGATACCGCGAGCCTGGCGGCGCTCTGCGAGAGCCTGGCCGCGACCGATTACGTCACCGTCGACACCGAATTCATGCGCGAGCGCACCTTCTGGCCGATCCTGTGTTTGGTCCAGATCGCCGGCCCCGAGGGGGCGGTGGCCATCGACCCGCTGGCCGAGGGGATCGACCTCGCCCCGCTGTTCGCGCTGATGAACGATCCGCGCGTGCTCAAGGTCTTTCACGCCGCTCGCCAGGATTGCGAGATTTTCCACTATTTGAGCGGGCATGTGCCGATGCCGCTGTTCGATACCCAGATCGCGGCGATGGTGTGCGGCTTCGGCGATTCGGTCTCCTACGATCACCTGGTCACTAAGCTGACCAAGGCCCGGATCGACAAATCGCACCGCTTCACCGACTGGGCGCGGCGACCGCTGACCGCCAAGCAACTGCGCTACGCGCTCGACGACGTGCATTACCTGCGGCCGATTTACGAACGCCTGGCGCGGCGTCTCGACCGCGGCGGACGGCGCGCCTGGGTGGCCGAGGAAATGGCCGCGCTGACCGACCCCGACCTCTATGCCCAGCGCCCCCTGAACGCCTGGCGACGGCTCAAGACGCGCTCGGTCGAGCCGCGCTTCCTGGCCATCCTGCGCGAGGTGGCGGCCTGGCGCGAGCGCGAGGCCCAGGGCCGCGACGTACCGCGCAACCGGGTCGTACGCGACGAGGCGCTGTTGGAAATCGCCTCGCACCCGCCGGCAACGGTCGCCGATCTCGAGCGCCTGCGCGGGCTCGGCGGCGGTCTGGCGCGGGGCAAGGTGGGTCAGGCGATCCTCGCCGCCGTGGCCGAGGCCCGGGCGCTGCCCGACGACGAGTGCCCGAGGCTGGAACGCCCGGCGCCGCCACCGCGCGGGGTCGGCCCGGTGGTCGATCTGTTGAAGGTGCTGCTGAAGATGAAAGCCGAGCAGCACAACGTCGCCCATCGCCTGATCGCCAATGCCGACGATCTCCTACGCCTGGCCGGCGACGACGCCGCCGACGTGCCGGCCCTGCACGGCTGGCGGCGCGAGATATTCGGCGCCGACGCCTTGGCGCTGAAATCGGGCGAGCGCGCCCTGGTCATCCACGGCAAGCACCTGGCCCTGATCCCGACGCCGCGACCGGATTCCCCGGGGGCCGACGCTTAGGCCCCGGGCGCCTTCAACGCGCGCGGCATCGGTAGCTTGACGGCCAGGGCGCCATCGTCGAGCAGGGCCAGGGTCCCCTTCTCGGGGGCAGAAGAAGAAACGACTGGCCGCCGCCGCGCGGCCGGGAAGAGAGAGCCATGACAGCGCCGACGAAACAGGGGCGCGCATTCGCTTTCGGTCTCACCAGCCGGCAAATCATTACTGGCGGGGCGAGCGCCTTGGCCTGGCCACGCGCCTTGGCCTGGCCACGCGCCTTGGCCTCGCCACGCGCCTTGGCCTCGCCACGCGCCTTGGCCTCGCCACGCGCCTTGGCCTCGTAGGCCGCGCCCGCTCGGCCCGCGCCCGGGCCTGGGCCTCGAGACGCCGACGCGCCGCATCCAGCCGATCGCGCAACGCCTCCCGGCGCGCAATCTCCTTGGGCAGCGCCTGTTAGGCAGCGCCTGGGGGCATCCTCCCCATCGCCATCGGCTGCCTCGGCACGCGCCATCAGCGCCGCGATCTCCGGCTTCAACTGCTCGATCAACTCGCCCGCCCGCGCGTACGTGACCGAGCGGTGCTTGCTCGTATTGGCGTCGAACTTGCTGCCGTCCACACTGACAATACCGAGATTCAGAAGCTTCAGCTCCTTAGCCAGCGACAGAACCAGCAGGAAGCTCTCCGCCACCGCCTGGAAGTGGTTCATCCCCGCGTGTGCGGGGAACGCGATATATCCGAGGCGGTGGATCGGGGGAAACCGGGTTCATCCCCGCGTGTGCGGGGAACGCCGGTTTCACGTCTGTCGATCCGCCGTATGTTTCGATTCATCCCCGCGTGTGCGGGGAACGCCGAGGCTCTGGAAGTTCCGTCGCCCGAGTTCAGGGCGCTGTACGCGAAGGTGGGGCGGCCGTCGATCCCGCCCGAGACGCTGCCGCGGGCGCTGCTTCTTCAAGCGGTCCACACGACCCGCTCGGAACGGCGGTTGATGGAGCAATTGGACGACAATCTTCTGTTCCGCCGGTTCGTCGGGCTGTCGATGGATGCGCCGGTGTGGGGATGCGCCGGTGTGGGACGTCACCGTGTTCACCAAGAACCGCGAGCGTCTGCTGACGGGCGCTGTCGCGGGTAAGTTCCTGGCGGCGGTTGTGGCGCAAGCGCGCGGCCGCGATCTGCTGTCGGACGCGCATTTCTCGGTGGACGGCGCGCCGATCGAGGCTTGGGCGTCGCTCAAGAGTTTCCGGCCCAAGGACGGTGGCGGCGAACCGGCCGGGCCGCAACGCGGGGCGCGACTTCCACGGCGAGACGCGGTCCAACGAGACCCATGCCTCGACCGCCGATCGGGACGCCCGCCTGTACCGCAAGAGCAACGGCCAGTCGGCGCGCATGGCCTATATGGGCCACGTGCCGATGGAGAACCGCAACGGCCTAGACCATTTTCCGGGCACCTTTACGCGCTAAAGGCGCTCTGCGTTCAATCGCCACGCAGGCTCCCGCCGCGGGGGCGGCGGCCCGCGCTTGCGGGCTGGCGCAATCCGGGTGGTTCCATCTATTCGGATTGCGCTCTAGTGGTGGCCGCCCGGCTGACGCAAGCCACCGGCGGCGCCGAGC
>Ga0114931_10006208_pt1 | contig 14710 bp, 14 predicted proteins | sample 2SBtaG_FD_89579 | JGI IMG/M metagenome (GOLD analysis project Ga0114931, IMG submission 89579) | Deep subsurface microbial communities from Kolumbo volcano to uncover new lineages of life (NeLLi) - 2SBTROV14_V59a metaG | ecosystem: Environmental > Aquatic > Marine > Volcanic | place: Kolumbo...
AAAAACGTGACGGTTTATCGTGATGGATAAGAGTCAGTGTGATGCTGCATCCCTGACTTGAACCGAAGTTGGGCGCAGGTCTCGAAAATCTATCGCCAAGTGCCTCATTATATAATGAGTCAAATTGGCAATGCTGAATTATCCCGCCGTCATTGAGCAATTCGATTGCGGGGGCTGCAGGCAGTCGATATTCCGCGCGTTAGCAACGAGGTGCTGTGCTCGCCGAAAACAGGAACCGGTAGTATACTGAACCGAGTTGGTTAGGCGGGCCAAGCGGGCCATTTCATATCAATGAAACACGTGTTCATCGGAAAGCCGGGGGAGGAGCGAGTGTGAGAAAATTCATCTACCTGTTGTGTTTGCTGTGTGTGGCGGCTATTGCTGGCTGTGCCGCGACCCAGCCTGTCGTTCGCTCCGATCATGATCCAAGCGCGGATTTCGGTCGCTTCAAGACCTATGGTTTTTTCGCCAAGCTTGGCACCGATGAAGCGTATACCACTTTACTGAGCAAATACCTCAAAGAAGCCGTGAGCCGCGAAATGGACCGACGCGGGTATCGTTATGCGGAAGAGCCGGACCTGCTGGTTAATTTTCATGCCAAGGTCAAGGAAAAGCAACAGGTCGTTCGCAGTCGGGCATACGGCCACTACGGGTACTACGGCTATCGTTGGGGCTATTATGCTCCCTGGGGCGGCTACGGGTACGATTCCTATGTCAAAGAGTACACCGAGGGGACGCTGAACATCGATCTGGTGGACCGGTCGGACATGCAGATGGTGTGGGAGGGGGTGGCAATCGGCAGAGTGACAGAAGAGGATTACGCCAACCTGAAGCGGACGGTGGATGCAGCGGTCGCCGTGATTTTTAAAAAATATCTTTACCGGGCGGGGCAGTCGGAGCCAATATCCGGGCAAGGGGCGTCCGATCCATGATCCGTTTATGCAGGCGTCCCGCAACACCGGGCCGAAGGCAGCAGAAACGATGACGCTGCTTTGGTTCGGCACCACCGAGTCTTTCATCCCCCGGAGTCCATCGCCAAGACGATTGACGCGTTGGCGAAAATCGTCGTGGATAGTTTGGCGGACAATGAGCCGTTGTAGCATTCGGTTGGATTGCGGCGCACAAGGGGCATGGAAAGATGGAAGAGCCGGTACCCTGCGCGCCCAACCCAACCGGCTATCTGCTGAACCCGAGCTCTATTTTCTGCCGTAGGGCGGAACCGTGAAACGGGTTCCGCCACTGCTGCGGCCAGATCGGTGGCGGATCTCCCTTTGCCGGGGCTCCGCCCTACTTGCTAGTCGCTGTTGTAGCGCTCCAGCGGGTCGTAGGTTCGTATTTCAGGGCCTATAATAAAAGAAGTCCACCAGTCGCGCAGCAGGGACTTCCGGTCTTGGAAGTAACGCATCGACACGGCAGTTTTGTCGCCCGCTTTGTGGAAAAGGGTCTGCTTGCCGTTCTTGCTCGTGCGTTCGATCGCTTCCCATTCATCACCCAGACAGGCGCCGACGACCGGCCGGTATTTAGCATAAGTATATTGGGCGTCCGCTTCGTCCTCTTCTTCCCACAGGCAGGCATAATTGATCAGGCCTTGGCTCCAGGACCAGATCTGACACTTTCTGCTGTCGGGGAAAATCTTTTTGGATTCCCATATATTGACAGAAGGGTTGATGGTCTTGCGAATTCTGATCGCTTTGAAATCATCATCGGCCTGACTGATGATGTATTTGATCGTTTTGCAGATTTCGGCATCACTTCGCTTCGGAATGGCCGAGTCGGTGGCGCAGGACGCCAAAACGGCAGTGGAAAACCCGCTGACGATCAGCCTCCTGAGGCCTCGCCAATGAAAAAATGGTGAAGAGAATTTCATGGTTGCTCCTTGTTGTCGTTTGATTGAATTTGGTTTGCAACTGGCTGGTTGGTGCACTCGGCGCACCCTACGTTTGACGTCACCAGTCCGCCGGACTGCCGGGTGCGCCGTGCGTACCATGTCGGATTCTAAAGTCTCACCTTTTTGCGAAAAAGACAACTATACATCGTTCGGCGGGCGATTTGTTGGATTTTCGGTGCGCGTTGCGGGAGAGCGCCGCGGATCGGGTCGCCTCGTTCGATGATTTCAGGGAAGAGCGAAGCGACGGGTTGAAGTCGGCTTTGCCGCCGGTTATTTTTTGACTCACAGCGCAAAACCGATTATCGTGCGCCCATGCGTTGGTTTGTTCGCGGCGACATCGATGGATTTTTCGGCCTGGCGCTCGATAATCTGGTCCAGTTGCTGGTTATCATGGTGTTGTGCCGGCATGTGCTTGGCTTTCCGGATGCCTTGATCTACGGGCATGTGCTGCCCGGCGTGGCGGTCTCCCTGCTGGTCGGCAATCTCTACTATGCCCGCCAGGCAAAACGGTTGGCCGAAAAGACCGGGCGCAGCGATGTGTGCGCGCTTCCGTACGGGATCAATACGGTTTCCCTGTTAGGTTTCGTCTTTCTGGTCATGCTGCCGGCAAAACTGGTGGCAGCATCGGCCGGCGCGGCCGATCCCGCACGCATCGCCTGGCAGGCCGGACTGCTTGCCTGCATGGGCTCCGGCCTGATCGAATTCAGCGGAGCGTTCGTTGCCGAGCGGCTGCGTAAAGCGACGCCGCGTGCAGCGCTGCTGGCGACCCTCGCCGGCATTGCGGTGGGATACATTTCGATGGGTTTTCTGTTCAGAACTTATGCCCATCCTGTGGTCGGGCTGACGACCTTGGGGATTATCCTGCTGATCTATTTCGGTCGGGTCCGCTTTCGCGGCAATATTCCGGGCGGACTGGTGGCGGTTTCATTGGGAACCTTATTGGCATGGATCACCGGGTTGGCGCCGGTTGGAGGAACCCCTTCCGGCGCCGGCCTTTATCTTCCTGTGCCGGTACTGGGCGATCTGGTCAGCGCATTGACCTCGGAACAAAGTTTGGCCTATATCTCGGTGATCGTTCCCATGGGGCTGTTCAATGTCATCGGCTCCCTGCAGAACATCGAATCGGCCGAGGCGGCCGGCGACCCCTATCCGACCCACACGTCACTGGCCGCAAACGGGCTGGGCACGTTGATCGCCAGCCTGTTCGGCTCCTGCTTCCCGACCACGATCTATATCGGCTATCCCGGCTGGAAAGCGCTCGGCGCCCGTGCCGGCTACTCCATTTTGAACGGCGTTTTTATAACGATCATCTGCTTGACCGGAACGCTTGCCTATATCGCCTGGGCGATTCCCATCGATGCCGGGATGGCGATCGTGCTGTGGATCGGCATCGTCATTTCCGCCCAGGCGTTTCAGGTGACGCCACGCAGTCATGCGCCGGCGGTTGCGCTCGGTCTGCTGCCGGCGATTGCGGCGTGGGGTGCCTTCATGGCGAAGCACGGCCTGCGCGCCGCAGGATATGGTTCCGACGGTGGTCCGCCGTTCTCCGCGGATTTGATCGGAGCGTTTCACCAGGCCGATGTGTGGATCGATGGAGCGTTCGCGCTGGAGCAGGGTTTTATCTTCAGTGCGATGATTCTGGCGGCGATGACCGTCGCGGTGATCGAACGCCAGTTCGGCCGTGCCGCGATCTGGGCCGCCAGCGCCGCGGTGCTCTCCGCGGTCGGCTTCATGCACTCCTACTGGTGGACGTTTGGCGACACAGCGCTGTCGCTGACACCGGCCTGGCCGTGGGTCATCGGCTATGGATCGATGGGCCTGGTCTTTCTGATGGCGCGCTGGGTCTGTGTTCCGGACGACGGTGCCGGTCACTGAGTCGGGTATTGTTTTCTCGAGCACTGCCCGCTCCGCAGCGCCGTTCATGATCCACCCTGAATAGAGAGGAACCGTTGATTAGCATGTCACAATCCAATCCCTGGAAATTCATCCGCCGTAAGCGGATCTACGAAAACCCCTGGTTCCGCGTCGATGAAGACGAAGTGATCAATCCGGCCGGCCGCACGAATCTGTACGGGGCGATCCGGTTCAAGACGCAGGCCATCGGCATCATCCCCATCGACGCGGCGGGCAACACCTGGCTGGTGGGGCAGTACCGCTATGTGCCCGATGAGTATTCGTGGGAGATTCCGATGGGCGGCTCGCCCCTTGGGGAAGAGATACTGGAGACGGCACGGCGCGAGCTCAAAGAAGAGACCGGCTTGACCGCAAAAAAATGGACTCGGCTGATGCGGCTGCACACTTCGAACTCGGTCACCGACGAAGAGGGCTTTGTGTTCGTGGCTCAGGATCTGACCGAAGGCGAAACCGAATTCGAGGAGACCGAAGACATCACGCTGAAAAAACTACCGCTTACCGCGGCGGTGCAGCTAATGCTGGACGGCGCCATTACCGATGCCATCAGCGTGGCGGGGTTGCTGCGGGTGGCGCATTGGCCGGAGCAGCGCGATCCCGGTTTCATCGCCAATGACGCTCTATCATGATTTGGCACATGCAACCGCACAACGAGGTAGAAAGATATGAGCCAACCATCATCGCCGGTTAGCGAGCTGCTGGACCGGCTGAACATTGCTTATAAGTGGGTCGAAATTCCGCTCGATCCTGATAGGAAGCCGATTCGCACCCTGGAGGAACTGATGGAAGCGCGGGGGATGAGCTCCGCGCAGATCGTCCGCAGCCTGCTGTTCCGTGCCGGCAGCGGCAAGTTCGTGCTGCTGGCGGCTCCGGCCACCGCCCGTGCCGACTGGGGCAAACTGCGCAAGGCGCTGGAGGAGCGGCGCCTGGCCATGGCCGAAGCGGGGGAGGTGCTGGAGGTGACCGGCTATCCCATCGGCGCGGTGCCGCCGCTTGCGCTGCCGGAGTCGGTGCGTCAGCTGGTGGATGAAGGGATTTTCGAGCACGACCGAGTGGTGATCGGCAGCGGCGTGCTGGGTTATGCCATCGAACTGAGCAGCGACGACCTGCGTCGAGTTCCGGAAAACGTGGAAACCGGCCAGTTCACCAAGGCTGCATGAGTGATCCGCGCCGGTGGCGGCAATGACCCGAAACCCGGGCTGGCGCCGGCTGCTTTCTACCCGGCGCCTCGGCAAAGCGGTTGCGGAGCAGGCGGACAAGCCCCTGCCGCGCACCGAATTCGCCCGCGACTACGACCGTCTTATCTTCTCCTCCGCCTTCCACCGCCTGCAGGACAAGACCCAGGTCTTTCCCCTGGCCAAGAGCGACTACGTCCGCACCCGCCTGACCCACAGCCTGGAGGTGGCCAGTGTCGGTCGTTCTCTGGGGATGCTGGCGGCCGAGGTGGTGCAGCGGCGCGAGCCCGAGGTCCGGGACGTGGTCGTGCCGCAGGACGTCGGCACCCTGGTGGCTGCCGCCTGCCTGGCTCATGACATCGGCAATCCTCCCTTCGGCCATGCCGGGGAGGACGCCATCCGCGAATGGTTCGCTGCCTGGCCTGGATTAGATCATCTGGACGAACGCGAACGCCTCGATCTGCTCCGGTTCGAAGGCAACGCCCAGGGCTTCCGCACACTGTGCGTACTGCAGAATCCCGGGCAACCCGGAGGTCTGCAGATGACCTGCGCCATGCTCGCCGCCATGGCCAAATATCCCTGTGGCTCCCGGGTTGATTCTCAACAGACGGCAGGGGCCAGCGGCCGTAAGTTCGGCTTCTTCCACAGCGAACAGGATTTATTCCGGGAAGTGGCCGAAAGCGTCGGCCTGCTGCCCAAGCCGGGCGCTGGAGCTGCCTGGCAACGCCACCCGCTGGCCTTCCTGGTGGAGGCCGCCGACGACATCTGCTACCACGTCATCGACATCGAGGACGGCTTCAAGGCCGGGGCGGTGCCTTTCGACACCCTCTATCAGCTTTACCAACCGTTCCTGGGCGAGCTCCACCGCGCCCGCACCGACCAGTTGCCCGACCTTTCCCAGCGCGCCGGTTACTTCCGCTCCGTCACCATCGACCGTGTCATCCACCAGGCCATCGCCGTGTTCGAGGCGCACTATGACAGTCTTCTCAGCGGTCGATTCGACCAGCCGCTGCTCGAAGGCATCAACTAGGCCGAAGCCTTCGCGGCTTTCAAGCAGGTCGCGCAAGAGCAGGTCTATTACGCCCGCCCTGTGGTGTAGGTGAAAGCCTGCGGCTTCGAAGTCATCGCCGGCCTGCTTGACGCCTTCATCAAAGCCATCGAAGACCGCGCCGCCAGGGGCGGTCAGTCCAGCTCCCGCAGCCGCACTCTGCTCCAGCTCATGTCCCGGCCGTTGACGGATCCCGCTGACCTGTCTCCTTACCGCCGCGTCCTGCTGACCACCGATTTCATTGCCGGTATGACCGATTCCTACGCGGTGGAGCTGTATCAGCGGATTCGAGGGATTGCGTTGCCCTGATGGGCCGATGTTCTTGCGCAGGCAATTATTCGTCACACCGGAATAGGCTGGAAGGAGCCTGCTAAAGGCTGTCGGTTGTGGGTGAGTTTTGCGAACCCCAACCTTTTCGTGACGATCGATGTTACTTACTGTTGAAATTCGTTCTTCACCCCAACCTACGCGCTGCAGCTTCGAGCTCGGATTTTCACACGAGTACGGACCCGCGCGGGTAGGATGCGAAAAATTTCATCATGGCTTCTTGGCAGCCGATCGTAAGTTGTGGTTGAGGAACGAAACCCGATAAAACAACCTGTAAAGACACCCAACGGCCGCTTTGAAGCATCATCACAGAGATAAGGCGGTCGCTACCCCGACGACAACAGTAAGCAACAGTGTCGTGCTCACGTACAGACAAAATTTCTTTCCTCCGATAACGGCGGCAAGTACTCCTTTGGCGATCGTATTCGTTATTGCCGCAACGATGATGGCGTTTGCGGCGATTGCCACGGTGGTTTGTTCGTTCGACGCCATGCCGGCAAGGGTGAGGTTAATGGCATCGACATCGCTGATGCCCGACAACGCGGCCAATAGGAACAGACCGACGTCGCCGAGCCACTGCTGAAGACCATGCGCAAGAAACATGATGGCCGCCAGCAGTCCTGCGAGTTGCAGTGCGACCTTCATTTCGAAAGGGTTGCGTAGTGTCTGTTCCCGATCGACAACGGTCGGCACATCGACCCGGGAGAGCCACGCGGCGGAGAGGAAGCAGACCGAGGCCATGGCGACGAGTGGTATCACCATTTTCAATGCCACGGGAAGGCTGACGATGGCGGCAACAATCAATACCCGCGGGTACATCAGGCCAGCGGCAACAAGGATGCCGGCGGAAAAAAGAGGAATCAGTCTGCCGCTCTTACGCCCGCTCCGTGAGAAATTGACGGTAATCGCAGTGGATGATGCCAGTCCGCCGAACAGGCCGGTCAGCAGCAATCCTTTTTTGGCGCCGATGATCTTGGTCCCGAAATAACCGACATAGGAGATGCTCGCAATCAACACCACCATCCACCAGATGGTATAGGGATTGAAGGCCTTCCACGGGCCATAACCCTCGTTGGGAAAGACCGGCAGAATGACGATCGAAATGAGCAGGAGCTTCAGGGTTGCTTCCAGCTCGATGTCTTGCAATTTCAGTTCGATTCGGTGTAGAAGCGGTTTCATGCCCAACAGCGTCGTCATGACGACGGCGGCTGCGGCAGCGACATTCATAAACCCGATCATTGCCAGCGCGCCAAGCGCAAAAGTGATCAGCGAGGCGATGATCGTGGTAATGCCGTAATCGTGATCTTCGCCGGAGGCAAGGACATGAAATGCGGTCATAAGGGCTGCAAAAGCGAAGAAACTGATCCCCAGGAAGAGAGCGTGAATTTCATTGGCAAGCAAAGCACAGAGTGCACCCAGTAGCCCGATGAGACCGAAGGTGCGCATTCCGGTAATGCGTCTTGCGATCGTTTTCGGTTCGGTACGTTCGAAGTGGCCGCGCTCCAATCCGATCAGCAGCCCGACGGAGAGAGCGACGGCCAGACGCGAAAAGAGCTCGAGGTGTGTCATCATCGTTCGGTGATAGGCCGCATGTTGCGCTCCTGAAGAATGTAGGGCAGAACGCAAAGCGGTTCCGCCATCGCGCGCTTTTTTAGCCCGAATCTTTCACAAAAGATGCTTGATCTCGCTGGTCTCTTGATGGCACGAGAAATATTCCCTCAGTCGGCCGTAGTCACTGATATGCCACTCCTTCGGGGATTTTCTTGCGAAACCGATATTCTGCGCGAGATCGGCGCGCATTTATGAAATCTTCGGGTTAGAACATCAGCTTCAAACCATAAAAAAAGACGACCGCAAGAATAGCGCCGGCCGGAATGGTGATCAGCCATGAAGCGACCACGTCGCGCACGGTCACGAGATTGACGGCGCTGAGACCGCGAGCCAGCCCGACGCCGAGAACGGCGCCGACGAGCGTATGGGTGGTGGAGATGGGCAGGCCCATTTTCGATGCCAGGACGATGGTCGTCGCCGCCCCGAATTCCGCACTGAAACCGCGGGTGGCGTCAGCGCGCTGATGTTGCGGCCGATGGTTTCCATGACCCGCCAGCCCCAGGTGGCAAGTCCTGTGATGATGCCGAGCCCGCCAAGCGCAAGAACCCAAAGAGGAACCGGTGCTTTGGCGGCGATGCTCTGGCCGCCCGCCATGGCGACCGATATGACGGCCGACATCGGCCCGATTGCATTGGCAACGTCATTCGCTCCATGAGCGAAGGCAACGAAGCTGGCGCTCAGGATCTGGAAGTAGACGAACAGCCGTTCGACACTTTGATAATCGGCGCTGTTGGTGTGGAACTCATAGTCTTTGTCCTGACGTCGGTATGCATTCATGATCTCCGGAATTCGATCGATGCATTCGGCCACTTTTTCCATATGCATCTGTAAAGGAACGAATGGCGAGCGACCGAACAGTTTTGCAATGGTGCGCATGATGATGGTCTATATCGGCTGGAATTGGGGGAAGCACATCCGTTGTTTTTCGAGATTGTCTCAAATTTGCAGGCGCCTGTGCAACTTACAGCTTCTCTCCGGAAACCGACGTGTCCTGTCCCAACATGCGCTGCATGATGGAGCCGGCGTCGATCTTCTCACCGGTCAATGCCATGGTCAGCAATTCGCCGCCGAGCACCTGCGGTGCGATGATCAGATAGGGATGCACGCGGTGGATACGCTCGAGATTTTTTGAGTCGTTGACCGCGGCGACGGTTTTTGGATTCCCTTTCAACTCCTTGGCGGCAAGGACGACGAATGCATTCTCCGAGTCGTCATTCAGCAGCGCCAGGATCGCTTTCGCGTTTTCACCGCCAGCCGCGCGCAGCGTATCGAGATCGCTGCCGTCGCCGATCACGACATCGGCATCGGTCAAGTGGGCGCCTTCGGGGACGGTGCGCATGATCAGCGTGACCTCTTCGCCGCGCGCGATCAGCTCCTTATACGTGTTGCTGGCGAGCGCGTTGTAGCCGACGATGATATAGTGGTTGTTGCGTGTCATTTTGGAATGTCTCCCAACGGTTAGCTGTTCGATGTGGCGATTGATGGCCGGTACGATGGTGGCGCCGAGCGCGGTGCCGAACACCACGATGCCGATAATGATCATCGAGACCAGAAAAAGACGCGCTTCCGAAGAGACCGGGGTGATGTCACCGAAGCCGACCGATGAGACCGTTATCACGGTGAAATACAGGGCGGTGGTCAAATCGGTGATGGGCGGGTCGAACTGATCGCCCAATCGGTAGCTTCCGAACACGGCGAAACCGAGAAATACCAGAACGGACGCCACGGCAAACAGCGTCCCGAGCGTGGTGCTGCGGCGGTCGAAATGGCGATAGGCCGGCAACAGCAGCGCCAGCAATAGGGCGTTGTAGATCACCTGCCACCAGGATACGGGCTCTTTCGAGCCAAAGAAGGTGAATGCCAATCCGGCGGCGATGATGACAATGGATGCTGTCCAGGCAATCCGTGAACGCAACAGCAGCGCTACGGCCATAATCAGCATGAATATTCCGATGGCAAATTGGGGAATCCCCCATAGTGTTAGGTCGACTAAATCCTGGCGGGCGGTACTGACCAGTGTCGAAACGATGTGCCATCCCAGTGTGTGCTCGATCAAAGGCAGCAGATACAGAAAGCCGAGCAGGCCGACCGCGAGCGCAAGCGGTATGCGGGGAAACCACATCCTCGAAGCGAGCCGGGATTGGAGGCGGCGGTTGAACGATCGAAGCTGTTTCAGCATGGCAGATGCGAATGACGTGGCAACGGACCGGGCAGCGGGGTCGCCGAAAAAAAACGACGTGGCGCGGGCGAAAAGAAAACGGACATTCAAGCATAAGGGCCACCTGTGAATATAGTCCTTCGCCGAAGTGGGAGGATCAAGCCCGTTTCCCATGCGATCGGGCCGCGCTGCATGCAAATTCTGAGTTGAGCGGCATTATAGCATCGCCTGTGATTGCGGCGGACGTATGCATGTTCAGGGAGCTCGCAGGCAAAAGAGGATACATCCGGTCCGTCACGGTATTGAGAAAATGGAGCTGTTCGGGTTAAACTCAGAGCTCACCAATGAAAAATTAGGAGATCCTTATGTATTTTCGACTGAGCATACTCATTATCCTCGCCGGGCTGCTGATGGGCGCCGGGTCCAACGTTCCGTCCCAGGTGTCGGCGTCCCAGTTGGCTCGTGAAATCAAGGCACCGAACCAGTCATTGGTCATCGTCGATGTCCGTGAACCGGAACTGTTCGAGGCCGGCCATATCCCGGGCGCGATCAATACCCCCTATCCGGGCGTGAAGACGCGGGCTCTGGAGGAACTCAAGCCCGATCAGAATATCGTCTTTGTCTGCCACGGCGGTCCGATGGGCGATGAAATGGCCGAGATTCTCGACGCCAACGGCTACAAGCAGGTGCGGAACCTGACAGGCGGCATGAGACGATGGTCCGGACCGCTCGAATGAGCCTGCTCTCTGTGCTGTCGGCCACGAACGCTGAGTAGGCTGGCGGTGAGGCACGAACCCCAACAAAACCCACTCAAAGCCCTCGCCAGCGAGAGATGGGTGGGTGATAGGGCCATAAAAAAGGAAATCAGCCGATTAGAGCCCCCTCATGCCAGCCTTCTCCCGGAGGGAGAAGGAGAACCGGATCTTGATGCAACGGCATCGAGGCTCAGGCAGCCGCCTGTTTCGGAGGGGCGATGCGAAAGAACAGCGTATACAGCACCGGCACGACGCCCAAGGTGAATACCGTGCCGATCGCCAGCCCCCAGGCCATGACGCAGGCCATGCCGTAAAAGAGGGGATCTCTGGACAAGATCAGCGGCAGCAGACCCAACACGGTGGTGGTTACCGACATCAGAATCGGTCGAAACCGCGAGATGGCCGATCCTATCACCGCATCGTAGGGGTGCGAACCGGAGGCCCGCAGCGTCTCGATGCGGTCGATCAGGACAATGCCGTTGTTGATGATGGTGCCGGCAAGGCTGAGCAGCCCGAGAATCACCATGAAACCGAAATCGGCCCGCATGACCAGCATCCCGACCACGGCGCCGATAAAGATCAACGGGATGGTGATCAGAATAATCCCTGCGCGCCGGAAGGAGTTGAACTGCCAGACGAGCAGCAAAATGATCAACACAAAGCATGGGGGAAACCATTTGGCCAGGCTTGCCTGCGCATCCGCCGAGTCTTCCAGTTCGGCGCCGAGCGCCCAGAAGTGATTCGGCGGGAATTCCATTGTATCGAGGGTGGGCTGGATCGCTGCCAGCAGCTGGCTGACGGAAAGCACATCATTTTTGGCGCTGACGGTGATGGTGCGAACCTGATTGTAGCGCTTGATCCGGCTGTACTCGCCGACCCCGTAAATATCGGCGATCTGGGAAAGAGGGACGTTGTCGTGTCCTTTCTTGGAATAGATGCCGAGTGAATTGAGTTTGGCCAGAGAGGTTCGTTCTTCCTTGTTGCCGCGGGCGACGATGGGGACTTCGATGTCGCCGGCCCAGTAGTCGGACAACGTTTTGCCGAAGACGAATGCCTCCAGGGACTCGGCCACCTCCAGTGAGTTGAGGCCGGCTCGGCGGGCGCGGGCCTGATCCACATCCACCTGTACCTCGAAGGTCAGGTTGTCCCAATCCTGCTTGATGTCGATGGTGCCGGGTACGGCCCGCAGGGCAGCCATCAGCTCTTGCGCCTGCTGCTGCAGCACATCAATGCCGGGACCGCTCAGACGGACTTCCAGCAGGCCGGTTTCGCTGGAGCCGAGCCACATTGCCTTGACCCGCCCGCGGACGTTGGGAAAGTGGTCCAGCAAATGGGCGCGGGTGCGCGCGACCAGTTCCGGAACCTGTTCACTGCTTTCGGTGTTGACAATGATGAAACCGAGATAAGGGTCCGGGTCGTCGGGATTGAGCGAGAGAAAAAAGCGCGGTCCGCCGTCGCCGACATAGGCGATGGTGCCGGTGATCTCCGGGTTGGCGGTTTTGTCTTCGAGCCAGGCGGCGATTTTTTGCACGGTTTCATCGGTCTCTTCGATGCGGGTACCGGCCGGCAGGTCCACATAGATCAAAAACTGGTTGCGGTCGCCGGACGGGAAAAAGGCCTGCGTCACGAACCGGAATCCATACAGCGCCGTCCCCAATGCGGTAAAAACCACCACAAGGACCAGCAGACGGTGGCGCAGCGCACTTTGAAGAATCGTCCGGTAAGCCTTGTAGAATCGGCCTTGATAGGGGTCAGGCGATGCCCCTGCAGAATCGACTTGCGGTGGTTCGACTTTCATGAACCAGTTGCAGGAACTGGTGGTTACGACCATCGAGAAAAACCAGGAGCCAAGCAGCAGGATCGTCACGACCTGGCCGAGCGACTTGGTATAATCGCCAGTGCTTCCCGCCATCAGCAGCATGGGTGCAAACGCGAGCACCGTCGTCAGCGTGCTGGTCAACAGCGGAATCATCAGCGTGCTGCCGGCCTGAAGCACCGCCGCTTTGCGCTCGGTCCCCTGTTCCATCCGGGTGCGAATGTCTTCGGCAACGACGATGCCGTTGTCGACCAGCATCCCCAATGCAATGATCATGCTGGCAAGCGACATGCGCTGCATTTCGATGTTGAAAAAAGACATCATGACCACGCCGAACAGCATCACCAGGGGAACGAACGTACCGACGATCACGCCGGTGCGCAGCCCGAGAAAAAGCACCACCACCACCAGCACGATGACGACCGTCTCGATGACGTTGATCACCATGCCATTGACCGACTTTTCGATGAGCTCCGGCTGGTAGGTCGCGTATTCGAATCGATAACCCCAAGGCAATCCCTGTTCGATGTCGTTCAGTTTTCGGGTCAGCCGTTCGCCGAAGCCCACCGCATTGACTTGATCCAGCAGAAAAACCGACAGCACGATGGCCTGGCGGCCGTTGAAATAGGCCGGCTTGACCGGCGGGTCCACATAGCCTTGCTCGATCGTCGCCAGGTCGCGCAGCGGGATCTGGCGGTCGCTGCCGGGCACCGGGATGAGCACCGCGCCGATTCCATCGATCGACTGGAATCGGCCGCTGGATTCGATGGTGATTTCGCTCCCCTCGATGTCCATTTTGCCTGAAGGCAAAATGATATTCTGCTCCTGCAGGGTCGTCTTCAACACCTGCGGTTCGATGCCGAGCTGCACCAGCTTGGCATTGGACAGATTCAGATAAATGCGTTCGTCCTGAACGCCTGACAAGGTGATTTTTTTGATCCCTTCCATGGTCGACAGCAGTTCCCGGGTGTGGCGCGCTACCTCGTACATTTCGGCCATGCTGAAGCCGTCGCTCCACAGCGCGATGGTTGCAACCGCGGTATCGCCGAACTCGTCGTTCACCATCGGTCCGATGGTCCCCTTGGGCAGGGTCGGTGCCAGATCGCTCATCTTGTTGCGCAGCAGTTTCCAGGTTGCCGGCAACTGCTCCGCGGGCACTTCGTCCTTGATGGTGACATGAATCAGCGATTCGCCGAACTTCGAGGTGGAGTTCAGGTCGTCGACTTCGCCCATGGTGCGGATTTTCTCCTCGATGGGGCGGGTGATCAGCCGCTCGACCCGCTCCGGCGGCATGCCCGGATATTGGGCAACGACAACGGCCTCGCGGATGATGATCGAGGGATCTTCCAGCTTGGGGAAATCCTGGTAAAGATAAAGGCCGGAGAAGACGATCAGCACCATCGTCATGATGACGACGCGGGAGTTGTTCAGTGCAAACTGAGTGAGGTTGGGCATGCGCTTATCGGTTCCTCGATCTGTAGTGGTCCAATCCGGGCGCTACCGATTGTCTGCCGGCATCAGCTTCACCTTCAGGCCGTCGGCAAGAAAACTGACGCCGGCAACTGCCAATATGTCTCCGGCTTTGAGTCCGTCGGAAACAACGACTCTATTGGTCTGGCCGACGTGGGTGTGGACGACGGATTTGCGAACGGTCGAGCTCTTCGGGTCATAAATGAAAACGTAGCCAGTCCTGGGATCTTTGGTGGGCAGGATTGCCTGCAGCGGAATCAAATACCCTTGCTCGTTTTTGCCACGCTTGAGCCGCAGTGTCACCTCCGCGGTCATGCCGGGCGAGACGTTCGCCGGTGAGTCGATCAGAGCGACTTTGATTGGAAACAGATTGCCGGTGCCTGCGGCCGAGCCGATGAAGGAAATGCGGCCTTGAACGGTTTCGTGCGGCAGCGTTGGGAAGGCGATGCTGGTTTGCGAACCGTTGACGAGGCTGTGCACCGTGGTTTCCGGAACACCCACGACAACCTCCATTGCGCCTTCGCCATCGACCCGGAACAGCTCCTGCCCGG
>Ga0114931_10006209_pt1 | contig 14709 bp, 11 predicted proteins | sample 2SBtaG_FD_89579 | JGI IMG/M metagenome (GOLD analysis project Ga0114931, IMG submission 89579) | Deep subsurface microbial communities from Kolumbo volcano to uncover new lineages of life (NeLLi) - 2SBTROV14_V59a metaG | ecosystem: Environmental > Aquatic > Marine > Volcanic | place: Kolumbo...
TATGAGGAATTGGAAAAGACCGGCAAAAAAGCACTGAATGAACTGGGATTAAACAGCGGGACTGTTGATATTGCAAATAATCTCGCTCACATCATGGCTTTTAAACTCAGCCGTTACGATGATGCCCTAAATTTACTTGAAAAGTCTTTGGATCTTGAACAAATAGGCGTGAGAAAACAGTCCGAAATTAAACTTGAAATGGCCGACATTCTTTTGTTCAAGCAAAAAGTATGGGATGCCACCCTGCTTTATTCACAGGTTGAAGAGGATATGAAAAACGAACCCATCGGCCATGAAGCAAAATTCAGGAATGCCAGGTTGTTTTATTATATCGGCGAGTACAATTGGGCTGAGGCAAAACTGAATGTGCTGAAAGGGGCCACTTCCAAACTCATTGCCAACGATGCCCTTGAGCTGTCGCTGTTCATCAAGGATATCCTGGAAGATGACACCACGGGAAATACATTGCGGAAATTCGGCAAAGCCGATCTGATGCTTTACAAGGGCAGGTACGATTCGGCCATGATCTGGCTCGATTCCATCGGTTCCAACCCCAAAGGTGTCAATACTTTTCAGTACTATTATTATAAAAAGGCCATGGCATTGGAATCGGAGCAGAAATATGCACAGGCCGATTCAATGTATAACCTGCTTATCGTCAGCTATCCTGAAAGCATAAAAACAGACAATGCTCTTTTCCGGCGGGCGGAAATAAACCGGTTGTATCTGGTTAATCCGGATGAAGCCATGAAACTGTACATGAAGTTGATGCGTGATTATCCTGAAAGCATTTATGCCGGGGAAGCCCGTGTGAAATACCGCGGGATGAACAAAGGGAAAGAAGAAAAGATTGATTTATAACCTGAAGATCAGCAAAATTTATTTGAAATGCGTTGCCTTGCCCTTCAGGGCAGGGTTGCTTTCAAATGATGATAAAATGATATAAATGGTCAGACCTAAAAAACATCTGGGACAACATTTTCTGAACGATCCGAATATCGCAAGAAAGATTGCCGGCCTCATCAGCACAAATCAAAACAGAATTTGTGAACTGGGCCCGGGCACAGGCATGCTCACCAAAGCCATTTTGGAAAGAGATGGACATTTTCAGCTTAAGGCCGTCGAAATTGACAGGGAGTCAATAAATTATTTGAGCGAAAATGTGAAAGACCCACGTCTGACCCTTATCCACACAGATTTTTTAAAAGCACAGCTCCGTGATATTTATGCTTTCCCTTTTACACTGATTGGTAATTTCCCCTACAACATTTCAAGCCAGATATTTTTTAAAATACTTGATGAAAAAGATATTGTTCCTGAAGTAGTTTGCATGATACAGAAAGAAGTGGCCGAACGCATCAGCGCATCCCACGGCAATAAAACTTACGGCATCCTCAGCGTGTTTTTGCAGACATGGTACGATATTCATTATGAATTTACGGTAAACGAACAGGTTTTCATCCCGCCACCCAAAGTCAAATCAGCAGTCATCAGGTTGATACGGAACACAAGGGGGCAACTGCCCTTTGATGAAAAAATGTTTTTCAGGGTTGTAAAAACCGCATTCAACCAACGCCGCAAAACGCTGAAAAATGCCCTGAAAACACGCTTGCCCGAAAATACCGGGGAACTCCCTTTTCTTGATCAAAGAGCAGAACAACTTTCGGTGGAACAATTTATTCAGCTAACGGCAAAAATAGCTGAAACTGAAAAATAGTACCGACGACTAAAGTCGCCGGTACACTGACCTTTGCTACCTTTGCACAACAAAAGTTTTAAACCATGAACACCGGCACACAGGATCATCCTTTCCAGAACCTCATCAGGTCATTACCCGAAAAACCGGGGGTGTATCAATACTTTAACGAAGAAGGAAAGGTCATCTATGTGGGCAAAGCCAAAAACCTGAAAAAACGCGTATCCAGCTACTTTACCAAATCCCACCAATCGGGAAAGCTGAAATTGCTGGTACGGAAAATTTCAGACATTAAAATTGTGGTCACCAATTCCGAACCGGATGCCCTGCTGCTGGAAAACAACCTGATAAAAAAATACCAGCCCCGATACAATATCCAATTGAAAGACGATAAATCGTTTCCATGGATTTGTATAAAAAACGAACATTTTCCCCGCATTTTTTCCACCCGTAACGTGATCAAAGACGCCTCCGAATATTTTGGCCCCTATGCTTCGGTAAGGATGATGAAAACGTTGATGGATATTATTCGCCGACTTTATCCCCTGCGCACCTGTTCGCTAAACCTGAAACCTTCGCTGATAGAAAAGAAAGAATATAAAGTCTGTCTCGAATATCATATCGGGAATTGCAAAGCACCATGTGTGGGCAAACAAAGCGAAGTCGAATATATGGAAACCATCGGCCACATCAGGGCGATCATTAAAGGCAACATATCTTCGGTGATCAGCGAATTAAAACAACTTATGTACCGGGCTGCCAGGAAAATGGAATTTGAAAAAGCACAGATGCTCAAGGAAAAAATTGAAATTCTCGACCGCTACAAAAGTAAATCCACCATTGTCAACCCTAAAATAAACAATGTAGATGTAATTTCGCTGGTAAATGATCAGGACCTGGCATATGTCAATTACCTGAAAGTTGTCAATGGGGCGATTGTACAGGCCCATACGGTAGAACTAAAAAAGAAACTGGAAGAAACAGACAAGGATGTACTCGCTTTTGCCCTGACCGATTTCAGGCAGCGGTTCAAAAGCAGTTCAAAGGAGATCATTCTCCCTTTCGACCCGGGCATAAAACTGCCGGAATTGAAAATTACGATTCCGAAACGCGGCGACAAAAAACATTTGCTCGAATTAAGTGTACGCAATGCCCGGTCGTTCAAGATGGAACGTCAGAAACAACGCGCGCTGACTGATCCCGAACGGCATAAAAAAAGGATTTTAAATAAAATGATGCAGGATCTTCGCATGAACGAGCTACCCGTTAATATTGAGTGTTTCGACAATTCCAATATACAGGGCAGTTATCCGGTGGCTGCCATGGTGCGCTTTATCAATACCCGTCCCAGCAAAAAAGATTACCGCCATTTCAACATTAAAACCGTGGAAGGCCCCAACGATTTTGCTTCCATGGAAGAGATCATCCATCGCCGTTACAGCCGCCTGCTTAAAGAAAAAAAACAACTGCCGCAACTGATTGTCATTGACGGAGGAAAAGGCCAGTTGTCATCTGCTGTAAAAAGCCTGAAAGCACTGGATTTATATGGAAAGATCACACTCATCGGCATTGCCAAAAAACTTGAGGAAATCTATTTTCCCAACGATCCCCTTCCCTTGTATATTGACAAAAAATCGGAAACCCTGAAAATAATCCAGCAACTACGTGACGAGGCCCACCGTTTCGGCATCATCCATCACCGTAAGCAACGCGAAAAAGGAACCATCAAATCGGAACTTACGGCTATTGAAGGCATCGGCTTTTCAACAGCCCAAAAGCTGCTTTGGAAATTCAGGTCAGTGAAAAAAGTGAAGGAAGCTTCGGAAGAGGAACTGGCTGCAGTGATCGGCAAAGCAAAAGCCGGTACGGTTTACCGACATTTTCATGAGGGACAGTTTTTGAATAATGACTAAAGTATATTCGGATAAACCCCAATTGAGCTATAGTCTTCCCGCCCTGCTTGTGCGTAGGCCCGTTAAGCGCTAAATCGGCTAAATCCTGTCTGCTGTATATCATTTTGCAATTCTCTTTCGTTATATTAAATGCTTTCACTAAAATTGCAAAAAATCTGTTTCAAACAGTTCTTCATTAAAAATCCGATGATATGATCTTTAACAATCATTTACCCATAACAAAGCAGGTTGACAAAAGAATTCTGAGAAGAATCTTCAGGATGGTCGGAAGGTATCTTAATCAAAATAATTCCCCGGATACTCTTGTGCTGAATTATCTTGACCCGGATGAAATGAGAAAAAAAATTGACCTGAAGATCAACAACGAAGGTATGGATAACGAATGGCTGATAAAAGCATTGCGTAAATATTTAAAATACAGCGTCAGGACAACGCACCGCAATTTCAGCAACCAGTTGTTTTCTGCTTTCAATTTCCCGTCATTTGTCGGCGAAATCATAGCTACACTCACCAATACAACAATGGCTACTTATGAAGCTGCGCCGGTGGCCACACTGATTGAACAGGAATTGATTGACAAGATGAACCACCTCATCGGTTTTAAAACGGCAGACAATACTGCTGACGGTATCATGGTCCCCGGCGGGAGTTATGCTAACCTGATGGGGCTTATGTGTGCCCGCTATCAGGCCATGCCCGAAACCAAGGACAAAGGAATTAACGGCATACGGTTCAGGGCATTTGTTTCGGACCAGGCACACTATTCCTTTAAAAAAATGATGAATGTGATCGGTATGGGTACCGAATCGTTAACGGAAATACCTGCCAATGAAAAGGGGTGCATGAAAACAGACCTGCTGGAAAAGGCCATTGAACAATCATTGAAAAAAGGGGAAACGCCGTTTTTTATCGGCGCAACAGCAGGCACAACAGTTTACGGTTCGTTTGACCCTTTCAGGGAAATAGCGGCCATTGCAAAAAAATACAACTTATGGTTGCACATTGACGGGGCATGGGGTGGCACCCTGTTACTGTATAAAAACAAGAAAAAACAGAAATTGCTTGACGGTATTCAACTGGCTGACTCCTTCACGTGGGATGCCCACAAAATGATGGGTGTACCGCTGTATGCATCATTTTTCCTTACAAAGCACGATGGGCTCATGCTCAAATGCAATGCCGTACAGGGCGCTGATTATCTTTTTCATTCAACCGAGAACACCACCCTCGACACCGGCCCGAAATCGTTGCAGTGCGGACGGCATGTTGATGCACTGAAAGTGTGGCTGGCATGGAAGTTTTACGGGGATCAGGGGTACAGCGATATGATCAATGACCTGTATTCAAAAGTGAATTATTTAAAAAAAATCATTACCAAAAACCCGTGGTTTGAACTGATGACCGATCCCCAGTATTTCAACGTTTGTTTCAGGATTGTCCATCCCAAAAGCAGCATTGACATGAATGACATGAACAAGGAAATCCGTGACCGGTTGTTACACAGCGGAAGCTACTTTACCAATTATTCAGTACTGCAAAACGGCACTGTTTTTTTCCGGTTGATCGTTAACCCCACCTCCACCAAAAGTGATTACCGTGATTTTCTGAACAAGCTGATCAGCACTACCGAAAGCATTTTAAAAGAGAAATACCTGCCTGACCATAGTGCCCACATTTTTGAGACGGCGGAAGACAAATAGCCGGCAGCGCTTTTTCGAATTCATCCGCCGTTGTTGATGTCCGTTTCTTTCATTTTTTCAGCGATCCGGAATCTTTGGCGTTCATGATTTTTTCCATACGTGTAAAGATGCTATTTTCGCACAGGAACTTAGTGTTTGTTAGGAAATAAAGTTTACAGAATTGACGCAGTTATTTTTTTTTCATCGCCTGTAAAAAACGCTGAAAATCTTGATGCGAAGTAATTTTTAGAACCCCCCTAAAGCACAACTTGAAATTCCGGTCAACAGGCCTTACGGATTGACACTTAATATGTATGGCGACGACGTAACCGTTGTGTCCATCGTATTTAAGAGGGGATAAATGTTGATTGTAAACATGAGGGTTCACGTAGTGTTGTGTGGCCCTTTTTTATTTCACACAGAGGTGCAAAATTGTTTCACGCCACGTCGCCGCGTGAAATAAAAATTTACTTTTCCAACCCGAAATGCACTTTGTAAAACGACAGAATTTCTTCATCCACCCGTCTGTAAAAATCTGACAGTTGTTGTTGGCTTAATCCTTGTTTCCTGAATTCCTCAAGCTTCCGGTAACCTTCCTTAAAAAGCCGGTCATCCAAAGGTGCAAGTACCTGCATGATTCCGGTATTGTCCGCATTGATCAGCGCATTGATGTTCATATAATATTTACTGCTGGTCCCCCAGTTGTATGCAAAACAGGTGTCTTTCAGCGCAAGTGCAAAATGACATAACGGAGCATCGTTTATTGTTTTATCATAGGTAACCACAGTTGGCTGTTTCGCGTCTTCGGATATCCAAAGCGGTATGGCTACCGAAGTTAGCGGCCATCCAAGCACAGTCCACATCGTTGTCAGGGAAGGGTCTTCATCGGGTTTTACGCCTTGGACAACACAGGAAGAAGCCGAACTTTTCCGGGGGATGTAGTCATAAAAAAAGACCATTTTCCGGTTTCCGGAGCTGATGGATGCATAATCCCATAAGTCGGTTCCCGTCAGGGAATGGTTCAGGTTGCGGGAACCCTGCTGAATGATTGTTTGTGCCGAAAGTTCATTGTTTTTCACCGCTTTATCAAAAACCTCATTTGCCGTAACTTCCCGGATATAACCCCCGCCTTTTCCTGCTTCTCCTGAAAATGAATAATTGGTGTGGATAACATAACCGAAAGGCGCAACGGCCGGGTCGTTCACATCAATTTTAACCATATTGAAATTTCCGAGTTCAAAATAAGCCGCTCCTCCTTGCGCATCAATCACACCAAAATTGGCCTCCAGACGCGTGGGCTGTTTCAATTTTTTGAGCAGCTTTTCAAAATCATCCACCGTTGCACAGGTCTGCAATGCTTTTTTCATAATCCTGCCTTCCAATCCCGATTGTTTGATGGTATCGTTGTTCAGGTTGTAGCTGGCCGAATTCATAATGGCAAAGCCGGCACTGTTGTACCCGATCCAAACACTTTTCCCTAAACTATCCTGCGAATTGACTAGCCCGATATAAGGATATTTCCCGTCATCAAACTGCATGATTTTATTATGGACAGACCACGTATCACGGTGTTTCCACAACAGGGGCCTGCCGTCTTTGGTGTACTTTCCCGATACCACTGCAGTGGTACAGGCATAAGAATTCATTGTCAGAAAACTCAAAATGAGAAAGAGAATAAACGAAAGGCTTTTCATAATGAAGAATTTTAGCAACAAAAATAATCAGAAAATACTGCCCGGAATGAAAATGATAAAAGGTTTTGAAAATTAACCGCTCATAACGGTGACCATCACCTGCCTGCGCTGCCTCGGCCCGTCAAATTCACAAAAGAAAACATTCTGCCAGGTGGACAACCCCAATTTACCATTCACTAATGGAATGGTTTCCGAAGGGCCCACGATCCCGGCTTTCAGGTGGGCATCACCATTGCCGTCCTGCCGGTCGTGCAGCCACACTCCGCGCGGGATAATCTTTTTCAATAAATTAACCACATCCGTCTGTACCGATTCATCCCAGTTTTCCTGGATCATGATAGCGGCAGTGGCCCCCTGCGCATAAACATTTACAATACCTTCTGAAATACCTGATTCAGAAACAAATGTTTTAACTTCACTGGTGATGTCATACAATCCTTCGTGCTTATCAGTTGTAATCTCTATGATTCTTTGCATGAAATGGTTTTTGTAAAAATAATAAGAATTGCAACCCTTAGATAAACCTTTTGTCATTAAATTGCGCAAAAAGGGGATTTTTTATTGATAGCTGTGCAGACAGACATACACAAGGATACCATCGAGAAAAGCAAAAAGGGGAATAGCCGCGCCCAGTACCGGCTATACCAACTGTATGCCAAAGCCATGTACAATACCTGTTACCGGATGATGAACAACCGGATGGAGGCTGAGGATATGTTACAGGAAGCGTTTTCGGATGCTTTTAGAAAACTGGACAGCTTCAGGTATGATTCCACCTTCGGCGCATGGCTAAAAAGGATTGTTGTGAACAAATGCATCAATGAAATCAAGCGTAAAAAGGCGGAGTTGTCTTTTGTGGAAGACATCTCCGTATTTCACATTCGGCCGGAAGAAGATGACGCTGCGGCTGAACTGAAAGTTGAGGATGTCAGGAAAGCCATGGAACAATTACCTGACGGCAGCCGGCTGATTTTTTCATTGTATCTGCTTGAAGGGTATGACCACCGGGAAATTGCCCGGATATTGAACACAAGCGAATCCAATTCCGATGACAATGTAATCAAAATAAAGCCGGTTTGAAAAACCAATTGCCAATTTTTGTAATTTAGAAACCGAAATTAAAAACATAATATCATGAAAAAATTTGCAGTTGTATTATCGGGATGCGGAGTTTACGATGGCGCCGAAATACATGAAGCCACACTGACTATGCTGGCCATCATGAAGAACGGAGGAACATACCAGTGTTTTGCCCCCGATATTCCGCAATACCATGTAATCAATCACATCACCGGGGAAGAGATGAATGAAACCCGCAATGTTCTGGTTGAGTCCGCCCGTATTGCCCGCGGAAACATCAAACCATTGAATGAGTTTGATGGACAAGAATACGATGCCATTATTTTCCCCGGTGGTTTCGGGGCAGCCAAGAACTTGTCAACAGTGGCTTTTGATGGCCCCAACGCAAAGATCAACCCTGAAGTGGAAAATGCCGTCAATCAGATGCTCGAACTGGGCAAGCCCATCGGGGCCTTATGTATTTCTCCGGCTGTTATTGCAAAGATCATTGGAAACCGTGTGGAAGTCACCATTGGATCGGACAAGGGAACTGCCGATGCCATCGAAAAAATGGGTGCCTCACATGTAGTTACAACACACGGTGAAGTAGTTCACGATCATAAATACAATGTTTTCACAACACCTTGCTATATGCTTGATGCCACAATCCTGGATATTGAACAAGGGGCCAATAATGTGGTGAAGGAAATGATGAAGGAAATGGGGAAGTAGAGTGGGAAGCTAATGGTCAGGTAGTGGTCATACAGTGATCAGGCGATGGTCAGGCAATAGTCATGCATGGTCACATTGATGCGCGAAGCGCAAATGGCAATGCCATGACGCCCGCAGGGTAAATGACGGCAAAGCCAATTGACAATAAATACTACATAAATATGAAAAACGCCATCACATCCCTTTTCAACATCAAATACCCCATTATTCAGGGCGGCATGATCTGGTGCAGCGGATGGGAACTTGCATCGGCAGTGAGCAATGCGGGAGGTCTGGGACTGATCGGTTCCGGATCAATGTATCCCGAAGTATTAGAAATGCATATTAAAAAATGCAAAGCTGCCACCAACAAACCATTTGGAGTAAATGTCCCTTTGCTTTATCCGCAAACTGATGAATTGATGAAAATCATCATTCGCGAAAAAGTGAAAATTGTTTTTACTTCAGCAGGAAACCCGGCAAAGTATACACCAATGTTGAAGGAGCATGGCATTACTGTTGTTCACGTAATTGCAAACCAAAAATTTGCTTTGAAATCTGTTCAGGCAGGTGTGGATGCTATAGTTGCCGAAGGTTTTGAGGCAGGTGGTCATAACGGTCTTGAGGAAACAACAACAATGGTCCTGATACCCATGCTAAGGGAAATTGTCAGTATTCCACTTATAGCTGCCGGGGGAATCGGTTCGGGACAGGCCATGTATGCAGCCATGGCGCTGGGTGCAGATGGCGTTCAGATTGGCAGCCTTTTTGCCGCATCTGAAGAATCATCGGCACATCCCAATTTCAAAAAAGCCATTATCGAAGCCAACGACGGTGACACCAGACTTACGCTGAAGCAACTTATACCGGTACGGTTGATCAAAAATGAGTTTTACAAAAGAGTGGAAGAAGCAAAGCTAAAGGGTGCTACAAAAGAAGAACTTATAAATATACTGGGCAGGGGCAGAGCCAAACTGGGCATGTTTGAAGGAGACACTGAGGAAGGGGAGATGGAAATAGGCCAGGTGTCCTGTCAGATTCATTCCATAAAAACGGTAGCAAATATCATCAACAACCTGATTGATAAATTTCAACAGGCCCGTCAAAGAATGTGTGCCAATGATTTTGGGGGATAATACCGAACCTTTATCCCTGAAATTAATTCGGGGCTAATCGTCCGGCATTATATTAAAATAAATTTAATAATCTTAATAGCGGTTTAGTATAAGGTGGCTGTTCTAAATATTTTTTTAAATTTGCTCGAATCACATAAAAATCATATATCCTATTAATCAATATATTATGAATTTTGATCTTACCGAAGAGCAACTCATGGTCCAGCATGCTGCCAGGGATTATGCACAACGTGAGTTAATCCAGGACGTTTTAGAAAGGGATGCCAAAGCCGAATTTCCGGAAAGGCACATTAAAAATATTGCAGAACTTGGATTTATGGGGATGATGGTTGAACCTGAATACGATGGCAGTGGTATGGATACCCAGTCCTATGTACTGGCCATGGAAGAAATTTCAAAAATAGATGCTTCGGTAGGTGTGATCATATCTGTAAATAATTCCCTTATTTGTTTTGGTTTGCAGAAATACGGAACAGAAGAACAGAAACAAAAATATTTGAAACCATTGGCACGGGGTGAGGTAATCGGTGCTTTTTTGCTTTCCGAACCCGAAGCCGGTTCCGATGCCATGCATCAAAACACACGGGCAGAAGATAAAGGGGATTATTATTTGCTAAATGGAACGAAAAACTGGATTACGAGTGGCGGTTCTGCATCAACTTATATCGTAATGGCTCAAACCTATCCTGATAAAGGATACCGGGGTATTAATGCTTTTATTGTAGAAAAAAACACACCGGGCATTACCTTGGGGCCGCATGAAGATAAAATGGGGATGCGCAGTTCAGATACCCATTCGGTCATGTTCAGTGATGTAAAAGTGCCTAAGGAAAACAGGATTGGCGAAGACGGATTTGGTTATAAATTTGTCATGAAGGCCCTTGAAGCCGGCCGTATTGGCATTGCAGCCCAGGCCTTGGGTATAGCTTCCGGAGCTTATGAAAGGGCTTTGGCCTATGCTAAAGAGAGAAAAGCTTTTGGAACTGAAATTGCAAATCATCAGGCCATCGCTTTCAAACTGGCCGATATGGCAGTAAAAATTGAAAATGCGCGTAACCTGTGCCTTAAAGCTGCATGGCTGAAAGACAACGGTAAACCTTTTGCCAAAGCCGGGGCCATGGCGAAATTGTATTGTGCTGATATTGCCATGGAAGTGACTACCGAAGCCGTTCAGATTCACGGTGGTTATGGCTATGTGAAAGAATACCATGTGGAACGCCTGATGCGTGAAGCCAAACTGACACAGATTTATGAAGGGACTTCCGAGGTACAGAAAATTGTTATTTCAAGGTCTATTTTACGGGACTGATTTGTCCATCCCATTTCTGGAAAAATTATTTTTTCAATCCATTTTTATTTCAAGGTTGCCGTGCATTAAAAAATATTATGCATGCATTGTAAATTCGTAATGATTTTTTTACGATTTTTGTTCAATCACTCAACGACTCAAACCAATTAAATAAATATGAAGATATGAAAATTTTAGTATTAATCAGTAATGTTCCCGACACCACCACCAAAATCAGGTTTACAGCAGACAATACTACCTTTGACGATGCCGGTGTTCAGTGGATCATTAATCCCTGGGACGAACTGGCCCTCACACGTGCCGTGGAACTGAAGGAAGCCGGTTCAGTTGAAAAAATTACCGTGGCCAACGTAGGAACAAGGATAACCGAGCCTACTTTGCGTAAAGCCCTTGCCGTTGGTGCAGATGATGCTATACGCATTGATGCCGATCCAAAAGATGCCTTTTATGTTGCCAGTCAGTTGGCGGAAGTGGCAAAGGATTTTGACATTATCATGGCAGGTATCGAAGCCTCCGATTATAATGGTTCTGCCGTTGGCGGTATGCTTGCCGAATTGCTCAACTTTAATTCTGTTTCTGCTGTTTCCGGTATAAACATTGAAAATGGTGAATTGGTGATCAACCGTGAGATTGACGGTGGATCCCAGGTGTTGAATATCGCTACACCTGTTATAACTATCGTTCAGAAGGGTATAGCCAAAGAACCGAGAATCCCGGCCATGCGTGGAATCATGATGGCCCGTAAAAAACCATTGAATATCGTGCCGCCTGTTGAAGCCAATGCCAAAACAACCATGATCAACTTCGAATTGCCTCCTCCGAAGGCAGCATGTAAACTGGTTGATGAAGAAAATGCAAAAGAGTTGATTACTTTGTTGCATGAAGAAGCCAAGGTGTTGTAAATAATTGAATAAACTAAAAAAGAAATAAAATGTCAGTATTAGTATATACAGAAAACTGGGATGGCAAATTTAAGAAATTCAGTTTTGAACTGGTCTCTTACGGTGCAGCCATTGCCAAAGAACTCGGAAGTTCTGTTACAGCCTTATCCATAGGAAATGTATCAGAAGACGAATTAAAGAAATTAGGGGATTACGGTGCAGTTAAGGTATTAAGCGTTAACGATGAGCGATTTAATTCCCTTGACAACAAAGCCCTTTCGGTTGCCGTTTCCAAAGCTGCCGGGGCAGAAGGTGCCAAAGTGGTGATCTTTGCACACAACAACCTGGGTAAGGCGCTTGCTCCCAGAGTGGCGATAAAACTGAATGCAGGCCTGGTTTCAGGTGTAACGGCATTGCCGTCAGGTTATGATCCGTTTGTCGTGAAAAAGAAAGTATTTACCGGAAAGGCTTTTACTAATGTTCAGGTGGAGGCTGATGAAAAGGTACTTACTTTTTTCCAGAATTCGTATGAACCGGTTGAAACAGAAAATAAGGCTACTATTGAGGTCTTTGATCCGCAGGTGGGGGACGATGCATTTTCAACAACTGTCAGGGAAACCAACAAGATCACAGGAAAAGTCCTGCTGACGGATGCAGAAGTTGTGATTTCCGGCGGACGTGGAATGAAAGGACCTGAAAACTGGGGGGGGCTGGAAGAACTGGCCGGCTTGCTTAATGCCGGTCTGGCTTGTTCCCGTCCCGTTTCGGATGAAGGCTGGCGTCCACATACCGAACATGTGGGACAAACAGGAAAGATCATCGCACCAAATTTGTATATGGCTTTTGGTATTTCCGGAGCTATCCAGCACCTGGGCGGTGTAAGCTCGTCCAAAGTGATCGTTGCGATCAACAAAGACCCGGAAGCCCCTATTTTCGAGGCTGCAGATTATGGTATTGTGGGTGATGCTTTTAAGGTCATCCCGCAATTGATAGAGGCTGTGAAAGAAATGTAGCAACACAACAACCCGAAAAAACAATAAAAACTCCGGCCCGACAGTTTTCGATTTACCGGGGTTTTTATTGTTTTTCCGGAGATAAAAATGTGAAATATTACGTTTTTTTGAGATAAGTTTGTGTCACGCCAGAACCCCCGATAAATTAATTTCCACTTAGTTTTCATTATTATCTTCCCAGACCAAATGCTGCTTAACCATTCTTAACTCGCCATACGAATAATTGTCACCCAACTGTGCTTTGGCTTCACCAAGTGGGATATCTGGGTTTTTCCTGAAAAATGCCAGTAACTTCTCCAGTTTTTTCCCTTCCACAAAATCAGTGACCGGCACTTCCCCTGTTCCCACAAAACGGGCCAGATGACCTTCGATGGTGGAAACAGCAAGGCCTCTTTCTTGAGCTACTTTCTTCAGGTCTTTGTGCTTCAGCCACAATTCAAAACTGACCTTCCTTGTGTCAATCTTCGGTTTTTTCTCTTTTATTACAGGCCCGGGGAGCGGTTCTTTATTCAGGTCATGGGAACGGCTGTATTCATTGATCAGTATCAGCAGTTCCTCCCCGTAATTCTGTAGTTTTTTGCTTCCAAATCCATGAATTCTTTTCAGTTCGTCAGTGTTTGAGGGGATATGGTTGCTCAGGGCCCTGATGGTTTTCAAGGGCAAAATCATATAATGTGGCAGCCCCTCCCCTGTTGCCTTCGCATTGCGCCAGTCTTTCAGCAGATTATACAAATCGGGATTAAGTATTTCACTGCTCACCGGCAGTTTGGTTTTCCGGGCAGGCGCTTTTTTCGACGTCTCTCCGAGAGTGGCTTTTGCCCTGGCTTTCAGGTAATCTTTCAGGACAAACCCCTCACGGCACGAATCCAGGCACGCCAGCTTGAATCGGGTGACCTCTACAAGCCGGTCCTCTGCTTTGTTTAGTTTTTTGGCTGCTTCCCTGTTATCTGTTTCAAATGAAAGTTCTTCCGATTTGTTTAAAATCAGATCATGTATTTTACCCGCAAAATAAACGGCTGCCTTTTTTATTCGTTCCTGCAGTTCATTGTTTTCTTCCGCATTGTTGTTTTTATCAAGAATGGACCTGACCTGGGTTTTAAATTTTCCGGAAACCCCAATCAGTTTTTCATTTATTTGTTCTTTCATGGTCTTCACCTGAAGGGCAGCATCCTGCTGAAGGATTTGCCGGTTGTCGTACAGAAGATAGTCCAGCCCCTTAACGGCTTGTTGCAAAGCGGTAAAATCAAACAGGTCTTCCAATACCTGGAGCTGATAACTTGCTTTTGATTCTTCCAGCTTCTGTTCGTCCGGTTGGTTTTGGCTGACCAGTTGGTTGAATCCCTCAATGGATTTGTCCTGTTTTAAACTATAAGGCGAAAACGGCGTGCTGAGTACCAGTCCTTCCAGGGAACGGCAACGGCTCAAAGCCACATAAACCTGCCCGTGGGCAAAGGCGGCTTCAGAGTCAATGATGGCCTTGTCGAAAGTAAGCCCCTGGCTTTTGTGAATGGTGATGGCCCAGGCCAGTTTCAGTGGCATTTGTGTAAAAGTACCTTCAACAGTCTCCCCGATCTCTTTGGTTTGCTCGTCAATTTCATACTTCACGTTCTCCCATGCA
>Ga0114931_10006210_pt1 | contig 14707 bp, 8 predicted proteins | sample 2SBtaG_FD_89579 | JGI IMG/M metagenome (GOLD analysis project Ga0114931, IMG submission 89579) | Deep subsurface microbial communities from Kolumbo volcano to uncover new lineages of life (NeLLi) - 2SBTROV14_V59a metaG | ecosystem: Environmental > Aquatic > Marine > Volcanic | place: Kolumbo...
ACTACCGCTTCCTCATTGTCGGGGGCATCGCCTGTTCGGCTGGTTTCCGCCGGGCTGTGATCCGCCGCGTTGTCACGACCGCGCCGCCGGCGACCACCACGGCGACCGCGCCGCCGCCGGCCCTTGGCCGGTTTTTCCGCATTGTCGTCGTCTTCCCCGGCCTTGGCCCCGGCCTTGGCCCCGGAACCGGCGGTTTCCTTTTCGCTGTCGCTGTCGGCGGCCTCCCGGGGGCCGTTGTCACCGCCCCGTCCGCGACCCGGGCGGCGCCGGCCGCGCCGCTTGTCCGCGACCGCGGGTGCGGCTTTTTCCTCGATGCGGACCGCGACACCACCGGTATCGGCGCCGGTGCGCTCGATGACATGATGATCGGCGACCAGCGTGCTGTCCGGCTCAAGGGTGATTGACAGGTGGTAGTCTTCCTCGATCCGGGTCAGAAGGCGCCGTTTCTGGTTAAGCAGATAGGTGGCGACTTCCGGCGCCGTGCGGACAAGCAAAGCGGTGCTGCGCTCACGAATGCCTTCCTCTTCGATTGCCCTGAGAACAAACAGGGCCGCCGATTCGGTGGTCCGCAAAATCCCCTTGCCCTCGCAATAGGTGCAGACAATCGTGCTCGATTCCAGCAGGCCGCGACGAAGCCGCTGGCGCGACATTTCAAGCAGTCCGAAATGACTTATGCGCCCGACCTGCAGGCGGGCCCGGTCGGATTTCAGGCATTCCTTCAGCTTGCGTTCCACCGACCGGTTATTGCGGTGTTCCTCCATGTCGATGAAGTCGATGACGATCAGCCCGGCAAGGTCGCGCAGGCGCAACTGACGGGCCACTTCCTGGGCCGCCTCAAGATTGGTCTTGAGGGCGGTCTGCTCGATATTGGCCTCGCGGGTGGCGCGCCCGGAATTGACATCGATAGCGACCAGCGCCTCGGTCGTGTTGATAACGATATAGCCGCCCGATTTCAGTTGAACGATTGGCCCGTACATCGAATCGAGCTGGCTTTCGATCTGATAGCGCATAAACAGCGGCATATGTTCGTCATACTGCTTGATCCGCTTGGCGTGGCTTGGCATCAGCAGGCGCATGAAGGATTTGGCGGTCCGGTACCCGGTTTCCCCCTCGACCAGCACTTCGTCGATATCGCGGGTATAAAGATCGCGAATCGAACGTTTGATCAGGTTGCCTTCCTCATGCACCAGGGTGGGGGCGGTCGATTTCAGGGTCAGTTCGCGAATTTCATCCCATTGTCGAAGCAGCGATGAATAATCGCGCTTGATTTCCGCCTTGGTGCGGCTCATCCCGGCGGTGCGGATAATCGCCCCCATGCCGGGCGGCACCTCAAGCGAGCCGAGAATGGACTTCAGCTGCTTGCGGTCCTTGGGATTGGCGATCTTGCGGCTGACCCCGCCACCGCGCGGGCTGTTGGGCATCAGTACGCAATAGCGGCCGGCCAGCGACAGATAGGTGGTCAGCGCCGCGCCCTTGTTGCCGCGTTCTTCCTTGACTGCCTGAACCAGCAGGATCTGGCCGCGTGAAATGACTTCCTGAATCTTGTAACGGCGTTCGAAACGGGGCTTGGCGCGGATTTCCTCGTCAAGCGCGGCTTCGTCCTCGCCAATCGATTCGACCGGCTCGTCGCCATCCTCGTCATCGCCGGTTTTGTCGGCGGCCCGGTCGGTTTCTTCCGCCGAGCGGGCATTGGCCTCGGCCTCCTGGGCCAGCAGGGCCTCCCGGTCCTCGGTCGGTATCCGATAATAGTCGGGATGAATTTCCGAAAAGGACAGAAACCCGTGGCGTTCCCTGCCGTAATCGACAAAGGCCGCCTGAAGCGACGGCTCGACGCGGGTTACCTTGGCAAGATATATATTTCCCCGAAGTTCTTTCCGTTCGGTCGATTCAAAATCAAATTCTTCGATCCGTGTTCCCTTGACGACGGCGACCCGGGTTTCTTCCTGGTGGCCGGCGTCGATCAGCATACGCATAGGCATTGAATAATTCTCCACGACCGCCCGTTGGCCGGCGCCGTGCGGCGGGGCCGGGGCGGGTCGTTATTGTGTGAGCGGCAAAGCCATCAACATTCCCGTATGGCCACGGGCGCGGCGGCCATGCCGTGGGCATCGCATCCGTGTTTTCCGTGTGGCTGGGTTTCATGATGAAGCTGCCGGAGGTGATAAAATAATGAAAATTCTCTGGTCGTTTTGCGTCCGCTACCCGTCGTGACCGGCGCCCGTAGCGGGATGTCCGTTGTGGTGGATATCCCGGGGTTTCCCCCGGCGCCTGATCCGGGCGGTTCCCGGACGATCAATAATTCCGCCACCCTGCGGGCGGCAGCGCTACCATAGTCGTTCTTCGCCCGGATAGACAATCCATATTCGCCTCATTCGCGTCATGATCGCGACAAAATGGCTATATTGGCTAAAAAACAGGGCTTTTTTCCGCCCGTCGCTTCCCGACCGTCATGCTTTTGTGTTGCCGAATCATTGACCCTGTGCCTCAAAAGCCGGTATTTCTTCCACCATGTTCGGGTTGTCTGCCATATCCGCCCCCTGCCGCCTGCCGCTGGTCAGGCGGGTTCTGGTCTGCGGCCTGTTGCTGGCGGCCTGGGCCTCTGGCATGTCGGGCGCCTGGGCGGCGCCAACCGCAAGCGGTGCCCGGATTGGCCACAACAAGGCGGCGACGCGCTTTGTCCTCGACCTCGACCAGGCGATCGATTATCGCATTTTCACCCTTGCCGACCCTTACCGGGTGGTTATCGACCTTCCCGAAACGACATGGAAGATCGGCGGCGGCGGACGGGCCTCGGGCGGCGGGCTGATCAGCCAGTATCGCTATGGCCTGTTTCGTCCCGGCACTTCGCGGGTGGTTCTCGATCTGGGGAAGCCGGCGGCGGTCCGCCGGGCCTTTCTTCTGCCGCCCCGCGGGAACAACCGGTATTACCGTTTCGTGCTCGACCTTGCCGGAGTCGGCCGGGCCGCCTTTGTCGGCAAGGTCGGCACGGTATTCGGCGACCGCAAGGAGCCCCCCAGCAAGCCGCTGAAAAGTCCCCCGCCGGCGACCAGGAAGGACCGCCGGATTATTGCCATCGATGCCGGCCACGGCGGGGTCGACCCGGGCTCGGCCGGTATTGTCGGGCCGCCGGAAAAAGTGATCACCCTGGCGATTGCCCGCGAGGTTCGCCGCCAGTTGTCAGGCCACGGGCGCTATAAGGTGGTGCTGACCCGCGATCGCGATATCTATGTCGGGCTTCGCGAACGGGTCGCCCGGGCGCGCCGCGCGGGGGCCGATCTGCTGATTTCCATTCACACCGATTCGCTGGTCGATTCACGGCGCAACCGGCGGGTCAGGGGGGCGACGGTCTATACCCTGTCGGAAACCGCATCCGATCAGGAAGCAGCCGCCCTGGCGGCCAAGGAAAACCGCTCGGATGTTATCGCCGGGGTCGATCTGGCCCGCGAATCGGACGATGTGACCAACATTCTTATCGATCTGGCACAGCGCGAAACAATGAATTATTCGGCCCGCTTCGCCGAAATTCTGGTGCCCGAATTGCGCCGCCGGGTGGTGCTGCGCAGCAACAGCCACCGATTCGCCGGTTTCCGGGTTCTTAAAGCCCCCGACATTCCTTCGGTGCTGATTGAAATGGGTTATCTGTCCAACCGCAAGGATGCCCGGGCGCTGAATTCGAAGGAAGGCCGGCAGAAGATCGCCGAGGCGATTGTCCGCGCCACCGGGGCCTATTTCCGCCAGCGCCAGGCGGCCCTATGCTGCCATAACACGGCCACAATTTCGAAATAGGGTCATCGTGGTTATTAGGCGTTCGCCATATGTTAAAAAGCTATATGCCGAAGTGGGCCGCCCTGGCGGCAGACCGCTTGATCGCGGGGGAATAGGATGACGGCTGAGACGGAAGAGGTCGGGGAAAGCCTGGGCCCGCGCATGTTGCGCGTGTCGGCCTATTTCGTCGGTACGCTGTTTCTGGTCGTTCTGGCCGGCGCCATCGGCGCCACCTATGTTCTATACCGTTTTGGCCGCGATTTGCCCGACTATAGCCAGCTGGCCGATTATCAGCCGGCGGTGACCACCCGGGTGCATGCGGCGGACGGCAGCCTGATCGCCGAATATGCCCGGCAAAAACGCCTGTTCGTGCCAATCAATGTCATTCCCAAGCCGCTGATCGATGCTTTCCTGTCGGCGGAAGACAAGAACTTCTATCATCACAAGGGGCTCGACTTTACCGGTATTCTGCGCGCCGCAGTCGTCAATGCCCGCAACATTCTCAGCAAACGCCGACCGGTCGGGGCATCGACCATCACCCAGCAGGTCGCCAAGAATTTCCTGCTATCGGGGGAAGTTTCCTACCAGCGGAAAATCAAGGAGGCGATCCTTGCCTTTCGTATCGAGCGGGCCTTCACCAAACAGCAGATTCTTGAGCTTTATCTGAACGAGATTTATCTGGGCATGGGCTCTTACGGGGTGGCGGCGGCGGCCCTCAACTATTTTGACAAGGGGCTGGATGACCTGACACTGCCCGAAATGGCCTATCTGGCGGCGCTGCCGAAAGCGCCCAATAATTATCACCCCATACGCAAGCACGCCGCCGCTGTCGGGCGCCGCAACTGGGTACTGGGGCGGATGGTCGATGAAGGCTATATCAGCCCCGCCCAGGCATCCGCGGCGGCGGCCCAGCCGCTGGAGGCCCATCAGCGGACCGCGACCCGCCTGGTCGAAGCCGCCTATTTCACCGAAGAGGTGCGGCGCCGTCTTTATGACCTTTACGGCGAAAAGGTGCTTTATGAAGGGGGACTTTCGGTTCGCACCACCCTTGATACCTATCTGCAAAAGGCGGCTGACAAGGTTTTGCGCGACGGGCTGATCGCCTATGACCGCAAGCATGGCTGGCGGGGGCCGATTACCCGTCTTTCGCTGGAGCAGAACTGGCTGGAGCGGCTGACCGCCCTGAAGCTTGAAATGTCGATGCCCGGCTGGCAGCCGGCGGTGGTTCTCGATGTCGATGACCATTCGGCCTTTGTCGGTCTTGTCGACGGGACCACCGGCCAGATACCGTTTGCCGAAATGAAATGGGCCCGACCCTGGTTGAAAGGGCAAAAGGTTGGCCCCTTGCCCGAACGACCGGACCAGGTGCTGGCGCCGGGCGATGTGGTCGCGGTTGAACCTCTTGGCGGGGCCCGCGATGAATTGCTGGAACCCCGGCGATACGGCCTTCGCCAACGGCCCGATGTGGAAGGGGCTTTGGTGGCGCTCGACCCCCATAGCGGGCGAATCCGGGCCCTGGTCGGCGGCTTCGATTATCGCAACAGCCAGTTCAACCGGGCCACCCAGGCGCTGCGTCAGCCAGGTTCGGCCTTCAAGCCGATTGTTTACGCGGCGGCACTCGATAACGGTTTTACCCCGTCGAGCCTTATTCTCGATGCCCCCTTCGTCATCGAACAGGGCTACGGCCTTGGCAAGTGGAAGCCGGGCAACTACAGCGGCAAGTTTTACGGCCCCAGCACCCTGCGTCTGGGGCTGGAAAAGTCGCGTAACCTGATGACCGTGCGGCTGGCCCAGTATATCGGCATGGATGCGGTAATCGATTATGCCAAGCGCTTTCAGGTGATCGACAACATGCCGCCCATTCTGTCGATGGCCCTGGGCGCCGGCGAGACCACGCTGTTGCGGCTGACCAGCGCCTATGCGACTTTTGTCAATGGCGGCAAACGGATTATCCCGACCACCATTGATCGTATTCAGGACCGCCGCGGCCATACGGTTTTTCGTCACGACCGGCGGCCCTGCGAGGGCTGTATGACGGCGACCCCGAACCTTGATCAGCCGCCACACTTGCCCGATGACCGCGACCAGATTCTCGATCCCCGCACCGCTTACCAGATCGTCTCGATGCTGCAGGGGGTGGTGGAACGGGGCACCGGGGTCCGTATCCGGGCGGTCGGCAAGCCGCTGGCCGGCAAGACCGGAACCACCAATGATTTTATCGATGCCTGGTTTGTCGGCTTTTCGCCCGACCTGGTGGCCGGGGTATTTGTTGGCTTCGACGAGCCCAGAAGCCTTGGCCCGAAGGAAGAGGCAGCCCGCGTGGCGGTACCGGTTTTCCGCGATTTCATGAAACTGGCGCTGGCCGGGAAACCGGCTATTCCGTTCCGTATTCCGGCCGGCATCCGGCTGGTCCGGGTCAATGCCCAGACCGGTTTGCCGGCCCGCCCCGGCGACCGTCACGTGATCTTCGAGGCTTTCCGTCCGGGCACCGAGCCGCGGGGCCAGAGAACAGTTCTTGACGGCTCGGATAAAGTGTTGCAAATCAAGGCGACCACCCGCAAGGGCACCGGCGGCCTTTACTAGGCCGTCAGGCGCTGGCCCGATAATCGGCGGGGAACCGCAGGTCGGGAGAATTCAGTGCACGCCGAAACCGAAGCCCATATCTTGTCCATCAGGCAGTCCCTGGCACTGCTGAGGAGGCATCTTTGACTGGGACAATGCCCTCAAGCGGCTGGCGGAACTGAACAGACAGGCCGAAGACCCACAGCTTTGGGATGACCCCGGGCGGGCACAAAAGCTGATGCGCACCCGCACCCGGCTGGAAAAATCGATCGATTCCTGTCGCGCCGTGGAACAGGCGCTTGAGGAAAATATCGAGCTTCTTGAACTGGGCGAAGCCGACGGCGACCAGGAACTGGTCAGCGAGGCGGAAAGCGCCATCGCTACCCTGGCGGTGGCCGCCGAGACGCGTCGTATCGAAACCCTTTTGTCGGGCGAGGCGGACAGCAACGACACCTATCTGGAAATCCACCCGGGGGCCGGGGGAACCGAATCGCAGGACTGGGCGGCGATGCTGCTGCGCATGTACGGGCGCTGGGCCGAACGTCACGGCTGCAAGGTCGAAATTGTCGAGGAAAGCGCCGGCGAGGAAGCCGGCATCAAGTCGGCCACCCTGCTGATCCGTGGCGAAGACGCCTATGGCTGGTTAAAAACCGAAAGCGGGGTCCATCGGCTGGTCCGTATATCGCCGTTCGATTCGAATGCGCGGCGCCACACCAGCTTTGCCAGCGTCGGGGTCTATCCGGTGGTCGACGATTCAATTCAGATCGATATCGCCGAAAAGGACCTGCGCGTCGATACCTACCGGGCTTCGGGGGCCGGCGGCCAGCATGTCAATACCACCGACAGCGCGGTGCGCATTACCCACCAGCCGACCGGGATTGTCGTTCAGTGCCAGAATCAGCGCTCGCAGCACAAGAACCGGGCCGAAGCGATGAAAATGCTTAAAGCCCGGCTCTATGAGGCCGAACTAAGGCGCCTTGAAGAAGAGGCCGAAGCCCGTCAGGCGGCAAAAACCGAGATTGGCTGGGGGCACCAGATCCGCTCTTATGTCCTGCAACCCTATCAGATGGTCAAGGACCTGCGCACCGGCGTCGAATCGCCGACCCCGCAAAATGTCCTCGATGGCGATATCGACGCCTTTCTGGCCGCCGCCCTGGCCGCCCGGGTGGGCAGTCAGGGCAAGGCTGAAAAAAGCTGATCGGTTAAGCGTCCTAAGGCCGTGTGGGGGACGTGGGATGGGCCCCTGCCGCCGCCGCCGGCGGGCTATCCTTGCCAATATTCGCGTTGTTTGCCCCATTGGGCTTCGGCGCCGCGAGACCCGGACTGGCGGTGGCGGGTTTGGTCGCGGCGCCTGCCGTGGCCGGGCTGGTTTCCGGCTTTTTCGGTTTTTCCTCAAGGGGGTCGTCGACATGCATGCAGCGGCCTTCGACATAGGCCCCCGATTCGATCACCAGATCCTCGTGCCAGATGTCGCCAACCATTTTGGCGCTCTGGTTCATGCGCACCGAACGGGCGCGAATGCTGCCCATCACGGCGCCGTTGATCAGCACCGTGTCGGAAACGATCGAGCCGTTAACCACGGCCTTGTCGCCGATAATCAGGGCACCGCATTTGATATCGCCCTCGATGGTACCGTCGAACTGGACTTCGCCGGGCGAGATGATGTCGCCGGTAAGCCTGACGTCGGAGCCGATCAGGGAAGGTGCCGAGCCGGATGCCTTGGCGGTTTGCCGTGGCGGCGTCTTACGGTCATGTTTATCGCTTGAGAACATATTTCGCTGCCTTTATGAATTTTGCGGGATTCTGAAGTTTGCCATTGAACCAGACCTCGTATGGACGTGGGTTCCGGTGGTTCGACCGGATGCCCCCATCAGGCCTATTTTTTGCCGTCGGCTGACGCTCTGGCCCTTCTTGACTAAAATGCGCTCCAGGTGTCCGTAGCGGGTCTTGAACCCGAATCCGTGATCGATCTCGACCATGCGCCCGTAAGGCCCGTTCCAGTCGGCGGCCACCACGATGCCGTCGGCGGTGGCGTAAATGGGTTCTTTCCAGGGCCCCGACATATCGAGACCGGGATGGCGGGCGCGCCGATGGTTAAGCGGGTCGGTGCGGGCGCCGAAGCTGCTGGCGATGTAGTAATGGTCCACCGGGATCGCCAGCGGGACACTTTTCAGCGCTTCCTGCAAACCCTCCAGCCGCTGCAGACCGGCAACAAGCTGGTAAAAATTATCGCTCGACAGATTGCGTCTGGGGGCGCTTTCCCCCTCATTACCGAGGCCGACGAAGGGGCCGCCCTGACCGCCCTGATAATCGCCGGCGCTGAGGATGCTGTCGCCGCTCAGCCCGGTTACCCGGATAACATCTTCAAGCGCATCGATTTCGGAAACCGTTTCGGCCAGCACCATCGCGGTCATTTTCTGCTGGTCCGAATCGATTGCCGTCAGGTCCTGGCGGGCGACGGCCAGTTGGCCGTCAAGGGCTGGAATACGAAGGCGCGGGGGGACGATATTCCGCTCGATCACCAGGGCGGCAAGGTTGCGGAACTTGCGGCCAAGGGTGTTCCCCTGACTGGTTTTCAGGGCCTTGGCTGCTGCCGGGGTCGCGGTCTTGATGGTCGCCGACCCGGTGGCTGGCGCCGCCGGCTGATCAGCTTCGCCCGGGCTGGCCGCGCTGTCGGCGATCAGGCTGTTAAGATATTTTTGCCGTTCAGCCAGTTGGTCGGTCTTGGCGATAACCCCCCGCCGCAGGTCCTGAAGTTCCTTGTCAAGGTCGCGGTAAGCCGTCGCCATGCGGGCGATTTCCGCTTCTTTTTCGGCCACCACCCGGTCTTCCAGCATCAGGTTGGCGCTGGCGATGCCGACCCAGGCGGCGGCCAGGAAGGCGGCGCCGACGATATAGGCCTGGAGCCGCTGGCTAAGGACGAAGAACTGGACCTGCCCGCGGCAGCGATAATAAATCTGCCGTTCGGGCAAGGCACGGGCAAGGCCGCGCGCAAACGCCACCTTCACGACCGACACTCCGTGATCCCACGACTTCATCATTTTCCTTCCGCCCCTCGACAGAATTGGAAATTCAATACTATCGAAAAGAAATTTGCAACAGATTAACCATGGATCAAATTTTTACCGCCGACCATTTTTTGTCGTCACCCCCTTTGGCCGGTTGTCGTCGGCGGCGTCGGAAAGCGCATAATAACGGCTGTCGAAGCCGGCCAGACGCCGCGCCTGATGGTTAAAGGGGGGCTTCAGGCGGCCCCTGAAATACTTTTCGACCAGGCCCCGCCAGGTTCGGGCCGGGGGCAGCCCGCGCACGCCGCAACAATGCTCAAACCACCGCCTGCCGCAGGATACATGGCCGATTTCGTCGGCGTATATACGCTCCAGTATGGCCGCGCTTTGGGGGTCGCCGGCGGCCTTCAGGCGGCTGATCATGGTTGGCGTTACGTCAAGCCCGCGGGCTTCCAGAACCAGCGGCACGACGGCCAGGCGGGCCAGCAGATCGTCGGCTGTATCGGTCGCCGCCTGCCACAGGCCGTCATGGGCGGGAAGGGCGCCATAGTGGCTGCCAAGGGTGCCAAGGCGCTTTTCAAGCAGGCTGAAGTGGAGGGCTTCCTCGGCGGCGATTCGCAGCCAGTCGTCGTAAAACGCCCCGGGCAGATCAATTCTGGCGAAGCGGGCCAGCAGGTCCCAGGCCAGGTCGATGGCGTTCAGTTCGATATGGGTCAGGGCGTGAATCAGGGCGATCCGTCCCTGAAGGCTGGCCCCCTTGCCCCGTTTCGGCATGGCGCTCGGCGACAGCAGCTTCGGCGCCTCGGGGCGGGCCGGACGAGAGGGCGGCAGGGGCCGGTTGTCGTGACGCCACGCCGCCGCCGCCCGACCGGCGAACAGCCGCAGGGCCTGCCGGCTAAGCGCCACCTTGTCGCCCGGCGCCGGGGCGTTAAGCACCGCCAGGGCGAATTCGTCGAGGCTCCGGGGACTGTCGGCGGACGGGCTCAGGGTCGGCCTCTACAGGGCCCGGGCCGCCTCAAGGACGGCCTCGGCATGACCCTTGAGGCGCACCTTGTGCCAGACAGCGGCGATTTTTCCCGCCGCGTCGATCAGGAATGTGGCCCGTTCGATTCCCATATAGGTGCGGCCATAAAGCTTCTTTTCGACCCAGACACCGTATGAATCGATCACCTTGCCGTCTTCATCCGAGGCAAGGATCACCGACAGACTGTTCTTGGCCTTGAAGTTATCGTGCCGCCTGACGCTGTCTTTGGAGACGCCGATAACCACCGTATCGGCGGCGGCGAAGCGGTCGGCCAGGGCGGAAAAATCGATTGCCTCGTGGGTGCAGCCCGGGGTGCTGTCCCTGGGATAGAAGTAAACCACCACCTTCTGCCCCCTGAAGTCGGCCAGCGACACCCTGCCGCCGCCATCGCGGGGCAGGGTGAATTGGGGCGCCGGGGCCCCTGTTTGGGTGCCCGTCGCGGGCTTTGGGCTGGTCATGACATGGTTTCCTTCCCGGTCTCGCCGATAATCTCGCCAAAGGCTTTCAGAACCACCATCTGGGTTCTTTTGAGGTGTTCGCGCAAGTCCCGAAAATGGGCGTGTTTGGCGGCCTTTGCAAGGCCCAGCTTAAGCCCCGGCGGGGCATTGTCGACATCGGTCCGGGTACCCAGGCAGAGGCGCAGGAAACCCTGGATATTCTGATACAGGCGGGCCGCTTCGATCAGGGTCACCGTCAATTCGCCGCCGATCAGCCCAAACGAGCCCAGCCGCCCGAGGGCGGTCGCGGTGCCGGTCGAAAGAACGTCGGGCCAGGTTGACGCATGGTACAGTTGCAGAAACTGGGCGATGAATTCTATATCCTGCTGGCCGCCGCGCACGGTTTTCAGGTCCCAGATATCGTTGCCCGGAAATTCATCTTCCAGACGGCGCCGCATTTCCAGCACCTCGGCGGCCAGTTTCGGTCGATAGCGGTGACGGCACAAAACAGCCCGCAGCGCATGATCGATACGTCGCGAAAGCCCCGGCTTGCCGGCAATAACCCTGGCCCGGGTCAGGGCCAGGTGTTCCCACGTCCAGGCACGGTCCCGCTGGTAACCGAAGAAAGCGTCGAACGATACCGCCAGCGGCCCGGCCCGGCCCGACGGTCGCAGGCGCATGTCCACCTCGTACAGCCGGCCTTCGCTGGTCAGGGCCGTAAGGGCGCTGATCAGGCGCTGGCTGAGGCGCCCGTAATACTGGCTGGTGGGCAGCGGCTGGGGCCCGTCGGAGCGGCTGTCGCCGGGCCCCGGATCGTAGATAAAAGTCAGATCGAGGTCGGAAGTCGGGGTCAACTCCTGCCCCCCCAGCTTGCCGAGGGCCAGCACCGCCAGACCGTCGCCCGGCAGCCGACCGTGGCGTTCGGCGAAAGCATCCTCGACCCGGGGCAGCAGGGCGTTGAGAACGGTCTCGGCGAGGGCCGCCTGACCGCGACCGGCTTCCACTCCGTCCATTGTGTTGCGCAGGACCTGAACCCCGATGCGGAATTTACGCTCGGCCACCCAGCGCCGCGCAATGTCCAGGATATCCTCGTAATTGCCGGCGCCCGAAAGGGCCTCATCGAGCGAGGCGGCCAACCTCCGCCGGTCGGGCAGCGGGGTGAAGAAATCGGGTGACAGAACGGCGTCGAGCAGCAGAACATTGCGACTGAGGCTTTCGGCCAGACCCGGTGCGCCGCCCATGATTTCGGCCACCAGATCGAGCAGCCAGGGATTGGCCTGAAACAATGAAAAAAGCTGAACCCCGGCGGGCAGCTTTGAGAGAAATTCATCGAAGCGGCGCAGCGCCCCGTCGGGATCGGCCCCGGCGGCCAGGGCGCGCAGCAGGATCGGGGTCAGCCGGGCGAGGATTGAACGGGCCCGGCTGCTGCGGCAGGCGCGGTAGCGACCACGCCGCCAGTTGGCGACAATTGCCGCCGATTCATCGGCCGCGCCATATCCCATGGCGGCCAGATTTTCGGCTCCCGAGGCGGCTGCCGGGTGGGGGACGCAAGGGGTGGCGGCGGCCGAGCTTTCCCCGTCACCGGCAAACAGTTTTTCATAGCGCCGGTGAACCTGTATCAGGGCGCCGAGGACAGCTTCGCGCAGGCCATCCGTGTCGGCATAGCCCATGAAGGCGGCGACCCGGGCCAGGTCATCGCGGCTTTCCGGCAGGCTGTGGGTCTGGGCGTCGTCGATCATTTGCAGGCGGTGCTCAAGCCGCCGCAGAAAGCGGTAGGCCCCGGTCAGTTCGTCGCGGGCCTTGCGGTCGATCCAGCCGGCCCGGCACAGGGCCACCAGCGCTTCGACGGTGGCCGGTGTTCTCAGGCTGGAATCGCGACCGCCGGCGATCAGCTGCTGGGTCTGGGCAAAAAATTCAATCTCGCGGATGCCGCCGGCGCCGAGCTTGATGTCATGGCCGGCGAACGCCACCTTGCGGTGCCCCTTGTGGCTGTGGGTCAGCCGCTTGATGGCGTGAATATCCTGAATTGCCATAAAATCGAGATGACGCCGCCAGATAAAGGGCTGAATGTTGGCGGTGAAAGCCCGCGCCGCCTTCAGGTCGCCGGCGACCGCCCGCGCCTTGATCATCGCCGCCCGTTCCCAGTTCAGGCCGACGCTCTGGTAATAGACCTCGGCGGCGTCCACCGACATGGCGACCGGTGTCGCCCCGGCATCGTGACGGAGCCGCAGGTCGGTGCGGAAAACATAGCCCTCGGCGGTCCGTTCCTGCATCAGGCGGACCAGGTCGCGGGTGATGTGGCTCATGCAGTCCTGCAGGCTCTTGCGGCCCAGATAGCGGACCGCCCCGGCATCGAACAGGACAATCAGGTCGATGTCGGAGGAAAAATTCAGCTCTTCCGCCCCCAGCTTGCCCATGGCGAGGATAAAGCAGCCGCATTGGCGGGCCGCCGGGATGGCCTTTGTCGCATCGGCGCGGGGGGCCAGTTCGCCGCCGCTTATGCGCTGGCCGATCAGGAAGTCGAGGGTCAGCGTCAGCGCCGATTCGGCAAGCCGGCTAAGGGCGGCGCAAACCTGTGTCAGGTTCCACAGGCCGGCGATATCGGCAACGGCAACAAGCAGACTGGCCCGGGCCTTGGCCTGGCGCAGGATGCTCATCACCCGGTCCTGGCCCATTGCCTCTCCGATTTCCTCGGCGGCCGTCTCAAGGACCGTGTTGAGGACCTCGTCCGGCGGTCGGGCAAGGACTTTAAGGGCAAAGGCCGGATCGCGCAGGATCAGCCGCCCCAGATAGGGACTGTTGGCGAAAAAGGGGCCGAGGAAAGCCTCGATGGCGGCCCGCTCATTGGCCGGTATTCGCCGTTCGCCGACCGCCTGGCGCCATTCGTCGAGGGTCCGTTCCAGGCGTTTCCGGTCGTAGACACCGGGCAGGGCGGCGGTCAGGTAAGACGGTAAAATAGGGTGCATTTTGGCCCGCTTTAAGCTATGGGGGACAGTGCGCGACGATGATAATTCCGTCAAGCACTCCGAAGACAGGTCCGGATTGACAGGATAGACAAGGTCCCAAGTGCTGCGCCCGGCTGGTAAAATCCTATGGCGATGCCTGATCATTGCCGTTGTTATCTTTACGGCGACCGCCAGTGCGTTTGTCTGGCGGCTGTCGCAGGGGCCGGTTTCGCTGGCTTTTGCCGCGCCGCTGGTTCGCCACGCCCTCAGTTTCGGCGAAGCCGGCTATGCCGCCGATTTCGACGATACGGTTATTACCTGGGGGGGGTGGCAGCGTAACCTCGATTTGCGGGCCGTCGGTGTCCGGCTTTACGACCCCCAGGGCAATCTGGTCGGCGAAGTGCCTGAAGTCTCGGTCGGCTTCAGTGCCTGGGCCCTGCTGCATGGCATGCTGGCGCCGACCGAACTGGACCTGTTCGGTGACGAGCTTCACCTGCAAAGGGACCGCACCGGGCGGATCAAGCTGGGCGAAGTCGCCGCCGGGCCCCGCGGGCGGACCCAGGAAATTATCGTCAAACTGGTCAGGGCGCTGGCCCGCGAGGGCGAAGTCGGCAGCCGCCTGTCCTTTCTCAGTCGCCTCAGCATCATCGATGCCACCCTGGTTCTGGACGATCATTTGGCGGGCCGCGAATGGCGGGCCCCCAAGGCCCGCATCACGCTGGCGCGGGCCGGTTCCGGGTTGCTCGGAAGCCTCAGGGCGCGGCTGGTAACCGACGGCTATGCGACCGGGCTTTCCGGCAAGCTCGATTTTCGCCGGGCCGAAGGACGCCTTCACCTGTCGGCTCAGGTGGATGGCTTCGAGCCGGCGGTTTTCACCGGTGAGAGCGGGGTGCTGGGGACCCTCGCCAATTTCAAGCTGCCGCTTTCCGGGGGGGTTGAAATAACCATCGCCAGCGACGGTACGCT
>Ga0114931_10006211_pt1 | contig 14706 bp, 19 predicted proteins | sample 2SBtaG_FD_89579 | JGI IMG/M metagenome (GOLD analysis project Ga0114931, IMG submission 89579) | Deep subsurface microbial communities from Kolumbo volcano to uncover new lineages of life (NeLLi) - 2SBTROV14_V59a metaG | ecosystem: Environmental > Aquatic > Marine > Volcanic | place: Kolumbo...
GAAGTGGTGGAAAAATCGGGGAGTGCACCCGCACGCTGGGCACTAACATTCGTCCAGGCCGCTCCATCGCCCTCGGTCGTGCCATGCTCGACGATCAGGGTCCAGTCGACGTCATCGTTCGGCGTCCAGACCAAAGTCGGCCGATACATCGTGGTTTGCAGTTCCCCTACGTTCGAGCCATTGGCCGGCTTGATGTAAAACGGCTGAAAAGGATGTGGCGCCGGGTTTGCGGCGAGCGACGGGTTCCGGTTATCAAAATAGCCGGAATCGTCATCGTAATAAACGACCAGTTTTGCGGCGAGCTTATCTTCGATTAGCGAACCTTCAATGGATGCTGCAATGTTGAATTGGTCCTGGTCGGTCGCACCAACCCGAATCCTGGCACCGTATTCACCATTTGGGCGTGCATTACGCAAGACGACGGCACCACCGGTCACATTTCGCCCGAACAAGAGCCCCTGTGGACCGCGAAGAACCTCGACGCTTTCGAGGTCGAAGGTATCGATCACGGCGCCGTAGGTTGTTCCCAAATAAATCCCATCGATAAACAGACCAACCGTCGGGTCGACCGACGGGATGGAACTGTTGATACCCTGGCCGCGGATGGAGAAGTTTTGTACGCCGGGAAACGTGCCAACCGACTCAAGCTGTACATTCGGCATGACGTAACTCAGGTCCTCTATTTTCTTGACAAACAAGGCATCCAGTTGGTCTGCCCCGTATGCCGTCACTGCGACCGGAACGTCCTGTACGGCCTCGGCCTTACTGTGCTTGCGGGCCGTTGTTACGATCTCCTCGAGCATGGCGCCCGCGGACCCCTCTTGTGCTATCGCTGTATTCGGTAGTGAGAAAACAACAGTTGCCGATAATGCAAGTACTGTCGTGTTTGCCAAAAGCTTGAACCCAGCGCTCAAACCTTTGATTTCTGATGAAATAGTCATGATTTCCCCCCTGGCTCGTTGGCTATTCAGGACTAGCATACTGTTGTATCGACACCAAGGCCAGCCCACAGCAATAGACAGAGCAGTTTGTAGCATTATTCTTTAAAATCAGCCGCCTGATGCAGACAGAAGACAGCCACAAACGCAGCATTCGCAGCTTTGTCCGTCGCAGCGGGCGGCTTACGCCATCGCAGCAAAAAGCACTCGAAGAATTGTGGCCCGCACTGGGAATCGAATATGCGGCCGATCTTTTGAGCCTTGAAGAAACATTCGGCCGTGCGGCTCCCTGTGTCCTGGAAATCGGTTTCGGCAATGGCGAAACGCTGGTGCAGCAGGCCGCTGAAAATCCGCATAAGAATTACATCGGTATTGAAGTGCACGAGCCAGGTGTCGGGCACTGCCTGCTAAAAGCCCGCGATGCGAATATTGACAACCTGCGACTGCTTATCCATGACGCAATAGAGGTTCTCAGAAATCAAATCCCGCTCGCGTCGCTATCGCGCGTAAATCTCTATTTTCCGGATCCGTGGCCCAAGAAGCGGCATCATAAACGTCGCATTATGCAACTCGATTTCCTGACCCTCGTTGCGGATCGACTGGCAAAATGCGGCACTCTGCATATCGCGACGGACTGGGCTGCTTACGCGGAACATATTGACGAGATTCTTTCCCGGTCGGATCGTTTTGTATGTAACGAACGACGTGAGCACGACGGTGAACGGCCCCTTGACCGACCTCGAACCAAATTTGAGCAACGCGGCCTCAGGAAAGGCCATCGAATTTACGATTGGATCCTTGGTAAATCCGCTAATAACTAAATCGGCTTGCGCTTCTCGGTGGTTCATCTATAACTAATAGAAAGGGACGTTCGTTTTCAGAGGTACTTTCACTATGGCCGCTCAATTCCCCTCTATCGGCAGCTGGTTTCGTCGGCCGAACGGTGTGTTATTCGAGGTCGTCGCCATTGATGAAGCCGGAGCCACTGTTGAATTCCAGCAGTTCGACGGCACGATCGGCGAAATGGATATGGAAAACTGGCCACGACAGTTGCTGGTCGAGATCAGTGCCCCTGATGACTGGTCAGGCTCTGTCGACATGGACCCTGAAGATTATGTCGGCAAGAAAGCGAGCGACATGCCCAACGGATTTCACGATCCTCTGGAGTTTCTCGACAAGCTTCCGTAAGCCCCTACATACTATCGGGTCCGGTCACATAAACGACTCCGTCCCGCACCGACACATCAACCCTTCGTAACGTTTTGCCGGTCCCGGGGCCGCTGAAACAGTTACCGGTCTCGATCTCGTAGGTCGCACCATGTGACGCACAAATAATCGCTTTTTTGTCCCTGGTCAGGAACCTGTTCGGTGACCAGTTCAACGGGTGACCCACGTGCACGCAGAAGTTTTGATAGGCAAAAACGTCATCGCCCTGTCGGACAACAAAACCGCGAAATGGCCAGTCGCCGTCACCAATCGAAAACTCGCGGCAACCGGGATCGGCTATCTCTGTAAGCGGACCGACAGCAATTTCAATAACAGCCATTCACCCTACTCCAGGCGCATGTCAGGTAGTACTCCGAATTGCCATCGCACGATCGGCCGCGCGATGTACTATACGCGTGTGACGATTATACTGGGTTTCTCAATTCTGGCGCTTTCGCAGTTCATCCCGACGATATATTTTGGCCTGCTGACAGGCACTACCATGCTCGTCGCACTGCTGGCGGATATGACATTGCTACCCGTACTCATCGTTAGTTTTCGCGCCTGGGATACCGACTGACCTTTCATTCATGGAAACGAAACGCAAACAAACAATTGGTCTTGCCCTCGGGTCCGGTGCCTCGCGTGGCTGGTCGCACATCGGCGTGATCAAGGCGCTTTCGCGCGCGGGTATCGAACCCGATATTATCTGTGGAACATCCGTCGGAGCCATCATTGGTGGCTCATACCTCGCCGGCAATCTTCGGAAACTGGAAGACTGGGTGCTCGCTTCAAGTCGAAGCGACGTACTGCGCTTCTTCGGTATCGGCTTTTCAAAAGCCGGCTTTGTCGACACCGAACGATTGAACTGGTTTTTGTACAACTATGTTGCGGCCGAGGAGCAACGTATTGAGGATATGCCGAAGAAGTATGCAGCCGTATCAACTGACCTCGATACTGGCCGTGAAATCTGGTTTACGGAGGGTGGGGTCGCGGATGCGGTTCGAGCCTCGATGGCACTGCCGGGCTTGTTCCCTGCGGTTCACAATGATCAGCGCTGGTTGGTCGACGGTGGATTGGTAAATCCCGTTCCGGTAACTCCCTGTCGGGCACTGGGAGCGGACATCGTGATTGCTGTCAACCTCAACTCAGGCATCGTTGGCAAGCGCAACCACACGACGCCGGCATCGATCCCCACAGAACGGCGTGGTGTTTTGAGTTCCATCAAACAACAGGCAAGGGAATACTCAAATTCCATTTTTCCGAATCACGTGAAAAAAGATGAGGCCCCGGGTCTGTTCTATGCCATTGCCAACTCAGTCAATATTGTCCAGGACCGGATCACGCGAAGCCGGCTGGCTGGCGATCCGGCAGATTTACTACTCACACCCCGACTGCCCCATATAGGCATGCTGGAGTTCCACTTGGCCGCTGCGGCCATTCAGGAAGGTGAGGACTGCGTGCAACGGGCAATGCCGGAGATTGATCGACTGACTCCCTAGTCGATCGACTCGTTCCAGGGTGCGACCTTGAACAACAGCAGCATTCCTGGAATCGCCAATACCGTGCACAACAGGAAAAAACTCGTCCACCCTACCTGCTCGACGATAAGACCGGTCGTCGCGCTTGCCAGCACTCGAGGCACCGCTGCCAGCGCGGTGAACAGCGCGAATTGCGTCGCGGCGAAGGCGACGTTCGTCGACTTTGCGATGTACGCCGTTAACGCCACCGTTCCGAGCCCCACACCCAGATACTCGAACGCCATTGCGAACGCAAGCATCCATGGATTTGCGCCGACAACTGATAGCAGCGCGAACCCGAGAATACTGGTTATTTGAACAAGTCCAAACAGCCACAGCGCTCGATTAATCGCAAGCTTGACCATGACAAGTCCACCGACCATGCCGCCGATGATTGCCGCTGTGGTTCCCACAAACTTCGCGATCGTTCCAATCTGCGTTCCCGAAAAACCAACATCGTAGAAGAAAGCTGTTTGCAATGCCGTCGCCATGTTGTCGCCAATTTTGTACAAAAACAGGAACGCGAGTACGAGCAACGCCGGCCTCAATCCGGAGCGACCAATGAACTCTCGGAACGGTTCGAATACCGATGCCTTCAAGGTCTGCGGTGGCGATGGATCTTCGATTGCCTCGTCGATCACCAACGTCATTACGACGCCGACCAACATGAAAACCGCAACAACTATGAAGACCGTGTGCCAGGGGAGATGGTCTGACAGAATCAGCGCAAGGCCGCCTGGAATCAGACCCGACAGCCGATAGGCCTGCACGTGAATCGCGTTACCGAGCCCAAGCTCTACATCGGGAAGCAACTCGCGGCGATAGGCATCCAGCACGATGTCCTGACTTGAGCTGAAAAACGCCACTGCCGCCGATAGACAAGCGATGGCCCAGAGCGAGAAGTCGGGTTTGAGAAAACCCATCACGACCATCATGCTGAGCAGTGCCACCTGTGTCACCAGCATCCAGCCCCGCCGATGACCGAGAAACGGCAATGTATAGCGATCCATTATCGGCGCCCACAGGAACTTCCATGTGTACGGAAATTGAACCAGCGCAAAAAAACCGATCTCGGCCAGACCAACACCTTCGCTTCGTAGCCAGAACGGAACCATCTGGACCAAGAGATACAGCGGTAATCCCGACGTGAATCCGGTGAAGACACAGATCAACATGCGTCGATTCAGAACCGCTTCTTTGAAGGACTCCCGCCTCGAACGCTCCGGTACCATTTCAGCCGTCATGAGTCCAATCGTAATCCATGGTTATCGGTGCGTGGTCGGAGAATCGCTCATCCCTGTAAATGTCGCTCCTCAGCACTTTGTCTTTCAGACCCGGTGTCACAGCCTGGTAATCGAGTCGCCATCCGACATTGTTGTCCCAGGCACGGCCGCGGTTCGACCACCAGGTGTACTGGTCGGGCTCCTGTTCAATGGTTCGGAAAGCGTCCGTATAACGATATTCACCAAACACTTTGTCCAACCACGCGCGTTCTTCGGGCAGGCAGCCAGAGTTCTTCTGATTCTGCTTCCAGTTCCGTATGTCACCTTCCTTGTGCACGATGTTCCAGTCACCACAAATCACATACTCCGATCGGCGTCGCTGCAATTTCTGCATATGCTCACCGAATGAGTCAAGGCAGCGATACTTTGCATCCTGGCGAACGTCACCCGACGAACCCGATGGCAAATACAGCGATACGACATTGATCCCGCCCAACTGCACTTCAAGATAGCGACCTTCGCTATCAAATTCACGGTCGCCGTAGCCGCGAATCACTTTCTTCGGTTTGTAGCGCGTGTAGATCGCCGTGCCACTGTAGCCCTTCTTCTCGGCGTCTTCGTAATAGCAGTGATAACCGGTGGGCGAAAAAACCGCATCGGTCAACTGGTGAACCTGTGCTTTGGTTTCCTGGATACAAACGACATCGGCATTCTGCGCGGCCAGCCAATCGAAAAAACCCTTGCGGGCCGCAGCCCGAATTCCGTTGGCGTTGAGACTGATAACGCGAAACAAATCCTCACTCCTGTGTCATACTCCGATCCGAAAATGAATCGACCGCGGTCATCATACACAAGCCCTAAAGAAGGCCAAGGACAGACGAAAAACATGCGTGGATACAAAAGGGAGTTCATCGAACTAGCGCTGGAGCTTGGTGTCCTTCGCTTCGGAGAGTTCACGCTCAAGTCCGGCCGGGTAAGCCCGTATTTTTTTAATGCCGGCTTGTTCAACACCGGTTACGCGGCCGCAAAACTGGGACGATTTTATGCCGAAGCCATCGCAGTATCCGGTGTGCAATTCGACATGCTATTCGGGCCTGCGTACAAAGGTATTCCGCTCGCAACCCTTGCCGCCGCATCGCTTGCGGAGCAGCACGATATTGACGTCCCCTATTCATTCAACCGCAAAGAAGTGAAAGCGCATGGCGAGGGCGGCAGCATCGTCGGCGCATCGCTTTGGGGCGGTGTGCTGATAGTCGATGACGTCATCACGGCCGGCACGGCAGTTCGTGAGGCCTATCAGATTATCTCTGCCGCGGGTGCGGAAGTTACCGGGCTCGTCATTTCTCTGGATCGCCAGGAACGTGGCCAGGGTCCGTATTCCGCTGTCCAGGAACTCAAGATGTCGCTGGATGTTCCGGTGATTAGTATTGTCCAACTGGACGACTTGATAAATATTCTCGAGGAATCAAGCGAATACGAGGAGTTTTTAGAGCCAGTGCTCAGCTATCGCAAGCAGTACGGTGTAATCGCGTAAGTACTTGAAACATTGGACTCTGATCGCAGTTTACAGGAAGCAAAACTCTCTCTAAGCTGCAATAACGAGAACCAGTGCCGGGTCGTGGGCGAAAAATAGTGACATATTCGAGCTATGCGTAAAATTATTGTCAATTGTGCACTGACCTTTGCATTTGCACTTTTAGCCCCGCAGGTCCTCGCTGCGCAGGATACCAAGGTCTATCGATGGGTCGACAACGAAGGTGTCGTACATTTTGGCGATAGCATTCCCGCCGAATTTGCCGAATATCCGAAGGAAATTCTCAACAGGGATGCCGTTATCATCGGCAACCTCGAAGGCAAGAAGACCGAAGAGCAACTGGAAGCCGAACGTATCGAAAACGAACGGCGCGTTGCGCAGGAACTGCAGCAACGCGCAGATCAGGCGCTGCTCGCCACGTATCTGACGGTCGATGAAATCCTGTTGCACCGCGACCGCCGCATTGAGCTGTTCCGGGCGCAATCACGGGTCACCGAACTTTACCTCAGCAACCTGGATCGCCGGCTAGCGTCCCTTCGTAACGATGCATCAAAATATCAGCCCTACAGCGACGAGGCGGATGCGCCAATGATCCCTGCGGATCTGGCTAACGACTTGCAGCGGACCAAGGAAACCATCGAACGTCACCAGCGCAACCTGAAAAAATTTCAGACTGACGAGGCCAATATCGTTGCCCGCTTCGCTGGCGATATTTCACGTTTCAAGCATCTCAAAGGCATCGACCAGGACTGACCCTGGTCCTTTGGGTCCTAGTCCTGTCCGGAGTGCCCGAACCCGCCAGCACCTCTTTCGCTGGCATCAAAATCTTCAACCACCTTTAGCTCTACCTGCTCGATGGGCACGAATACCATCTGTGCAATCCGCTCGGCTGGTTGCACCTCGTAAGGGGTTGAACTGCGGTTCCAGCAGGAGATGTAAACCTGGCCCTGATAGTCCGAATCGATCATGCCCGTAAGATTGCCCAGCACCAGCCCGTGTTTGTGACCCAGGCCGGAGCGCGGTAGCAGAACAGCCGCCAATGCGGCATCGGCTACATGGATAGCCAGCCCGGTGGGTACCAGGACGGTCTCGCCCGGTACCACGCTAAGCGGCTCGTCGATGCAAGCGCGCATATCCATGCCGGCGGATCCACCCGTCGCATAATGCGGCAATGGAATGGTGTTCCCAACCCGTGGGTCGAGTATTTTCAGTTCAATGGATCTCAAGTGCTGAAGTCCTTCAGTCGTTATTTGATATGGCCGTCAATCCGGGTCGTGTTTCGGAATCACGCGCAGCATAGAAGCGTTCAGCAACAAGCTCCACAAGGTCGCGAGCGAGCTCAGCTTTTGGGGATGTCGGAAAATCCTGCTCACCACCGCTCCAAAAAACGCTTGCCGAATTATCGTCACGATCGAAACCGCAGTCACAGCCAACACGATTCGCGACGATCATGTCGAGATTCTTTTTCGTCAGCTTGCCACGAGCGTATTCGCCGACTTTTTCCGTCTCTGCTGCAAATCCAACAGTGAATGGTGCAGCCTTGAGAGCGGCGACCGATGCAAGGATATCCGGGCAGCGCGTAAGCTCAAGACTCATCGATTCGTCTTTCTTTTTGATCTTTTGCCCCGCGACGGCGACAGGTCGATAATCCGCAACGGCGGCGGCAGCAATAAAAATATCAGCATCACCTATCGCTTCGTGAGTCGCCGCATACATTTCCTCTGCAGACTCGACATTGATAACGGCCAGCCCCGGTGGTTCAGCCAGATTGACCGGTCCGCTCACAAGCACGACATCGGCGCCCTGTGCAGTGGCGGCACTTGCGATTGCATAGCCCATTTTTCCGGAGCTTCGATTTGTGATGTAGCGAACCGGATCGATCGCCTCACGCGTTGGTCCGGCCGTAATAACAAGCTTGCATCCCTCGAGCCTTCCCTGACCTTTTCCGCCCGTAAGGTTGAATACGGTTGCCGCTATTGCATCGGGATCGAGCATACGGCCAGCGCCTTCCTCGCCACACGCCTGTGAGCCGATTCCGGGACCGATAATATGAATCCCAAGCCCCTCAAGGACCTCGCGATTCGCCTGCGTGGCCGGGTTGTTCCACATGACATGATTCATCGCGGGTGCCAGCGCGATCGGTGCCTCGGTCGCCAGGCAAATCGTCGTCAACAGATCTGGCGCGCCCCCGCTGACAATTCGTGCCATGACCTCGGCGGTCGCCGGAGCGATCAACACTGTATCGGCCCAGCGAGCGAGCTCTATATGGCTCATCGAGGATTCGGCCTCCTTGTCCCAGAGATTGGAACGGATCGGCCTGCCGGATACCGCCTGCAAGGCCGTGCCGGTTACGAACTCTTCGGCGGAGTTCGTCATCACTATCTGTACTTCAGCGCCGCGTTCGCGCAAGCGCCGCACCAGGTCCGGTGCTTTGTACGCAGCGATTCCGCCGCTGATTCCCAAAACAATGTTCATAAAACAAGCTTAGCCTGTTGATGTCGGCGAATTCCAGTGATTCGTGCTGCAAGAACTACACTTCTTTGCCGGCGACCGCCGCTGTAAATACGACATCAGTCGAGCTGTTCAACGCGGTCTCCGCCGAATCCTGCAAAATACTGATAACGAATCCAACCGCGACGACCTGCATTGCGATGTCATTCGATATACCGAACAGACTGCAACTCAAGGGGATCAGCAACAGCGACCCGCCTGCGACACCCGATGCGCCGCAGGCCGATAGCGCCGCAACCAGGCTCAGCAGCAACGCGGTGAGCAAGTCCACATGGATGCCGAGCGTGTGCGTTGCCGCCAGCGTCAGCACCGTTATGGTTATCGCCGCGCCGCCCATGTTGATCGTGGCACCCAGTGGAATCGAAACCGCGTAGGTGTCCTTTTCCAGGTTGAGGCGTTCGCACAACGCCAGGTTGACCGGAATGTTCGCCGCCGAACTTCGCGTAAAAAACGCCGTGACACCGCTCTCCCGCAGCGCAGTAAATACTATCGGGTAGGGGTTTTTCCGCGTCCTTAACCACACGATCAAGGGATTAATCAGCAAGGCCATAATCAGCATGCTACCGAGCAATACGGACAAAATCTGAGCGTAACCACCCAATACCGACAAACCGTTTGCCGCGAGATTTGCGGTAACCAGACCAAATATGCCAATTGGCGCCAGTCTGATAACAATACGAACGATGTGTGTGACCGCGTCCGCAGTATCGGCAAGCATCTGCCGCGTTGTATCCGCACCATGATGCAGAAATATTCCCAACAGCACGCCCCAGACGAGAATGCCAATGAAGTTGCCGGTCAGGATGGCATTGACCGGGTTATCAACCAGCTTGTTCAGTAAGCCGCCGAGAACCTCGGCAATACCCTGTGGCGCCGCCGCTGTGAACTCCGTGACCTGCAAAGCCAGGGTGGTGGGGAACAAAGTACTCATCGTGACTGCCAGCAATGCGGCACTCGCCGTACCCACGAGATACAGGACAACAATGGGTCGTATCTGCGACGTGTGGCTGACACGGCGATTCGCTATTGCCGATGCAACCAGCACCAGAACCAGCACAGGCGCGACGGCCTTTAATGCGCGCACGAACAGATTGCCGAGCAGCATTGACGCTTTGGCAGCATCCGGCGCAAGCTGCGACAAGGCGACTCCGGCGATAATGCCGATCCCGATCTGCATCACCAGGCTACCCGACATTATACGCTCGATTATTGATTTTCCCGACATGGCTCAATCCTGTGCTTGGCTTGTTATCGATGCGTAGCCTATCATCCTCCGGAAGTGAATCCGGGCATCCGCGGCAGATTGGTTCGTTGTAAGGAACGGCCCACAAGCATCAACATATAGCCGTGAAAAACGTCACGAACAGGGAAAGTACGGACGTCGAGCTGCTGGCCTCGGTCATAGGCGCTGGCTCCGGGCAGGAAACCGCTATTCTCCTCCTGGGTCGCTTCGGTAGCCTCAGGTCCCTGTTACACGCCGGGAACAATGATCTTCTGGCCTGCCATGGCATTGGCCAGTCCCGGCTGGGTACATTACGAGCCCTGCCGGAGCTGGCGCGCCGTTATTTCGAGGAGTCCCTGCCCTGCGGCGAAGCGATTCGTAGCCCATCCGATACCGAGTCGTTCCTGAAGGCCCGTATGCAGCATCTCGACCACGAGCTGTTCTGCTGCCTGTACCTCGACAACCGGCACCGGGTACTGCGCTTTGACGAGTTATTCCGGGGCACCATTGATGGTACCTCAGTCTACCCGCGGGAGGTGGTAAAGGAGGCATTGGGTGTTAATGCGGCCGCGGTTATCCTGGCCCATAATCATCCATCCGGAGTTGCCGAGCCCAGCCAGGCTGATGAGCGCATCACGAGGCGCCTGAAATCAGCCCTCGAACTGGTCGACATCAGGCTCCTGGATCACCTCATTGTCGGCGATGGCCGGGCGACATCGCTGGCCAGCCGCGGACTCCTCTAGAGGCGTACACCCAAAGGCCCCACCCGGCCCTTGTATTGCGCCGATGACACTGGTATAAAGTCTCGCTCTCTGCCTGCGACTCGTGGGCAACTTTTAGAAAAATCAGAGACTTACCCATGTCCAAGGTATGCCAAGTGACGGGGAAGCGGCCGCAATCAGGTAATAACGTTTCTCACGCACACAATAAAACTCGTCGCCGCTTCCTGCCGAACCTGCAGAGCAAGCGTTTTTGGGTCGAATCCGAGAAGCGTTTCGTGCGTCTGCGCATCTCGCATAAGGGCCTTCGCATCGTCGACAAGCACGGTATCGAGAAGGTTCTCGCTGACCTGCGTGCCAGTGGTCAACGCGTTTAGTCGCCGGAGGATTGAGCTATGCGTGACAAAATCAAACTCGTCTCCAGCGCCGGAACCGGGCACTACTACACAGTGACCAAGAACAAGCGTCTGCATCCTGAAAAGATGGCGACCAAGAAGTATGACCCGACGATTCGCAAACACGTGCTTTATAAAGAAGCCAAAATTAAGTAGGCAAGCATCCCATAGTCGGTCGTCATGCGATCAACCAGCCAAAGGCCCGGTACTCCCGGGCCTTTTTTATGGGGCACAATACGGAATGCCTGAATTACCCGAAGTTGAGACCAGCCGCCGCGGTATCGAGCCGCACATCATCAATAGCCGTGTTTCGCGAGTGATCGTTCGCAATCGCAGCCTGCGCTGGCCGGTCGCCAAGACTGTTGATCGCAATCTCGTCGGCAGGACCATTTACTCTGTCACCCGACGCGCCAAGTATTTGCTGATCAACACCGACAGCGGTTCGGCGATTTTGCACCTTGGGATGTCTGGCAGCGTTTACATAGTCGACCGCGATACTCCTGCCGGCGTGCACGACCACGTGGACATAGACTTCGATTCGGGCAAGACATTGCGCTTTCGCGACCCCCGCCGCTTCGGCTCCCTGCACTGGAGCGCCTCACCCCTGCAACACAGGCTGTTAAGGTCACTGGGACCCGAACCGCTGGAGGACGAGTTTGATGGCCGCTACTTGCGGGAGCGATCACGCGGCCGGCGTGTCAGCATCAAGCAATTCATCATGAACGCACAAATTGTAGTGGGCGTCGGCAACATCTATGCGAGCGAAGCACTATTTCTGGCCGGCATCAATCCACGTCGCGCGGCCGGCCGCGTCTCGTTACGGCGCTATGAGTTGCTCGCCGCCGCTATTCGGGATGTACTCACGAGTGCGATCAGGGCCGGGGGCACAACATTGCGCGACTTCTACGGGGGCGATGGTGAGGCGGGTTATTTTCAACAGCAGCTGCAAGCCTATGGTCGGGAAGATGAGCCCTGCAGGCGCTGCGACACGCCAATTACCGCGATTGTGCAGGGTCAGCGTTCGACCTTTTATTGCAAGCGGTGTCAAACCTGATCAGGCGCGCCCTACCTTGTGCAGCAAAGCTTCTTTTACCTTTGGCGAAACGAACTCGCTGACATCGCCACCAAGGCTCGCAACTTCCCGGACCAGGGTTGAAGAGATAAAGGTGAATTTATCCGTTGGCGTCAGGAAGGCGGTTTCGACGTCTTGCGTCAGGTGCCGGTTCATACTCGCCAACTGAAATTCGTACTCGAAGTCGGAGACGGCGCGCAAGCCACGGACTATGACCGCGAGACCGTTTTTTTGTGCAAAATCGATCGTTAGTCCTTCGTAGCCGGCAACTGTCACATTTTCAATGTCGGCGAGCGCCTCGCGCGCAAGCTTGACTCTCTCGGTGAATGAAAACATGGTCGTTTTGCTACCGGTGTTTGCCGCGACCGAAACAATGACCTTGTCGTACAACCTGGCCGCGCGCCTAACGAAATCTTCGTGCCCGAGAGTAATCGGATCGAACGTACCCGGATACATTGCAGAAACTGTCATCTAGCCAACCCCCTCAGACCCTGCTTTTGCCAACACATAGCGAACTTTCCCGGCCGTTTTGTTTTTCAATTCCTGCCAGCCGTCAGGCATGCGAAATTCCGGCTGGTCCCGATCCATCTCAATGTAAATTCTGGCATCAGCTGCCAACCACCGACGCAAAGTCAACAGTCTACACAATTCACGCTGCAGATCGGCGGCAAAGGGTGGATCAATAAAGACAATATCAAACGGCTCAACATTCGGCCCACCAAGATACGTTTGCGCATCGACATTCAGGACTTCGGCCCCGGATGCGTTTAGCGATGCAATATTGTCCTTCAGCGCCGTCGTGGCGACCGGTGATGGATCGATAAACACCACGCGCGATGCCCCACGCGACAGTGCTTCTATTCCCAGCGCACCAGTCCCGGCACAAAGATCCAGACAGCTCGCGCCGTGGATACTGGGGGCAAGCCAGTTGAATACGGTTTCTCGTATTCGCGCAGCCGTCGGCCGGAGCCCGGGCACGTCGGCGATCTGCAAAAGGCGACTGCGCCAGTTTCCCGCTACAATACGCAGCTGTCCCTGCCGGGATGTTTTCTTGTCTGCTGTCTTGCGAGCGGCCATAGCCTGTGAACGTATAACGATGTTTGGAAAAAAAGAAAAGCCCAAAATACAGGAAGGCTTCATAAAGCGGCTTCGCGCCCGTATCAATAAAGGCGATAACTGGCTCACCTACGATCTCGCCAATTTGGTTCCGGGCGGTGAAATCAACGAAGACGTCCTTGAAGAACTCGAGTCCCTGCTTGTGATGGCGGATGTTGGCGTTGAAACCACCGAACTGATTATTTCCGATTTACAAAAGAGCTTGGCGCGCAACGATTTGAAGGATCTTGACGCACTCCGCGCGGGGCTTGAGAGCTCGCTGCTAAAGATTCTTGCACCCGTCGAAAAGCCACTGGTCATCGATAAATCCGACACGCCCTTCGTCATCCTCATGGTTGGCGTTAATGGTGCCGGAAAAACCACGACGATCGGCAAATTGGCGCGCCATCTTCAGGATGATGGTTACTCAGTCATGCTGGCCGCTGGTGACACATTTCGCGCGGCGGCCACGGAACAGTTGCAGGCATGGGGTGAACAAAACGATGTGCCTGTAATCGCGCAACAATCGGGTGCAGATGCGGCTGCGGTGATCTTCGATGCCTGGCAAGCGGCGAAGGCGCGCAGTATCGATGTGTTGCTTGCAGATACGGCAGGCCGCCTGCAAAACCAGACCGGGCTCATGGACGAACTCAAGAAAATGAAGCGTGTCCTTGGCCGTCATGACGCGTCAGCGCCGCAGGAAATTATGCTCGTTCTCGATTCGAGTCAGGGCCAAAATGCGCTTGTACAGGCTGAAAAATTTCATGAGGCACTTGGACTCACAGGTATAGCGGTAACAAAGTTGGACGGCAGTGCGAAGGGTGGCATCCTGTTCGCTATAGCGAACCGCTTGCAGGTGCCGGTACGTTTCATAGGCATTGGCGAAGCGGTCGATGATATGCAGCCATTTCGCGCCAGTGAGTTTGTTGGCGCGTTGCTTGCTTCCGGTGATAAGGAGCAGTAGTCAGGATGATCAGGCTCGATAACGTAACGAAGCGATTTGCCGGTGGGCAGGAGGCCCTCTCCGGGCTCAGCATCTCTGTCGACAAGGGCGAGATGGTTTTTGTCACCGGTCACTCGGGAGCGGGCAAGAGCACATTGTTGAGATTGATCGCGCTGATCGAGCGACCAACGAGCGGTCAGGTTGTCGTCGACAGCCAGAATACTCAACGCGTAAAGCGCCGCAAGATTCCCGCCTACCGGCGACAAATTGGCATGGTCTTTCAAGATCACAGGCTACTGTATGACCGACCGGTTTTTGACAACGTCGC
>Ga0114931_10006212_pt1 | contig 14703 bp, 10 predicted proteins | sample 2SBtaG_FD_89579 | JGI IMG/M metagenome (GOLD analysis project Ga0114931, IMG submission 89579) | Deep subsurface microbial communities from Kolumbo volcano to uncover new lineages of life (NeLLi) - 2SBTROV14_V59a metaG | ecosystem: Environmental > Aquatic > Marine > Volcanic | place: Kolumbo...
CCGCGGTGCGCGATGCGTGGCGCGCAGCCGATTTCGCATCCCGCGCTGCGCCCTCAGCGGCGCTGCTGCCGCTCATGGCTTGGTTCGCATACATTTGCGCAAAGATCATGCTCATGGTGAAGCGTCTCCTTCATTGTGATTGTTTCGTGCGTCAGGGTTGCTCAATACCATCATCGTATTGCAATTCCGACTCCCTCTCCTTCCGGAAAATGGCTGGGGTGAGGGGCTGCCTTTCCCCCCTCTCCCCTTGGGAGAGGGGCCGGGGGAGAGGGATTCTTCACTTGATCTCAATGTTTCTTTCTCGCGTCTTATACACCATGGCAAAGCATGATGAAACGCTCTGCATGACGCTGCAATACGCGGACAAGACGCCCGCGCCACCAGTCATGCCGCTCGTTTACGTCGCCATTGTGTCAGTGACGCTTCTTCGCAACTGCGCGCAGTTTCGCTGCGCACCTGCTCGTTGCGCCTGCTTGTGATTCAACGCACGCTCGCGCCTGCGCAGCCATGTCGCTGCGTTTCGAATCATCCTTGAGGATATCCGAGAGATGCTTCGCGACCCCGTCGCATGTTGTTCGCTGCAGCGCGCCGGCGCGTTCCAGAGCGGCGACCGCATCTTCAAAATCCTCCACCTGCGGCCCGATGAGCACGGGCTTTCCCAGCGCTGCGGGCTCCATGGGGTCGGACCCATGCAGATCGCCAAAGGAGCGCCCGACGACGACAACATCCGCCAGCGCATACGCCTCGCGCAAGTTGCCAATGGTGTCAAGAAGAAACCGCTCGCAGCTCGCAGATTCGTTGTGACAGGCGCTCTTTCCTTTACTATTGTTCACTGTATTTGACCAGCGCGCACATGGCGCCAGCGCATCTGCTGCGTCGTCGAACCATTCCGGCCTGCGCGGGGCGCACAGTAGCTGCGCGCCCTCTGGTGTAGCGTTGTGCAGCAGCGCGTGCTCCTCGGGCGCTGTGCTTCCTGCGACAATGAGGGGTTTGTCAGGCGACACGCCAAGCGCTTGCGCCAGGGCGCGCGACCGATCGTCAAGGTCGGGATCACTCGCGCCAAGTCGGGCTGCGTCCCACTTCATCGAGCCTGCGACGAACACCTTGTCGGACTCGACGCCCATCGCGTGGAACCGCGCTGCGTACTCCTCGTTTTGCGCTGCGACAAACGCCAGCCGGGAAAAGGAGCGTTTGAGCACAACGCGCGCTTTGCGGTATCGCCCGAACGATCGCGCGCTGAGCCTGCCATTGACAACAGCGACAGGGACGCTGCGCTTCGCGCACGCGCGAACAAAGTTTGGCCATACTTCCAGTTCCACCAGCGCTACGACATCGGGCGCCGTCGCGTTGAGAAACCGCCCAACAGCGAACGACGCGTCGAAGGGAAAACGCACGACGTGGGCGCAGTGGGCATACAGCGACATTGCGCGGGCGAGCCCGGTGTCGGTCATGGCGCTGACGACAACGTCGCAGTCGCGCGACAGGTCCGTCACAAGATTGCGAATCAGGCCAACTTCGCCAACCGACACTGCATGGAGCAGCACGCGCGGGCGCCCCGCGGTCTTCAGCGGGAGAGGCGAAACGCCACCAAAGCGCTCCTTCCATCCGCTTCGGCGTTTGCGCAACCACCAGGGCGCCGCTGCAAGCGCGAAGGCGACGTAGATCAGATCGAGCAGAAATCCCATGCTTGTTCTATTGCTCGCAGCCCGGCGCCTGGGTGATTCCAAGCGACCAAGCCATCGTAATGGGCGGGGTGGGGCTCGAACCCACGACCTCTCGCGTGTAAGGCGAGCGCTCTGGCCAACTGAGCTATCCGCCCGGCGCTCTTGTCATCCCAAGCCTAGCCGAGGACAAACTGCGACGCGACCACGCTGCGATCGGGCGCATCAACGCAGCATGCGTGAATCGGGCGGTTTCCCGATGGCGTCCTTCACACCCAACACCTCTTATAGGAGCGACCTCGGCGCCCATTGGCTGCCGCGGATGTGTAGTCCGCACCAACCGGGCGCCGATTGCGCCCACAAGTTCGGAGGGTCTGTGATGTCTATGCGTGGTTTCCATCATCGTGTGCAACAATTGTCCGTTTCGGTTCTTACAGTCACCGCGTGCGCCGCTGGCGCATTTGCCCAGTCGCCATCGAATCTTGCGGACGTTCGGCTGGACGCTGATCAGGTGCGAGCGGTCGTCGCGGAAATGCTCGCAGACGCCCAGACGCGCTCAAGCCTGCTCCAATCGGGCGCTCCTGCGGGGCACGACGGGCAATTCTTCCTTGCATCGCCTGACGGGAGTTTTCGACTCAACATCAGCGGGCAGGTGCAGTTTCGCTACATGGCCAACTTCCGCAACAACGAGCCCGGCGGCGACGATTTCCAACCCGGCTTCACAACCTCGCGCACCGCGCTTCGTTTTGACGGCAATATCTACGGCCCGAATCTCTTCTATGGTTTACAGGCAAACTTCCGCAATGACAATGGCGTGTTTGAACTCGAGGACGCATTCGCTGGCTACAAGTTTGACAACGGGTTCATCCTCATGTGGGGACAGGCTCGTGAACCGATTCTATGGGAAGACGTGATAAGCGAGACGCATGCGCTGGCCGTCGATCAATCGGTCGTCAATGCGGTCTTCGGACAAGGCAGAACCCACGGCGTGTGGACACACTATGCAGCGGATAACTGGCGTTTCTGGGCGGGATTCAACGACGGCGTTCGCAGCGCCAACACCGACTTCGGCCAGGCGCCCGCCGATTGGGGCGTCACAACGCGCTGGGAATACAAGGTCGCAGGCGACTGGTCGCAGTTTGACACGTTCGCGTCGTCTCGTGGAAGCGCATACGCCACAAAGATCGGCGCGGGCGTGCACTTCGAACAAAGCCCGGACGCGCCAGGTGGAGCGCCAGGCGTGATTGACACGTTCGCGTGGACGGGTGACATCATGAGCATGGGCGACGGCTGGACCGTCTTCCTCGCAGCTGTTGGCTTCCATACCAATCTAGGTGATAATCGCGGGTCGTTCGACGACTTTGGCTTTGTCGCGCAGGGTGGATACTTCATCACCGATGACCTCGACCTCTTCGCCCGCTATGACATCGTGCTGCCCGACGCCAGTCGGCCTGGGAATAAAGATTTTAACACCGTTACATTTGGAAGTAATTACTATATTCATGGGCAGGCGGCGAAGGTCACGCTTGATGTGGCGTGGTTCCTCGACGACGTCGCAGACAACGATCTCGTCGCGGGTGTCGCAGCGAGCAGAGTCGGCAGCGCGATGGGCCTGCTGCCCTCAGGTAAGCAAAACCAGGTCGCCATCCGCCTTCAGTTCCAGTTGCTGTTCTGAACGTCGCACACGCCGACACGCTTGCGATCCGAAGTGTTGCGAACATTGGACACGGTCAATACTCCCGTTTTCTCCACGGCATTGTCACGGCCACGTCCTGGGACCGACCGCTGGGTTTGGATGCCAAGTCGTCACGCCTCCACCCAAGTGTCGCCAGGACACACGAACGTGGTGCTGAGCGCCGATGACTCCGCTGACAACGCCAATCATCGCGGCCAGGCCTCCCAATGCTACGCCAGTGCGTGCAAGCGCGATGCTCTTGGCGATGAGCGCTGCGCCGAACGCGATCTGCCCCACAGAACTTGATCTGCTCTGGGTGTTAGTTTCAGAGTTGGATCAAGGAGGACCTGGTCATACGAGGGAACAAGCGTCATTCTGCGCAAGAGATCGCCAACACGCTTCGTCAGGTGGGCGCGGATCTGTCCAAGTCAGCAACGGTTGCGCAAGCGCCCAGGGCGATCGTCATCTCTGCAGCAGCCGCGGGAACACATACTTGAACTAACATAAACTCTGGTATAAATCGTGGAGGCAGGTCACAGGCGCTATGGGCAATCACCCCAGGCTCGCATTGCAGCTGCGACATCTGCGCTGTTGGTCGTTCCAGACTGATCGAGATCAGTTGGATCTCCAACCATACCCAACGATTGAAGTAAGAGTGCCAAATCTTTTGAGGAGACTGTGCGGTCGGCATTAAAATCCGCCGGACAGGGCTGTTGAAAAGCGATGGTAGTCAATGGCAAGCTACGAAAATAGTCAAACACCGCAGTGTGGTTGGGAGCGTTGCCGTTTAATGCATTGCCCGAATACAGGCCAACAGCAGCGGGGACCAAGGATTCGTTCTGGAACACGCCACCCGTGAGCCAGTTGACTCCGTCGTCGGAATAGGTTTGTGTCCACTTCGTGCCTCGTCGCTCGACGCGCATGTAGAAAGGCGCCGTCAATTGAACAGCCTTGTTGATGGCAATTGTGGGCGAACTGCTGTGCAGCGCCGCAGCGAACACGTTCATTCGTGCTCCATCGCTATAAAACTCGAACCGCAGGAAATTGTTTGTGTCTTGTTGGACCATGAATCCCTGCTCCTGATAGCGCTGCGAAACGGTCGAGTCGATTTTGATTTCAATGAAAAAATCGGCGTCTGCAATTGGCTGCATTAATCTGGGCGCTTGAATGCCAGGTGTCCAGAGCTCGTGGGCGACGGGCCCTGCAACACTGATGGAGGCCTGTGCACCGGTCATGTTCAGGACGCCTTCATTATCAGGGGCTGCCCGAAATGTCCACACGCTCGTGTCCAGTGTAGAACTGTTGAATTCGTCGCTTTGCAGGACGCTCGGCGGCGGTGGTGTCACTGCGCTCGTATTGAACTGCATGTCCGCGGACTCGATGTAATTGCCTGAAGCATCCGTTGAGATAACATGAAAATGATAGGTGGTGTCCGGTGTAAGGTTGACCAGCGTCGCAACGTGGTTCGTCGAAAGGCTGGGATCACTGACCTGGGCGCCGTATAACGCTGTCAGGCCATATTCGACCAAACTGTCAGCGGGTTCATCTGTTGTCCAGGTGATCTGAGCGGTTAAGTCCGTTGCGGTCGCTACGATGTTGAGGAGTGCTGGGGGCGTGGTGTCAGCGGCGCTCACATTTCGTGACACTGTGATAGGGCCAAAGCTTGTATCGTCGAAATGCGAGACAAGCAACAGCGATCCATTGAGCGACGCTATTGTGGAATCAATCGCCACAAGATCCCACGAAGCCGGTTCAGGCTGTCCGAGTGTCCACACTTTGAGTGATAGCTGCACGCCTTGGCCAGGTATGGGCTCGGTGCGGCCCTTGAACATTAACAGTGTGTTTAGTGGCAGGCTTCGCGACGCAGTGGCGAGAACTCTGGCTCGATTATCTCGAAGTTCGAATATATTGGGTCTAACCCAGAGTTGAGCGCCCAATGGGAGAAATCCTGTCTTGGGCTGCCAGTTGGACAATGGGTTGTCGGTGTGGCCTTTCCAACCAGCGACAACACCAGTGCCTGAGCAGGGTGACTGGCTGTTCAGCACAAAGGGAAACTCAAACTCATAGTCGCTCCAGCTTTGATCGCCCACTGCAATGAGTCTGTCATATCCTGTGATGCCGGTGCGCACCATGGCCATGCCAGCGCGCTGCTCAAGAATCCAGTCACCGTCGACAACCTGTGAGACCGTGTTGAGGTTTACAGGATCGACAGCTACACTCCAGTCCACCAAGGCAGGCAAAGGCCAAATGGTGTCTGGTGTGTAATTGACCATTACGGTTGTGTTCGCTACAGCGCCTATCGCGTCTGTTGCAGTGATTTGCACAGTGTTGGCGCCTGGCAACAGCTCAGTTGTTGCGATGTCCACGTTGAAGTCGCCAGGCCGATCGAGTCTTTTGCCATCGGGTCCGATGGACAAAGGCGTGGATACGGAGGCGTTATTGAGCGTGTAGGACAAAGTTGCCAAATCCCCATTTGGATCGTGCGCATTCCCAAGAATGTTCACCCAAGGTTGAGGCTGACCAATGCCGCCGAATGATTGGTCAAGACCATACCACACATCAATCTGAGGACCATCGCCAGCAGCAAGAAGGATTGTGAAATCCTGAGTCGATGCTGTATTGCCGTTCACGTCTGTAGATCGAGCTTGATAATGGTGGGTCAGTCCGGGGGTCACTCCGGTGATGGTGATGGCGTGTGCATACAGGCCTCCCTGATCCGTGACTGTGCCAATTTCATAGGTATTTGTCAATCCTAAATCAACCGCGCCCAATGCAGGCTCATCTGTGAACCACGTTGCTTCAAAAGCGTCTGGTCCAACGACGGCAGTATGAAAACTGTGAATGAATGGCGGGATTGTGTCGCCTGGCGTGCCCTCATCTTCAGCGACAATCGGCGCAGCGGCGTTTTCAAACGAGTCAATCACCGCAGTGAATGCGGGGGCGGAGCCCGCGGGGTGGTTGGCTGCAAAGAGCCCTGCTGCGGATACGTTGAGCGCTCTGGTTTTCGATGGACCGGCGCTGCGCCACCCTGTTGAAGCGTCGAGATAGAGAAAAGTCCATGTGTCGGCTGTACGCGCCAGTCGTAACCCGCCAGCGTCACCAGCGTCGATGGCGCGGTTGAACCAGACTGATGAAACACCGTTGACTGTGGTCGCGGCAAAGACGTGCAGCGTGGCGCCATCATGGTAAACATCAAAACGAATCCAATTGCCGCTGTCCTGTTCGACGAGGAGCCCTTGCATTTGATATCGTTTGGTTGGCTCGGAGAGGAAGCGCGCTTCGATTGAAAAGTCGACATCGCTAATCTGCTGCATGACGCGTAGAGCGTTGTTGGTCATCCAAGGATCGTGCGAAACGCCTGCATGAACTTCCAACTCGAGCGACGCCTGGCCAGTGCCTGCGCCGGCCAAGCGCACAGCGCTGTCTCCATCTGGATTCACAACCGTCCAAATTTGTTGGTTGAGATTGAAACGGTTAAAGTCGTCTGATTGCGGATTCGCAATAGCGACAGTGGATGCAAACAAAATCCCGCAGACAAAACTAATAAGTGTACATACAATTTGGACTTGGCCGCTGCGCACAGTCAGTCGATACAACATTTACCCACCCCAGTTGTCGCTTGGCGAAATGGATTCTTACCCCCATTTGCCTAGTGTTATTACGTTGCCCAGCAGCGCCTCTGCAATGCTTAGGCCCTGTGATGCCAGTTTCTTAATGCGCCAGCCATCCAGAACCGCCTTTGTCGCTGGCAGCAACAATCAATTATATTGTAACACATGCTTCACTGCGGTGCAACAGCGATTGTGTTTTTTCGCGGCAGGCTTCCTACTCTGCATGCCTGATAACGCTGAGGCCAGGAGCATGGCAGGCTTCATGCGAATTCATATCCATATGGGTTGTTTGGCCGGTGCTCCACATTGGATCAAGATGGAGTGAAAAAGTTCAATCTTCACGTATCTCTTGCATAGCCGCTACCGCGAGCATGCGATAATTACGAAAGCGGGTGAGGCGATTCGAACGCCCGACATTCGCGTTGGCAACCGCCGCCAGCCGAAGCCGGAGACTCATAAAGAACGATATAACATAGATTTATATACTAGAAGCGTTGCCTCGCATGTGGCGGAGCGCGGTATTGATCGCGCTCTACCAGCATTGTAAAGGCTTCAACGTTCGCCTTTCCACCTCGAACCTCATTCGCTCACTCCGCTCATAGGGGGAACGCGGAGCGAGTCGATCCGTTGTTCATTGACTGCGCAAGTTCGTGGCTGCTGAATCCCCGGAATCTGTGTTCAAGAAGTTGTATGGATAGCCCGGATCGTTTCCCTCGATCACTGTGATCGACTCCGCTGTAAGCCAGAGCATCGTGTCGATTCGGCCCAGTGCGGAGATCGCCCATAACGATCCATCTTCTAGCTCGATCATTTCCCCCCCATCGACTCTTTGCTCACGCAATGGCCACCGCCGACTTCTGCGTAAACGCGTACACCTGGCCTGACTCCCAAGATCTGGTCCGCTGTGAGGGTTCGTCTCACGCTGGCCAAGGAAGGGGCGATCGCCTATGCCCTGCTCAACGCCAGCGATGCCAAGAGTGGAACTGCTGCGGACATACCGCTGCGACGCGACATCGCCGATGACCTGCGAGCGTGGCTGGAAAATCGTCTGAAAGCCCAGCAGGACGCCGCCCGCCCGCCCCAGCACGATCGCGCTGACGATGCCAATCAACTACACACGTCATCATTGCTTGTACCGCTGCTTGCACTCGATTCTGGCCAGCAGGCGCTATCGCCGTCAACGGATGACAAACCGAACTGTCGAGATGAGCCGGAACGATCGAGCATAAGCGCATATTCTGGCAGCGCTTGCGCCTCGCTGTCATTCCCTGACACAATGGAGCGGACCGGGATCGAACCGGCAACCTCTGGCTTGCAAAGCCAGCGCTCTCCCAATTGAGCTACCGCCCCGACAGCGCGCCAACTGGCCAAAATGAACCCGCTGCGCGACTATCGAGCCCCATCATAGCCTGCAGCGCGCCAAGACTCACTGCTTCGCTATCGTGGCCTCGCAATGGCCAGCCCTCACTCACAATCATCCACGACTCACTCGTCTCAGCCTCCCTCAGACCCACCCACGCAGCCCGAGCAGCGTGATCTGTTCAGCGGGGCTTGGGCCGCTGCGATCGCCACTGCGGGCGTTGCTATCGGGCTTGGGAACGTCTGGCGATTTCCCTACATGATGGGGCAGGAAGGCGGCGGCGCGTTTCTGGCGCTCTATCTCGTCCTTGTCGCTGTCCTTGGCGTCCCCGCACTGATGGCTGAGTGGGCCTTGGGCCGTGCCACCAGGCGGGGGCCATGGGGCGCGTACAAGCAGGCGGGGCTGCCATTTGCAACGGGGTTTTCCCTGCTTATTTTACTCACCATCACGATGGCTGCGTCGTACTACGGCGTGATTGTCGCGAAGGTGCTCCAGGACGCGGTGGTGTACACCGCGCGGGCTGTCACGCGCACCAGCGATATGGGCGCGCTGGCCACAGGCGCCGACTGGCTGGCGCCGATCTTCACAGTGGTCACTATCGCGCTGGCGTGCGGCGTCGACGCGATGGGCATGCGCAAAGGCGTCGAGCGTCTGAGCAAGATCGCGCTGCTACTGGCAGCAGCGCTGCTCATTGCGCTTGTGGTGCGGGCGGTGACTCTGCCAGGCGCGTGGGCAGGCGTGCGAATACTGTTTGTCCCCAGGTTTGAGGACATCACAGCGACAACCGCCCTCAAAGCGACAGGGCAAGTCTTCTTTTCCCTGGCGCTAGGCGGCATGTTCATGGTCGCCTATGGCGCCCGCATGCGCGACGACACGCCAATTCCCCGCACAGCGGTCGCGACGGCGCTGGCGGACGTGGTTGCAGCACTGCTCGCAGCGCTCATCGTCATTCCCGCAGCGGTGGCGACGGGCGTCGCGATTGACAGCGGACCAGCGCTGCTCTTCGACGTCATGCCACGCGTCTTCGCCCAGACACGCTTTGGCAATGCGCTGGCTGCTTCGTTCTTTGTGGCGATCGCGCTTATGGCGCTCCTCTCGCTCATCGCTGCCTATGAGGCGCTTGCACAGGCGCTCGAAATAGGGCTTGGCTGGTCGCGCAGACGAGCCATGACGCTCGTGGGCGTCAGCCAGGCGCTGCTGTCGATCCCTGCGATCACCATCAACAACTACATAGGCGCGAGCGATCTCATCTGGGGGACGACGATGCAACCGATCGGCGCCTGCATTGCCGTCATCGCGCTGGTTTGGTGCATTGGTAGAGCCAAGGCGCTCGAGGAAATGCGCCGATCGTCAAAGCTGCCTGTCCCCGGGTGGCTCATATTCCATTTGCGCTGGGTGACGCCTGGCGCCATAGTCGCTATCCTGTTCTTCGGGTGGGTGGAGCAGATCAGCGGGTGAGGAGACTGCGTGTGAAGCCAGTCGTGTTGGCTGACGCAGGCACGATGGACGCTCGCGATCGCAGCAAACGAATCCATGTCTCCCGTTTCCACGAATAACTCGACGCTCGTGTACAACAGCCTGAAGGCCAGTGGCGTGCGGATCATGTCGGCACTCCCTGAAACCTGGCTCGTGCATCTCATCCGCTTGGCGGAGAACGACCCCGAGGTGTCGCTGGTGCGCCTCGCCAAGGAGGAAGAGGGCGTCGGCGTGTCGATGGGCGCCCACCTGGGGGGCGTCAAGTCCGCCATGCTTATGCAGAATCATGGCTTCCTCGCAGCCATCAACGGCATTGTGTCCGGAGCCCAACTCTATCGCGTTCCGCTGCTCTTACTCATCAGCGACCGGGGGTGGTTTGGCGAGAAGGATCCCTGGCAGACGGAGGGCGGCTTGCTGACGCGCGACGTTCTTCGCGCCCTGCGCGTCCCCTTTGAAACACTCCGGACACCTGACGAGGTGAGCCGGAAGGTCAGCGACGCCATGATTCTTGCCTATTCATCACTTCGACCTGTTGCGCTGCTCCTGTCGCGATCGCTTATGTGGGAGGAGGCCTCACCATGATGCGCCGCGTTGACGCGCTGGAGTCTGTCTATCCCGATCTCTCGGAGTGCGCTGTGATTACGATCATGGGCGCTGTCGCGGTTGAGTTGCACTCGCTTGGCCACCAGCAGAATTTTTTCTACTTCGAGCACGCGATGGGGCTGGCGTCGTCCATGGGTCTTGGCGTCGCGCTGGCGCAGCCCGATCGCAAGGTGGTCGTCTTTGACGGCGACGGCTCTGTGCTGATGAACCTGGGGGGACTGACGACACTGGCGCGCTACAAGCCCGCGAACCTCGTGCATGTGATTTTCGACAATGAAAGCCTGCTTTCTGTAGGTGGTTTTCCCACCGCGACGAAAACGGGATCTGACCTGGCTGGAATCGCTCAGGCTGCAGGTTCGACTTGCGTCGAAACGCCGCCTACAGTCGCCGCCTTCGCAGAGGTTTTCAAGCGTGCGCTCACTGCACAAGAGCACACCACAATCATAGTGAAGGTGGAGGAGAAAGGCCCCGCGTTGTTTGACTTGGGGCTTTCGCTCCTGGAGAACAGGTTTCAGTTCATGCGTTGGCTCGAGCGATCCGCCTGAATGCGCCGCTTGCGCCCAAGGATCAGGCTCCCTCTATGAATACGCTTGAATCGCTGATGATTGCGCTTCGCGCAGGACGCGTGCGCGTGGTTGATCTGACAAAGCCGCTTGGCCCTGAAACACCCATCATCAGACTTCCTGAGGTATTTGCACAATCGCCCGGATTCACCTCCGAGACAATCAGCGACTTTGACGACCGCGGCCCAGCCTGGCGCTGGAGCGTGCTCCACGTAGGTGAACACACAGGCACGCACTTTGACGCGCCCGCCCACTGGATCACCGGCAGAGACCTGCCTGACGCGACAATTGACGAGATTCCCGCCAGCAAACTCCTTGGCCCTGCGTGCGTCATTGATTACTCCAGAGAAGCTGCGGAAAACAATGATTTTCTCCTCTCCGCTGACCACATTCGTCGCTGGGAGCGCAAGCATGGCGACATCCCCGAAGGCGCCTGGCTGCTCCTGCGGACCGGCTGGTCTAATCGGACAACTCCTGACGCGTTTCTAAACCCGCAAAGCGATGGGCCCCACACGCCCGGCTTCGCGGTCGATGCGGTGCAGCTGCTCGCGAGAAGGGGCGACATCGTTGGGGTGGGCGTCGAGACCGTGGGCGTCGACGCGGGACAGGCAAGTTCCTTCGAGCCCCCCTTTCCCGCGCACGCGATTCTTCTGGGCGCAGGATGCTTTGGCCTGTCGAGCCTGTGCAACCTCGATCAACTCCCGCCAACCGGCGCGATTGTCATCGCAGGGCCGCTCCGCATTGTCAATGGCACGGGTAGTCCGTGCAGAGTGATGGCGTTGGTTGAGGGCTGACGCTGCGTTCTGCTGACGCATTCGTTGGGCGACTCCTACAGAGCCCTCCCAACGGTAAGATCACTGCTCAAGGATGTTGGTTTGCGTTGACCACAGTCACGACATTGCTCAGCAGTGTGGCGTTTGGAACGAGCACGCGCTTGCCTTCGCTGGCGATCGTCGTGTAGCGCAGGTCCATCGCTGAAACCTTGCCTGTCGCCCCTGCGACACTGATGATATCATCCACCATAAATGGGCGGTAGAGCAGCAGCATGACGCCCGCGATGGTGTTGGAGAGCGTGTCGCGCAGCGCGAACCCAAGCGCAAAACCCGTGAGGCCAAGCCCTGCGACGAGCGCCGAGACATCCACGCCCATCGTGCCCAGCCCCGTGACGACGCCAAAGACAAACACCGCCAGCCGAATAACGCGTGAGATCAGTTGGAGCACGATGGGGTCGATACGGGCCCGGCTTCCCACGCGCCTTGCGACGCTGCCCGCAAGCATCCCCAGCGCCCAGCCTGCGACGATGATGACTGCCCCCGCGACGCCGCTGGGCGCCCAGTCCAAGATGGATCGGGTCCATGTTTCAATCTGGCTCGCTGCAGCAGCGACCTGCTCGGCGCTGCGAGCTACGTCCGCACTGCGCGCAGCGCTCGTCTGCTGAGCCAGAATCGCAACAACGGGCGGATATCCCATGCCAGTGACCCTGCGCGCCAATGAGAAAGGGCGACCGAGGGGATTCGAACCCCCGACCCCCTGGACCACAACCAGGTGCTCTAACCAACTGAGCTACGGCCGCCAAACATGACCCCGCATCCGCCCCGCGCAAGCAGAACACATCACTTGGCTGGACTGGCGACACGGAGGCTGGCAGACAGTACGAACGCCTCGCGTCCACGTCAATGAGATGTGCAGCCACTGGATCCGGGACAGACCCACCGATGTTGGCTACGATCTTCGCTCGCGGGAGTGTGACGCTTGAGTGAGCGAAAAATCCGCGCGTGAAGTTGCGCACCAGGCGCCAACAGCAGCACTGCCCGCATGACCTGTTCCGTCACCCAATGGCCCCACTCCCGGGACCACAACACAACCTGAGGAGTATGGAATGGCAACCCTCGCAGGACACCAACTCGTTGAATCTCTCCCAAAGACGCTGCTGCGAAAAAACCTCTCGACGCCAGCGCTCATTGAAGCAGCGCTCGCCAATGGTGAGGGCAAACTTGCAGCCAACGGCGCCTTTGCGGTCACGACAGGCGACCGCACAGGCAGAAGCCCCAAAGCGAAGTTTGTCGAGGATGCGCCGGAGATTCACGACAACATCTGGTGGGGCGACGTCAACCAACCGATGACGACCGAGCAGTTCACGGAGCTCGAAAAAATCGCTCGGGAACGACTTGCGACCTGTGATAAACTCTATGTCTTTGAAGGACAGGTTGGCGCCGACCCCGACCATCGCCTTCGCGTCGTCACCGTAGCGAAGCTGGCGTGGCACGCGCTGTTCGCCCGCTCGCTCTTTCAGCGTCCAACAGCGGAAGAACTCAAAAACTTTGAAGCCGACTGGCTTGTCATCAGCTGTGGCGACCACAAGCTCACGAAGGACGAGCAAGATCGTCTGGGGCTTTCAAGCCCGGTGTGCGTCGCAGAATCGATCACGCGCAAGACCGTCATCATCTTTGGCACCGAGTACGCTGGGGAAATCAAGAAATCGCTATTTTATGCGATGAATTACGACATGCCCGACGAAGGCGTCTTCCCCATGCACTGCTCAGCCAATGTCGATCGCGAAGACAACAACAACGTGGCGCTCTTCTTCGGACTCTCTGGCACGGGCAAGACGACGCTCTCAGCGGATCCCGCGCGCGACCTCGTTGGCGACGACGAGCATGGCTGGAGTGAAAAGGGCGTCTTCAACTTCGAAGGCGGCTGCTACGCCAAGTGCATCAAACTCACGCGCGAAGGCGAGCCCTTGATCTACGACGCCATCCGCTTTGGCTCCGTGCTTGAGAATCTCGTCATCGACGATGTCACGCGCGAGCCTGATTACTGCGACGGCTCCATCACCGAGAACACCCGCGTCACCTATCCCATCGAGCATGTCGCAAACGCCCGTATTCCCTCGATGGCGGGACATCCTAAGAACGTCGTCTTCCTCACCGCGGACGCCTTTGGCGTGCTGCCGCCGGTGAGCAAACTCTCGCGCGAACAGGCGATGTACTACTTTATCAATGGATATACGTCCAAACTCGCAGGCACCGAAGCGGGCGTCACCGAACCGCTGCCCAACTTCAGCCCATGCTTTGGCGGACCATTCCTGCCCCGTCCACCCGCACAGTACGCTGACATGCTCGCGGAGCGCATCGACAAGCATGGCGCCAACGTCTGGCTGCTCAACACCGGCTGGTCGGGCGGCCCGTATGGCGTGGGTGAACGCTTCAAACTCAAGTACACGCGGGCGATGGTCAGCGCCATCCTCGATGGCTCGCTCGCGAACGCTTCGTTTGAGACGGAGCCCGTCTTTGGCCTGCACATTCCGACATCGGTCCCCAATGTTCCAGATGAAGTGCTGGCGCCCCGAAACACCTGGCAGGACAAGAACGCTTACGACGCCAAAGCCAATGACCTCGCCCAGCGCTTCCGCGACAACGCAGCCACGTTCGACATGCCAGAGGCAGTGCGGTCAGCTGGGCCGAAAGCGTAAGGACACGCTGACGCGTACAGCAGTCTGACTTGGCGCGGATGGCGCAGACGTCCACTGTTCCCATGTCGCCACCAGTTGCAGCGACCGCCCATCGGCGCCCAGCGTTGAGCCTGGTCATATCTGTTCTTGCGCCTGATTCATCGAGCAAAACGTCACGCGATGGATTAATGAAGCAGCAGGCGACGCGGCGCAAAACCGCCTCTAGGCATCGCTGCGCGCTCAGTGTGTCAGCGCCTTGCGCGTGGAAGCGGCTTTTTCCCTCACGGAGTCGATGACGTCGCG
>Ga0114931_10006213_pt1 | contig 14703 bp, 11 predicted proteins | sample 2SBtaG_FD_89579 | JGI IMG/M metagenome (GOLD analysis project Ga0114931, IMG submission 89579) | Deep subsurface microbial communities from Kolumbo volcano to uncover new lineages of life (NeLLi) - 2SBTROV14_V59a metaG | ecosystem: Environmental > Aquatic > Marine > Volcanic | place: Kolumbo...
AGTTCGCGATTACCTTCTTCTCAGGCGCGATTGGCGAACCTGACGACGCGGTGAAGGAGCGCACAGCGATGTTCTACACCGACGCAGCCCTGTGCGGCGTCTCTGCGTTGGCGCTGGGCGCGAACGCGCCCACGGTGCTCCAGGCAGAAGCGCTCGAATACGCTGCGCCCGCTGGTCAGCCTGGCGCAACGGTCTATGGCTCGCCAGCTCGGTTGCGACCAGAAAAAGCTATCGTCGCCAACTGCAGCGCCGTGCGCGAGTGGGACTGCAATGGCACAAACTTTGGCTACAACCCGGCGCTTGGCCACACCGCAGGTGAGTTTGGTCACAACGATTTCTACGATGTGGCGATCGCAGCCGCCCAGATGCGCAGTCTTGATGGCGCCGCTGCTCTGCGGGGGATGATCCTCATCGACGAAATACGAGGCCGATTGTCCGAGGTTTTTTCGCTCAAGACGTACAAGATCGATCATGTTGTGCATGGCGCAATCGCGTCTGCGTGCGCCTTTGGCGCAATGATGGGCGCAGCCGCGGAGCAGATCGAATCAGCCATTGGTTTGACTGTTTCGCATTACATTCCCTGGCGGGCGATCCGCGCGGGCAAACAGCTGTCTGACAGCAAGGGCGCGTCGGCTGCGATCAGCACGGAAGTCGCCATCCTTTCGACGCTGCGAGCCATGCGAGGCTTCGTCGGGCCAGGCGACATCTTCCGCAATCCCGAAGCGATCTTCCGCTATTTCGAGCCCACGACAACAGGCGCAGAGCGTTGGACCGAAGTCGCGCCCTCGCCATTTGATCTTGTTCTGTCGCATTCAGGCAGTGACTTCGCGGTGATGGGCATGCACTTCAAACTCGGGCTCTACGAGCACCAGTCTGCAGGGGCGCTGCAGGCGCTGCTCAACCTGCTTGCGGAACACCCCCATCTTCTTGCGGATGAAACGGGCGCAGCCATCAAGTCGATGCGCATCCTGGCGTACGAGCCAGCATTTGGCATCATTGGCAATCCCGCGAAGATGGATCCCCAGACGCGCCAAAGCGCCGATCATTCGATGGCGTACATCGTCTCGCGCGTTCTCGTCAAGGCGCTCGACTTCGCCAAGGCGCACAACGGCGCCCTGCCCACTGCTGGCGTCGCGCGCGACGAAGCGTGGAAAGCCCTCATCCTCACGCCTGACGACTACAGCGACGACGCGATTCACGACGAGCGCACGCGCTCGCTGATGCGCAAAATCACCTTCGCCCATGGCGGGCCGGAGTACGACGCGAAATACCCCGAAGGCATCCCCACGTCGCTTGTCATTGAAGACGCTGCGGGCACGACGCTTGACTCGGGTCTCATCATGTTCCCGGCAGGCCACGCCCGGAACACAACAGCCAACCTGGAAGACATCCTGGCGAACAAGTTCAACACGCTCGCCTGCTTTGCGACGAACAACAATGATGACGCGAAAGCGCTGACAAACCGCTTCAGAGCGATTGCGTCCGCCAGCACATCAGACATGCATCATCTGCACGGTTTTGAAATTGTGTCAACCCGGCACATGGAATAGCCAGCGCATCTGGCGGCGACCCTCCGGTCTGCGTCAGGAGCGGGTTGCGTCATTGCATTGCCCGCTCGCCTTCCGGGAGAAGGTTGGGGAAAAGGCCGCTCGGCTCTGTGCCGAAACAGTTTTCTGTGGCGCTGCGATCAGGATGTCGGAACGTGACACCGCAAGATGCTGATCGTTTGGGCGAACGGCGTCAGTTTGTCACTGACCACCGCCGCGAGACAGCCGACCTCGAAGATTGGGTTCAAACCTGCCAAACTCGTTTTCAATTTCCGCGGGAGGCAGCTCGTTGCGTGCCCGATCAAAGCGGTCGAATTGCGTCCTGGGCTGGTCATTTCCAAAGAGCGGCCTAACACAGCCCGCCAGGTTCAGGATCGCCACACAACAGACAACCGACGCGAGCAGTGGGGCTAGGCCACGGGTTGGCGGTCCGGTGAATCGCCATCGTACTATTGACCTCGAAACGAGCATTGGTAAAGCATATCGGCCCTTCCCGTCGCTGACGCGTCGACAGACTGGCATTTTGAAGCGCCAAGTGCGTTTGATTTTTCCCGTCGAGGCCGGGATACTCCCCCACTTGGCCACGTTGGGTCCCGCTCAGGCCCCTTCGTGTGCGAAACGTCTGGGAGCGGGTTTCGGGGGCGCCGGGCGCTGAGTCGGCTTCATCCGGCGCGTGTGTGCGCCGACGTTGTTTTCGTCGGGCGCTGTCGCCCATGCCCATGTTGGAAAGATCGTACGTGGATCGCAACACCGTGCACCATCTTCAGGCATTCAAACCCAATTCCAAGGTCGCTGGTTACACAGTGCTCAAGGAGCTAGGCAGGGGCGCCGCCTCGATCATTTACCTCGTGCAGGACGCCAAGACCAAACAGATCTGGGCCCTGAAGCACGTCGCCAAGCAGAGCCCCAAGGACCAGCGTTTTCTCGACCAGACCGAAACCGAATACGCCATTGGCAGCCAGATCAAGGACTCGCGCGTGCGTCGGTGCGTGCGTCTGATCAAGAACCGTAAGCTCCTGACTGTGCGCGAAATGTATCTCATCATGGAATATGTTGATGGCGTGAGCGTGGAGCGCGCCCGTCCGACAGACCTGCGAAGCGCGCTGCAAATCTCGTCGCAGGTCGCAGCGGGACTCGCTGCTATGCACGACCTGGGATACGTTCACGCGGACATGAAACCCAACAATGTAGTCGTGCTCGACGACGGGAAGGTCAAGATCATCGACCTAGGGCAGTCCTGCGCCGTTGGCGCCGTCAAGCCCCGTATTCAGGGCACGCCTGACTACATCGCGCCGGAACAGGTCCACCGCCAACCCATCACGCCCCAGACCGATGTCTACAACCTTGGCGCCACGATGTACTGGGTGCTTACGGGAAACAACATTCCAACCGCGCTGCCCAAGGACGATCGGCTTGTCGGGAGTCTCGACGCGGGCTTTATAGAGCTTCCCCCGCCTCCTTCCGAAATCAATCCTGATGTGCCCAATCGGCTGGACTATCTGGTTATGCGCTGCGTCGAACCGGAGGTCGAGCGCCGTCCTGTCGACATGCATGCAGTAGTCGACTCGCTGGCGTCGATCGTTGCAGAGCTTGAAGCGCAGGATGACGCTGCAGCGGACGACATCGACGACGATGAGGATGGCGGAGGTGCGCCAACACCATCAATCTCCCCGGAAACCTCATCCAAACCCACAGTCACCGACGCGAAGGCTGATGAGGCGTGACCCCGCCACTGGCGCCTGGTGGTGTTCGCGATCCGCTCGAAGGACTTGACACACGAGATCGCGCGCAGGTCGTCGCGTTGCTCGATGACGCGACGGCTGCAAATTTCAACGCGCCCTGCAGGCAGGGCAGCATCGATCTCATCAAGCCAGACGGGATACTCGTCGCAACAGGTGATCTCCACGACAACCCGCTGCATTTCGCCCGCGTCCTCGCGTATGCCCGGCTCGATCAAGCCACGGACGACGCTCCCCGCCACGTCACGCTGCACGAGGTGATTCACGGCTCATCACCCGTCGGCGGGATAGATTTCTCGCACCGGGCGCTGCTTCGCGTCGCAGCCCTCAAGCGCGCCCATCCACGTTTCGTGCACACGCTGCTCGCCAATCACGAACTTTCGCAGATCGTTGGCGCGGGCGTCGTCAAAGACGGCGTCCCCATGCGTGAAGCATTCAATGAAGGCGTGCGCATCACGTTTGGCCGGACCGATGCGCAGGTCGTCGAGGCTGCGATCGAACGGTTTATCCGATCCATGCCCATCGCCCTCGTGACCGACAGTCCTGTTGGCACGCGCGTCTTCTGCGCCCACAGCCTGCCTTCACCATCACTTATGGAGCGGTTTGACGACACTGTCATCGACCGCGACCTTACGGACGAGGACTACACGCCCAGACAGGGCGCCGCCCACTTGATGGTGTGGGGCCGTGGGCACACGCCAGCACAGCGACAGGCGCTTGCCGCCAAGTGGGGTGTGTCACTGTTCGTCCTTGGGCACGAACATGTCGAAGAAGGCTGGCAAGTGCATCCGCCCAGCACGATCACGCTCAATAGCGACCACGAAAAGGGAAAAGCGATCAAGATTCCACTTGGCGACCACCCTGACCTGGCGCACGCGCAACAGTGGCTGCGCAGCCTGGCGAAGGATGATTCGTCGCTGGGCGCCGGCTAGCGCGTCGCGCCGCCCTGTGTTTTACTCTATCACGCTAGTAAAATAGCACAAAAAATCAGATCTTGTGTCTGAGTCGCGCGTCCTTCTCAACGTCACATGGCGGGGGGCGGCGATTTCGCGTCGCGCGCCAGCTGCGACTTGGCTTTCAAAAGCAGCGCGTCGTATCGATCTCTATCCATTCCCAGAACATCCGCGAACTTCTGGATAATGACGCGTTCTTCCAGAGCGAGGTCGCCATCGGAGATCGCAACTGCAAGCAGCGTCTTGATCGTTCGCTCTGCATCCGCCTGCACAACGCGAAACTGTTTTTCATAAAACGCTTTGTCTTCGACAGCGGTGTCAATCATCGCGTCAAGCGACGCTGCTCCGACGCCCGCCTTCTTTGCCAATCGGTGGAGCAGCGCACGCTCGCGCTCACAGACGCGCCCGTCGAGGCCCGCGACACAGCACGCAGCGCGCAATATCTCAACGTCCGCCATCGGGTTGACGCCTGTTCTTTTCACCATGCACCAGCCTTTCTCCAAACACACGCCCGCGCTGGGTCGACGGAATCCCTCGCTGAGCGCCGCGCGATCGAATGCTATCGCGCTCCGCCGAATCAGTACACTGGCGGTCGCCGACCCCAGCGACGCCGCTGGGGCGCCATTTGGAGCGCCGTTGTGAAAGCATATATTGAAGAGTTTCTTGCGCGCATCGAAACCCGAAACCCGCACGAACCAGAGTTCCTCCAAGCCGTTCGCGAAGTGGCGATGAGTCTCGATGGCGTGCTCGATCGCAGACGCGAATACCGTGAGCACAAGATTCTTGACCGAATGGCCGAGCCTGAGCGCTCCATTCTCTTTCGCGTGCCCTGGACTGACGCCAGCGGACAGGTGCAAGTCAATCGGGGCTTTCGCGTGCAGATGTCCTCCGCTCTTGGCCCATACAAAGGTGGCTTGCGCTTTCACCCAACGGTCAACCTCTCCATCCTCAAGTTCCTCGCCTTTGAGCAGACACTCAAGAACAGCCTCACGGATCTACCCATCGGCGCGGGCAAGGGCGGCGCTGACTTTGATCCTAAAGGCAGGACCGACGAAGAAATCATGCGATTCTGCCAATCCTTTATGAGTGAACTACAGCGCCACATCGGACCCGACACCGATGTCCCTGCAGGCGACATTGGCGTCGGGCAGCGCGAAATCGGCTACCTCTTTGGCCACTACAAGAAGCTGCGCAACGAGTTCACAGGCGTGCTCACGGGTAAAGGCGTCGTCTGGGGAGGCAGCCTCATCCGCACAGAAGCCACGGGATACGGCGCCGTCTACTTCGCAGGGGAAATGCTCGGCGCGAGGGAGAAGACACTCGAAGGCAAGACGTGTCTTGTGTCCGGCTCTGGCAATGTTGCGCTCCACGCGGTCGAAGAGCTCATTCGCCTTGGCGCAACGCCCGTGACGCTGTCAGATTCGGGCGGGTGTATACACGATCCCGAAGGCATCGATCAGGAAAAACTGCAGTGGACGAAAGATCTCAAGATCCACCGCAGGGGCAGAATCAGCGACTACGCGGAACGCTACAGCGCAGCCACCTTCCACCCGCAGGCGCCTGACGCGGACGACCACGTTGTATGGACATTCGCCGGTGACGTCGCTCTTCCGTGCGCCACGCAAAACGAACTCAACGAGATTGACGCGAAGCGACTGCTCGAAAACCACGTGCAGGTTGTCAGCGAAGGCGCGAACATGCCCTGTACGCCTGGCGCAATCAGCGCCTTCCTCGATGCGGGCGCACTGTACGGCCCGGGTAAAGCGGCCAACGCGGGCGGCGTCGCTGTCTCCGCGCTGGAAATGTCGCAGAACTCCATGCGCATGCGCTGGTCGCGCGAAGAGGTGCAGGACCGCCTGCGGGAGATCATGCGCCGCATCTTCCGGTCATGCGCCGGCGCAGCTGCGGAGTATGGTATGGAGGGGAACTATTTCGCGGGCGCCAACATCGCGGGGTTCATCAAGGTCGCAGACGCTATGGTCGATCAAGGACACGTCTAGCGCACCTCGCATTTTGCGACCAATTGGGAACCCTGCACCACATGGCCACACTGAAGCGCATTCTCGTCACCGGCGGCGCAGGTTTCGTCGGCAGCCACCTGTGCGAAAGACTTGTCGAAACGGGCAACGACATTATCTGTCTCGACAACCTCTTCACGAGCCAGAAAACGAACATTGAGAGCCTGCTCTCCGAGTCCAACTTCGAGTTCATCCGCCATGACGTCACGCAACCCATCTGGCTTGAAGTTGATGAGATTTACAATCTCGCCTGCCCCGCGGCGCCGGGGCATTACCAGTACAACCCGATTAAAACAATGAAAACCAGCGTCATGGGCGCTATCAACACGTTGGGGATGGCCAAGCGCTGCAACGCCAAGATCCTGCAGGCCTCCACCAGCGAAGTCTATGGCGATCCCGATGTGCACCCCCAGCCCGAGTCCTACCGGGGCAATGTGAACCCCATTGGCCCACGCGCCTGCTATGACGAAGGCAAGCGCGCTGCAGAAACGCTCTTTTTCGATTACCACAGGATGAATAGCGTAAACATCCGCGTGGTGCGCATCTTCAACACCTACGGCCCGCGAATGCACCCGTTCGACGGAAGAGTCGTCAGCAACTTTATTGTGCAGGCCATTCGGGGCCGTGATCTCACCATTTATGGCGATGGATCGCAGTCGCGCTCGTTCTGCTACGTGGACGACCTCGTGGACGGCATCATCGCCATGATGGACGGCTCTGATGATTTCCACGGACCAGTGAATCTTGGCAACCCTGTCGAATTCACAATCGTCGAGCTCGCCAATCTTGTGCTTGAACTCACGGGCGCCAAGGTCAATCTTGTGCAAAAACCGCTCCCGGCAGACGACCCGACGCAGCGCAAGCCTGACATCACACTCGCAACGGATCGTCTTGGTTTCTCACCCAGCACGAATCTCCGGGACGGCCTTGCCAAGACCATTGAATGGTTCCGCTCGATCGACCTAGAGCAATACCGTCCTCCGACGCCAAATTATTGACTGCAGCCTCCGTAGATCATCGCTGCGCCCATTTTGCAATTAGCGCGCCGAACGGGCTACGATCGGGCTTTGGCGCCGGGTCGATGGGCTCCCGCGTCTTTTCTTGAAAGGGCACTCACGTCATGCAACTCACGATGGTTGGCACTGGATATGTGGGCCTTGTGACAGGCGCCTGCTTCGCAAACACGGGCAACAACGTCATGTGCCTCGACGTTGATTCATCCAAGATCGACATGCTTAATGCAGGAGAATGCCCGATCTATGAGCCTGGCCTGCAGGAACTCATCCACAGCAACGTCAGGATGGAGCGCCTCAGCTTCACAACTGACAAGCGTCAAGCCTATCTTGCAGCCCAGATTATCTTTATCTGCGTCGGCACGCCGACAGGCGCTGACGGCAAGCCTGACCTGTCGTACGTGCTTCAGGCTGCGGACGACATTGCGTCAGCGATTCTCGAAATTGGCCCCGACCAGCGACCCAAGGCTGTCGTGGTGAAATCCACCGTTCCCGTGGGCACAACCTTCCGCGTGCGCGACCGCATTGCGAAGCGCGTGGGCGATTTACCCTTTTATATAGCGGATAATCCAGAGTTTCTCAAGGAAGGCGCAGCCATCAACGACTTCAACAAGCCCGACCGCGTCGTCGTAGGCGTGGAGAATGACGAAGTCGGCGCAGTCATGCTCGAGCTGTACGACCCCTTCGTCCGCCAGGGCCATCCAATTTATGTCATGGATATCGCCAGCGCCGAAATGGTCAAGTATGCTTCGAACAATTTCCTGGCGACGAAGATTTCCTTCATCAATGAAATGGCCCGTCTTTGCGAGGCGAACGGCGCCGACATCGTGCGCGTTCGTGAAGGCATGTGCGCCGACAGCAGAATCGGCCCGCACTTTCTTTACCCCGGTCTTGGCTATGGCGGTTCGTGCTTTCCCAAAGACACGCTCGCCTGCATCGCAATGGGCGAGTCGTCAAGCGTCGACACACTGCTGTCAAGCGCTGTCCACGAAGTAAACCAGCAGCAGCGACGCTTCTTTTTCGACAAAATTCAGGACCATTTCAACACGAAAGGCGGCCTTGAGGGAAAGACGCTCGCCTTCTGGGGCATCGCGTTCAAGCCCAACACCGACGACATCCGTGAAGCGCCCGCCATCAGCCTGATGCGGCTCGCAAGCAAGCAAGGCGCTTCCATTCGCGCCCACGACCCCGTCGCAGCTGACAACGGCAAGCGTGAACTCGGCGAAGCGCTGCACATTTTCGACGACATGTACGACACGCTCGAAGGCGCCGACGCGCTGGTCATCTGCACCGACTGGGACGAGTTTAAGTCACCCGATTTTGGGCGTGTCAAGCGGGCTCTGCGCTCGCCTGTGATATTTGACGGCAGGAACCTCTACAAGCGCGCACAAATGCGCAATCTTGAAATTACCTATTATTCTGTGGGTCGTCAGCCAGTGTCGACAGACGCCTGAACGAAGGCCAACTTCAACCAATCACTCGAATGGCTTCAAGTTTCTTTGCGCCAGCGATCTGCGCTCCCCAAGCAGACACGCCGTTCATGCGGAACGAAAGGCGAACCAGGTCGTTGTCCGCGCGCGACCAGACATGGCTGCGCACATGCGTCAGCCGCCACGTGTCGCCATTGACCACGGCGCGCAAGGCGCCATTGTCGTTCGCGATGCGCAGCGAGCCTCCATTTCGAAATGTGTATTTCCCTACATAGCGGTCAAGATATCGCGTCGTGAAGCCGTCCTTGCCGTCACCTGCGCCGATGGATTGCAGGTACGCTTCCACATCTGATGAACCACCGTTGCGGGCGTGGGCGATGAGCGTGACGCCATGCGGGCCAAGTCGAAACGGCGCGTCAGGCTCGAACTTCACGATCGTCTTCACGACGTCGAGATAGCCAAGCGTCGCAGCGGCGAACAGGTCCAACCTGGCGCCAAGGTCGAGCAGGAATCGAGCATGCTCGCGGAACCCCATGTGGGCGGCTGCTCCCAGTGCACTTTCGACGTCGCCAAACCGCCAATCGATTGTCGCGTTCACCAATCTGGTGTCCGCTTCGATCGTCGCCCGCCATTCCGCAAGTTTCTTCCTCTGATGAGCGACCAGCACAACCCAGCGGGTTTCTTCCGGATCAAGAGGCGGCGGAGCGTTGGTCGAAAGTTGCGCCCCCACAATGTTCTGACGTGTGGACACCAGTGCCGCTCCCGCCCCAACCGTTGCGAGAAATGATCTTCGAGGCCAGTGCGCATGTTGCATCGCGATTGACTCCCAGTTGCAGCGTCTTCCAGTATTCGTTTCTACCGTTGGCGTGAATCAGTCGTTGCAGCGAGCGGTTCATCCCTCCCTCTATCGCTTCCGGTACAGTACGAGCCGGCGCCGGAGCGCTGTGTATGCAGGAGACCATGATCATGATTCGACGTCACACTTGGCTCACCACTGCAACGATCTGCGTCATCACCTTGAGCAGTGTCGGCTGCGCCGCGCAGCACCAGTTCGGCGGCGGCGCCATTCCCGATGAGCCGCCTCCCTACGAAGTCCGCCAGATGCTCGCCGACGTTTCGCCGCAGCGCGTCAAAGGCTACGTTGACACACTCGCTGGCTTTGGCACGCGCCACACGCTTTCCGACACAACTTCCAATACTCGAGGCATTGGCGCCGCCCGTCGGTGGATCAAGTCCGAGTTCGAGCAGTTCGCCAATGAATCTGGTCGCGTTGGCGATGAACGCATGCCCACGTACCTCGAGCCAAATCATTACGAACCCGATGGCAGACGCGTTTTCAAGCCTGTGGATGTGACCAATGTCATTGCGGTGTTGCCCGGCTCTATGCCCGAAGCAAAAGACCGCTATTATTATGTGCTTGGGCATTACGACAGCAGAGCGAGCGAAGCCAACGATGCTGAATCCGATGCGCCGGGCGCCAACGACGATGGCTCAGGCGCCGCCTTGGTCATGGAGCTTGCCCGGGTCATGAGCAAACACAAGTTTGACTCGACCATCGTCTTCATGACGACAGCGGGAGAAGAGCAGGGGCTTCTTGGCGCGAAGGGCCATGTCAAACGCGCCATCGAAGCGGGCGAAGACATCCGCGCCGCCCTCAGCAACGACATCGTGGGCGATCCGCGTTCACCATTTGGCGGCGAGCACGAGGATCAGATTCGCGTTTTTTCCGAGGGTCTTCCGATCAACTTTGATGAACGGCGCATCCGCGGCATACGCGCCCTGTCATCCGAAGCTGACTCACCGTCCCGGCAACTGGCCCGCTATATCGCAGAGACCGCAGCTTGGCACGGAACCGAAGTCGCGCCGATGCTTGTCGACCGGGCGGATCGATTCCTCCGAGGAGGCGATCACACACCCTTCAACGAAGCGGGCTATCCCGCGGTCCGCTTCACGGTTGTTGAAGAGAATTACAACCGGCAGCACCAGAACGTCCGCGTCGAAGACGGTGTGCAATATGGCGACCTGCCCGAGTTCGTCGATGGCGAATACCTCGCAGGCGTCGCCCGCGTGAATCTCGCAGCCCTTGCGCACCTGGCCAACGCGCCCTCGACGCCGACAAACTCCCGCATCATCACGGCGCGCCTCACTCCTTCGACCACGCTTCGCTGGGACCGCAGCCCCGAGCCCGATGTCGCTGGCTATGAGATTCTTTGGCGCGAAACGACAAGTCCCGTCTGGCAGCACGCCAAGGATGTGGGCAATGTGAACGAAGTGACGCTCGACATCAGCAAAGACAACAACTTCTTCGCCGTCCGCGCCTACGACAAAGACGGCTTCCGCAGCATGGCGGCGTTCCCACGCGCCGCGAGGGAGTGAACAGGACGATTGTCAGTGCATCCGTATCCAGGAGTGAAATGGAGATAAAAAGCCCTCGTGGGTTACATTGCACTCGACAATCGAAGATGCTGCACAATGAATGCGCTCGCATCGGGGCCTGTTCACAAGGCCCGGAATGTTGAAACAACCGTCGATGTATTGGCGACGAATCGATTAGCGCCGGCGTCGCACAGCGCACAGCGCGCCAGCGCCTAGAAGGACCATTAGCGATCCTGGGGCAGGCAGCGCAAAGACATTGAGCGTCGAGTCGACATCCACGCCAGCGCTATTGGGACCGTAGGACTGCAGGATGAACTGCCCGTCAACCGCGCTAAGGCCGCTGACATCGACGCCGCCAAATGTCGAGCCCGCAAACGTGCCGCTGAAGGACAGCCCCGTCATCTGGAATCCCTGGCCAGCCTGCGGCGCGACAGCGCCCGAGCCAGCGAGAATCGTTGCGGTGTACAGCGAGCCATCGTTGAGGGCCACCGAGAATTGTCCACCCACAACTGTTCCGAACGAGAGATCAATAAAGCCGCTCACGCTCGACAGTGTCGCTGAGGTGGTAACTGGCGCTGCGTCCACGATAATGCTGGCGAGCACGGAATTGGCGTCCGCGCTAATAGTGAGTTGACCGCTGTGGGTGAAGCCACCAAAGGCGCCGCCCGCGTCGATGTTCAAGCCGTCAATATCGAATTGAATGAGTGAAAACGCAGCGTCTGCTGTCATCGGCATTGCTACGAGCGCAGCGCACGTCACGTATATTCCCGCTGGCGCCAGAGCCATGGACGTGCTCCTTCCTTTGTGGCCGGGCGCCCGCGCATCCCTCAATGCGCTCACTGCCTCGTATTCCTGCGTCAGGAACCTTGAAGCACCGACGGGCGGACCGTCCTGTACAACCCTCTATAAGCAGGGTACCACGCCAACTTCCAAGTGCAAGCCCAAACCGCAAACTTTGTGCAACTTCGCGCAATTCATGTACTGGCGCGCTGATAGTGCTTTGTTCGGATTACTGGACCCCTGCAAGAAAATGCCTCCCCTTGGAGTGGAGAGGCAGCGTCAAGGCTTGCGTTCGCTGTTTTACGGTACGCGCCAACCGGATCAAGCCGCGACGCGCGATCTCCGCCGACCTGCTAAAAAGGTCAGGCCCAACATGCCAAGCGCGGAGACCGATGGCGCCGGGATCATGGCGGAGAGCGTCAAGTCGGAATTGGTGTCAATAAACGACGGGCCTGTCGGATTCAGTTTGATCGTGAGGAACGAGCCAAACAATTCCGTTGTATTGAAGGCGCCAAGTGGCACTCCAGCGAATGTGCCAGCAGTCGCTGTGAAGACGCCCGACATCGTGAGCCCGTCAATCAACCCGGATTGCCCGCCGCCCAAAGCGGGAATGATCCGCAGGGCGCCCGTGTTGGGAATGACATTCGTCACATATGCGTCCCCGTTGTCGAGAATCAACTCGAAGAAGCCGCTCGACACCACGCCGCTCGTCACCATGATCTCGCCGGTCAGCGTTGCGACATTAGCGGTGAGCGCGCCCGAGGCGCGTGTAAACTGCGTGCCGTTGATTGTGATATTGGCAAGATCGCTCAAAACACCGCCGCCAACTGCGATAACCTCGCTCAAGCGCACCAAGCCTGAGTAATTGCCAATCGTTCCCTTCGTGACATCAAAATGCGTTGTGAAATCAAAGCCTGGCGTCGTTCCCGTAGAGTCCAAGAACGTCGCTGCCTGAATCACATTCACATTGAGATCGAGTGTTGAAGTGGCGAGCGCTGCGGGCGCAAACCCACCCATTCCGGCCGCCCCCACGACCATCGCGCATACATATCTCATGTTTATCCCCTAGACGCTTCCGATACTTCCCTACCAAACAACGTAGATAATGTCATTGGCACATCATCCACACAGTGTCCAACATACACGATTCGGACGTTGTGTCAAATGGTTTTGCCCAATACGGGCGAAGATTCTCGGTCCGCACCCGACCAAGAGGCGAATAGACGTGGCGAGGTCTTTCTCCAATGGCCGAACCACCGGTCAAGATTCGTCCAAAACGCCCGTCCTGCAGGTTCGCTACGTGACGAATATCGCGCACTGGAATGGTGTCGTGGACTGACAGAATCACTATCGAGACGCCTGCGCCACCCGTTCTTGCGCTGGGTAGAGCAACCCAACCACCTCTGGCGACGAATCCTTTCTTCACGTTTCTACAACATGGAAATAGGGTAATTCAATCACGCAGGATCGTCTATGTGCGCCTCAGCCGTTTGCCCGTCGCGCCATGGACAGCGGCCGGGTCCATGCCGTCGGCGCTCCAAAGCACGCTCAGGCTGTTGCGCAATCGGGGGGGCAGCAGGGCGCGGATGAGCGTGCGGGTGATTGATCGCCCTGCGAGTGAACCCGCGACAAGCGCCATCCACGACACTGCAAGGGCTGGCGCGACAACGCGCCAGAAGACGAACAGGCTGGTTGTGTTGAACAGCGCGGGTTGGACGCGCACGCTCGTGCGAATCATGGTGTAGGAGATGAGCACAATCACTCCAGCAAATGAAATGGGAATAAGGGAGACAATCGGCAGCTCCCTGCGGGCGCGGTGGAGCAATATGACGCTCATTATAATGCCTACAAAAAATGACACAATAGGCAATAAACCGAGCGCAGGCCCTGCGCGCCAGAACACTTCACGCTCACCACCCCAAGCGCGAAACATCGCAGCGTGGTTCTGATCGGCCCACCATGTCGCGTCAAATGACCATACTGGAACACGGTCCCGATGCAGTTGAACCGCTTTTTCGCGCCCGGCAGGCGACGCTGCGTATAAGTCGTACACATGGGTGGAAAACCGCTGGTTTACGGTGTCTGCTGCGGTGATGGACAGCGCGCCTATCACGCCGCCAGACCCCAGCGTGACGAGCGCGACAACGAGCAGCCAACCCGCAGCGACAAGCATCGTCAGACGAGGCGCCCAGCGGGCTGTGCGTGGATGCTCCTCCACCGCAGCCACTTGACCACACTCCGGACAGCGCACAACAAAAAGCTGGTAGTTTGGCTCCTTACAGATTCTCTGGCCGATCAGATTGAAGCCACACTGGGCGCAGGTTCTGTCACCTTCGAGCGCGCCGACTGGTTGCCCCAAACCGTTCGGCGCAGACTGCCTGGTGTGCGCAGCGGCTGGCGGGCCAGATGTGGATTTGGTTGGCGCGCTGGTGTGCGTCACGATTGGCGTCTCTCCGCGCGAAGCTGGCGCAGACGCCAGCGGATGATTGCAGATCGGCTCATGCGCTCAGCCATTTGGATGAGCTTCCCTATTGGGATCCCTGCAAACATAAGGAGCGTAAACACGCCAAGCAGCTGGGCGCGAAGCCACCATTCCAACGCAGCGGGTCCGCTGTACGGGACCGTGTGGCCCAGCGCTGCGCCGATGGGCTGCATCATCAGCCAGCGAATGGGCCCGATCGACACGCCTGCAAGGAGAATCGCCGTCCACAACGGAAGAATCATTCGTACTCGCCAGTGAGAAAGCGAGGAAGCAATCCACGCGCCCGAACCAAGCGCCAGACCAAGATAGGCTCCAAGGAAGACCAGACGCTCGCGCGAGAAATGGGCTGGATCCATCGGGTCGTG
>Ga0114931_10006214_pt1 | contig 14702 bp, 20 predicted proteins | sample 2SBtaG_FD_89579 | JGI IMG/M metagenome (GOLD analysis project Ga0114931, IMG submission 89579) | Deep subsurface microbial communities from Kolumbo volcano to uncover new lineages of life (NeLLi) - 2SBTROV14_V59a metaG | ecosystem: Environmental > Aquatic > Marine > Volcanic | place: Kolumbo...
GATTACGAGAGTTTTTGGAATCATCAAAAAACCTTGTAATAAAGATTGATACAATTGATGATAAGTACTCTTTCATTCAAGGAGTAATTACTAAGTTTAAATACAAAAAGTTAAATAAGAAAGATAAACATATTATCGTTTTGTATATTAGGAAATGTACTGGGTATAAAAAAGCTCAAACTAAAAGATTGATTGCAAAAGCTGTAAAAAATCAACTCTTTCATAAAAAATATATTCGAACAAACCCCAGCCTTAACTACAAAGCTTATGATATTAAGTGTAGGCGGTTTACTACTTTCGTCATCCCCAAGTACATCACCTACATCACCTCGGGGGTGATAGAGAGGTGATAGAGACACCTGATACATGTGCCGTGTGCCCCATTGAAAAAATTCTAAAGAGAAAAGGGAGAGGATGTCTTCACTTTTTGTCATCGTGTTTAAATTCTTCCCAATCTCGTAAGTAGCGAAGATAATCATATTCGTTATGTTTTCCACTGAAGAAGAAATAATTTAGTTGGTTTTGTAAGGTTTGTAAATCTCTGTCATACAAAGATGCGGTAATTTCATCTTTTACGTTTTCTAGTGCAACAGACCTGCTAGCATCAAAAAAATTCTCAAGAATTACTTTTTTAGTTTCGGTGTCTTGGTTACCCAAATAGCCAACTAATTCAGTTGGAGGGTCTTCGTGTTCAAAAACTTCTCTAAAAAGTTTATTTTTCTGATGTTCATACTCGTGATTTCTTCGATGTTTTCCTGAGGTATCGTGAAGATTATTCCAGGTACCTATATCTGTATTAATTACAACATAATAAATCGGATTTTCTCCTATGGATTCAGATGCAAAACCACCATATTTGAAGCTAATTACTGGTTTATCGGCTCTTTCAAATAATCTACCGGAATTAAATCCGTTGGTATCAATATCTATGGTCATTGGTCCAACTGATACATCAATTTTTTCATTTTTACCGATATTTACTCCTGTTAGGTAATTTACAAGTTCATTGTTATCTGTAAATTGCTGTCTGATTTCTAGAACTTTCTGGTGATTTTCATAATATCCATCTATAAGTTGTCGTATAATTTGTTTTTGCTTACTATCAAAACCATATTGTGTGCTAAATTGTTCAAATAATCCTAAAAGTTCTTCTCTCGGAACATTATGATTAAACTCTATCGATCTTTCAATAAAAATACGACAAGTAGCCAATGCTTTGCGTTGTCGAGTCAAATTTTTTTTGAAAGTTGCAAGAGCTTCTTTCTTATGCTCTCTTGGCAAACTTTTTATTTTTTCTAATTCTTCTTCGGGAGAAAATATACCTTCAATCGGTGGAGTGTCTTTCAGTTGTTCTCGAAAATCAAAATCTAAAAGTTGGTCAAAATCTTCTTGGTTAAGTTGTCCGAAATATTTTTTTACTTTAAGAGCTTTGTGTTTTAGATGGTCTTTCGCTATTTTAATAACTTCCTCTTTGTTTGAGGATGTCGGTTTATCAGGAGTGTGTCCAACTACCAGAGTTGATGGCTGTTTTTCAGTGTTAAATTGTGGTGAATTTTCAAATTCCATAATTTTATTTTAACAATCCCTCAATTGAGATGTCCAACATTTTGTTTTTTTGCCATTTTTGCTAATTGTTTTTCCATTTGTCATATAAATAAAGTTTCGGTAGTTTTGAAGTAGACAGAATTATTGTCTGTATTTCTACATTACCAAAGGTTATAAAAATTATCAAACAAAATTTTTGGTGGCGACGGAATTAATATGTCAATTTTCTGAAAATCAATCTTGGTGCCTTCGCCGGCCTGTCCCGAGTACACTTGGGGGAATCCCCCGCAGAGCGGGGCTAGTCCCGAAGCTGTGCTTCGGGGGAACCTGAAAGGTGAGATTCAAACGACAAGAGGCTACAGATAAAAATCTTCCACCAATGGTGAAAAATTTCTACCTGGTGCCCTCGCCGGGAATTGAACCTGGATCTAGAACTTAGGAGGTTCTTGTTTTATCCATTAAACTACGAGAGCATTGTATGTTATTAACCTTGTTATTTTACTTATGTAAGTACGCCGTGTCTACTACTCATAAAACATCACCTCGGGGGTGATGGAGTAATGTTGACTATTTTAGCTAAAATAGTTAAAATAACCATTATGGCTAATAAAAAAGTAACAGCAACTGAATTAAAAAGGGATACTTCTAAGATTTTAAACGAAGTTATTTACACCTCAAAACCTATTGATGTATACAAGTATGGAGAGATGGTTGCTTCTATTACTCCAGTTAAAGGGGTAATAAGATATGCAGAGACTAAAAAGGAAAAATTATTAAGACTAAGAGACAAGTATGCGGGGTCTATGCCTAATTTTCCCGATGTAACTAAAGATAGGGTAAATAAAGATTTAGATAAATTGTATGAATAATACTTTGCTTGATTCAGATGTGATAATACAGTATCTTCGGTTGGGATTTAAAGGTATTTCTGATGAGTTGTTTCTATCTGCACATATATCTCGTATAACTTATATAGAACTTATTTATGGATATTATAAATCAAAGCGAGATACCGAATTGCAAAAGGTAATTAGTTTTATTGATGAATACTCGATTTCTATAATTGAAATTGATAATGAAATATCATACAAATTTTGTGAATTAAAGTCTGATTTACAGCAAAAAGGAAAGGCAATTCCTGATTTTGACTTATTAATTGCATCAACTGCAATTTCTAGCAACCTTAAATTATATACAAAAAATAAAAAACATTTCTCAAGAATTTCAGGTTTAGAACTTTTGGGATAACATCACCTCGGGGGTGATAGAGGAGGGGTGCTAGGGTTATGTAAGTATGCTAAATATCTCTGCTATTTCATAAAACATCACCCCCGAGGTGATGGTGAGGTGATAGAATAGAGTAATGTATCTGTTGCTTGTGTTCATGGTATAATACCCTAATGCAAAAGATTGATTTGTCAAAAACTAATTGGGATTTGAGTGTTGTATTTACTGATGAAAGCAAGTTTGAAGAGGAAAAAAACAGAGTAATTGATGCTAATTACAAGTTTATTAATAAGTGGAAAAATAGAACCGACTATTTAGAAAGCCCGCAGGCATTAAAAACTGCCCTAGACGAGCTTGAAAAGCTAGAGGCAACAACAGGTACGACAGGTGCTCTTTCTTACTATTATGGACTAAAATCTGCACTTGATCAAACTAATCCACAGATATTAGCAAAGCTTAACAAAATAGAAGAATTTGCAGTTAAAATTGCAAATGATGCAGAGTTTTTTTCTTATAAGCTGGCTCATATTAAACCTGAAACTCAACAGGTGTTTTTAAAATCCCCTAAACTAAAAGATTATCATCATATGTTGCAAGGTCTTTTTGAAAATGCAAAGTATTTATTATCAGAACCAGAAGAAAAAATTTTAAATTTAAAGGGATCGGTTAGTCATGGTAACTGGGTTCATATGACAAGTAGCCTTTTATCTAAAGAGGAGCGACAAGTAGTTGATGAGGATGGTAAGAAAAAGATTAAAAATTTTTCAGAGATAACAAGTTTATTAAATAGTAAAAACAAGGTTACAAGAGATAGTGCGGCACTTGCGTTTAACGACATTCAAGAAAGGTGGGCGGATGTTGCGGAAAATGAGATTAACTCTATTTTGCAAAATAAAAAAATTAACGACGAGTTAAGAGGTATTAAAAGGTCAGACTTACCAAGGCATATTAGTGATGATATTGATACCCAGGTTGTTGATACTTTAATTAAAACGGTTACCGATAATTTTGATATAGCACGTGACTTTTATAAGTTAAAAGCTAAAAGTTTAGGTCAAAACAAGCTTGAATATCATGAACGCAACGTTGAGGTAGGAGATATTAAGGGTAGTTTTAGTTTTGAAGATTCTGCACAGCTTGTTTATAAGGTTTTTAGTAATTTAGATAGTGATTTTGGTGATATTTTTAAGATGTTTATTGAAAATGGTCAGGTAGATGTTTTTCCAAAAAAGGGCAAAAGTGGTGGTGCTTTTTGTAGTCACCAGCTTAAAACTCAACCAACTTTTATATTGTTAAATCACACAGATAAGTTAAATGACGTTTTAACACTGGCTCATGAAAGTGGCCATGGTATTAACAATGAGCTAATGCGAGTACAAAATTCACTCAATTTTCACACTCCTTTATCAACTGCCGAGGTATCAAGTACTTTTTTTGAGGATTTTGTGCTTGAAGAGTTATTAAAGGGGGTAGATGCACAAACTGCTTTTGCTATTAAAATGCAAAAACTAAATAATGATATTAGCACTATAATAAGACAAGTTGCTTGTTATAACTTTGAGTTAGAGCTACATAATAAGTTTAAAGAGGTTGGGTATTTATCAAAACAACAAATTGGTGAAATCTTTACCAAAAATATGAGTGCGTATATGGGTGATTATGTAAATCAGGGTGAGGGTAGTGAGAATTGGTGGGTTTACTGGGGACATATTAGGTCTTTCTTTTATGTATATAGCTATGCAAGTGGTTTGCTAATTTCTAAAGCTTTACAAAAAATGGTAAAACAAGATAAAACAAATATAGAAAAGGTGAAAAAGTTTTTAAGTTTTGGTAGTAGCAAATCGCCAAAAGATATATTTAAAGAGTTAGAGATTGATATTACAGATAGTAAATTTTGGCAAAGTGGGCTTTCTGAAGTTAGAAGTTTATTGGGTGAAATAAAAAAAGTATGAACTTTACAGTTCACAAATAATCTTATATAATCTAAATATGGCTTTAAAACATAAAAAAGATAGCTATATTAAATATAATGTTTCAAGTGAGTTTAAAAATCATGTTATGCAGGTTGCAGATAAACTTGGTATGAGTGTATCTGACTTTGCTAGGTATAATCTTGTAGATGGTTTGTTAGATCAAACTATTTGGACACCAGAAAATGTAAATAAGTTGGTTAAAAAGGCGGTTTTTGATTCTCAAAAAGGAAATACATTTGTTACAAAAAATGCAAGTGAGACAAGGGATTTTTTAGAGTCTTTATAAAATGCAAATTGAATACTCACCTAGATTTATAAAAAAGTTTCAAAAACTTTCTAAAGTTGATTATCAACTTAAACAGAATATAATTTCTACCATTGAGATATTCCAGAACAATCCTAATTACCCTTCTTTAAGATTACATAAATTGTCTAAAACTGATAGTTGGAGTATTAGTGTAAATATGAGAATTAGGATTTTATTTGTTTATTTAACTAATGATGAGGTTTTACTGGTAGATATTGGAGGGCATGAGATTTACTAAAGAGCACTATCAAGATAAGTTTTTTCCATATGATCGTTTTATTTTATCTTTGTACTGGGCTACTTTGTAGGATTTGTCTATTTTTAAATTTTTATAGGGTAGTTATATCAAGAAATGTTTAAACTTTTTTAAAGTAACTAAAATGCTTAGCTATTTTTTACAGCTCTAATTCCATCTCTTATTCTGTAAAAAAACGATTGGACTTTGTTAGCTGGTTTTTGTTGAATTATATCTTTAACGTAGTTTAGGGCTTGTTGGTGTTCTTCTGTTGTTGGTTCATTTAATTTTATAGCTGAAACTCGACCACTACTATCTGGGTAAGACCAATCAATATTTAATCCATAAAAGTTAATTTTTTCACTCTCAAGAGCTATTGAGTATTTAAAGTTGGTGCTTGCTGTAGTGCTGGCTAAGCTAAGTACAGCATTGTATCCAGGTATTGGTGTTTGTATAAACACTAATAAGGTTTCTTGATCTTGTTTGTTTATGTTCTTATATCTGACTGGAACCCCCTGCTCAGTGTAAAATAGCATCATCTCACCTGCTGGAGATTCTTGTATTGTGCCAAAGGTTTTGGGGTTGCTGTAAAGTTGTTGCAAAAATTCTTCTATATCTTGATATTCAATGCTATACGTTGTTTCAAGTTGTTCTTGGTTGGGTAAATTAGGGTGGGTTCTATTTACAGTAGCAATTAAGTCATCATCTTCTGGTATTGGTGAATCAGCGTTTGTAGGTGATTGTCTAATATCGTCAGTACCCTTTATGCCCTTTACTAGTTCTGATAGTGCTTTTGTGTCTACTGATTTTGCATTTTTAGGTTGCATACTATACCTTAAATCTGTATCTAGATTTTCTATTATTTTTGCTGTATCTTGGCTTTTATCATCAGTATAAAACGAACCACTAATCTCGCCTTTGTTAAGAGTAGAGATAATTAACTCCCCAAGGTTTTTGTCTTTGTAGGAAAATATTAATGTTGAACCGTCTGTACTAGCTACCAAGGTTAGAGAGGATAGTGGTGTTTTTGATGCTTTATCAGTTTTTTTTAAAACAATCGATTTTCCATTATCCTCTACTTTTTGAGATACTTCTATCTCAGTTTCATTTTCAATTCCATCAAATGTATATTGGTATTGTGGTAGTTCTGTGTCAAATCCATCTTTTCCTATCTGTTTTATTAGGGGATCTATAGAATTTTGTACAGTCTTTAATATCTTATTGCAAGTATCATGGTCTAACGGTATTTTGTTTAAGTATTCTTTGCGTTTAGGTTGTTCTGGGGAGTTTTGGTCATCCTCAGAAAACGTCTCGGCTGAGGGGTTCTCTGGAATATTTAACTCAGATATAAAATCTCTAAAGGCATCTGGTACTGAATCTGTTTCTGCGCTCATATTTATTATTATAATATTAACTCTTTATAAGACAATAACGCAAGAAACGACTAAAAGTATTTATAAATTTCTTCTTTAGTAAGTTTTTTGCTTTCGCCTGTTTTTAGCCCTTGTAAATTTAAATTTCCTATTGCAATACGCTCTAGATATAAAAAGTGCATTTTTGCTGACTGACACATGCGTTTAATTTGATGATTTTTTCCTTCAAAAATTGTTAGCTCAAAAATAGTTTTATCTGTAGTAGTTGAAACATTTTCAACCTTTGCCTTTTGAGTTTTGTACCCTCCAATATTAACTCCTTGCTTTAAACTATTAATTTGGTTTGCAGTTACTGTTCCGCTAACTGTTACTTTGTATGTTTTTGGAATATGGGTTTTTGGATGGGTGATTTTATAAATAAGATCACCGTCATTTGTTAGTAAAACTAAACCTGTTGTGTCAAAGTCAAGTCTACCAACAACTTTTAACTTTGTTTTTGTTTTTATGTAGTTTAAAACTGTAGGTCTATTTTTATCATCATTTGTAGTTGAAACAACATTTTTAGGTTTATTTAAAATGTAGTATTCATGTTTAAAAGGCTTTATCACCTTACCATTAATTGTAACAATGTCTTTTTCATCATCAACTTTGTCGGTAAGTTTTGCAATTTCCCCATTTATTTCCACCTTTTTAGATTTAATAATTTCTTCTGCCTTTCGGCGTGAGGCAACATTACACATACTTAAGTATTTATTAAGACTATATTTCATAGCAAGTATTATAACATTATTAATAACTTGTATTCTTTACAACATATAGTACAACATGTTAGCATATGCACATGCTTAAAACATATTTATATTTACCAGATACTTTAGATACTAAAGTAAAAGCAGTTGCCAAGGCTCAAAATCTTAGTAAGGCAGAGGTTATCAGGCGGTCTATTGAAAGTGGAATTAGTAGTGTATATGAGGACAACTCTACTAAGTCTTTATTTATGCTTGCAGATTTAGCTAAAAAGTACAAAGCTAAAGGACCAAAAGATTTATCTGCCAATCTTGACAAATATTTATGGGAGTTACAATGACAAAAGATAGTCGACCTATTGTTATTGTTGATGCTGATGTAATTGTAGCTCAAAGTATTTTAAACGATAGTAATCATAACAAAGCACTACATGCCTCAAATACACTTAAAGAAATTAAAGCTAGGATTGTTTATTCTGCTACAGCAATTTTAGAGGCAGTTACTGTTATACAGAAAAAAAGAAGTTCTGTACTTGCATATAATGTTGCAAACCTTTTAACAAAAGATCGGGTCGAAGTGGCTCAGGTTGATGATGACATTTTGGCAAACGCAATGGCTTATTTTAATCCAACAACAAGTAAGAAAAACACTTTATTTGATTGTGTTATTATGGCAGTTGCCAATAAATATAATACAGACATTATTTTTAGTTTTGATAAGTTTTATACTAAACAAGGATTTAGGTTAGTAAGTGAGTTCTAAAATATTATCTATTATCTCCACTGCCTTGTATTTTGCCTCTTTCAAGTCTTGAAAATAGTTTGTCTAAATTATATTCAGCAATATCTTCTAGGGTTAAATCTAGTTCTGTACAAATTTGAGTTAAATACCATAAAACATCGCCTAGTTCTGCCTTTAAATCTGCTTTAATTTCATCTGAAAACTTGCCATTATTGTCTCTAAAAACCTTTTTTACCTTACCCAAAACCTCACCAACTTCATTAGATAAGCCTAAACATGGATAAATAATAGGATCATTTTTCGTATCAACATATTTCCACGTTTTTCTTGACTGTGTTTGGTAATCACCTTGTTTAACTTGCATTTTGTAATAGTAACTTAATTTGTGGTAAATTTACAATTGTTTCAGATACTTGTTCAATACTTTGGTTGCCATCAATATCTATCCACTTATCTTTTATTATGGGAAATGTTTTAACTTTTGTGTATCCGTTATAAACGGTTTTGTAAAAATCAAGATTTAGTCTTTCAAATTTATCACCACTTAAATCCTTTTCTCTGTTATAGCAGGTAGTGGGATTGGAGTTAATATATATTACAATGTCTGGAATAATAGAATTAATTGCAATCTTATTAATTTCAAATATTTTGTCAACCCCTATCTCTCTAAAATGTCCTTGAAACACCAAACTTGTTATAAAACTTCTATCTGCAATTACAATGTTACCTTGTTGTAAATTTGGTTGGACTATTGTGTTTAGAGTTTGCGCTCTGCTACTTGCATATAAATATGCTTCACAAACTGGATTCATTTTTTCCTTATAACTATTCACTTGTGCAACCTGTCTAATATCATCTGCAATTTCTGATCCTCCAGGTTCCCTTGTCCATAATACTTTTTTGTTGCCAGATTTTTCTTGTAGATAATTAGTTAGTAATTTGGACTGCGTAGTTTTACCACTACTAGGAATTCCTTCAAATACAATATACATATTAAAAATATATCTTATTAGCCAATTTGCGTAAAGTATAGTTTCCCTTTTTATACGTTGTAATCTTGCTGTATTATTATCATTATGAAAGCTAGTCGGGTTTTATTTATTCTTTTTCTTATATCTGTGTTTGTCATTTTCTTTATTCCTCAAACCGATGTTGATTTTGGCTGGCATTATAAATGTGGACAGATGTTACTTTCTGGCAATCCCTGTATAGAAAATAATTTTACTTACTATCTAGCGGATTATAAATGGGCTAACCCGACCTTTTTATACGATGGGTTATTATATATAACTTACAATTTTTCAGGGTTTGTTGGAACAAGTATTTTATTCTCGGCACTAATCACCTTTTTTGCTTATGTACTTTATAAATCAACAAAGCTTAATAAAACAGTATTTGTCTTGTTTTTCTTGGCATCAACCTATTTTTCATGGAATGTATTTGGTTTTGGTTTAAGATCACAAATTTTAACACTAATTTTTGTTGGTATATTTTTAACTTTGATAACAACCAGAAAATTAAAAACATTGGGCTTATTATTGGTTCCATTATTGTTTTTAACCTGGGCTAATACTCATGCAGGGTTTTTTCTTGGTCCGTTATTTTTGATTATCTTTGTTTTTACAGAATTAGCATCAGGGATTATAAGTACAAATAAATTTAAGATAGTGTCTTATTGCAATAATAAATCTTTTAAACAAGTTGCATTTTTATTGTTTACTACTGTAGTATCAATTTTCATAACCTTTATAAATCCATTTGGGTACAAAATATATTTAGAGGTTATTCATCACTCACAAACACATTTAAATATGTTAATTGCAGAATGGACAAGTCCAAGACCAGTAGTAATGCTAGTAATGATTGTTTTGTTTTTGCTTTTCTTGTTTTTACAGGTTTTTAATAAAAAACTATTGTTGTTTGGTTCTTTAATCTTAACTTTCACCTTGTATTTAGGACTTATCGCAAACCGAAATGTGCCTTTATTTCTTTTTTCTTATCTTATTTTTCTAGATGGTCTTAAAATTTTACCTGCTAAAATTGATAGGTTAGTTAGTAGTTATGGAAGAAAATTCTTAATTATTGCCTTTAGTTTCCTACTAATTTGTGTTGCGCCTTTCTTAATCATAAATACTATCAAAAATTCAACATATACAAGTTATTGTAATAATTCGGATGTTAAATACCCTTGCAAGGCAATTAAATTTTTACAAGGTAAAAATGTGAATATATACAATAGGTATGAGTGGGGAGGCTATTTAATTTGGAAACTTCCACAGTCAAAAATCTATATAGATGGTAGAATGCCAGCATGGATTGATACTGAAAATGGCAAAAGCCCCTATAAAGTTTGGCTTGATATATATCAGACAAAAAATGGTTGGAATGAAAAGCTAGATAAGTTAAAAACAGACTATTTGCTAATTAGCCCGTATACATTTATAGATTTAGAGCTAAAGAAAAATCCTGAAAAATATAAATACAAAGAGGTTTACCGAGATAAGATTAGCGTGATTTACGTTAGGATAAAAGATTGACAACATACAACACACGACATACAATTTGAGTATTATGGCAATGATACGAAGGCAGATTTATATTCCTGAAGATTTATATATGAAAGCAAAAAGCAAGGCAAGGCTTGAGGGCAAAAATTTTAGCGAGGTTGTACGCGATGGCATTAGGTTGGGTCTAGATAAGCGTGTATATATTGATGTAAAAAAGAGAAAAGGTTTTGAAAGTTTGATAGGGAAATATAGTGGCAAGGGTGCTGATCCTAATGCTGCAACTAATCATAATGATATATACGATATTTAAAGGAGGAATATGGTAGAGAGGGTTTTATATGATACAGATTTAATAATATCTGCATATTTTACTGATCAAAGTACACATTTTAAAGCAAAGCAGGTATTTAGTCATTCGAATTTTACCCAAGAGTTTATTTTGAATATTACTTTGCAGGAAACTGCAACAACAGTTTCAAAAAAGTTCTCGCAAAATGACGCTAAAAATATAGTAAAAGATATTAAATTGACAGACGTAGTGGTAGTTTTTTTATCAATGGACGATGAAAACATGGTATGGAGAGAGTTTTATAAAAACACAAAAAATGGTACGTCATTTGTTGACTGTGCAAACCTTGTAATGGCGAAAAAGTTGGATTGTAAAATTGCTTCTTTTGACAAATTTTATCCAAAAAGTATTTTAGTATAAAGTTATAACAATAAACTGTACATTAAGGTTTTAATCTTTATAATTTTAAATTATGAGGAGATTACTTTTATCAATTGCAAATTTATTAATTTTAATTGGTGTTGTAGTACTAGTTTTAGATTTTGTTCCAGTTGCAACAGGCGAAATATCCTATCGTTTAAGACAAATTCGAGGTGTTGAGTACAATGTGGAGGCAATTAAAGGTAAAAAATCAATTGATCTATTTAGTGCACTTCTTAATGGTTCAGAGGTTTTAGATATAGAGCCAACTAACAAGGATTTTGCTTTAGTTATTGAAAAAATTGGTGTTAATGCACCCATTGTTAAAAATGTTTCGGTTAGTGACAAAAATGAATATTTCAAAGCATTAGATAAGGGAATAGCACATGCTGTTACGTCTTCAACTCCTGATAAAGGTGGAAATACTTACCTTTTTGCACATTCATCAATAAATTTTTGGAAGATTGGGAAATACGCAAACATATTTAACTTACTAAGAAAATTAGAAAATGGAGATAAAATAAATGTTTTTTATAAGAAAAAAAGATATGAATATAGCGTAATAGGAAAAGAGGTTGTGCCAGGATTTAACACATATCCATTAACAAGACAGGTTTTAGAGCCAATACTAACTTTGCAAACTTGTGATCCACCAGGAACAACATTAAACAGATTAATAGTAACGGCAAAATTAGATAAAGTTTGGTAGTAAAATTTTGCATTAGATATTGAAAAATTAAAAGGTTTAGAAAAATAATTTAAACTAGTTAATTTGCACTTTATTAACTTTTATAGTATTTCCTGTTAAAACCCCACCTACTGTAACTTTTTCACCAACAAGCTCTAAAAAGTTAGCAAATTTTGATGTAATAATATACTCATTACCGTTAGTAGTTTGTAAAATGTACGTGTTTGTATTTTGGTTATATGCAACTACGCCGTTGTACTCAACAACATTATCATTTGTTGTTGTTGGTAAATTGTTGGCAGTATCAAGCTGAAAAACCTCAGCATCCTTGGTACTACTTAAATTTGGAGTAAATAAAAAATCCTGAAAAGCATACACTCCTAAAATCAAAACAGCACTAGATAAAAGAATATGAAAATCACGTTGTTTGCGGTAATTATCTGTAGACAGTTCCATTAATATAATAATGCAAGTTTTAAACCAAAGTGTCAAGTGCGGTTTTTATCTAAGCCCAAAAAGGCTTTATAGCTCTAATCTGTATCTGTATTTAAAGATGATTAAAATTTCTTTGAAATTAAGTCTTGTGGTAATATATAAAATATGGAACAAACACTTAGTAATTTATTAGATTCAATTAAAGAAAACAAGTTAGTTGCAAATGACTTGTTTGATTCTGAGCATTATAGTTGGTGTTTATTTATTTGGCATTTAGTTATTGAAAAAACTATCAAAGCATATGTACTCAAAACAGGTAAAGAAGTACCCTATATTCACGATATCAAAAGGTTGGTAGAATATTCGGGAATAAAATTAGAAGAGTTAAATGTTTCAGCCATGGAACTTGATGAAATTACGGCTTTTAATTTAGAGGCAAGATATAATGACTATAAATTTGAACTTTATAAAAAGGCAGATAAAGAATACACAATAAAATGGGTAGATAAATGTACGAGTGTACATAATTTTTACTTAAAAAAAATCACAAATGGATGATAAAATTACAGAGATAGCAAAGAAATATCAAAAGAAACTTGAAAGCTACGGAGTCCCAATAGATAGTCTATATTTATTTGGTTCATATGCTTTTGGGGAAGAAAATAAATGGAGTGATATTGATTTAGCTGTAGTTTCTCCTGTTTTTGGTGTTGACACCCTATCTGATAGGGTGTTTTTAATGAGAATAAGAGACAAAGAAACAAAATTAGTAGAACCTCATCCAATAAGTACTAAAACATTTAACGACACCAGCAATTTATTAGTTCGAAATATTAAACAGGGAATTAGGATATTGTAAATTCAAACACTTTTACCTTCTAATGTAGCTAAACCATGTTTCTCTATTATTTCCCTTTATTATTTTTCAAAGTATTTAAGTACGTAAGATAAATTGTTTGGGATAAATGGATTAAGTCTATTCATAAGTTCGGAGTTTGTATATTTATAACTTTCCTTAATCTCAAATGGTTTTCCAAGCTTTTGTGTAATAAACCATGCATCAAATAAATCTCGTGGTTGCCTTCTTGTTTGTTCTTCTAAAATTTGTAGTTTATCTTGTAAAATACTTTTTAAGTTTGCAACCTTTATAATTGGGGAAAGGTTATTAAAAGGACTTTGTACAATTGCTGGGGTAGGTACTATTTGATGATCACCTTTATTTACCTCAATCTTAATCCCTATTGGAACAGGTTTGTACTCAATATTAAAAACAATCCTACTAAAATAAGAATTTGGTAATGTTCTTTTATCACATTATCAGTTGTTGTTTGGTATTGGCTTGCAAATTTATTTGTATCCGTTTGTGTTAACATAATGTATATAAGTTTGTATTATTTTAACAAACTTGGCAATCCAACCTTTCGAGTTTGCCGTCATTCCCACAAAAGCGGGAATCAATATTCTCGAGTTTGCCGTCATTCCCAGCTTGACTGGGAATCTAGTGCATTTTGTTCTGGATCCTCGTATACGCGAGGATGACGAAAGGGGGACTCTCGATCGTAGCCAAAGGATGATGAAGGGTAGTGGATCCCCGATGAGTACTCGGGGATGACGAAAGGTAATTATTCCCTCCCTCTCCTGTCCTCTCCTGTCATTCCCGCGAGTTTGTTGTCATTCCCGCGAAAGCGGGAATCTAGTTTTCCAAATTTATCGTCATTCCCAGCTTGACTGGGAATCCAGTGTATTTTGTTCTAGATCCTCTGGTCAAGCCAGAGGATGACGAAGGGGTGGACTCTCGATCGTAGCCAAAGGATGACGGAAGGTGGTGGATCCCCGATGAGTACTCGGGGATGACGAAAGGTGTAAATTTTCTCTTCCGTCATTCCCGCGAAAGCGGGAATCTAGTTTTCTAGATCCCCAATCGTGGTTGGGGATGACAAAAAGTACATACTCCCAACTGTAGCCGAGAATGATAAAGAGTATTACTCAAAGGTTTTAAAACATTTTGTTGTAATTATATTATTACTTTAACTAAAACCCAACGAACAATTTCGTTAGTTTATCTAAAACTTTAATAAAAAAGTATTAAAGTTTTAGGCTATTTAAATGTAATCATTTTACTTCTTTATTAAGTTTGTTTTTTCTCTTAATAGTGTTATCTCTGCATAATTCACAAACAAATCGCTTTCGCTCTTTGATGTTCATTGAAGAAAGA
>Ga0114931_10006215_pt1 | contig 14702 bp, 14 predicted proteins | sample 2SBtaG_FD_89579 | JGI IMG/M metagenome (GOLD analysis project Ga0114931, IMG submission 89579) | Deep subsurface microbial communities from Kolumbo volcano to uncover new lineages of life (NeLLi) - 2SBTROV14_V59a metaG | ecosystem: Environmental > Aquatic > Marine > Volcanic | place: Kolumbo...
TGACGATCCCCCTCACAGGTAGCCGAGATTACGCGATATGGCACCCGTGCGACGCATCTCGAACCACAGCCGGCCGCGTTGCACCATGGTCCGGGGGGTGGCATGCTCGTCGCGCTCAGAGCTGGGGGGGCTACCTTGGCTCACTCAACAAGGAACCTTTGAAAGGTGGGGATTCGATGAGTAAGCGTCCAGGTGGTCTTACCGCTCTAGCGGTGCTCAACTTCGTGTTCGGCGGTCTCGGCGCGATCTTCGGTCTTCTCGGCCTGATGGCAATGCTGGCCATCGAGCACGGAGATGCGGCGGCGAACGTGGAAGTTCCGGGCAAAGGGCTAGTCTACTTCGCGATCCTGTTCCTCTGCGTCCGTGTCGCGCTCATGATCGCGTCGGGCGTCGGCTATCTCAAGCAGAAGAAATTCCTCGGCCGCACGCTGGGCAATACCTACGGCGTGCTCGCCATCGCGGACACCATCATCGGCCTGGCGCTGCTCCATGGCGCGTTCTCCTTCTGGACCATCATTGGCCTGGTCTATCCGGTGCTGACGCTCGCCCTCCTGAACACGACGTTCAAGGACGACTTCGTCAACTAGGTCCACTACCGGCACCGCGCCGAGGGGATCGGCGCGGTGCTTTGGATTCAACTATTGTCACTCGCTCATCTCAGGGGTCGCCACGTAAACCTCATCTCGCGAACGCATGTTCGCTACAGCATCCGCGGTGGTGCTGGCCTCGTCTTCGTCCTGATATCGCTGCTGGCCGGCCTGATCATGGCCGCCATCATCATCCAGCCCATCGAGAACCTGAAACACATCCAGGAGAAGACGGGCGACAGGGCCGACACCGGAGAGATCGTCGACCGCGCGGTCACGAAGATCGGTCTACCGGCCGTCAAGTACTTCACCAGCTGCAGCGACGAGCAGGCCGAGTACCTGGTTCAGCAGAAGCCAGCGCTGGTTTCTGCGTTCATGGTGGTGCTCATCTTCTTCCTGCCGTTCCTGGTCTGTCTCGGTGCCTTCAATCAAACAGCGGGGGACATCGCCAACCGAGGGCTGCGCTACCAGTTACTGCGGACCGAACGCGTCAACATCTTCATAGGCAGGTTCATAGGAACCTACGTCTTCACATTAATGGTCATCGCCGGATTGATGGCGGTGGTCATGCTGTATCTGATCGCCAAGGCCCGCTTCTACGATGCTGGTGATGTGATCGGTTGGATGTTGCGCGGCTACCTGACGATGGCCGTCTATGCGCTGCCGTGGGTGGCCCTGTGTTCCTGGGTTTCCACCTTCATCGACAGCGCTTTCGGCGCACTGGTGATCGCGCTGTTGATGAGCCTGATGTATCCAGTCATCGTCTACCTTGCGAGCAAGTCCAACGCCCACTTGAGCTTCTTGCAGTACTTCAGCCCGTGGGGCTACAAGTGGTGGCTGCTGCACCCCGACATCGGCAAGTTCTTCGCCGGCACCGGGGTGATGTTCGGCTTCACCGGACTGTTCGGCTGGCTGGGCCTGAGCCACTTCCAGAAGCGAGATCTGTAGGATGAGCGAAGCGGCTGTTCAGATCAGCGAGATCGCCAAGAGCTTCGGCAACACCAAGGCACTCGACGGCGTTTCGTTCGAGATCCCCAAGAGCGGCGTGTTTGGTTTGCTCGGCCCGAACGGGGCCGGCAAGACCACGATGTTCTCGCTGATGGCCGGCTTCCTCAAGCCGACCGCCGGCAAGATCGAAGTTCTCGGCATCAACGTCGAGGAGATCTCGGAGCTGCGCGGGCGGTTGTCGATCCTGCCGCAGGACGCACAGTTCGCGGCCAACGTGCCGATCATCGAGCAGATCGTCTTTTTCTCGCAGCTCTCGGGTCGCACCCGGCAGGAGGCGGAGAAGGAAGCCGAGAAGGCGCTGGCCATCGTCGGCCTGGCCGAGGCGGCCAAGAAGAGCGCGCGCACGCTGTCGCACGGCATGCACAAGCGCCTCGGTATCGCCCAGGCGTTCCTCGGCGAGCCGCAGGTGATTCTGCTCGACGAGCCGACCGCGGGTCTCGACCCGGCGTCGGCCCAGGGCATCCGCGACCTGATCGAGCGGCTGCGCACCAGCGCGACGCTGATCGTCAGCTCGCACAACTTGGCCGAGATCCAGAAGATGTGCGACATGGTCGCGATCCTCGACCGCGGCCACCTGGTCACCTGCGAGAGCGTCAAGAACATCACCCAGTCCGACAGCATCCAGCGGATGACCTTCGCCCGGCCGCTCACTGACGCCGAGCTCGCCGCCGTGCGCGGCGTGACCGGCGTGACCGGTATCGAGACCGAAGCGAGCCTGGCCGGCACCGCAGCCTACCGCATCAGCTACGACGCCACCTCGACCGGCCGCACCCTCGAGCAGATCACCGCCGAGATCGTCCAGGCGCTGGTCGCCACCGGCGCGGTGCCCCGCTCCATCGAAGACGGCGTCGCGCTCGAGTCGAAGTTCCTCGAGGTCACCACCGCGCCGATCCCGCGCAACAACTAGCCTCCTAGGAGGCTGGTGTTAAACGGGACCGAGCGGCGGTTTCGAGGCGCGCCGCCAGCAAGGCACGAGGAGGACGTGGGCTGTAGCCCACGCCTGACGAGTAACGCGGCTGGCAGTGATGCATCGGAAGCGCGGCGACGGGACGTTTGACACCAGACTCCTAGGGCGCAACCCCGCGAACCCCCTCGCCCCCAACCGGGGTCGGAGCCAACTTGCGCAACTTTCCCCTTGACCCCGTGTCGCGGAATGAATATTCATTCCCTGTAGCGATGACACCGATCACCCGAACCACCACCCGCGGCGGCGAGCTCAAGCGCCAGGCCATTCTCGAGGCAGCCCTGGAGCTGTTCGTCGAGCGCGGTTACCACGGCACCGCGGTCCCCACGGTGGCCGAGAAGGCGGGCGTCGGCGCCGGCACGATCTACCGCTACTTCGCCAACAAGGAAGCACTGGTCAACGAGCTGTTCCGCGAGCAGAAACAGGCGCTCACCGCCCACGTGCTCGAAGGCTTCCCCACCGGCGCCGCGGCGCGCGAGCAGCACCGCGCCTTCTGGCAGCGGATGAGCGACTTCGCCCGCCAGCACCCGCGCGCCTTCGCCTTCCTCGAGCTGCACAGCCACCGGGACTACCTCGACGACGACAGCCGCGCCGTCGAGCAGGGCATCATCGAGTTCGGCACCCGCTTCTTCGTCTCGGCGCAGGACCGTGGCGAGGTCAATCCCGGCTCGCCGATGCTGATCATGAGCATGGTCTTCGGCGCCTTCGTCGGCATGGTGCGCGCCAGCTGGGAAGGCCGACTGGAGCTGACCGACGACGCCATCGCCACCGCCGAAGCGCTGTGCTGGAAGGCGATCGCCGCCGACTGAGGTCCCCCTTTTTTCGCCGAACCCCGGAATGAATGTTCATTCTTCTTCGATTTCCACGCCCCTCGTCCGCATTCCAGGAGCCACTCCCATGAGCAAGCAGCAGATCGTTCTCGTCACCGGCGCGACCTCCGGCATCGGCCGTCACGCAGCCCTCTACCTGGCCGGCCGCGGCCACCGCGTCATTGCCACCGGTCGCCGCGCCGACGCCCTCGCCGAGCTCCAGCGCGAAGCCGCCGAGCTGCCGATGTCGACTCTCGAGCTCGACGTCACCGACGACGCCTCCATCGCCGCCGCCCGCCGCGAGGTCCTGTCGCGCACCGGCGGCCACGGCATCGACGCGTTGATCAACAACGCCGGCTTCGGCCACGCCGGCCCGATGTCCGAGGTCAGCGACACCGACCTGCGCGCCCAGTTCGACACCAACGTCTTCGGCCTGATGGCGGTGACCCGCGCATTCCTGCCCGAGATGCGCGAGCGCCGCGCGGGCCGCGTGGTCAACGTCTCCAGCGTCGGCGGCCGCCTCACCCTGCCCTTCTTCGGCGCCTACAACGCCACCAAGTACGCGGTCGAGTCGATGTCCGACGCCCTGCGCTGGGAGCTGCGGCCCTTCGGCATTCGCGTCGTGCTGGTCGAGCCGGGCATTATCCGCACCAACTTCACGCCGCGCTCGCTCGACATCGTCGAGCGCTACGGCGCCGCCGGCCAACCGTACGCCGCGGCAGTCGCCGCCTTCGCCAGCACCACCCGCAAGAGCGATCGCTTCGCAGTCTCGCCACGCTCGGTCGCCCGCGCCATGGCCAGAGCCATCGAGCGCCGCCGCCCCGCCGCCCGCTACATCGCCCCGTTCCGCACCCGCATCATGCTGCGCGCCTATCAGATTCTGCCCACCCGCCTCACCGACTGGGCCTTCCGCCGCACCTCCGGGCTCACCGCGGCCAATGTGCTGCCGGCACCGGCGGCGAGACCGCTGCTCGAATCCCCCCGCTGACCGGCGCGGCTGGCGGCGCAGCGAGACCTACGACGGCTTCGGCCAATCGCTGCGTTACGGTGCGTTCCAGGTGACGCGGCGGGAAGCATTTCCTCAGCTTCGAGATGATCCTCGGGCGACTCGAGATCTTCACCCTACTGATCGTCTTGACGCCGTCGTTCTGGCGCCGCGGCTGACGCGTCGAAGCCGGCGTCGACCGGCCCGGCTCCGGGCGGCCGCACCGCCAGCGCGATCGCGTCCGAGCAGCGGATGCGCGGCCCACCGCCGTCCGCGCCCGGCTCGTACTCGTCCCAGATTCCCGTGCCAGCCACCCCGCCCGGCCCACCCGCGGTCATGTGGAAGAACAACACCAGCGCCCGTGACGGCTCTCGCCGGTGCAGCTCGAACGACACCGCGCACGCGCCGTCGCGCGCCGAAACGCTGTCGGGCACCACCTGGCCATCGCCGTCGTAGATCAGCCGATAGCCACCCGCCGCCCGAACCACCTCGACCTCGACCTCGACCGAGTCGGGCAACGTCTTGCAGTCGCCGGTATGCGGAAACGTGCCGCGTGCCCGCCACCGGCCGATCGGATTGCACCCATCCAGCTCGCCCGCCACCGGCAACCCGACCCCTGGCGCCAAAACCGCCGGCGCCGACTTGGCCACGGGCTGAGCACGCGGTGTGGTCGCGTCAGTCCCCTGCCCGGTTGAGCAACCAGCCACGACGAAAGCGATCACCAGGAGACGCACGGCGCCATCCTAGGCGAAAACCCCACCAGAGCCAACGGGGCGCGACGGCGACGTCGCTGTGCATTGCAGTCGGAAAAGACGGTTTTGGGAATCCACCGAGCTGCTGCCGCCGCGCCCCGATCCAGCTCGTACCACGCCCCCCCGGCGCCGCGTCGACCACGCAGCCAGCCGCCCCGTCGGCGCAGCCAGCGGCTACCTGCTCGTGCTCACGCTCGTGCTCGTGCTCACCCGCGCGCGTTCGCCTCGAGCATCCGCTGCAGCCTCTCCCGATGCCGCCGTGCCACCCGCAGCTCCACGCCGCTGTCGAGCACCACGCACACCTCCCGCCGACCGCTGTGGCAGACCTCGCGCACCCGGGTCAGATTCACGATCGCCGACCGGTGAATCCTGCAAAACCACCGCGAATCCAGCTGCTCGGCCAAACTGCTCATCGTCTGCCGGTGCAGATGTGACTCCCCTCCCACGTGCAGCTGCACGTAGTAGTCAGCCGCCTCGATCCAGTCGATATCCGCGACGTCGACATAGACGACCCGCCCCGACGAGCGGATCGCGATCCGCCGCAACGGCGCCGACCGCTCCTCGTTGGCCGCCTCCCCCACCGAGCCGCGCTCGGCGTAGCTCTCGAGCAGCCCGAGCAATCGGCTCGACAGGTCCGACAGTTTCTCCCGCCGCAGATGCTCCTTGGCCCGCCGCAGCGCCTCGAAGAACCGGTCGTCCTCGTACGGCTTCTGCAGATAGTCGAGCGCGTGAACCTCGAACGCGCGCATCGCGTACGCGTCGTACGCGCTCACGAAGATCACCACCGGCAGCTTCTCGGCGGGCACCCGCTGCAGTACGTCGAAGCCGTTCATCTCCGGCATCTCCACATCGAGGAACAACAGGTCCGGCTGCTGCGCCTGCAACAGCTCCACCGCCGCGCGCCCGCTCCCCGCCTCGCCCACCAGCTCGATCTCCGGATCGCGCTCGGCGAGCATGCGAATCCCTTCCCGCGCCAGCGGCTCGTCGTCAACGATCACCGCGCGAATGCGCTTGTCCGCCTCAAGCTCCGTCATGCTCCTGCTCCCCAACTTTCCGCGGCCCCACCGCGGGCAACTCGATGAAGGCGCGCGTTCCTCCGCCGTCGCGCGCGCCCAGCTCGAACCTGTGCCGGTCGCCGTACAGCTGCGACAACCGCGCGGCCACGTTGGCCACACCGATACCTCGACAACGCTCGAGGTCGAAATCGTCCGGCAACCCCAGGCCGTCATCGCTCACTTCGATGTCGACCACGTCACCCCGCCGCCGCGCGGCGACCTCGATCCGCCCCGCCCCCGGCCGCGGCACCAGGCCATGGCGCACCGCGTTCTCGACCAGCGGCTGCAGGCACAACCACGGCACTTCGACCTCCAGGCAGTCGTCGTCGGCGTCGACCGAAATCGCCAACCGATCCTGGAAGCGGATCTGCTGGATCTCCAGATAGCCGCGCAAGAACTCCAGCTCCTGAGCCAGCGGCACCACCTGACGTCCGGATCGATCCAGCGTCATGCGCAGCAGGTCTCCCAGCCGCGACAGCGTGCCCACCGCGCGCTCGGTCTCCTGCTTGCGCACCAGCACCGCGATGACGTTGAGCGTGTTGAACAGGAAGTGGGGCTGCAGCTGGCTCTCCAGCGCCTGCAGCTCGGCGCGCGCCAGCCGTGCCTCCAGGCGCAGCCCATCGACCTCGCGCTGGCGAAACCGCCGGTAGTACTCGATGGCGTACCCGCCTGCGACCACACCGACGTATACGACGACGTCGAGGTGGACGTTACGGATGAACAGATGAAGCATCACGTCGCCGAACGGTTCGGCGCGATAGTACGGGTAGCCGATCAGGAATCGCCCCGCGGCGACCGACACTGCCAGATGGGCCACCGCCAGGCCGAACGCGGCGACCATGTGCACCGGCAGGCTGCGCTGCCAGGTGCCGCGGCTGAAAGGAAAGACCCGCAACAGTCCCAGGATCAGCGGGGTCGCCGGTACCCAGAAGTACCATCCCGGCATCTGCCACAGCAGCGCGTCGGAGAACGGCATCGGCTCGTAGCGCTGGTGGAGGAAATAGACCTGGGTGCTGGAGACCAGCCCCGGCACGCTCCACAGCGCGACCAGCAACAGCCAGCGCCGCGGCGAGCGCCACGGCGAGCGTGTCACCGGCGGAGAGCCTTCTCCCCGATCGCCGGCAATACGCTCCGCTGCAACGCCCCGTGCTGTCAATGGTGTTCCCTCCGCAGTGAACGGCACCCGCGACCGCCGGCTGGACCGAACGCTCGAACGGATCGGAGCTGGTACTGCTCCGGACGAGCCTACTATTCCCCGCGATGGGGAAAAACACCCGGAATCCTTGCCGCTCGGAGGCGGCCCGTACGCCCAGCTCCGGCGCCCGAGGGCGTTGCGCTACGATCAGCGATCGTGAGCCTCGACCCCGGTGATGACGCGACCGCCACCACGCGCACCGCGGTCGACGGGGACACCGAGGGCTGGAGCGGCTCGCCTACCCATGTCGACGAGCCGAGGGCGGCCACGCTGCTGCCGGGGGGCGCCCGGGTCGGCCGCTACGTCGTCGACGAGGCGATCGGCCGCGGCGGGATGGGCGTGGTCTACCGGGCTCACGACCCGGAGCTCGACCGCAAGGTCGCGCTCAAGCTGTTGCGCGTCGACAAGGCCAAGCACGAAGAGGCCGAGCTGGCCCGCGCGCGACTGCTCCGCGAGGCGCAAACCCTGGCCCGGCTCAGCCACCCCAACGTCATCGCCGTGCACGACGCCGGCACCTTCGAGGACCAGGTCTTCCTGGCCATGGAGCTGGCAGCGGGCGAGACCCTGGCGGCGTGGCTGCCGCGCACACACCCGCCGCGCCGCCGCGTGCTGGCCGCCTACGTCGCCGCCGGACGCGGCCTCGCCGCCGCCCACGCCGCCGGTATCGTCCATCGCGACTTCAAACCGAAGAACGTGATCATCGGCGACGACGGCCGGGTCCGTGTGCTCGACTTCGGGCTGGCCAAACCGATCGCCCTGCCCGAGGGCGACGAGCCGATCATCAGCTCGTCGGGGCAGCCGGTGACCGACAGCTCTACCGACAACCTCACCCGCGCGGGCATGATCGTCGGCACCCCGCGCTACATGGCGCTCGAGCAGATGACCCGCGGACCGGTCGACGAGCGGTCCGATCAGTTCACCTTCTGCGTGGCGCTGTACGAGGCGCTGTACGGCGAGCGGCCGTACGCCGGGCAGACGATCAAGACGCTGGCGCACAACATGCGCAAGGGACGGGTGCGGCCGCCGGCGCGGGGCGCGCGCGTGCCCCGGTGGCTGCGGCGCATCCTGGTGCGCGGCCTGGCGCCCAACCCGGCCGACCGCCACCCGTCGATGACCGCGATGCTCGACGCCATCGACCGAACGCCGCGCCGGCGCCGGCGCCTGGCAGTCGGCGCCGTGGCCGTGGTCGCCGCCGGCGCGGCGGTGCTGGTGGCCAGCCGCGCCGGTCACGCCGCCGACCCGTGCGGCGATTCGCGGGTGCTCCTGGCCGGTGCCTGGGATGGACCTCGCCGCGCACGGGTGGAAGCGGCGCTGGCCCGCGGCGACCGCCCCCACGCCGAGCGCACCGCGGCGCTGGTCAGCGGCGAGCTCGACCGCTACGCCGATCGCTGGTCGGCGCTGCAGCACCAGGCGTGCTTGGCCACCCACGTGCGCGGCACCTCGTCACCGCGACTGTACGACCTGGAGATGCAGTGCCTGAACCGGCGCCGCGACCGCCTGCGCGATCTGACCCAGCTCCTGTCGTCGGCCCCCGACGGCCAGGTGCTCGATCGCGCGGTGCAGGCCGTCGGCGAGCTCAGCGATCTGGAAGACTGCTCGGACCAGGCGCTGCTGGCCACCGACATCGCCCCGCCACCACCGGGACGCGCCGACGCCGTGGCCGCGCTGCGCCGGAGAATCGACCACGCTCAGGTGCTGCGCGCGACCGGTCGCTACGACGACGCCCTCGCCGCCATCAACACCGCCGTGGTCGACGCGCGCGAGCTCGACTATCCGCCGGTCCTGGCCGAGGCCTTGCTCGTCGACGGCATGGTCCGGGACGCCAGCGGCGACGCGCGCGGGGCCGAGAGCTCGCTGCGCGAAGCGGCCACCGCCGCGGCCACGGCCCACGACGACCGCCGTGAGGCACGGGCCTGGACCAGCCTGCTGTGGAACCTCGGCTACAGCCAAAGGCAGCGCGACCAGGTGCCGATCGCGCAGCTGGCGGCCCAGGCTGCCCTCGCCCGCGCGGGCGATCCGCCGGTCTTGCAGGCCGACCTCGACAACACCATCGGCACCGTGCGCTACGTCGCCGGCGACTACGACACCGCGCGCGAGCGCTTCGAGCGTGCGCTGTCGGCGCGGCAGAAGCTGGACGACGATTCGAAGATCGCCGGCGTGCTGTCCAACCTGGGACTGGTCTACTACCGCAAGGGTGACTACCAGCGCGCGCTCGAGCTGCAACAGCGCGCGCTGGCGATGCGCGAGAAGGCCCTCGGCCCCGACCACCCCGAGGTCGCCACCGCGCTCAACAACCTGGGCATCACCGCCGAACGACTGGGCCGCTTCGACGAAGCGCTGGCCGCCTACCGCCGAGCCATCGCCATCCGCGAAGGCTCGCTGGGCAAGGGACAGTCGTCCCTGGCCGGACTACTGAACAACGTCGGCATCATCTACCTGCGAACGCAGCGACCGGGCGACGCGGTGCCCTACCTCCAGCGCGCCTTGCGCATCAAGGAGGCGACCTACGGCCCCGACAACCCGCGCGTCGGCACCACGTTGGACAACCTGGCCATCGCCCTCGACGGGCTGGACCGCTACGACGAGGCCCTGCCCCTGCTCCAGCGGTCGCTGTCGATCACCGAAAAGGCGTTGGGCGCCGATCATCTCGACGCCACTTACACGCTGACCACGCTGGGCGAGTGCTACCTGGGCCTCGGCCGGCGGCACGACGCGGTCGCTGCGCTCCAGCGCGCCATCGCGCTGCGCAAGGGCCACGACATCGCCGCCGCCGACGCCGCCGAGACCCAGCTCGCGCTGGCGCGCGCGTTGTGGCCGCAGGATCGCGCCCGCGCCCGCGCCCTTGCCAAAGCGGCCGAGCGCGCCTACGCCGCCGGCGGCGAAGCGACCGCGCACGAGCTGGCGGACACCCGCGCCTGGCTGGCCGCGCACAGTCGCCGGTGATATACGGAGGCATGCGGATCGCGGTCGGCGCCGACGAGCCTTATCCGGTGCACCAGCTGATCGTCGACGAGCTCGAGCGGCGCGGCCACGAGGTCGTCCGCTTCGGCTCGGTCGCCAGCGGCGCCGACGAGCCGTGGACCGAGGTCGCCGAGGCCGCGGCCCGTGCGGTCGCCTCCGGTGACTGCGACGAGGGTGTGCTCTGCTGCTGGACCGGCACCGGTATCTCCATGGCGGCCAACAAGGTGGCGGGCATCCGCGCGGCGCTGTGCGGCGATCCGGGCACCGCCGCCGGCGCGCGTGTGTGGAACCACGCCAACGTGCTGTGCCTGTCCAACCGCACCCTGTCCGGCGACATGGCCAAAGAGATCCTGGCCGCCTGGCCCGACACCGATCCGGGCGATCGCGGCGCCGACGGCGTGCGGCGAATGAACGCGCTCGATCAGCGCCACCGGAAATAGCCTGCCGATCCGCGTGGCCAGGCTCGTGGAGTCGGCGAAGGCTGGCCAGCGATCAGCGCCACCGGAAATAGCCTGCCGATCCGCGGCGTGCGGATCTGCCACACGGTGCCCCTGCGACACGGTCCGGGGGCCCCGCCGGGCCCTGCCACGACGCCGCTTTCCGGCTGCTGGCACGGCGTTCGCATGGAGTAGAGGCATGACTACTTCGATGAACCTCGCGGGCGATCCCAACCCGCCGATGAGCCACGGCGGCGCGACGCGGCACAGCGTGATCGAACGCGCCAACAAAGCTATCGACGACGTGGTCGACCGATTGATCCGCCTGCACTACGACGTGTATGGCGCCTACCGCGTCGCCGACGATCGGATACACGACCCCGATGCGCTGGCGCACCTGTCGTCGCTCGAGGCCGAACACGCGCACAGCTTGCGCGAGCTACAGGAATACGTCCGTGCGCACGGCCGAAACCCGCCCGACAACGGGGACTACCGGGCGCTGTGGACGCGAGGACGCGTGCATCTGGGCCGGTTGCGTGGGTTGCGCGGCATCGTCAAGGCGTTGGCGCGCAACGAGGAGACGATCCACCGCGCCTATCGCCGCAGCGTCAGCCAGCACGGAATCCCCGCCGAGCTACGCGCCATGCTCACGACCGGCCTCGAGGTCGAACGCGAACACGTCGCGCACCTCGGGCAGACGCTGTACTGAGGAGGTTTTCATGCGCTCAGGTTTGAAGCCGCGGGGGTCCGTGTGGATAGCCCGCGTCGCGGGCGTCCGCCTGTACGCCCACTGGAGCTTGCTCATCATCTTCGCTCTCATTGCCGTCAGCCTGGGCGGCCGCGTCTTTCCCGCGTGGCACCCGGAGTGGTCGGCGTTCACGTCGTGGACCATCGCCGTCAGCGCGGCGCTCCTGTTCCTCGCGTCGATCGCCGTCCACGAGTTGGCGCACGCGCTGGTCGGGCGGAGGCAGGGCTTCGAGGTCGACCACATCGTGCTGTTCGTTTTCGGCGGCATGGCCCGCTCGCGCGGCGAGCCGAAGTCGCCCAAGGGCGAGCTGGTCACCGCCGCCGTCGGTCCGCTCACCAGTCTGGTGCTCGGCCTGGGCGCCACCCTCATCGGCATCACCCTGGCGGCCGATGCGTTGGCGCTGCGACACACCGATCCGCAGGCGGCGATGGCGCACGTTGGTCCGGTCGCGACCCTGCTGTTGTGGCTGGGCCCGGTCAACATTCTTCTGGCGGTGTTCAACCTGATCCCCGGCTTCCCCCTCGACGGTGGCCGGGTGTTGCGCGCCGTCCTGTGGTGGTGGACCGACGACATGACCCGGGCCACTCGCTGGGCCTCGTACGCGGGTCAAGCGGCCGGATGGTTGTTCGTCATGTGCGGCGCGCTGATGGCTGTCGGCGTACCGATTCCATACCTCGGCGTCGGTCTGGTGCCCGGTCTGTGGCTGGGGCTGATCGGCTGGTTCGTTGCCTCGGCGGCGCAGTCGTCGTTCCGCGGCCTGCTGATCCGCGAACAGCTCCAGCACGTGCCGGTGCACATGCTGATGCGCTCGCATCTGGTCTCGGTCCGCCCCGACCTGCCGCTGTCAGAGCTGATGAGCGACTACCTGATGCGTCTGGATCAGCGCGCCTTCCCGGTGCGCGAAGAGGACGGCCCGGTGCTGGGCCTGGTCTGCCTGGAAGACATGCGCCGGGTCGACCGCGACACCTGGCCGGCGACACCGGTGCGCTCGGTGATGACACCAGCCACCGCGCTACACACTGTCGAGCTCACGGACGACGGCATGACCGCGCTGCAGACCCTGGGCGAGTACGAGGTCGATCAGCTACCGGTCATCGACCACGGCGCCCTGCGCGGCATGGTCCGCCGCGCAGACATCATGAAGTGGCTGACGCTCCATGTCTCGGAGCTGCCACACTGAAGGGAGGCACTCATGGTTTCCATCCTCGTCATCTCGATGCTGGTCACCCTGACCGCGGGCATTCTCGGCTTCATCTACCTGTCGGGAGGCGCGGCCATCGTGGCACAGACGATCTTCCTCGCCGCCCTGCTGACGGCTGCCGTCACCGCGGTGGCCGAGGCGCTCGACTACCGCGGCCATCACCGGCCGGCCTGATGCCTCAGTTGGTCAACGACGTGATGAGGTCCGCCGGCAGGCGGGTCTCCGCGTCGTGACCGTTGCCGTTCGTCGATCGCGCCGGCAGCTCGGTACCCAGACGTCCAAGCACGAACTCGACCGCGCGCACCCGCTCCTGCATCGACACCGACTCGACCGGCAGGTAGGAGATGCGGTTCTGCTCGAGCATCAGCTTGATCATGCCGTCGATGCGCAGCACCGACTCCCACGACACCGAGGCGCGGACGCCGTCGTCCTTGAGCAGCGAAGCGTGGGGCCGAAGGAAGAAGACGATGCCCTCGGCCGCCCAGCGCATGTAGTCGCGGAAGCGCTCCGACTCGAGCAGGTCGGCGACCGAGGTCGTGTGCTCGGCGGCGTAGGCCAGGTTGTCGAAGGCGCGGTCGCTGACGAAGTGGCCGTTGTGGAGCTTCTCGATGGCAACCTGGCGCTCGAACACGCGGCGCTGGTACTCGCACACGAGCTCGATGTCGGTGCGCAACGCGTCGAACGAGGTCTCCATCTCGGCGAGCACCGCGCGGGCGACCTCGGTGATCATCGGCAGCCCGTAGCGGCGGCTCACGTAGCGGCAGAGCGTGGTCTTGCCGGTGGCGTGACTGCCGACGAAATAGATCCGCATTCACCGGTCATGCCACGGGGCTGTGACAGTGGACGCCAGTCGTCCAGGGCAGCCCGTACCACCCGGGCCAGGCCCCGGTATCGCACAGCCACGAATGTGAAAAAGCGCCGGAACCTCTGCGGGTTCCAGCGCTCAGGCAAGTGCCCAGGGACGGAATCGAACCATCGACACGCGGATTTTCAGTCCGCTGCTCTACCAGCTGAGCTACCTGGGCGGGTCCCGCTCGGAGGAGCGGGGCAAGGAGACTACCCTGGCCGATCGGGGGTGTAAAGATGGACCGAGGAATTCCGCGGGCGGGAGCAGGGTTTCCGTAATGGCTCCTACGAACGGGGCTCGGCAGTCGAGCCTCGAGCGGAACGCGATGATGGAAATCCGCTAGGATTCGCCCTACTGAGGCGCAATTGGGCGGTCTGCCCGGGCGTCCAAACCGCCGGACGAATGAGTCACCCCGACAGGACATAGGTGCCCGGACAGATCGCTCCCGAGGAGACCGCCAAGGTCGGCCTCGTGGTCGACGGTCGCTACCGGATTCTGGAGCTGATCGGGCGCGGCGGAATGGGCGCGGTGTACAAGGCCGAGCACGTCGGCATTGGCCGGATGGTCGCCATCAAACTGCTCCACCCGAGCCTGGCGCAGATCCCCGAGGTGGCCAAGCGGTTCGAGCGCGAGGCGCTGGCCATCGGACGCACCACCCATCCCAACTGCGTCGACGTCTCCGACTCCGGCAGCCTCGACGACGGCTCGCTGTTCCTGGTGATGGAGTTCCTCGAGGGCCAGAGCGTCGGCGATCTGATCGCCGACGAGGGCCGTGTCGCCCCCCGGCGCGCCCTCCACATCATGCGCCACGTCCTGCGCGGCCTGTCCCACGCCCACGGCCGCCACATCGTCCACCGCGACATCAAGCCCGAGAACGTCTTCCTGGTCACCGAAGGAGACGACCCCGACTTCGCCAAGATCCTCGACTTCGGTATCGCCAAGCTGCTGGGCAGCACCGAGACCGACAGCGTCAAGCTGACCCAGGCCGTCGTCGCCTTCGGCACGCCCGTCTACATGTCGCCCGAGCAAGCCGTGGGCAACCCGGTCGACGGCCGCGCCGACCTCTACGCCGCCACCGTCGTCCTCTACGAGATGCTGACCGGCCGCCCGCCGTTCTACTCGGACGACAAGCTCGAAGTGCTTTCCATGCACA
>Ga0114931_10006216_pt1 | contig 14702 bp, 14 predicted proteins | sample 2SBtaG_FD_89579 | JGI IMG/M metagenome (GOLD analysis project Ga0114931, IMG submission 89579) | Deep subsurface microbial communities from Kolumbo volcano to uncover new lineages of life (NeLLi) - 2SBTROV14_V59a metaG | ecosystem: Environmental > Aquatic > Marine > Volcanic | place: Kolumbo...
CGAAGCCACCGAGCCCGAGCCCGAAGCCACCGAGCCCGAGCCCGAAGCCACCGAGCCCGAGCCCGAAGCCACCGAGCGCGACCGCCCCTTCGCCTCCGTCCCGGTGGTCGGCGCGATCATCGGCGGCGTCCTCGCCGCCACCGCCGCGATCGCCGCCCTCGTCCGCCGGCGGCGGTGACCCGCGCCTTGTTCCGCCCCGCGCTCCTCGCCGTGATCCTCCCGGCCATGGCGCACGCGGGAGAGCACGTCGACCGACCCCTCGGGTGGACCGGCCACCTCGACCGCTACCCCCTGGACGCCCCGAACCTCACCGGCGGCGACGAGCCGGTCACGAAGCGCGCCCGCGCCTGGCTCGCACGGTCCACCGCGCACCACCTGGTCCGCGCGCCCCAGGGCCCCTCCGGTCCGGGAGGCGCGCGCGCCGTCGTCCGGCGGTGCGACGGGGCCCCCCGGCGACCTGGACCGCCACCCGGATGACCCTCGAGGGCCGCGCGCCGTGCGTGGACCTCGGCGTCGATCTGCGCGGCCGGACCGTGTGGACGGCGCACGCGCACCCGTCCGCCACCGGCACCCCTTCCTGGTCGCTGCAGGTGGCCTGGGCGCCCGACGGGCGCCACCTCGTGTGGCTGATCGGCGAGGACGCCGGCCCCGGTTCGAACGGCGAGGTGCACGCGCTCCCCGGCACCCTCGCCGCCCACGTCGCGGTCCGCATCCCGCCCTCCCTGAGGGAGACGGGCGGCCCGCGGGCGGTCGCGGCGCTGCTCGACGCCGAGGTCGGCGCGGTGCTCGAGGGGATGGGGCTGGAGGAGCGGGACCAGACGGTGATCCGCGCCGCGACACAGAAGGATCTCGCCGAGAAGCTCGCCGAGGCCATCCCCGGCAGGGCCACCGTACAGCCCCTCGTGCGCGAGGGGAACACGGACATCGTCGGCGAGGTGGGCGCCTCCGCGAGTCGCTGATTCAGGTTAAGGGCCGCGGCCACGGACGGACCGATGCGACCGAAGCTCCTGCTACTCGCCGCGCTGGGCACCCTGTGCCTCGCTGGCTGCGCCAAGAAGGTGGACCGCCTCACCCTGGACAGGGTGGTACCGCGCGGGCTGGCGGTCCCGGACACCCAGAAGGCGTGCGCCCTCGGGGAGTCCCTGGCCCACGTGCTCGCCGGCGCGTCGAGCGCCGCGCACCCGCCGCACCGCGCGCTGGTGGTCGCCGAGGCCACATCGGCTCTGTGCGCCGAAGACGTCGCCTGGGAGGCCGAGCTTCGCGGGCTGCGGGCCGGGCACGACTTCGACGCGCGGGGACCGGCGGCGCGCGCGGCCGAGATCCGCGACGCCCGCGAGGCCGCCGAGCGCGCCCACGCCCTCGCGGCCGCCCGGTTCTACCGCGCCTTCCAGCAGATGACCGCCCAGTGGGGCCCGGTGGGCGACGGCGACTGCCCGCGCATCGCGGCACGCGACCAGATCGGCTACCTGATCGGCCTGATCTCGGGGACGCTGGCCCTCCTGCACGACCGCGCCGGCGGCGCCACCGTCGGCGTCCCGCTGGACACCTTCGGCCGAGTCGCGCGCGGTGCCCGGTGCCTCGACAACGACCGGTAGTGGCACGTGCCCAGGGCCCTGCAGGCGGCCTCCTGGGCGATCGTCCCCGGGTCGGGGCCCGACGGGGTCGACCCGTGGGCCGTGCTCCAGACCGCGGCGACCGCCGGCGAGCAGAGCGGCGTCCGGGTCGCGCGGGCGCTCCAGATCCTGGTCGCGGCCAACGCCGACCACTCCTCCGACGTCCAGGAGGGAATTCACGCCTTCGCCACGTCGTTGCAGCAGACGCCCCCAGCCCCCGAGTACGCCCTGCTCGACGAGTACGCCCGCCTCGTGACCCTGCACCAGTCCGATCGGCTGTGGACCGAGGCCAGGGGCTATCGCACACCGAAGCTGGGCACGCTGCCGTCGGACACCCCGGCCGCGCCGCCGGCCGCGCCCCTCGGCAAGAACGTGTTCGAGACCGATCCCTTCGCGGAGCCCCCGGTCGCCCCGTCGCCCAGCCCCGCGCCCGCACCCGAAGGAGAGCCCCAGCCATGACGCGCCGTCCGATCCTCCTGATCGCCGCCCTGATCGCCACGCTGCTCGCCGCCGCCCCAGCGCGTGCCGAGAGTCGATCCCTGTGCGTGTACGACCCGGCGGGGCGCGCCGGCGACTTCTTCCACCTCCTGCAGGACTTCGCCCTGGAGAGCTCCACCTGGGGCACCGAGCTCGACCTGCGTGCCTACACCGACGAGGAGACCGCGGTGAAGGACTACGAGGCCGGCCAGTGCGACGGCGTCGTGGCCACCGGGGTCCGCCTGCAGCGGTTCAACCCCTTCCCCGCGACCGTCGAGGCGATGGGCGCGGTGCCCGACTACAAGGTGCTCGCGCAGATCGTGCACACCCTGGCCACCTACGACAGCGCCGCGGCCAGGCTCACCTCGGGCGACAACGAGACGGTCGGGTTCATGAGCGCCGGCGCGGTGTACCTGTTCGTGCGCGACCGGACGGTCGACAGCGTGCCGGAGCTGGCCGGCAAGCGCATCGCCACCATGGACTACGACGCCGCGGCGCCCGCGATGGTGCAGCGCGTCGGCGCGATCATGGTGCCCGTCGACCTCGGGAGCATCGGGCCTAAGTTCAACAACGGCGACGTCGACATCGCCTACATGTCGTCCCCCGGGTACCAGCCCTTCGAGCTGTGGCGCGGCCTGGGCGCCAAGGGCGGGATCCTGAAGCGTCCGCTGGCCATGGCCACCCTGCAGGTGATGATCCGCAAGTCGAAGTTCCCCGCGGACTACGCAGGCAAGGCGCGCACGTACTTCGATGCGCACTTCCAGGACTCGGTGACCCTGGCGAAGAAGGCCGACGCGGCGATCCCCGCGAAGTACTGGGTCGACATCCCCGCCGACGAGGCCGCGCGCTGGGACCGCCTGTTCCAGGAGGTCCGGATCCAGCTCCGCGACAAGACGCACGCCTACGACGGCTCGATGCTGAGCGCGCTCGCGCGCCTGCGCTGCGCCGAGAACGCCAGCCGCGCCGAGTGCGCCGAGCACAAGGAGTAGGGCCCCTCCTTGAGCGACGAGTCGCCGAGCACGACCTCTCCCGAGGGAGAGGCCCCGGGGGGCGTGACCCGCGCCGCCGCGGTGGTGATCCTGGTCGGGCTCGCCGTCTCGCTGGCCGTGGGCATCGCGCCGAACGCCTCGAGTCGCATCGTCGACCTCGGGCAGCGGATCTGGCCGGGCTACGCGGCCGAGCTTCGCGTGGACCCGACCCGGCCCACCTGTGACCTGCAGGCCCTGAAGAAGCGCCTGTCGGCGTGCCCCGCCAAGGACGCCGCCCCCGCGCCCGCGCCGAGCCCGTCCAACCCCTTCGGCGGCAAGGACCCCTTCGCCTCCGGCGGGCCCGCCACCGCACCGGCGGCGCAGGAGAACTGTCCCGCGCTTCGCAGCCTGGTGCGGGACTGCGAGCAGGAGACGACGCAGTACGAGGCGGCCTCCGCACGGATCACCCCGAACCTGCGCCGGTTCCGCGCGGTCGATCAGCTCGTCGGCGGCCTCGCCCGCTTCCCGTGGTGGCGCGACCTGCTGTCGGTGCTCCTGCTCGTGGGCGGCCTCGCGACGACCTTCACCCGGATGCACATCGCGTTGCGCTCGGCCCGCACCCTGCTCGAGGACCGAGTCACCCAGAGCGCACAGCTCGCGGCGCACCTGTTCCTGTTCGCCTCCTCCGTGGCGGACTGGCACGTGCAGGCGACCTCCACCGCCCGCCTGGAGGATCTGGAGCTGCCGATCCTGTGGGCGGTCGGGTTCGCAGCCCTCGCGCTCGTCAACCTGTGGCACCTGCTCCGCCCGCCCCGCTTCGAGCGCGGCGACACGAACCTCGGCCGGCTGCTGATGGTGATCCCGCTGTACGCCTACATGGCGGTGATCGCGGGGCTGTACTTCCTGCTCGCCGAGGCGCACCCCTCGGGGCAGGCGATCTACCTGCACAAGTTCGTGCAGCACCCCACCGTCTATGTCGGGATCGGCCTGTACATCTGGGCGGGCATGCTCCTCGCCGAGACCTGGGTGGCCCACCGCGCCTTCCGGGTGATCCGCCCGTGGAACCTTCCGCCGCCTCTGTTCGCGTGGCTGGTGGTCGTGATCTCGGCGGTGCCCACGGCCTACAGCGGCGCCTCGGGCATCTTCGTGATCGCCGCGGGCGCGGTGATCTTCGAGCAGCTCCGCGAGGCCGGCGCGAGCAAGCGCCTCGCCCTGGCCACCACCGCGATGTCCGGCAGCCTCGGCGTCGTGCTGCGCCCGTGCCTGGTCGTGGTGCTGATCGCGGTGCTCAACAAGCAGGTCACCACCGACCAGCTCTTCGCCCAGGGGCACAAGGTCTTCCTGCTGACCGCGGCGCTCTACCTGGGCGCGATGCTGATCTACAGCCGCGGCCGCATCTCCTTCGCCCCACCCCACGAGGCCGCGCCGAAGAGCCTGCGTGCCCTCGGTCCGCTGGTGCCCTACCTGCTCATCGGCGCGGTGATCCTCGTCTTCTACCGCTTCGCCTTCGACACCGGGCTCAACGAGCGGACGGCCCCCTACGTCCTGCCGGTGCTCCTCGTGCCGCTCGTGGCCTGGGACCGCCTGCGCCCGCCCACCGACGCCACCGAGCAGGCCTTCGTGGCGAGCCACGGCCGCGGCTTGTTCACCGCGCTGGTCGAGGCCACCGAGACCTGCTCGCACCACGTGGGCGCCCTGCTCATGGTGATGGCCGGCTCCGTCGGCCTCGGCGGGGTGGTGGAGCGCGCCGACCTGATGCGCCTCGTGCCCGCCTCCCTCGGGTCGCTGCCGGTGACGATGACCGTGCTCGTGGTGATCCTGATCCTCGTCGGGATGACCATGGACGCCATGGGCGCGGTCATCCTGGTCAGCGTGACCATCGCCCAGATCGCCTACAAGAACGGCGTGAACCCGGTGCACTTCTGGATGACGGTGCTCGTGGCCTTCGAGCTGGGCTACCTCACGCTGCCGGTCGCCCTGAACCACCTGCTCGCGCGCCAGGTGATCGGCGCGGGCGCGGAGCTGGACGACGACGTCGAAGGCTTCTGGGCGCGCACCGAGCACCAGTGGCTGCCGATGGCGGTGATGGGTGCCGCGTTGCTGCTCGTCGCCTACGTGCCGCTGGCCTGGTACCCCCTCGGCAGCTGACCGCGCCGCTCGGATCGTGGCGGCGGGGATAGCCTCCCTGCGGATGGCTCCGGAGTTCCGATGCTCGACCTGATCCCCTGGTCCAGCCGCGACCTGATCCTGCCGATCGTCGCGCAGATCATGGCGCTCGACATCGTGTTCTCCCTCGACTCGGTGATCACCGCGGTCGGCATGGCGCGGCACCTCGAGGTGATGGCCGCCGCCGTCGTGCTCGCGGTGGTCGTGATGCTCGTCTTCGCGGGCCCCGTCGGGGACTTCGTGCAGCTCCTGAACATGCGGATGGACAAGCGACACCGGCAGCTCCGGGGCGCCGGGGAGGAGTCCACCTCGCAGGTCAGGTGACCCGCGCCGTCCGGATCGCCCGCGCGAGCAGACCGGGCGCGAACCGCTGGAGGAGGACCGCGAGGCGCTCGCGGAAGCCGGCGATCACGACCTCGCGACGCTTCGCGTGGATCGCGTCGGCGATGCGCCACGCGCACACGTCGGCGGGAATCCCCGCCCGGGTGGCCGCGTCCATCGTGCCCTGGGGGGTCCCGTCGCCGAGCAGCGCATGCCGGGACAGGTCGGTGTGGACGAAGCCCGGATAGACCATGGTGACCGAGATGCCCTGGCCGGCCACCTCGGCGCGGAGCGCCTCGAAGAACCCCCGCAGCGCGAACTTCGCGCCCGAGTAGCCGCTGCGCAGCGGGACGCCGAACCGCCCGGCGACCGAGCTGACGACCACCACGTGCCCCTGCTCCCGCTCCGCCCAGTGGGGCAGCAGCGCCTTGGTCAGGATTACCGGGCCCAGGTAGTCCACGTCGACCAGGCGCTCGTCGACGGACCAGTGGGTGTCCGCCGCGCGGGCACGCTGGCTCAGCCCGGCGTTGTTCACGAGCACGTCGATGCGACCGAAGGCTGCCCGGGCCTCGGCGGCACGCCGCTCGAGGGTGTCGTGAGCCGCGAGGTCGAGGGGAACGACCCGTGCCACCGCCTCGCCGCCACACCCGGCGGCGACCTGCGCGAGCCGGTCGGCGTTGCGCGCCGAGAGCACGAGCCGCGCCCCCTGCTGCGCCAGACGGTACGCGAGTTGCTCACCGATTCCCGAGGAAGCCCCGGTCACCCAGACGACCTGGTGCGCGAACTGCATAGCGCCAGCCTAACCGAGCCCGACCCGTCGGGGCGACCTCTCCCAGGTGGGGCAGCCGCTTGCGACATTTGTTCCTCACCGTCGGCGAACGCCTCGGCGTAGACGACGGAAGATCCGCATGCATCGCCGATCGACAGCACCATCGGCCGTCGGACCGATCGGCGAGAAACCTGGCACGAAGCTTGCGTAGAAGGTCGGCCCCGACCCCTCGAAGCTGGAGACTCCCGTGGAATACCTGTCCAACCAGATCACCCGTGACCTGAAGACCGCCGCCGAGCTCACCTTCTCAGGAGCCATCGTGACCCTCGAGGCCATCGTCCTGTTCGGCCTGTTCTACCTGCTCACACACTGAGCGTGCGCGGGGTCCCCCCGCCGTTCGACGAGCCGCTCGAACCGCGCGAGGGGCCGCCGATCCTCGGAAGCGGCTGTGGTATGCTGGTCGTGGCGCCGCGCTCCGGGCGGACGCTGTGCGTCGTCTTCCGGGCCACCCCGCGGAGGGAGTCTTGCCCAGCCGCCACACGGGCTTCACCCCCAGCACCGATGATCCCCAGATCGGCACCGTGCTCGCGGGGAAATACCGCATTCGGGACGTCATCGCGCGCGGCGGCATGGGGCGCATCTACAGGGCCGAGCAGATGCCGCTCGGCCGCACCGTGGCGATCAAGGTCCTCTCCGTGCGCTTCGAGACCGACGAGGACCCGGGCTTCGAGGACCGGTTCTTCCTCGAGGCCGCGACCCTCGCGCGCCTGAAGCACCCGAACACCGTCACCGTCTTCGACTACGGCATCGACGGCGACGAGACCTTCTACATGGTGATGGAGTTCGTGGAGGGGCGCACCCTGTCGCACCTGCTGCAGACCCAGGGGCCGATGCAGCCCACCCGGGCGCTGCGCATCGCCTACGAGATCGCCCGCTCGCTCACCGAGGCGCACGCCTTGGGCATCGTCCACCGCGACCTCAAGCCGAGCAACGTGATGGTCGTGCCCACCGACGAGGGCGAGACGGTCAAGGTCGTGGACTTCGGCATCGTCAAGGTGCTCGAGGACTCCCCGATCATGGACACGATCACCCGCCCGGACCGGATGGTGGGCTCGCCCCGCTACATGGCGCCCGAGCAGATCCGCAAGGGTGACATCGACGGGCGGACCGACATCTACTCGCTGGGCGTGCTGCTGTACGAGATGCTGACCGGCCACCCGCCCTTCAAGGGCGACAACTCGATCAAGACGCTCATGGCGCACATCCAGGAGCCGGTGCCGCCCATGGCGGACAAGACGGACCGCTCGATCCCGCTGCCCGCCGAGCAGCTCGTGCGGCGGTGCCTCCAGAAGAAACCCGAGAACCGGTTCCCCGACGTCACCGTCTTCAAGCAGGGCGTGCGCAGCGTGCTGAACGACATGGGCGTGGGCTCCGCCATGGACACCCTCGACCTGTCGGGCGAGCACCACCCACCCGGCGCCCAGGACAGCACCACCCTCGCGACGGTGCCACTCGTCGAGGACCCGCGGGGCCGGCGTCGCTGGATCGGCCCTGCCCTCGCGATCGGGCTGATCGTGATGCTCGCGGCGGGAGCCGCTGGCGGCTGGGCCCTGTGGCACGCCTGGCCTCCGGGGCCCGCCACGGCGAGCAGCACCCCGACGAGCCCGCCCCCCCAGGGGACGGCCGCGGTCACGCCACCCGTGGCGCCGGCGCCAGCACCGACCACTGCGAGCGGCTACGACACCGCGAGCGCCTGGATCTCCTCCGAGCCGGAGGGTGCCGACATCTGGGAGGGCGAGCATCACCTGGGCACCACCCCCTCCGGCGTGCGACTCGGCCTCGCGCCCGGCGACCCGCCGCGCCACTTCGAGGTGAAGAAGCCCGGCTACCAGCCGCGCACCTTCGTCCAGGGCCCCTCCGAGCACGACGTCGACCTGAGCGTGATCCTCGAGCCGCTGCCCGCGCCGCACCCGCACCCGCGCCCGGCCGCTCCACAGCCCACGCCGAAGCCCGACCTGGACATCCGCACCCAGCGCTGACGAGGAACCCTTGCGCCCCTGGCTCCGCTGGCTGCTCGCCCTCACCCTGCTCCTCGACGCCCGCACCGCGTGGGCCCAGGCGGGCCCGGCGGCCTCGGTCGACGTCGCCGAGGAGGCGGACCTCCAGTTCCGCATCGCGGTGCAGGCCTACCGCAAGGGCGACTTCCAGACCGCGCTGGAGCACCTGCTGGTGTCCAACCGGCTCGTGCCCAACAAGAACGTCGTGTTCAACATCGCCCGCGCCTACGAGCAGCTCGGCCAGTACGACGAGGCCTTCCGCCACTACCACGAGTACGTGCAGGTCGAGACCGACCCGAAGATGCGCGCGGCCGGCGAAGAGGCCATCGAGCGGATCCGCAGGCGGCTGGCCCTGGTCCACATCACGAGCGACCCGCCCGGGGCGACGATCTACATCGATCGGCGCGACCTCGGCCGCCGGGGCACGACCCCGAGCACCCTCGCCCTGCCCCCCGGCCAGCACGCGGTGCTGCTCGACCTCGACGGGTACCACGGCACCTCCGCCGAGACCTCGGTCGCCCTCGGGAAAACCGCGGAGGTCTCCGCGCACCTCGACCGCGTCCTCGGCGCCGTGAAGCTCACCGGCACGCCCGCGGACGCCACCGTCCGCCTCGGCTCGGACACCGGGCCGATCGTGGGCACCCTGCCCGGGACCGTCCACATGCCGCCGGGCCCGCAAGTCCTCGTGGTGCAGGCGCCCTCCTACCAGCCCGTGCAGCGGCTGGTGCAGGTCACCACGGACGCGCCGGCGGCCCTGCAGGTAGACCTCGCGCTGCGAACGGGGACGGTGGTGGTCAACGCGGTCGAGCGCGACGCGCTCATCGAGATCGACGGCAAGGCCGCCGGGTTCACCCCCGCGGTCCTCGACGTGCCCGTCGGCAAGCACGTCGTGCGGGTCACCCGCACCGGGTTCCGCCCCTTCGAACAGAAGTTCGAGGTCCAGCAGGACCAGCGCACCACCGTCGACGTGCGCCTGCGCAGCCAGCAGGAGGTCACCGCCGCCACCCGCACCACCCGCTCGGTCGACCAGGCGCCCACGAGCGTGTCCGTCGTGTCGCGCGCGGAGATCCGCGCCTTCGGCTACCAGAGCGTCTACGACGCTCTCGCCGCGACCCGCGGGATCTTCCAGACCAACGACCTGTCCTACGAGTACCTCGGCTTTCGCGGCTTTGGCCGCCCGGGCGACTACGGCAACCGGGTGCTCGTGACCATCGACGGGCACGCGATCAACGACGACCAGCTCGGCGCCTCCTACATCGGGACCGACCTGTCGACCGACCTGCACGACGTCGAACAGATCGAGGTCGTCCGGGGTCCGGGCTCCGCGCTGTACGGCACCAACGCCTACTTGGGCGTGGTGAACGTCGTGACGGCCGGCGGCGGGGACATCCCGAAGCCCCGGGTCACCGTGACCGCCGACGGCCTGCGAACCGTGCGGACGGGCCTCGGCGCGGGCTTCGGCGACGCGAAGCGCGGCGCGTGGGTGAGCGCGGGTGCCCTCGGGCGACAGGGCGGCGACTACTACTTCTCCCAGTGGGACACCCCCGCCGACGGCGACGGATACAGCCGCGGCGCGGACGGAGCGGTCGCCGGGAACTTCCAGGCGAAGGCCTGGTACGACGACTGGACCCTGCAGCTGTTCTTCAACGGGCGCCGCAAGCACGTCCCGACCGGCGCCTACGAGACCCCGCTGGGCGATCCGCGCACGACCAACACCGACCTGCGCTCCTTCGCCGAGCTTCGCTTCGAGCCGCGCCTCGGCCCGCACCTGCGCCTGTACGCCCGGGCGTGGGACGACTTCTACGCCTACGGGGGGAACTTCCCGTACCCGCCCGACTATGTCGCCTCGGACCGGTGGCGGGGTTCCTGGGCGGGCTTCGAGCCGCGGCTCGTCGCCACCCCCCTCGACTGGCTCGAGGTCACCGTGGGCGCCGAGGCCCGCTTGTACTACGACGCCCACCTGTACAGCTACGACGACAGCGGGGGCGCCCAGGACCGCTACCTCGACGAGAAGCCGACCCAGGAGGTCTACGCCGGCTACGTGCTCGCCGAGGGCCACTGGGCCGACCGCCTGCGGGTGTCCCTGGGCGGACGCTACGACTACTTCACCCTGCACCACACCGGCGGCGCCTTCAGCCCCCGCGCCGCGCTGATCTGGTCGCCGAGCGACCACGACGTGCTCAAGGTGGTCGGCGGCACCGCCTTCCGCGCGCCGAGCCCCTACGAGTGGTTCTACAACGACGACGGGTTCACCCAGGTCGCGCCCGTCAACCTGAACCCCGAGCGGATCTGGACCGGCGAGGTCGAGTACACCCACCGCTTCGATGACGTCACCCGGCTGACCGTCGCCAGCTACTACGACTACCTGCCGAACCTGATCGACACGGAGCTGACGGGCCAGCAAGGCGAAGAGGGCGAGCTGTTCCGGTACTCGAACTCCACGAACCCGATCTCGACCGTGGGCCTGGAGTACGAGATCCGCCGGGACTGGCGGCGCGGGGTGATGGTCTCCTTCAGCCACTCGATGCAGCGCACCCGCCAGGACAACTGGTTCACCGGCGCGCCGATCACGAACTCGCCCGAGCACCTGCTCGCGCTCAAGCTCGCGGTGCCGCTCGTCCCCGGCGTGTCGACCGTGGCCACGCGCCTGCGCGCCGCGTCTCCGCGGCTGACCACCCAGGACACCTACACCCGCTGGGCGATGCTGTGGGACATCACGGTCACCGGGGAGCTTCCCATCGCGCCGGTGCGCTTCGGGCTCGGGATCCGCAACCTGCTCGACTGGCAGTACGGCAACCCGGGCGGGGTGGAGCTGCGCATGCCCGAGGTGCCCCAGCCGGGACGGACGCTCTTCGTCACCCTCGAGGGCCACTTGTAGCCCTGGACCGCTCGGTCAGCCTGGCTTAGGAGCGCAGGCGATGCGCTGGACCACCGCCCTCTCCCGCGACCCCGACACCGCGAGCGCCGTCAGCGAGGTCGTGTCCACGGCCCGAGTCACCCTCGGTCGCCCGCCGGACCTGCTCGTGCTCTTCGCCTCGGCGCACCACAGCCCCCGGTACGAGCCCATGGTGCGGTCCATCGCGAGCAGCTTCCCGGGCGCGACCCTGGTCGGGGGCTCGGGCGGCGGCGTGATCGCCAGCGGGCGCGAGGTCGAGGGGCCACCGGCGCTGGCGCTCACCGCGGCGTGACTCCCCGGCGTCGACATCCACCCCTTCCACCTCGAGTCGCGCGCCGTACCGGCAGCCGAGGCCGGTCGCGCCGTGTGGGAGCGGGCCCTGAGCCTGCCCCCCGAGGCCGAGCCCGCCTTCCTGCTGGTCGCGGAGCCCTTCACCACGCGCACCGAGACCTTCCTCGACGGCCTCGACGCCACCTGGCCGGACGCCCCCAAGATCGGGGGGGTGGCGAGCGGCGGGCGCGGTCCGGGTACCACCGCCGTCTTCCTCGACGACGCCGTCCACCGCAGCGGCACCGTCGGAGTCGCGCTCACGGGCAACGTGGTGGTCGACACGCTGGTCGCCCAGGGCTGCAAGCCCATCGGCCCCCCGATGATCGTCACCCGCAGCGACGCGAACCTGATCCTGGAGCTGGACGGGCGCCCACCTGTCGAGGCACTCCAGGACGTCTACCGGACCCTCGACGAGCGCGACCGCACCCTGTTCCAGTCCGCGTTGTTCTGCGGGGTCGAGATGTACGACACCGTCGAGCACCGCGACGGCGAGTTCCTCGTGCGCAACGTGCTCGGCTTGAACGAGGAGACCGAGGGTCTGTACGTCGGCGACACGCTCAAGCCCTGGCAGGTCGTGCGGTTCCACGTCCGCGACGCCCAGACGAGCGACGAGGACCTCCGGCGCGTCCTCGGTCGGTTCCACAAAGCGAACCCCGACGCCGTCCCCGCCGGCGCGCTGCTGTTCTCGTGCCTCGGCCGTGGGCGCGGGCTGTACGGCCACCCCGACCACGACAGCGACGTGTTCCGCCAGGTGATCGGCGACGTGCCCATCGGCGGGTTCTTCTGCAACGGGGAGATCGGGCCGGTGAAGGGCCGTACCTTCCTGCACGGCTACACGAGCGCCTTCGCCCTGTTCCGCCCCCGCCCCGACGAGGCCTGATCGGTCAGCGCACCCAGAGGTTGGCGGAGGTGGGCGCCCCTCGGGCAGGTCCACGTCGAACCAGCGGACCCCGGGGCCCGGGTCGACGCGGTACACGCTAGGGGTCGCCTTGTCGTCGGGCACCTGGACCTTTTCGTCGGTCATGACCCCGGTCTGATGCGTCCGCCCCGCGAAGGTGGCGGCCATGATAGGGGGCGACGCCGCCCGCCCAGGAACGCGCATGCTCCGCCGACTATTCTTCGCCGCGCTCCCGCTCCTCGCCGCCTGCCAGCCCGGTCCCTACACGCTCCCGGCCGGGCTCGTGACGAACCAGCGCTTCGCCTACAGCGACGGGCTGCACAACGAGAACACCGACCTGCTCGCCCTCGACGGCCGGATCCTGCTGATCTTCCGCGGTGGCGAGACCGGTCAGATCGGGTCCGACGCCGCCCACATCAACGTGTTCGCGTCCGACGACGAGGGCCAGAGCTGGCAGCCGCAGGCCGAGATCAGCGCCGCCACCCTCGGCGGCGACCGCGACATCCGCGACCCGAAGCTCGTGGTCTTCGATGACCGGCTGTTCCTGTACGCGACCAGCCGGCTGCCCGGCGGGCACTACCGCGACCTGCTCGGCCAGGCATGGTTCCTGCGGTCGGAGTCCGACGACGGCGGCCGGACCTGGTCCGACCCGGTGAAGACCTTCGCGGACGTCGACGACCAGGGGCAGGAGACCTTCTGGGACATGTGGCGGTTCACCGAGCGCACCCCGACCCACACCCTGTACGCGCTCGGCTACGACGACGGCGACGACCAGGTCGCGATGTTCGCGTCGACCGACGGCGTGGACTGGCAGAAGGTCTCGGTGGTCATCGACTCCTACGACGACGTGCCGAGCGAGGCGGAGCTCCACTTCTTCGGCGACGATCAGCAGACGGCGGTGGCACTGGTCCGCCTGGACAACCAGGGGATCCTCCAGGACGGCCAGACGGCGATCTGTACGTCCCAGGCGCCGTTCGCCTCCTGGGAGTGCGGGCGTCGCATCGAGCAGCGGCTGGACGGGCCCTCCTGGCTGTCGGGGGACGTGGCCGGCACGCACCGCGAGTTCGTCGTCGCGCGCAAGCACCTGCCGTGCACCTTCAAGCGCACCGCGTTGTACGAGCTGCGGGGGGATCTCGCCGATCCGAGCTCTCCCATCGAGGTGTGCGAGGACGCCGTGCTGAACAGCGCGGGCGACACCGCCTACACGGGCCTCGCGCTGCTCGGCGGCGACCGCTACCTGGTCTCCTGGTACTCGAGCACCATCCCGGCGACCGGCGACGTGCCCTGGCTCGAAGGCACCTTCACCCCGGCCGACATCTGGGTGGCCGACCTGGACCTGTCCAAGGCGCCCACCCGGCGCTGCGACCCGCCGCCGGTCGAGGAGGCGTGCCCCGCCGCCGAGCTACCCGCCGGAACGGGTGCCGCGCCTGGGGCGGGGGCCTACCGGTTCACCCTCGCCCCGGTGATCTACCCGTCGCAGACCATCGCCTTCGAGGCCACCGTCATCGCGGACGGCGACACGCCGGGCCTCGCGCTCCAGCCCCTGGACGGCGAGACGGGGGAGCCGACCGGCTCGCCGTGGACGGCCACGAACGTCTCGGTGGACGGCAGCGGCGTGCTGACCGCCCGGTTCGACATCGTCTCGCTCCCCGTGTCCGCCTTCCCGCTGCTCTCCGACCCGCTGCTCACCCTGCACGACCTCGTGCTGTCCGGCGTGGCCACCTCCACTGGTTTCTGCGGTGGGTTCGCGGGCTACGCCCAGGTCTACGGCGACGCGCGAGCCGACCGCATCGACCTGCAGGGCTCCACCTTCGGCGCGGTTCCCGACGCCGGCGATCCCACGCCCGTCGCGGCCTGCGGCGGCTGACCCTCCGCGTCACCCCGGGAGTGCCTACTCGAGGGCGCGCACGCTGCCGCGCTGGTTCACCGACCGAACGACGTTGGAGAGCAAGGGGACGAGCGACCACGGACGATACCAGTCCGGCGGCGCCTCGTGCGGCACCGAGTCGGTGCCGACCACCTCGAAGGGGACGCCCTTGTCCGCCGCCTCGGCGTGCAGATCGGCGAGGCGCTCCCACGCGGGCGGTGACAGCAGCGCGTGGGCCGCGGCCACCACGATCCCGCGGGCCCCGCGGTCCCACAGGGCGTGGACGGCCGCGGTGACGCTCCCCGCGGTGTCGATGATGTCGTCGACCAGCAGCACGTCG
>Ga0114931_10006217_pt1 | contig 14701 bp, 10 predicted proteins | sample 2SBtaG_FD_89579 | JGI IMG/M metagenome (GOLD analysis project Ga0114931, IMG submission 89579) | Deep subsurface microbial communities from Kolumbo volcano to uncover new lineages of life (NeLLi) - 2SBTROV14_V59a metaG | ecosystem: Environmental > Aquatic > Marine > Volcanic | place: Kolumbo...
CCGGCGATGCCCCTGTGCGACTTCAACCGTATGCGCTTCGAGCTCCGGCCCGGGGACGTCATCCTGGTCGAGGGCCGCAGCCGGGTGGCCGAGGTCATCAAGCTCATCTCCCAGAGCCCGTGGAGTCACGCGGTGCTGTATATCGGCCGCCTGTTCGACATCCAGGCGCCCAGGCTGCGGGCCGCCATCGAGGGCCACTTCGAGGGTGATCCGGAGGAGCAGCTCATCATCGAGGCCCTCATGGGTGAGGGGACCATCGTCTCGCCCCTGTCCAAGTACCGCCACGACCACCTGCGCATCTGCCGGCCCACCGGGCTCGCCCCGGACGACGCCCAGCAGGTGATCGGCTATGCGATCAGACACATCGGCCTGGCCTATGACGTGCGCCAGCTCCTGGATCTGGCCCGGTTCTTCTTCCCCTGGGCGATCCTGCCCCGGCGCTGGCGTTCCAGCCTCTTCCAGCACAACGCCGGCGAGCCCACCCATACCGTGTGCTCCAGCCTCATCGCCGAGGCCTTCAACAGCGTCGACTTCCCCATCCTCCCCTTCATAGATCGCGGCGACGATGGCAGCCTGCGCTTCTTCAAGCGCAACCCGCGCCTGTTCGCGCCCCGGGACTTCGACTATTCGCCCTACTTCCACATCATCAAGTACCCCTTCCTGGGTGCCGGCGACCTGGGTCTCTACCGGCGCCTGCCGTGGCATGAGGACGACGTGATCTACAACGACGAGCCCTTGGAGCTGCCGGCTGCGGTGGGCGATGGCCTGACCGTCCTGCCCGGTGCAGGCGCCGGTCGCACAACCGAACCGCCTCCGGACCAGGGGCCGGGATCGCGGATCGCGGACCTTCGCCGCCGCCGGAGGACATGAGCCATGACCGTGCTCCTGGTCCTGAGTCTGCTCGGCCTGATGTGGGCCCTGGCCTATCACGAGGCGCCACTGCCCCTGTGGCTGGCGGCCCTGGCGGCCATGCTTGTCGCCGCCACCCTGGGCATGCCGCCCTATCTCGGCCTGGGACTGTGGCTGCTGGCCGGGGCGACACTCGTGGCCTTCGGCATCCCGGGGATCCGTCGCCGCCTGATCAGCCGTCCCCTGCTGCGCCGCTTCCGCCAGGTCATGCCCCCGATCTCGGACACCGAGCGCGCGGCCCTGGAGGCCGGCTCGGTGTGGTGGGATGCCGAACTGTTCGCCGGCCGACCCGACTGGGAACGCCTCTTCGAGCTCCCGAGTCCGCGTCTGAGCCGCCGTGAACAGGCCTTCGTGGACGGCCCCACCGAGCAGCTGTGCCGCATGCTGGACGACTGGCGCATCACCCACGAGGACCGGGACCTGCCCGCCGAGATCTGGTCCTTCATCCGCGGCCGACGCTTCTTCGGGCTGATCATCCCCCGTGAATACGGCGGCCTCGGCTTCTCTGCCCTGGCCCACTCCCAGGTCGTCATGAAGATCGCCAGCCGCAGCGTGACCGCCGCGGTGACCGTGATGGTCCCCAACTCCCTGGGTCCCGGGCAGCTGCTGCTGCGCTACGGGACCCCCGCCCAGCGTCACCACTATCTGCCCCGGCTCGCCCGCGGCGAGGAGATCCCCTGCTTCGCCCTCACCGGCCCGGAGGCGGGAAGCGACGCCAGCGACCTTCCGGACAGCGGCGAGGTCTGCTACGGAGCGTGGCAGGGCCGGCGGGTGCTGGGTGTACGCCTGGACTGGGACAAGCGCTATATCACCCTCGCCCCGGTGGCCACCCTCATCGGGCTGGCCTTTCGCCTGCGTGACCCCAACCGCCTGCTGGGGAGGGGGCAAGAGCCCGGGATCACCCTGGCCCTGATCCCGCGCACCACCCCCGGCGTGGAGATCGGCCGGCGCCACATCACCCTGGATATCCCCTTCCAGAACGGTCCCATCACGGGCCACGGGGTGTTCATCCCTCTCGAGCAGATCATCGGAGGGCGCAGCGGTGTGGGCCAGGGCTGGCGGATGCTCATGGAGAGCCTGGCCGAGGGCCGCGGCATCTCCCTCCCGGCCCTCAGTGTGGGGGCGGCAAAGACGGCCAGCCGCTATACCGGGGCCTACGCCGCGGTGCGCCGCCAGTTCAACCAGCCCATCGGCCGTTTCGAGGGGGTCCAGGAGGGTCTGGCCCGCATCGCCGGACTCAGCTACCAGATGGACGCCGCCCGCCTGCTCACCCTCCAGGCCCTGGACGTGGGAGAGCGACCGGCCGTGATCTCGGCCGTGGTCAAGTATCACCTCACCGAGCGCTACCGGCAGGTGATCAACGACGCCATGGACATCCAGGGTGGCAGTGGCATCTGCCTGGGCCCGGCCAATCTGCTCGGTCGCGCCTACCAGGCCATCCCCATCGCCATCACGGTGGAGGGGGCGAACATCCTCACCCGCAGCATGATCATCTTTGGCCAGGGGGCCATGCGCTGTCATCCCTGGATCCTCGAGGAACTCAAGGCGGCCCAGGAGGCGGATCCCCGGCGCCGGCTCGAACGCTTCGACCGGGCCTGGCGCGGGCATGCCACCTACCTGCTGCGCAACCTGGCGCGCTGCCTGTTCCTCGGCCTGAGCCGGGGCAGGCTCTCTCCAAGTCCGGTCGATGGCCCCCTGCGCCCCTACCTGCGGCGCCTCGACTGGATGAGCGCGGCCCTGGCCCTGAATGCGGACCTGGGCCTGATGACTCTGGGCGGCGCCCTGAAACGCAAGGAGCACCTCTCCGCCCGCCTCGGCGATCTGTTCAGCGAGCTCTATCTCAGCTCGGCGGTGATCAAGCACTTCTACGATCAGGGCCAGCCCGAGGCCGATCTCCCACTCCTGCACTGGGCCTGCGAACACTCGCTGCAGCGCATGCACAGGGCCCTGCACGCCCTGTGGCGAAACCTGCCCGGGCCCGCCCTGGGCCGGATCCTGAGGGTCCTGACCTTCCCCACCGGATCCGGGGTATCCCGGGATGGTCCGGACGACCGGCTCAGCGATAGCGTGGCCGGGATCCTCCTGCACCCCTCCCGGACCCGCGATCGCCTCACCGACGGGATATTCGTGAGCCAGGACCCCCACCTGCGCCGCGGCCTGCTGGAGGCCGCCCTGCGCCAGACCGCACGGGTGGCCCCTGTCGAGGCCACCCTGCGCGCGGCCCGCCGCGCCGGGATCCTGAGCACCCGCGACACCCTGGCCCTGGCCCGTGTGGCCCTCGCCCAGGGCCTTATCGAACGGGAGGACTATCGCGAACTGCTCGCCATGCATGCGCTGCGCCGCAGGGTGATCGCCGTGGACGCCTTCCCGGACTACGGCCACAGGCCCGCTGATACGGGCACCCCCCAGCGGATCCAGGAGAGCAGCCATGCGGCATGACCGGCCCCAGCCAATCCAGGAGCGCACACCATGAATCTGCCCCATAGCGGCTCACTGCCCGGCCGTCCCGTCTACGTGGTCGACGGCGCACGCACGCCCTTCCTCAAGGTCCGCCGCGGCCCGGGCCCCTTCCATGCCGCGGATCTGGCCCATGCCGCCGGCCGGGCCCTGCTCACCCGTCTCCCGCTGCCGGTGGAGGCCATCGACCAGGTGATACTCGGTTGCGTCTCGCCGGGTCCGGACGAGGCCAACATCGCCCGGGTGGTGGCCCTGCGCCTGGGCTGCGACCCGCGGACCCCGGCCCTCACGGTGCAGCGCAACTGCGCCTCCGGGATGCAGGCCCTCGAGAGCGCCGCCCTGGACATCGCCACCGGGCGCGCCGAGCTGGTGCTGGCCGGCGGGACCGAGGCCATGAGCCACCACCCGGTGCTGCTCAACGAGGCCATGGTGGCCTGGCTCGCCCTGTGGAACGCCGCCCGCGGCCCCCTTGCCCGGGGGCGGACCCTGGTGCGGCTGCGCCCGAATCAGCTGCGACCCGTGATCGCCCTCCTGCGCGGACTCACCGATCCGCTGGTGGGCCTGTCCATGGGGCAGACCGCCGAGGTCCTGGCCACCGAGTTCGGGGTCTCACGCCAGGCCATGGATGCCTTCGCACTGCGCAGTCACCAGCACCTGGCCACGGCCCTGGCAGCCGGACGCCTGGACGAGGTCGAGCCCCTCTATGACCACAATGGACAGGTCTATACCCAGGACGACGGCCTGCGCCCCGACACCACCGCCGAACAGCTCGCGCGGCTCAGGCCCGCCTTCGATCGCCCGGTGGGCCGGGTCAGCGCAGGCAACAGCGCCCAGGTGACCGATGGGGCCGCGCTGCTCGTGCTGGCCTCGGAGCGGGCCGTCGAGGAACACCGACTCCCCGTGCTCGGGCGCATCGTCGACGCCCAGTGGGCCGGCGTCGCCCCGCAACGCATGGGGCTGGGGCCGGTTCACGCCATGGCCCCGCTGCTGCGCCGCCACGGGCTGGCCAGCACCGACATCGACTACTGGGAGATCAACGAGGCCTTCGCCGCCCAGGTCCTGGCCTGCCTGAGCGCCTGGACCGATGAACGCTACTGCCGCCAGACCCTGGGCCTGGACGCGGCCTTCGGCCCCATCGCACAGGAGCGGCTCAACGTGGACGGCGGGGCGATAGCCCTCGGCCACCCGGTCGGCGCCAGCGGGGCGCGCATCGTACTCCACCTGCTGCACACCCTCCGCCAGCACCGGGCCCGGCGCGGCGTGGCCGCTCTGTGCATCGGCGGTGGCCAGGGCGGGGCCATGCTGGTGGAACATACCCAGACCCCATGAGGGAGGCACAGGCCATGAACGGACACTTTCGCATCGAACGTGACGCACAGGACCTGGTCTGGCTGACCTTCGACATGGCCGACAGCCCGGTCAACCTGCTCAACGAGCAGACCCTCGAGTCCCTCGACGAGGCGCTCGTCACCGTGGCTCAGACCCATCCGCGCGGCCTGGCCCTGCTCTCGGCCAAGCCCGGGGGCTTCGCCGCCGGTGCGGACATCCACGCCCTCGGCGCGCTCAGGGACCCGACGCACCTGGTGCCCCATATCGAGCGGGTCCACGAGATCCTGCGCCGCCCCGAGGCCCTGGCCTTCCCCACGGTGGCCGTGATCCACGGTCACTGTGTGGGGGGCGGACTGGAGCTGGCACTGGCCTGCCGCTACCGTATCGCCCGCCTGGACCCCGCCACCCGGCTGGGCCTTCCGGAGGTGCGTCTGGGGATCTTTCCCGGCTATGGCGGTACGGTCCGCGCGACCCGCACCATAGGACACCTGCAGGCCCTGGAGCTGATGCTCAGCGGGCGCAGCCTGGGCGCCCGGGCCGCCGAGCGCATCGGGCTGGTGGACCTGGCCGTGCCGGAACGCCAGCTTCGCCAGGCCGCCTGCCGGCTGCTTCTGGCCCCGCCCCGGCCGCACCGCGCCGGCTGGCTCAGGGGGACCCTGGCCGGCCTGGCGCCGGTGCGGCCGGTGCTGGCGGGCATACTCCGCCGCCGGCTGGCCGCCAAGGCACCCCCGGAGCACTATCCGGCCCCCTATGCCCTGCTCAGACACTGGCGCAGACACGCCGGCCGGCCCACCCGGATGTATCACGGCGAGGCGACCGAGGTGGCCCGGCTGCTCACCACCGATACCGCGCGCAACCTGATCCGGGTCTTCAAGCTCCAGGAGCGCCTCAAGGGACTCGGTGACCGGTCCCTGTTCCGCCCCAGGCACGTCCACGTGGTGGGTGCCGGGGTCATGGGCGGGGACATCGCGGCCTGGTGCGCATTGTGCGGGCTGCGGGTCAGCCTCCAGGACCGTTCGCCGGAGCTCATCGGCCGTGCCGTCCAGCGGGCCGCGGGGCTGTTTCGCACCCGACTCCGCGACCCCTACCGGATCAGGGCCGCCATGGACCGGCTGATGCCCGATCCGCGCGGTTACGGGGTCCCGCGCGCCGATGTGCTCATCGAGGCCATCTACGAGGATGCACGGGCCAAGCGCGCCCTGTACGCCGAACTGGAACCGCGCATGGCGACGCAGGCCCTCCTGGCCACCAACACCTCGAGCATCCCGCTCGAGTCCCTGGCGGAAGGCCTCACCAGACCCGAGCGTCTGGTGGGGCTTCACTTCTTCAACCCCGTGGCCCGCATGCAGCTGGTGGAGGTGGTGCACTCGGCGCACACCGACGAGACGGTCCTGGCCCGGGCGGCGGCCTTCGCCCGTCATATCGACCGCCTGCCCCTGCCCGTGAAGAGCAGCCCGGGCTTCCTGGTCAACCGGGTGCTCCTGCCCTACCTGCTCGAGGCCGTGCGCCTGCTCGAGGAGGGGGTGCCGGCCCCGGTCATCGACCGTGCGGCCGTCGACTTCGGCATGCCCATGGGTCCTGTGGAGCTGGCCGATACCGTGGGCCTGGACATCTGCCTGGCCGCGGCACGATAGCTCTCCGAGCTCCTCCACACCCCGGTGCCGGAGCGACTCAGTCGCCTGGTGGAGGCCCGCGACCTGGGCCGGAAGACCGGGCGCGGTCTCTATGTATGGCGCCACGGCAGGCCGGAGGAGGGCAGGCCCCCGCACGGCTACCGACCTCCGGAGGACCTCATGGACCGTCTGGTCCTGCGTCTGATCAACGAGGCCGTGGCCTGTCTGCGGGAGGAGGTGGTGGCCGACGCGGACCTGCTGGATGCCGGAATGATCTTCGCCACCGGCTTCGCACCATTCCGCGGCGGCCCCTTGTGCTACGCCCGCCAGCGCGGGGGCGAGCGGCTGCGCCACCGCCTGCACGAGCTGGAGCTGCGCCATGGTCACGAGTTCCACACCGACGCCGGCTGGCCGGCGCTGTCCTGAGGAGGCCGCGATGGCCCCCGGCCCGCATGACTTGGCCCGTTTCTGCCCCCGGGGCTTGGCGGCGTGCCACCTCGGGCCCTCCCTCGGCCAGGCCGCCCGCGCCGGTCTGGGCCAGGCCTGGAGGCGGGTCCTCGGCCGAGCGGACCCCGACAGGCAGGGCCTGAAGGTGTCGCCCCATGCGCCCGGGACGGGCGCCCGGACCCACTCCGCCCGGATCCCCCTCGCGGCCACACCGACGCTCCCTGCCCTGTTCCGGGAACGGGTCAGCCGCACCCCCGGGGCGACCGCCTACATTCAATACGAGCGCGGCCGCTGGCAGGCCCACAGCTGGGCCGAGACCGCCGCCCAGGTCGCGCGCTGGCAGGCGGCCCTGCGCCGCTGCGGCCTAGTCCCCGGCCAGCGGGTGGCCCTGATGTGCCGCAACCGCTGGGAGTGGGTCATCTGCGACCAGGCGGCCCTCGGACTGGGACTGGTCCTGGTCCCGCTCTATCCGCGGGACCGGCCCGACAACGTCGCCTGGATCCTCCATCACTGCGGCGCCGCCGTGCTGATCATCGAGTCCGCCATCCAGTGGCGGATCCTCGCCCCGGTGCTCGACGGGCTCGCGCCCCTGCGCAAGGTGGTGAGCATCGAGGAGGTGCCGGGGGCACCGGACCGGGTGTGTCCAGCCAGCCGCTGGCTGCCCGAGCGAGCCGCCGAGCCCCCCGTGTGGGCCGGCGCCCCCGACGATCTGGCCACCATCGTCTACACCTCCGGCACCACCGGGCGCCCGAAGGGGGTGATGCTCAGCCATCACAACATCCTGTGGGACATCCACGCGGCCCTGGAGCTGTTCGATCTGCGCCCGGAGTACCGGACCCTGTCCTTCCTCCCTCTGTCCCATACCCTGGAGCGCACCGTCGGCTACTATCTGCCCATGGTCGCGGGGGTGACGGTGGCCTACAGCCGTTCCGTCGCCCAGCTCGCCGAGGACCTCGAGGCCATCCACCCCACCCTCATGATCACGGTCCCGAGGATCTTCGAGCGCATGCACACCGCCATCGAGTCCCGGCTGGTCCGCGCCCCGACCCTCAGGCGGGCCCTGTTTCGCCAGGCCGTGGAGACCGGCTGGCGGCAGTTTCTCCACCGCCAGGGCCGGGCCCCGTGGTCTGCCCGCCTGCTCCTCCACCCCCTCCTCGACCGGCTGGTGGGTGCCCCGGTCCGCGCGCGTCTCGGCGGCCGGCTGCGCCTGAGCATCTGCGGCGGGGCCGCGTTGAATCCACAGGTCGCACGCACCTTCATCTCCCTCGGGATCCCGGTACTGCAGGGCTATGGGCTCACCGAGACCAGTCCGGTCATCTCCACCAACACCCTGGAGGACAACGTCCCCGACAGCGTCGGCCGCGCCCTGCCCGGCATCGAGGTCAGGACCACAGCCGACGGTGAGTTGCTGACCCGCAGTCCCGCCGTCATGCTCGGCTACTGGCGCGACCCGCTGGCCACCCGGGCCATCCTCGATCGCGAGCACTGGCTGCACAGCGGAGACAGGGCCGAGATAGACGCCAGCGCTCACATCCGGATCACCGGACGCCTCAAGGAGATCATCGTCCTGTCCACCGGCGAGAAGGTGCCACCTGCCGACATGGAGACCGCCATCACCCTCGATCCGTGCGTCGATCAGGCCATGCTCATCGGCGAGGGCCGCCCGTACCTTGCCGCCCTGGTGGTCGCCAATCCGGCGGCCCTCGGGGCCCTGGCCCGCGATCTCGACCCCGGAGCCCCCGCAGCCCGCAGCGCCCCACGCCTCGAGGCGGTGCTGCTGCAGCGCATCCAGCACCAGCTCCGAAGCTTTCCCGGCCACGCCCAGGTCTACCGCCTCGCACTCGTGCCCGAGCCCTGGACCCCCGACAATGGACTGCTCACCCCCACGCTCAAGCTGCGCCGCGACCGCATCCTGACACGTCACCGGACCCTGGTGGAGGCACTGTATGCCGGGCCATCGGCCCGAGACATGGGCAGGCGCAGCCCGCGAGGTCCCGGGAAGGCGGACGGAGCGGCGCCCGGGGGACCTCCGGAGTCGAGGACCTGCGACTCGTGATCCCCGGCTCGCCGGCACCGGGCCGGCCCTGCGCGGACCGGCCACCGGCGAGCTCAATAGTCGGGGATGTCCCCATAGTAGGTGATGTTCTGATTGGCCTTCCAGCGGCGCTCCACGTCGAAGGAGACGGCGTTGCCCGCCCCCGCCCGGAACACCTGTGGGCTCTGGATCCCGGAGAGCATGGCCACGAAACGGGGCCGCAGCAGATTCTTGAACAACGGCAGGAGGGCCTGCTCGAGGGTCCTTTCGCAGGACACCGGGGGCTCCCACAGGCCATGGGGCACCATCGGACAGCCGTTGAACAGCGAGGCCTCCACCGCCAGTCCCCAGTCGTCGTGCAACATATTGAGGGCGATCAGATTGGGATGCACCAGCCCCATGATGAGCCCGATGTCGGGGTCGAGGAAACCGAGCCGCAGCCGCAGCCACTCCCGCGCACCGGTGGTGGCCGTCGCCCCCGGCCCTGTCTCGACGAAGCGGATCTGGACCCCTGAGATCCCGTACCCGAGCGGGAACCCGGTCACGGGGTCCTCCAGGAAGCTCGGCGGATCCGGGTGCATCCAGACGATCGGATCCAGGGTGGCGTCGATCTCGATGGCCACCTCGGTCGCCCCCAGGATACCAAGCTCGGGTCGATCTGGGCGAGGGTCTTGCCATCCAGGATCGCGATGTCGCGACCCGCGCTGCCCGGGGGTGCGCTCACCCCCACCGCCGCCAGCTCGTCCCACGTGGGCCGGTAGCTCAGATGCAGCAGATCCCTGCCCTGGATGTGCAACAGCTGATTGAGATAGCCGGTCGTGATGGTGAAGGACATATCGATGTGCTCGCCCCCACCGTTGACCGCGTCCTCGAAGAAGGGCGCCGGGAAGGCGGGGTGCAGGAAATAGGTATCGCGGACCGGAACCACTTCCTTGCCGTCCTTCAACTCCAGGACCTGGGTATCCCACACCAGCTGGGCGCCCGCCACCGGCGCGCTGGCCAGCGGCACCTGAAGGCTGGCATCCAGTCCATAGCCCGGGTGCCCCGGAAGCCCCAGCTCCAGTCGACTCAGCAGGACCTCCAGCGCCTGGGTCTGATGGTTCGACGTACCCACACCGTTCCAGACCTCATTGAGCGTGTCCTCGAACCGGTTCTGGTAGCTCTGGGCCAGCGCCTCGGTGGCGTCGACCAGGAAGTCCCGGGCACAGATGCCGTTCTCTGCACGCACCTCCGGATCCACCAGGGACAGCTCGCCCGGCACCTCCAGGCTGACCTGCAGCGCCTCCCTGTCGTGGGGGTCCGCCGAGACCCTGAACTCGGCCTGAGTGGTCTCGCCGGTCGCGGCGCGGGGGGCCTCTATGGCGATGTCCTCGCAGGTGGTGAGGTCCTGCAGCCAGCCGCCATCGCTCAGTCGGTTGTCGCTGATCTGGGTCTCCGGAGGGGGGCGCTGCAGCTGGAACCGGCCCAGCGGTACGAGAGGCGGCGCACCAGTCCGTCGAGCGTGCCGGTGACACCGGCCACACCGTAGCCTGCTGCGATGCGTGCCCCATCGGTGCCACCGCTGTCCGCGAATGCGAGTGAGACCTCATCGACCTGCTCGATTCCGAGCGCGCTGGGATTGGCCTGGAGCTCGTCCACACACAGCTCGAAGTCCTCGGCACGGGGGAGCGCCTTCACGCAGTAACTCTGCATGGCGACCTCGCACCCGGCCAGGGCGATCATGCCCAGGAATGGATTGGCGGCCCCCAGGACGGCGCCGAGCCCGGTACAGGCCCCGGACTCCTCGAATGCCTCGTAGGCCAGGTAGTAGCCGGTCGCCACACCGTACAGGGCCAGATACTCTGGCGTGCCCGTGAGCCCGGGTTCCAGGGCGGCCGCGTCCGCCAGATCGATGCAGGCCCCGAGCTTCGTCGGCCCTGCGTCCGACGGCAGCGCCCGGGCGGTGCTGTGCAGTGCATCGTTGAAGTCCGCCAGCGAGGGGCAGGGCAGCGATGCAAGGTGGGGGACCTCCAGCGAGGTGGCCCGGTCATCGATCACCGACCGCCCCACCCCGCTGTCCGTCAGCTGCACCGCCATACCGCTGATGGGGCCATAGCCTGCACGGGGGGAGGCCTCGTCTGCGACACGCAGGTCGAAGTAGTCGACATAGCCCCTGGCGACCACCTGGGTGGTCGTCGTATCGACCAGCTCGGCCAGCACCGTGCGCATCGCCCAGGTCGGCATGGCCCGCGCCGGGGTCTCCCCCATGAAGGAGATCTCCCGCTGGGCGGCATCGGCGAAGACGCCGCTCGCCACGAACTGGCCATCGAGGACGATCTGATAGTTACCCGAGTTGATCAGTGGCCGCGGCACGTGGGTGACCGCGCCGCGGACCGTAATGAGTCCGGTGGTGTCGTCGTACCAGGCCGAGGTGTCATACAGCGGATCACCATGGACCGGCGTGCCGATGCCCAGGACCGGGGGCGGGTTCGGCGACGGAGTAGTACTGGCGGTCCCGGATTGGGTCTGTGGAGGCAGCGAGGCGCTCGTCGCCACCGGCGGGACGGGCGGCAGAGTGCTGGAGATCGCCGCAGACGGGGCCGGCCCGCCTGCGCCGGCCCGGGTGGCAGCCGCAAGCATATAGACAAACAGCAAGACAGCGGGCCGGCGAAGGCCCGTGCACCTGATGTGGGGCCTGCAAGGCCCTGGCCGGGTCTCAAGCTCGGCGGCCGTGGGCCGCTGGGGGTCTGGTGCACAGATCATGGTGATCCCTCCCTGTGTCGAGCCGACGGGCTCGATCGTTGAGTGGGATCAGGATAGCGACGGCCGAGGGCTCCTGACCGTAACCGGTTGCCTGTGCAGGCTGTGACATCCTACCCAAGGGCGGGAGCGGCCTGTCCGGACAGCCGGACGCCGCCGGTCCGGCCGGCGGCCACCTCCGGTGACGGAGGATCGGCCCCAGAACTGGCGGAGAGGCAGGGATTCGAACCCTGGGTACCCGCGAGGGTACACCTGATTTCGAGTCAGGCCCGTTCGACCACTCCGGCACCTCTCCGAAACTCTGCACTGCCCGGGATCATCGCGCTCCGGCAACCCCGGATCGGGGACGGGACCGGCGTGATGCCACGGCGAGCCATATTACCACTGCGCGTGGCCGATATGCACCGTCTCGGGCTGAGCTGCAGCTCCCTGAGAGATCTCCCGCACCGCCCCGTGGCTCCTCGCGGTCCCGCCTTCCTCCGCCAGGGGCGCGCCGCCGCCTGCAACCCAGGGGCAGGGATTCATCCTGGACAGGAGAACCGAGGCAGCGCTTTGTTGTATATTTGCAGCACAGAGCCGGATCCCGCGATGGCGTTGTGTTGAAGCAACACCCTCCGGAGTCCTCGATCTATCGGCCTCCCGGTCGAACGCCTTCCGGGGCACGACGATATTGAGATCCCCCTGAACGATGAGCGATATGCCTGTGTCACTGGCCGGCGCTGCCCTCGAGGGCGGGCATCCTGAACACCCAAGGGGCAGGTACGGCGGATATCGAGGCCCACTGAGGCCCTCCATGGAGCGGACATCTTGTCACCGATCTACAGCCTCGCCCCCGACTTGAGCGCCCAGGACCCGCAGACCGGCCGCGCGGCAACGACTGCTGCGCGCGATCCGGGGCGTGCGCGGGAGCTCATCCTGGCCCTGCTCCTCGCCTGCCTCTTGATCCTCCTGTTCGTGGCCCATCACCGCCCCGATCGCCTGGGGCAGATCCAGGCCCGCGGGGTGCTCAAGATAGGCAGCGAGGCGAGCCTGGTCTCCTATCTCCCAGGCCACGGAGGTTTCGAATACGAGCTCGCCGAGGCCTTTGCCCGAGACCTGGGCGTCCGGCTGGAGCTCACCACCCGCTACCCTCGGCCGAAGCTGCTCCAGGCCCTTCGCGAGGGGCAGGTGGACATCGCCGCCGACGGTCTGATCCGGCACGACGCGCGGGCGCAGGGGGTCCGCTGGGGCCCCGGATACAGGAAGGTGAGCTACCAGCTGATCTACAGGCGCGGACGCAGGCGGCCGGCCGACCTCCAGGCCCTGGGCGCAGGTCCGGTGGACACCGTGGCCGACCCGGCACTGGCCGGGCTGCGGGCCCAGTGGGCTCAGGAGCGTCCAAAGCTGGGCTGGGTCGTACACCAGGACCTCGATGCGGCCGAACTGGTCGAGCTGGTGTGGCAGGACGTGATCGACTACGCCCTGGTACGCTCAGATGTGGTGGCCCTGTATCGGCGCTTCTACCCCGAGATCCGTGCCGCCTTCGAGGCCAGTGAGCCCCACCCCGTGGCCTGGGCCGTGAGTGCTGCCTCGGGCAGCCGCCTCGCCGAGGCCCTGGACGCCTTCTTCGCGAAGATCAGGGCCGACGGGCGCCTCGCTCAGATCCGCGATCGCTACTTCGGTCACCTGGGCGCCCTGGACTATGTCACGATCCGCCGTTTCATCCGCCACATCTATGAACGTCTGCCCCACTACCGTGACATGATCGAGGACACGGCCGGCCAGACCGGCCTCGATTGGCGGTTGCTCGCGGCCATGGCCTATCAGGAGTCCCACTGGGATCCCCGCGCAGTCTCCCCCACCGGGGTGCGAGGCCTGATGATGCTCACCCGTGCCACCGCAGCCCAGTTGGGGATCGCAGACCGCCACGACCCCGAGGGCAGCATCCAGGGTGGCGCCCGCTACTTCAGGATCGTCAAGGCCAAGCTCCCGTTGCGGGTCCCCGAACCGGACCGGACCTGGCTGGCCCTGGCGGCCTACAATGTGGGCTTCGGGCACCTGGAGGACGCGCGCGTCCTCACCCAACGTGAGGGTGGAGACCCGGACCGGTGGATCGACGTCAAGCGCCGCCTGCCCCTGCTGCGCAAGAAACGCTGGTACAGGCAGACGAAGTACGGTTTCGCCCGCGGCGACGAGCCGGTCCAGTACGTGGCGCGGATCCGCAACTTCTACGACATCCTGCAATGGGAGACCGGAGCGATCCCCGGCCCGCGGCCGCGACCCCCACGGGCCCTCGACATCCTGCCGGAGGCGCTGTAAGCCCGGCCGGCTCTGGCGTCAGCGCGTGCGCCGGGCTCTGAAGAAGGCCCGCAGGAGCTCGCCACTCTCGTGCTCGAGCAGTCCACCCTCGGCCTGGATCCGGTGATTGTGGTGGAGAGACTGGAGCAGCCCAAGGCGGAGCCGGCCGCCCCGCTCTTGGGGTCGTGGGCCGCGTAGACCAGGCGCGCCACCCGGGCGTGGATCATGGCCCCCACGCACATGGGACAGGGTTCCAGGGTCACATAGAGGGTAGTCCCGGGGAGGCGGTAGTTACCGCGGCGCAGGGCCGCCTCGCGCAGGACCACAATCTCGGCATGGGCCGTCGGATCGTGCTCCGAGATCGGCCGGTTCCACCCCTGCGCGAGGCACTCGTCACCCGCCACCATCACGGCGCCCACGGGCACCTCACCCAGCTGGGCAGCGCGCCGGGCGCAGTCCAGCGCCTGGCGCATCCAGGATTCGTCTTCGGGGCGCGCCGTCATGGTCCGCAGCCGGGCGGGCTCACTCCCACTCGATTGAAAACAGCCCGCGAAAATCCGGTATTGGCGCCGGTTTTGCGCAGGTCAAGAGAGTCGATACCAAGTACCATTACCGGTGATTACTCAGGCAACCTGAATCAGGGCCTTCATGGCCTCTCAAACGACGCCAACGCGCTGAAATGACGGCATCTTGCGGATAGATTGTGGCTGCTCTGAATTTCACCCGGCAGCTACTCCATCAGGCGCCTCATTCTCGAACAGTCGCAGGGAGAAATCTATACCGAGCCCGAGAAGGCCGGGGTCAGAAGGACGGGAAGGACGGAGAAGGACGGGGTCAGGTCTAGCGAAGGACGGGGTCAAAGGACGGGGTCAGGTCTAGATTCGACAAAGGACGG
>Ga0114931_10006218_pt1 | contig 14698 bp, 15 predicted proteins | sample 2SBtaG_FD_89579 | JGI IMG/M metagenome (GOLD analysis project Ga0114931, IMG submission 89579) | Deep subsurface microbial communities from Kolumbo volcano to uncover new lineages of life (NeLLi) - 2SBTROV14_V59a metaG | ecosystem: Environmental > Aquatic > Marine > Volcanic | place: Kolumbo...
CGTGTCAGATCAGGCAGTTGGCGGCGAAGTCCTTGACCTCATTGGCGGTCCAGTCACCCTTGGGTTTTTCCTTCATGGCCTTGCACCAGGCCTTGCTGCCGACTTCCGGGGCACAGGCACTGAGTGTCAAAATCAAGCTGAGGCCCAGCAGAAAACTTTTGATCATGTTCAGAACTCCATCAGGAATGGTTAATATACACGAAGCCAGTCATGCACGGATAGCCGGGTCGTGGAGGTGAATCGATGGTCGATAACGCCGCAGAGAAAGTTCGTTGCGACTGGTTGAATGGCGATCCCCTGTACACGCAATATCATGATTGCGAATGGGGGGTGCCGCAATACGACGATCAGGTCCTGTTTGAGTGCCTGCTGCTCGAAGGTGCCCAGGCGGGCTTGAGCTGGTACACCATTCTTAAAAAACGGGTTGCCTACCGTAAGGCTTTCGCCGATTTCAATGCCTCGCGTATGGCCAGATTCAATGCGCAGCGAGTCGAACGGCTGATGAACAATCCGGGTATCGTGCGCCATCGTGGAAAAATCGAGGCCTTCATCGGCAATGCCCGGAGGTATCTGGACATGCGCGAGGCGGGTTTGCTCTGGCATGAGTATCTGTGGACATTTGTCGATGGAAATCCTGTCATCAACCATTGGCGCCACGCGGCGCAAGTACCGGCGCACACCACCGTATCGCTGGCCCTAAGCCGGGATTTGAAACAGCGCGGTTTCAAGTTTGTCGGTGCCACCACCTGCTACGCCTTCATGCAAAGTTGCGGCTTGGTCAATGATCACGTCACGAGTTGTTTCAGGCATTCGGAAATCAATCATGGCGGAGAGTGAAATGCATCCCTGGGGCGATGTTGGGCGCCTCCTGCACTGGCCCTGGTGTGCCTGAGTGTCAACCTGGTCCTGGAATTTGGGCTCGACGCCCATAGCGACGGATTTCTGGCCCGCAATATCCACTACACCCTGTTCAACTATGGTTATGTTTCGGGGAACAATCACCTGGTGCACCGACTGGGTGAGGAGTCGCTGTTAACATCCTGTCTATTGGATCATTGGATCAATTCGTGCAGCAATTCGCGCGGCCGATTTATACCAGGTGAGGCCTGGTATTGCTCGAGATCGTCCTCCTGCCAGAGTCTGCTGACAAAGACTCCTGAAGTTTCAAGTCAAAGGAACTGTATGCGAGCTCAGTGGCGCTGATATTGCGCATCGCCAAACATGTTCTGGCGAGCCTGCTCCGACAGGGGGCCGCTGCGCTGGTGTTCGGCGAGCACCTGCACCGCCCGTTCCACCGCCGGGCGCCCGGCAATTTTATCGTGCCAGGCGCTGAAAGCGGGATATTGTTCGCGTTCGACGTTCTGGCGCTCGGGGTGGCGCATCCAGGGCCACAGGGCCATGTCCGCGATGCTGTAGTCGTCTCCGGCGATATAGGATCGATCCTGCAGGCGTTTGTCGACGACCGCGTACAATCGGTTGGCTTCCTTGCTGTAGCGCTCGATGGCATAGGGGAGCTGCTCCGGTGCATAGCCGATAAAATGATGCGCCTGGCCGAGCATGGGGCCGATGCTGCCCATCTGGAACATCAGCCACTGGATGACCTGGTAGCGGGCTGCCATTTCCGTGGGCAGGAAGCGACCGCTTTTATCAGCCAGATACAGCAGGATCGCTCCGGATTCAAACAGGCTGTAGCGTTTTCCACCCGGGCCGTCCAGATCCACGATTGCGGGCATTTTATTGTTGGGACTGATTTTCAGGAACTCGGGATCAAACTGATCCCCCGCGCCGATATTGACCGGAATCACCCGGTACTCCATGCCGGTTTCCTCCAGCATGATGTGCACCTTGTGTCCGTTGGGGGTGGGCCAGGTGTATAAATCAATCATGTGCCATAGCCTGAATTAAAATGATTCGGCCACTATAACCCTGAAAATAGTGTGTGGGATTTCCTGGCAAAGCTGAAGATTATTATCCAGCTTGCCTGGCGATTGACCGGGCCTGCGCAACGCCGCGGTCCCAGTCGATATCGTTTGCCCGCCACAGGTACCAACTGGCCACTGAACGATAAGGCCGCCAGCGTTCACCGTAGGCGGCAAGCTGTTTGGGCGAGGGCAGTTCGGAATCGCCCCGGTGCAGCATGAAGCCTTTGCGAACTCCCAGGTCATCGACCGGCAGCACATCCGCGCGGCCAAGATGAAAGATCAGCAGCATCTCCACGGTCCAACGGCCGATGCCACGTATGCCGGTCAATCGTTCGATAATGCTGTCATCGTCCATCCCCGCCAGCGCCCGGCGGTTGGGGACCAGGGCACTGCAGGACTTTTCCGCCAGATCCCGCGCCGAACGGACCTTGGCCCTGGACAGACCAACGCCACGCAACTGATCCTCGTCGAGCAGCAACAGGCGCCTGGGACTCGGGTAGTGATGGGGAAACAGTGCCCGCAGGCGTCGATCGATGCTGGCCGCGGCATGCCCCGACAGTTGCTGGTAGACGATGGCCCGTAGCAGCGCCTGGAACGGTGTCAAATGGGCCCGGCTTTGCAGAGCGTAGGCGCCGACCCGGCGAATCAGGACGCCGAGTTCAGGGTCGACGCGTCGTAGTCTGGCCACGGCTTTGCGCGGATCATAGTCACAGCCGCGGCCGCGGCGGTGGCTGCCGAAGCCGACGTCCGCCATCGTTAACCTGCAATCGTCATGAAGCAACGGCTGCCCAAGCGGGTCAGCCTGCAACTATGGAATTGCATGAGGAATGCTCCGCTCAACCTACAGGCAGTACGTCTTTGCGCAGATTTGTGCTTGCCTCTCGTATCTACAGGCATTTCGGTTCGGGCCCCCTGCCTCACTCTATCTCTCCCATCCTTGGGGTCGTACCTCCCCCATATCCCTGGGGGCTCGAGCGCAACTCCCTGCTGCGCACGGTCTGGTTCGACCAACCCTCCCTCCTGTTCCAAAGCCACTAACTGTTCCACCTCCGATAGCCAGTCCCCCTGCACCCAGGAGTGCCCCAAAGGCTAAAAGCCCCGTGGACCCCCAGCTTTGGCAGGGACCGTGTGCAGCATGGATGCTGCACCCGAGCCTATAGGGATATATTCACGGCGTGTCCCGGACAAAGCTGGGGGTCCACGGGGCTTTGAACCCCGGCGACTATTCAACGCTCATAACTGAGCCAGTATGCCAACCGTGTCGCCATAGTCCGGTATCGGTCTGTCCCCCTTAAGATCCTACCCATGAACCTCGCCTTTACCCTGCTTGCGTTCGATCTCGCGCTGGCGCAGTTCCAGGCGGCGGACCTTGCCGGTGGTGGTCATAGGCAGCGACTCGATAAATTCAATCTCGCGGGGATATTCGTGGGCCGCGAGACGGGATTTGACCTGATTTTTGATGGCGGCCGCCAGCGCCTCGTCGCCCTGATGTCCTTTGGCCAGGACGATAAAGGCCTTGATGATGCTGCCGCGCAACGCATCGGGACTGCCGATGACCGCCGCCTGGGCGACCGCCGGATGCTTGAGCAGGCAGTCCTCTATTTCCCCCGGGCCAACCCGGTGGCCGGCGGTGGAGATCACATCATCCTTGCGCCCGACGAACCATAGATAGCCGTCTGCATCCTGGTAGCCCATGTCGCCGGTGCTCCAGTACTCGCCGATGAACTTGTCCCGGGTGGCCTGTTCGCGATTCCAGTAACCGAGAAAAAATACCGGGTCATCGCGCCAGGCCCCCAGTTCCCCCACTTCCCCAGGGGGCAGGGGCCGGCCCTCGCCGTCCACCGGGCAAACCCGGTGGCCGGGATAAGGCTTGCCCATGGAACCAGGCCGGGCGGGCATGATGGCCTGGCAGTTGCCGACCAGGTAATTGAATTCGGTCTGTCCCCACATCTCATTGAGCGGCACCTGCAGGACTTCATCGGCGAAGCGCAGCACTTCTTCGCCCACCTGTTCTCCGGCGGACATGATGGAGCGCAATGAAAGCTTGAAGCGGGTTTCGAGATTCGGCACCTGCATGAACATTTTCAGTGCCGTGGGCGGAATGAAGGAAATCCGCACCTGGTATTTTTCCAGCAGCTCCAGGCAGCGCACGGCATCGAAACGCCCGCCATCAAATCCGAGCACCGGTATGCCGTATCGCAAGGCGGGGATCAACCCGTCGAGGAGTCCGCCGGTCCAGGCCCAGTCCGCCGGTGTCCACATCACATCGCCGGCCCGGGGCACAAAATTCTGGGACAGCTCGAAACCGGTGAGATTACCGATCAGACAGCGATGGGCGATAACCGCGCCTTTGGGTGGGCCGGTGGTGCCGGAGGTGTAAATCAGCAGGGCCGGATCAGCGGCCGCGGTGTTCAGGGCCTGGAACGCTTCGCTGGAGGATTCCAGCAGCTCCCAGAAATCGATACCACCGCCACCCCGGTCCACATTGAGCAGCATTTCCAGATCCGGCAATTCGGCATTGAGACCTTCCAGCATGGGAAGATGTGCGCTGTCGGTGATCACCGCGCGGGTGCCGCTGTCCTCGAGCCGGTAGCGCATGGCATCGGGCCCAAACAACACCGACAGGGGTACGGATATGCAGCCCATCTTCCACAGCGCCAGATGCGCCAGGGCCGTCTCGGCCCGTTGCGGGAGGATGATCCCAACCCGATCGCCGCGTCCCAGTCCGAGGCGGCTGAGACCATTGGCCAGTTGCTGAACCTGGGATTTGAGCTCGGCAAAGCTCAGGGTCTGGCAATGCCCTTCGGCATTTTCGAGGAACAGGGCGGTCTGATCGGCCCGGCTTGCGTGCCGGTCGCAAACATCCACCCCCATGTTGTAGTGTTGTGGAATCCGCCAGCGGAAATCGCGCTGCAGGGCTTCGAAGTCGCGGCCGTCATTTTCGAGTAGATTCATGGGTGGGTTATTTTTATAAAAAGCCGGTCGTTCATGATATAGGATCAGGCTTGAATTACATCCCTGGCAATGTTGCCAGTCTAACCCCGACAGGAGCTTCCATGCAGTCATTCAGAGCTTTTCGCGTCCATCAGGAAGAAGGACAAATCGTTGCCAGGCTGGAGACCATCCACCTGGAGGATTTTGACGAGGGTAACGTAGTTGTCCGCGCCTGCTGGTCGGACATCAATTACAAGGATGCCCTGGCGGCCACCGGCAAGGGCAAAATCATGCGCCGGATGCCCATGGTCGGCGGCATTGATGTGGCTGGCTATGTGCAAAGTTCCGAGGATCCCCGCTATCAGGTGGGCGATGCGGTGGTGGTGACCGGCTTTGGCCTCAGCGAGGAACACGATGGCGGCTATTCAGAGCAGGTCAGGGTGCCCGGAGACTGGCTGGTGCCTCTGCCCGAAGGGCTGACTCTGCGTGAATCCATGGCCCTGGGCACCGCCGGCTTCACCGCCGCCCTGGCCGTCGATGCCATGCAGCACAACCACCAGCAACCCGGGTCCGGCCCGATCCTGGTCAACGGCGCCACCGGCGGGGTTGGCAGTTTTGCCATCGACATGCTGGCCGCTCAGGGTTTCGAAGTGACGGCGTTCACCGGCAAACGCGATGCCCAGGCTTACCTTGAGGAGCTGGGCGCTACGGATCTGCTGTTGCGCGGGGAGACTGAACTCGGTACCCGGCCACTGGAAAAAGCCCTGTGGGCGGGAGCCGTGGACAATGTCGGCGGTGAGGAACTGGGTTGGCTGACCCGTACTACCCAGCCCGGTGGCAACATTGCCGCCATTGGCCTGGCTGGCGGTTACAAACTGGAAACCACCGTGATGCCGTTTATTTTGCGAGGGATCAATCTGCTCGGCATCAACTCCGTGTACGTGCCCAGGGAGCGCCGGATGCGGGTCTGGAAACGCCTGGCCAGTGATCTGAAACCCCGGCATTTAGCCACGATTGTCCACAACGAAGTGGCTCTGGAGGATCTCGCGGAGGCTTTCACGGCACTCATGGACGGTACCATGACCGGCCGCAGTGTGGTCAGGATTGCCGATGAGTGATGGCGCCTCCGGGCGGGAGGTGTTCATCTCTGCGGAGCAATTGCGTGGGGATATGGATTCCGCTCAGCCCCTGTGCATCATCGATTTGAGCAAGCCTGAAGTGTATGCCGCCGGGCATGTGCCGGGCGCCCTGCCGGTGGCTGAAAACCGCGTGGTTGCAACCCGTAAACCCGTGGGCGGGCTACTGCCGGCTGACCCGGATCTGACAACGCTGTTTTCGGAACTGGGCATCACCGCCGAGACCCGGGTGGTCGCCTACGATGATCAGGGCAACAGCCGTTCCGGGCGGCTGTTGTGGACCCTGGAAGTCATCGGCCATAACCAGGCCGCGATTCTGGATGGGGGGCTCGGCGCCTGGCGCGATGCGGGCTTCATTGCCAGCCGGGATCCGGTGCCGGTACCCGCCGTCAGCCAGTATCCTGCGCGGGCCCGCCCTGAGGCCCAGGCCGGCAAGGAGTGGATTCTCGATCACCTGGGTGATCCCGGTGTGGTGTTTGTGGATGTGCGTACCCCCGAGGAGTACCGTGGTGAGGATGTCCGATCAGCCCGGGGCGGGCATATCCCCGGGGCGGTCAATTACAACTGGTTGCTCAGTCAAGATCCAGCCCGGCATCGGGCTCTGCGCCCCGGCCGGGAACTACGCGCTGAACTGGAAGCGCTGGGTGTGACCGCGGACAAACAAATCGTCGTGTACTGCCAGACCCACATGCGCTCTTCCCATACATTCCTGCTGCTCAGGCAACTGGGTTTCGAACACCTGCGGGGTTATCCCGGTGCCTGGTCGGATTGGGGTAACGATCCCGGAATGCCCGTCGAGACCTGAAGCCGCTACATCTCAACCGCAAGCTTCAGCCAGTGGCGTCGTGTTCGCGTTTCGCCAGCACCGCAATGACCCGGATCATTTCTTCAAAATTGCCGGCCAGAGAACCGGAGGTGCGGTACTTGCCGTTGATGATGACCGTGGGAGTTCCACGCACCCCGTAGCGAGTTTGCATAATCAGGGACTTTCGCATCAGGGAGACCACCGCGAAGGACTCATAGGTTTTGTCGAAGTCCTCGGCTTTGATTCCGTGTTTGACGAAAAAATCCCGCAGTTCCTCTTTAGTGTTGAGTCGCTGACCGTCCTTGTGAATGGCATTGAAGATCGGAACGTGCAACTGATCGCTGACCCCCAGTATCTTGGCCGTATAGTAAGCCCGGGCATGGGTTTCCCAGCTCTTGCTGAATATGGCCGGCATGCGCCGCACTTCCACATAGGGCGCTTTATCTTTGAGATAAGCCTCGATATAGGGCAGGAAGCGGAAGCAATGGGGACAACCGTACCAGAACACGTCCACCACCTCGATTTTGCCGGGGGTTTCCGTAGGTTGTGGGGGTTGCACCAGTTCGTATTTGCCCTTGATGGAATCCTGGGCATGGGCAGCCGGCAATAATCCAAACAGCAGGACCGCCAACCACGCAAACGAAACTGTTTTCAGTTGTGTCATAACCGGTATCTCCATGGCCGGGCTGATTCAAAAGAGACGAGGTTTCCCCAGGGACTGCTGGTCACAATAGCAGGCCTTCGCCAGCGGGCAGCGCTGAATTGCCGGATGTTAACCCAGCGCGACTTCAGTGAAGACCGTTGATATAGGCTGACACCGCCGCCAGCTCTTTGGGGGTCAGCTTCAATGCGATGTCGCGCATCATGGCCTGTTTATCGTTGCGACGTTTTTCCAGCCGGAAATCGCGTAACTGTGCGGCGGTGTACGCTGCATGCTGGCCGGCCAGCCTGGGAAAACCGGCTTTGGGATCTCCAATTCCGCTGGCCCCATGACAACTCATGCAGGCTGGGACCCCGGTATCGGCGTTGCCGCCCAGGTAGATATTCCTCCCCAGCTTGATATCCGCGCTTTTGCTGGCAAAGCCTGGGCTACTGGTCTGGCTCGAAAACCAGGCACCGAGGTTGGCCATATCAGCCTCGGACAGGGGCGCGACCATCCCGGACATCATGGCGTTATTGCGGGTCTTGCCATGTTTGAAGTCCTGCAGTTGCTTGACGATATAAGCCGCATGCTGGCCCGCCAGTTTCGGCCACTGGGGGTTGGTGCTGTTACCATCGGCGCCGTGGCAGGCGGCGCACAAAGTAGCTTTGGCCTTACCCGCGGCCGCATCAGCTTGTGCCAGGGTTGCAGTGCTCAGGGTGCCGCAGGCAATCAGCAGCAGAATACGTAACAGGGTCATGGGTGGCTCGCTTGTCGACTGGCGGGGCAGCGGAATTTACCGGGATAGTGGCTACTTTGATTTCTGGCTAGAGAAATAAGCAGCAAGATTCTCCATATCCTGATCACTCAGCGCGGCAGCCTGAGGGCTCATGAGTGGATTCTTGCGGTTGCCCGCCTTGAAGTCTTTGAGCTGTTTGACCAGGTACGGGGCATGTTGGCCCGCCAGTTTCGGCCACATTGGGTTGACGCTGTTGCCGTCAGCGCCGTGGCAGGCGCCACAGACGGCGGCCTTGGCCTTGCCGGCGGCGGCATCACCCGCGGCATAGGCCAGGGTGGAAGCCAGACACAGGCACAACACAGCGGGCAGGCGGATTTTAGTGGATAAATGATTCATGATTTCGGGTCTCTTTCCTTGAAGGGCTATAACCAATTGCAAAACAACGCGAACGCGTGGGCCGCGCCTTTGCTCAGCCTGCGTATATTACCGGCACTCGCGAATCAATCAACTGATGTTGGACCCTGTCCGGCGATTTTCCCGAATTTGGGCTGTATGTGCGCCCCCCGAATAACAGGAGCGGGTCATGGCCATTGACTACCGGCAGCTGGAGTTCATTACCGGTGCGGTTTCCGGGCGGGGCTTTCCGCCCGATCAAGGTTTGGAGGTGGCATTTGCGGGGCGCTCGAACGCCGGCAAATCCACCTGCATCAATACCCTGGCCCGGCGCCGGGCCCTGGCCCGCACTAGTAAATCGCCGGGACGGACCCGGGAGATCAACTTTTTCCAACTGGATGAAACCAGGCGGATTGTGGATTTACCCGGTTATGGATTTGCCAAGGCGCCTGAGCGGGTCCGGCAACAGTGGGTACGGCTGGTGGGCGATTATCTGCAACAGCGCCAGTGCCTGGTCGGAGTCGTGATTCTGATGGATGCCCGCCACCCGTTGAAACCCGCGGACAGTCAATTACTCAATTGGTGTGTGCTCGCGCAACTGCCGGTGCAGTTGCTGTTGAGCAAGGCGGACAAGTTGAGCCGTGGCCAGGCACAACAGTGCCTGGCAACCATTCGCGGCCAGGCGGTGAATTTAGCTGGTGATATTCAGGTGCAGTTATTTTCTGCATTGAAAAAAGACGGCCTGGAGAGGCTGTGGCTGCGCCTCGATGGTTGGTTCGCTGGCGAACCCTGAGAAAAGAAGCCCCGGCATCGGATTCGGGGAGGAATTTAGATGTTGCCGGGGCCAAAATACCCGGCCTGGGGAAGCCGGGTCGTGGGCCCGCTCCTAGGGAGCTGGAGCGGGATGTGCCAGGACATGGCGGTATGGGGCATACCTGGGGTGTATTGTCCATGCCTGGCACATTTAATTAGAAACTGACGGTTATTTTTAGTTCCCTGAATGACCTTCAGGCAGGATTTTCATGGCAAATCATGCACATGGCGAATTGGGCCCTGTATAAACGTCCCGCCAGGAACTTGCCGGCGTTTGTCATACGCCTAAAAAACAGTGTAACACTATGATAAATAAAGTAATTAAATTGACAGTTCAAAAAATAGCTAATCTGTAGAAGATCCAGTGATGGTGCGTATTTGAGCGTATTACAATCAAGTCATCCACAGTTTTATCCACAGAAATTGTGGATAAAGCAATACCATCTCAAGGCTTCTGGCTACAGCAACGGGCCATCAGGCAGTTAGGCTGGATTTCTGATCCCTGGGGTTAGATATTTCATCTAACCGGGTGATAATCAGCCCCCGATAGTGGGGGAATCAATGGGTTCAAAAAATCCGATCAAAACGTATGCAGGCGCAATGTGATGGGCCAAATTTGTTGGGTGGTCGTGAGGAAAAGATTACGGCGCCCGCGGGCGCCGTAAATGCTAATTTCTGCCCACCTGGCAGGTCAGGTGATCTAGCCGAAACGGCGGCGAAATTTTTCCACCCGTCCGGCGGTGTCGACAATTTTCTGCTGACCGGTATAAAACGGATGGCAAGAAGAACACACATCGAGATGCAGGGTTGTACCGTCCAGGGTGGATCGGGTTTTGAATTCGTTGCCGCAACTACAGGTGACAGTGATTTCGTGGTAGTCGGGATGAATATTGGCCTTCATAATCTGCAATTCCTGACAAAAGTCATCAACAAAGACCCACCAGTATAAAATTATCCGGGTTTCCTGCCAAGCACTTATCTTCTATTCAAGGCCTAAATCCGACCACAGTGCATCGACCCGCCGGCGAGTCCCGGCATCCATCCGAATGGCCCGGCCCCACTGCCGGGCCGTTTCAGCGGGCCACTTGTGGGTGGCATCCAGGCCGACTTTGGATCCGAGTCCGGAGACCGGCGAGGCAAAATCCAGATAGTCGATGGGCGTATTTTCAATCACGGTCATGTCGCGGGCCGGATCCATGCGGGTGCTCATGGCCCAGATGACATCCCGCCAATCCCGAGCATCGATGTCGTCGTCGGTAACGATGATGAACTTGGTGTACATGAACTGGCGCAGATACGACCAGATCCCCAGCATGACCCGCTTGGCGTGTCCGGGATAGGCCTTTTTCATGGTCACCACCGCTACCCGGTAGGAGCAGCCTTCCGGGGGCAGGTAAAAATCGGCGATTTCCGGAAACTGCTTTTGCAGAATCGGCACGAAGACCTCATTGAGAGCGGCCCCGAGGATGGCCGGTTCATCGGGCGGGCGGCCGGTATAGGTACTGTGATAAATCGGCTGGCGCCGCCGGGTGATCCTGTCCACGCTGAAAACCGGAAACGGTTCCACTTCATTGTAATAACCGGTGTGATCACCAAACGGGCCCTCGGCGGCCATGTCCCCGGGCTTGATATGGCCTTCGAGGATGATTTCAGCGCGTGCCGGGACTTTCAGATCATTGCCAATGCATTTCACCAGCTCCGTGCGGGCACCCCGCAGCAAACCGGCAAAGGCGTATTCGGACAGGCTGTCGGGCACCGGTGTCACCGCGGCCAGGGTGGTTGCGGGATCAGCACCCAGGGTGACCGCGATTGGAAAATCCTGGCCCGGGAATTTTTCCTGCCAGCGCTGGAAATCCAGCGCTCCGCCGCGCTGGGCCAGCCAGCGCATGATGAGCCGGTTGGGGCCGAGCAGTTGCTGGCGGTAGATCCCCAGGTTCTGGCGCTCGCGATCCGGCCCACGGGTGGTGACCAGCCCCCAGGTGATAAGGGGCGCGGCATCGCCAGGCCAGCAGGTCTGGATGGGCAGGCTGTGCAAATCCACCGACTGTGCCTCGCTGACCTGTTCCTGGCAGGGACCACTGGAAAGTGTTTTTGGTGCCATGTCCAGGACTTTTTTAAATACCGGCAATGACTGCCAGGTGTCTTTTAAATTTTTTGGAGGGTCGGGCTGTTGCAGCAAAGCCAGCAGCTTGCCGATGTCGCGCAACGCTTCGGTGGATTCCCGGCCCATTCCCAGGGCTACCCGCCGGGTGGTGCCGAACAGGTTCCCCAGTACCGGAATCTGATGCCCCTTGGGTTTTTCGAACAGCAACGCCGGTCCGGCGTTGCGCAACACCCGGTCACAGATTTCGGTCATTTCCAGATTGGGATCGACCTCACAGTGAATTCGGCGCAGTTCGCCCTGAGCTTCCAGTTGCCCAATGAAGTCACGCAGATCCCGGTACTGCACGCCACTCATGAAGGTGTACGCGCAACATCGAATTCAGCCACCACCGGGGTATGGTCCGAGGGTCGCTCCAGTTTTCGTGGCGCCTTGTCGATCCAGCAACGCGTGCACTTACGCGCCATGGCGGTGCTGGCGAGAATCAGATCGATGCGCAGGCCCAGGTTGCGCCGAAAACCGGCCGCCCGGTAATCCCACCAGCTGTACTGCTCCGGATCCTGATCGAACAACCGGTAGCAGTCCTCGAGTCCCAGGGCCCGCAGGCGGTTGAGAGCCTCACGCTCCGGGGTGCTGCACAGAATGCGTTCATGCCAGGCCGCCGGATCGTGGACGTCGCGATCCTCCGGGGCGATATTGAAATCTCCCAGTACCACGAAGCATTCATGTTGCTGAAGCTCCCCGCCGATATGTGCCGTGACTTTGTCGAGCCAGTGCAGTTTGTGGGCATATTTTTCCGAGCCCACCTCCTGGCCGTTGACCACATACAGATCCAGAATCCGCACGCCATCGATGGTAGCGCCCAGGATCCGTCTGGCCGGATCTTCGAGATCCGCAATGTCACGGATGACCTCACGGGCCGGCGCGCGGCTGATCAGGGCCACACCGTTATAGGTTTTCTGGCCGGAAAATATCGCCTCATAGCCAGCCTCGTGGAATGCCTCCAGGGGAAACCGATCATCGGTCATCTTGATTTCCTGCAAGGCCAGGACCTCAGGCTGCTCGGCGCCCAGCCAGTCAAGAACATGGCCGAGGCGGACATTCAGGGAATTCACATTCCAGGTCGCGATTTTCATGGCATCCGGGCAGCCACTCAGATCCGGTGCCCACCATGGCGGCGGCGAACGCTCAGGTCCACCAGCCAACCGCCAACCGCGAAGGCCAGCAACAATACACTGGCGAACAGTATCTGTTGCCAGTATTTAAGGCCTGCCCAGCGAAAGGTGCCGTCACTGGCCGGTGTCTGGGGGTTGCGGGTTCCAGAATCCGCCAGGTTTTCCTGGCTCAGCTTGCTTGCCGATTCGTTGGCCTGGACCCGCTCGACGGCCATGGCCGCCATGGCCTCGAGTTCGGCCACCTGTTGTTTCAGGCGCTGGTTTTCTTCGGCCAGGGTCTGCATCTCCCGTAAAGTGCTGCTTGGGATCGGTGCCGGCTCAGAGGCGGGTTGAGGTTTTGCCGTCAGGGCGACCTGGCTGGCGGCCTCCTGGCTGCGTTGCTCGGCCTGGCGGAGCTTTTCCTGCAGTTCTTTTATACGCTCAGTTTCCGCCTGCAGTCTGGATTTCAGAGTATCCAGCTGGACACGGCCCGGTGCCTGATCGGTAATGTAACTGGCATCGACCCAGCCGGTGATCCCGGTTTGGGTACGGACCTGCAGCAGCTTGCCCTCCCGCGCCAGAAGTTCCAGCTCAGTGCCGCTTGGAATCAGTTCGATAATGGTACTGGCCAGAGTGTTGTCCTGATGCAGGCCGATGTACAGGGAGTCATTGACGTACACCGATTCCGCAATCGCACTGGAAGCGAACCCGAACAGGCATAGCAGGAGCATAAAACGACGGTGCATGGCGGTCATAGTATTGGATGGTCCGGGGCTTTCCAATTGTTCAGGACCTCAGGGGCTGGGTTGCAGGCCGCTGTGGCGCAACAGGGCATCGCTGTTGGGTGCTCTGCCGCGGAAGGCCATAAAGGATTCCAGGGCATCGCGGGACCCACCGCGCTCTAGAATTTCGTGCCGGAAATCCAGCCCGGTTTGAGTCATGGCCTCCGGGCCGTCTTCTTCAAAGCGGGCAAAAGCATCGCTGGAAAGAACTTCCGCCCACTTGTAACTGTAATAGCCGGCTGCATAGCCGCCATCGAATATATGGCTGAAGCTGTTCGGGTAGCGGTTTTCTGCGGTCATGGGCACCACCGCAACCTCAGCATGTACCGCCTTGGCCAGGGCCTGAATGTCAAAACCGCTTTGATATTCCATATGCAGACGAAAATCAAACAGCGCGAATTCGATTTGCCGCAGCATCTGCAAACCGCAATGGAAGGTACGCGCGGACCTCAACTTTTCAACCAATGCCCCGGGCAACGCTTCGCCGCTTTGGTAATGGGCGCTGATCCGGGCCAGGACTTGTGGTTCATAACACCAGTTTTCCATGAACTGACTGGGTAATTCCACGGCATCCCATTCCACACCATTGATACCGCTAATGCCGGGCAGATCGATACGGCTGAGCAGGTGGTGCAGGCCATGGCCGAACTCATGGAACAGGGTTGTCACTTCATCGTGGCTGAGCAGGGCGTCCCGGCCTTCACCGGGCGGCGTAAAATTGCAGGTTAAATAGGCCACGGGCCGCTGCAGCCCATCGCCCAGGTCCATACGGTTGCGGCAAACATCCATCCAGGCACCGCCGCGTTTTCCGGGCCGGGCGTACAGATCAAGATAAAAGCCGCCCATGAGGCCGTTGTTGGAATCATGAATCTGAAAATAACGTACATCCGGGTGCCAAACCGCGACATCGCTGCAGCGCGTGATGCGAACATCGAATAATTGCCGGGTGAGATCAAACAACCCCTGAATCACCTTGCCCGCGGGCAGGTAAGGGCGCAGGTCTTCCTGACTGAAGGCATAGCGCTGCTGCTTGAGTTGTTCGGTGTAATACGGTATCTGAAATGGCTGTAGGTCTGTACAGCCATTCGCAGCGGCGAATTCACGCAGTTCGGCCAACTCCCGGCGCGCAAAAGGCCGGGTGCGGGTGGCCAGATCCCTTAAAAATTCCAGCACTTCCCGGGGAGTGTTGACCATCTTGCGCGCCAGTGAATATTCAGCATGGCTGGCAAAGCCGAGCAGTGAGGCCCGTTCCCGGCGCAGATCCAGAATCTCCTCCATC
>Ga0114931_10006219_pt1 | contig 14698 bp, 7 predicted proteins | sample 2SBtaG_FD_89579 | JGI IMG/M metagenome (GOLD analysis project Ga0114931, IMG submission 89579) | Deep subsurface microbial communities from Kolumbo volcano to uncover new lineages of life (NeLLi) - 2SBTROV14_V59a metaG | ecosystem: Environmental > Aquatic > Marine > Volcanic | place: Kolumbo...
GAGCCGGAAGAGCGACGCGATGGGTGCCCCGAGTGCGTGGCCGCAGCGTTCGCAGAGGTCCGGGCCGGCGCCCGCACCCTGCTGGTCGTGCAGGTAGCCGCACGCCTCGCAGAGCTTGGCCTGCGAGGTCGCGACCTCGTCGTTGTCTCCGATGCGTTCGGTCCCCAGGATGACCTGGTTGATCAGGTACCGCGCTCCTTCGTGGTAGACGATCGCGCGGGGCCCGAACTCGGAAATCGCCAGGAAGCGCGGGCGCGAGAGGAACTCGTCGCGCCCCTGCCGCCCTCGTCGACCGGGGATGTAGGCGGACAGAGGCAGACGCGGGAAGTTGTAGCCCGGCAGGAAGCCCTCGCTCGCGAAGTAGCGATAGCTGTAGAAGTCGGCCTGAACGACGTTCTGGGTTTCCATCAGCAGCTCGAGCTGCGATTCGGCCTCGTAGCGGAGGCGTCGGGCGCGCTTCTTGTCGTCTGCGCTGCGGGAGTGGTCCTTGATGATCCGGTTCTGCGCCGCCTGTTGCCGCGCGGCGGATCGGAACAGGTCTCGCCAACGCTCGCACGCCTGGTCGAAGCTCTTCACGGCCGCATTCAACGTGCGGTCCAGCCACTCTTCGTCGTACCAGGCCACCTGCGCCAACTCGTCCTGGATGCCCTCGAGGATCCGCGCAGATCGGGCGCGCGCCCGCTCCAGGGTGTGGGCAGAGCGGATTCCGTCGCGGATGGAAGGCAGGATTTCGAGCGTCGGATCCTCCCCCGCGAGGTCGAGGATGTCTCGCAGGGAACTCCCGAGTGGAACGCGGGTTTCCGCGAGCCAGATCGCGTGCACGTGCGCTCGCAGCAGGTCTTCGTTGGCAAGATCGATTCGAGGTGGGCTCACGGCTCCCGCGACCATCTGCGTCGGGCGCCGGAAGAAGTACTGGTCGTGCGGGCTGTAGTTCGAGCAGTACGAGAAGACGATCGCGGGTTGGCCGCTTCGGCCCGCGCGGCCGCTGCGCTGCGCGTAGTTGGCCGGGGTCGGCGGCATGTTGCGCAGGTTGACTGCGTTCAGCTCGGCGATGTCGACACCGAGCTCCATCGTGGGCGAGCAGTAGAGAATGGGGAGGCGCCCGTCCCGGAAGGCATCCTCCCGCTCTTCCCGGACCTTGGCCGGGACCTGGGCCGTGTGTTCGCGGGCCTCGAGGCCCTTGCCGTCTGCGGCGATGCCCCGGTAGAACTCGACGAAGAACGGGTTCGTCCGGCCGCCGAGAGCGGAAGGCCGGGGCACCCGGATGGGGTCGTGGTACGCGCGGCTTCCATCTCCCGCCTTCCACAGGAGTGCGGAGGCCACCAGCTGGTAGCCGGGTGCATCGTCCTCGTCGCGGGGTTCGGAAACCACCTCGACGATGCCGGCCACGCGAAGCGCCTCGAGCAGGCCGCTCGCGATCTGCTCGCGATCTTCCAACTTGAGCCGCTCCCCATGGTCCGGGAAGCTCCGCCCCAGGTACTGTCCGAAACCGCCGCGTGGCGAGAGGAAGTAGCGGTCGCGCGACTCTCTGCCGCTCCGCGAGCGAGGATGGAGGGTCTTCGCGCTCTCCATCTTCTCGTTCTTCTCGTTCTCGTCGATCGCCCACGGGTCGGAGAGCCGCTGCGAACTCTGGAGCTGGATCCGCTCCTGGACGACGGGGTCGAGGTAGTCGACCTTGATCGCGAGTTCGCGGCGCATGAGGTCGAGCAGCGTCTTCGCAATCGCAGCGCGGGTATCGGGCGTCGCGCTACGCAGCGCCTCGTGTTTGTCCTGCCACTCCTCTTCTGCCAGGCACAGTTCTTCGAGCGACAGGTAGTCGATCTCGAGAAGGCCGCATTGCTCGAGGTTTGGCGACGTGATGCGCCAGCCGCGCTCGAGGTCCCGGTAGAGCCGATAGCCCAGCACCGAGCGCAGCGCGCGGTTGGTATCGGCGAGCGCCTGGAACTTGACGTCGGGATCACTGGCGTACAGCTCCTTCGGAAGGTCGAGCGCCTCGAAGACGCGTTGGACCAGTTCGTCGTGGCGCAAACCCGCGGGCCCAGCCTCCGCAGCCGCGCGGTAGAGGGCCGAGCGCAACAGGCTGACCTCGACGAAGTCGTTGAAGTGGCCTGCCTGCAGGGACGCATCCTGCCGGTTGTCCGTGAAGCTCAACAGCTTCCGAGCCCGGTCGCGGAGGCTTGCGTCGGCCTTGAGGTAACGGATTGCGGCGAGACTCAGGATCGTGGTCGCCGTGCTCCGCCCCTCCGTCCCGAGGGAAGCGAGCTTGCCGTAGTCCGACCGCTGACGAGCCCCGTACGAGACACCACAACACAGGCAGAAGAGGAAGGGAGCCGGGAAGTAGTGGCACTCGATCCCGGTCTCGCTCTGGGTTCCATCCGGCTTCACTCGAACCGGTCTGGGCACGCGATCGCGACGATTGCGGCGGATGCGCGGACCGCTCCTGGTCTCTTCCATCCAATCGTCGGGAACCCGCTTCGCGATCTCCTCGGCAACGTCCGGCCAGGGCGCCTTCGTGCTGAGATGGAGGAAGCCGGCTTCGCTCTCGTCATCCTTCTCCCGATCGGACAACTCCCTCGGCTCGAAAACCCTCCTCGCGCTCTCGGGCTCGGTCCGGTCTCGGACGCAGTAGTACTCCTGGCCGCACTCCCGGCAGAAGACGAGCGGCAGCAGCACCCGTTCACGATCGCCCGGGACGAAACGCTGGCGTTCGATGGTGAGGTACCGGACGTCCTCGGCCTCGGGTGAGGCATAGGCGGTATCGCCCCGCCCGATGAACTGGTGGACGCGGAACGCGAACGCGGGAAATCCGGTTTCGGGGTGGGATTCCGACCCGTAGCTCGCCAGGAGCTGCTTCTCGATGGCCTCGGCGCAGCGGTCTCGCGGAAGACCTGTCAGGGCCGAAAGATCCTCGGCAGCACCTTCATCGCCATAGATGCTTCGGGGTGCGGCACGAATCAGGCGCCCGGACGCTTCGTCTTTCGAGATTCCGAATGCGCCCTCGATCCAACTGGAGAGCGGCTCCGAAACGAAGTCCGCATAACTCGTCGCCGGCAACCAGTTTTCATCCGAGACCTGGTGGCGAAGCGCTTCGAGAACGGCGCTGTCACCGAGATCCGGTTCCGGCGTGGTTCGTGCGAGCGTCTCGCCGATCACGTGCTCGGGGAGAACGGGCGCCCCGAAGATCCGCGATGCAACGGTCGCGATCACCAAGCGCTGTTCTTCGAACGAGCCTTCGGTGGCCAGCGTTGCCGAGGTACCCACGCACTGCAGGTCCGGAGCCTGGAATGCCTCTCGGGCTCGCCGCACGAGGAGCGCTACGTCGGCTCCTTGACGGCCGCGGTACGTGTGGAGCTCGTCCAGTACCAGGAAGCGGAGCCCGCGTGCTGCATCGACCAGGGGAACTTCATCCGGGCGCGTGAGAAGCAGCTCCAGCATCACGTAGTTGGTGAGCAGGATGTCGGGCGGGTTCGAGATGATCTCGCGCTTTCGCTCGTCGCTCTCCTGGCCCGTATAACGGGCAAACGTCACGGGCCCCTTCTTGTCCGGGTAGCCCAGGCCAAGAAATTTCTCGAGTTCGCCGAGCTGGCTGTTCGCCAGCGCGTTCATCGGGTAGACGACAACGGCCTGGATGCCCGAACCGGAGCCGCCTCTCAGTACGCGATCGACGATGGGAATGATGTAGGCGAGGCTCTTGCCCGAACCCGTGCCCGTCGTCAGCACGTAGTTTGCGCCAGTCGCCGCGCTGCGGATGGCATCCACCTGGTGCTTGTGAAGGCGAAGCGGGCGGCCCGTAGTCTGGGTCGCGGGATCGTCCTTGTCCTTGCGAAAGATCCGACGGCATTCGTCGACGAGGAGCCCTTCCTGGCACAGCTCGTCGATCCAACCTCCGGGTTCGAATGACGGGTTCAACTGGATCAGCGGGTCGGGCCACAGCAGGCCGCCATCCAGCGCGGAATCCACGAGCCCGCGGACCCGTTCGTCGTCGATGTGGATGAAACTCCGGACGTAGTCGCCGAAGTCGTCGATCAGGCGCGAGCGGAGGCGGAATACGTCCACTATTCGCTGCCTCTCTGCGGATCGCCCTGGAACCGCCGGGACCCACACACGGGGCTCTTCTGACGGGATCGCCGCAGCCATGCGACGTTGAATCCGGCGGGTCCATCCGGCTGATCCGAGCGGGAACGGAGCTTCTCGTTTGCGTTCACGTCGTCCTCTGCTTCCTGTGCCCTGCGACCCCGTGATGAAACCGCGGACCTACCAGGTGCACCGGACTCACAGTCCAAAGGCCTCCATTCTATCCGGTAGGCCGCTGCATCTGGCGATCCTCTCAGCGCCATTTCCCAGTTCCAGACTGATCGCCTTGCCGGGCCCCTTCGTGAATCGGCGCATCGGACCCCCTATTTGGGAGGGGCGGCACGCCCGAATCCGAGGACACGCCCAATGATGCGCCACCGCCGTTGGCACCGAGTCGGCACCCCTCCAAACCAGGATCCGAGTGCCGAACGTCCTCCCCGACCCCGAGAGACGGACCGGTCGCTTTCGACCCCGAAACAACGCTAGTCCAACCCCAACTCCCGCCGAAGCCCCGAGAAATCGAACGGGGCCTCCCCTCCCGCGCGCTGCTCGTGGTTCTCCATGTCCTTCAGCAGCACGTCGACGGAGCTCCGTCCCTGTGCGGTCGCGGCGGCGGCGCGTGGGGTCTTTCCGCCGAGGGCGGGGAGGGGCTCGTCCGGCCAGGACACGTAGTGTTGCTCCTTGAAGGCCAGCAGGAGCTGCGCCGCTTCCGGGGTGGGGGGCTCCGCGGCCCGTTCGTTCGACGACGGCGACGGCAGAGCCGCCTTCTCCGAGAGCGGGTCTTCGTGTTCGCGCAGACGGTGGCGGACGCCGTCGCCGCAGGCCGACTCGATGCGGGCGCGCAGCGCGTCGGCGCGTTCGCGCGAGTTGGTTTCGAGCACGAGTTCGCTTGCCTGGAAGCGGGCCTCGCCGATCAGGGTGTTGTCCCAGCTCGCGTGCATCGCGTTGCCGGCGCGCAGGAAGTGATAGGCGGGCGGCTCGTCGGCCTCGTCGGGCGGCTCCACGCCCTCCATCGCGGCGAGCTTCGCTTCGATGGCCGGGCGGGCGCCGGGTGCGATGGCGAAGTGGTCGCGGGTCAGCAGGAACGGGTCGCCGTCCGTGTTGGCCAACGCGCGCAGGCCCGCCGGCTGGGCCTTGCGTTCGGCAACGGCTTCCTCCCAGCGCCGGATCAGGTAGCGGCCGATGGCCTGCTCGCGCAGCCGTTCCACCGGGACCGCGCGCTTGCGCCGCAGCCTGCCGCGCGCGCGGCGCACGACTTCGGCTGCCTCGATGGGAGCGAGTGCGGACGGGTACATGCCGCACAGGTGGGAGGCGCCGTCGTGGTCGACCACGCGTGCGAGCACCGCATCGCGGACGACCAGCGTCTGGGAGGCCAGCACCTCGCAGACCTCGCGCGTCTCGTCGGACAGGAGGTCGCGGAGCGTCATCCCCGAGCCGGGTTCGACCGCGGTCACCTCCCAGACCGAGAGCCACGCCGCGCGTTGCGCGGTCAACCAGCCGCGCGTCGCGCGCGAAAGATGCTTGCCCCGCTCGGCCAGGTACCATTCCACCGCGGGCTTGCCCTCCACCTCGTGGTGATAGGCGAACCAGGGCGCCGAGAGCTGGATGGCGCCGACCGGGTCCGCGAAGACCTCGCCACCGCGGAGCCAACCGGGGCCGAAGCGCTCGCGTGCGAACTCCATCAGATCGTCCACCAGACCCTCGTCGAGTTCGTGGACGGGGTCGCGTTCGCGCGGCGGGGTGGCGGCTTCCTGGTCCGCGGCCAGGTGGCACTTCTTGTACTTGCGCCCGCTGCCGCACGGGCACGGGTCGTTGCGGCCCACCTTTGCGGCGGCGCGGCCCGCGGCCGGGCGCTCCGGAAGTTCGAAGAGCGCGTGCGCCTCGTAGGGAAGCGTGAGGCAGACCTCGAGATCGTCGTCGTCGAAGTACGATTCGCACACGGGTTCGATGGCGCGCGCCTCGAACGCCGCGCGGTTGCGGACGAAGAACGAGGCCAGCGACATCGCACACGCCGTCGCGACCCGAAGGTCCCGCTGGGCGAGGAGCCGCGGCATCCCGTCGCGCTCGTAGTGGTCGACCACGGGGTAGGCATCGGCTCCGGCGAGGGACCAGCCGTGCGACATCGCCTCGCGTCGCATCGTCGGCGGGACCTCCTCGGCGGGCTCGAAGGTGAGCGCCAGCCAGCTGGTTCCGAGATCGAGCCGCCCGTCGTGCCCGACCGGGTCCTCGGTCGCGTCCAGGAACGCCTCGTAGCCCTCGAGCGAGGGGAACACCAGCAAGCCCAGCGACTCGTCGAGGTTGCCGATGATCGCGACGCACGCGCCCTCCACCCCGAGGCCCGGGATGTCCATCCGCAACACACGGTCGTCGGTCGCGACCTGCCAGGGCGCGACCGCGTGCAGGGCCTGGGCCGCCGTGAACAGGCGCTCGACCGTCTGCGGAACGATGCGGCCGTCTTCGAGGTAGCTCCGGTCCTCCCCTTCTTCCGGGGGCATCGCTTCGACGAGCGCGGCCATCACTTCGTCGATCTCGGGCGTCGGGGCGACCCGAACCGGGACGTCGCCGGGCAGCACCGAGCGCAGCGCCTCGACCAGCGCCGGGTCTTCCACTCGCACGGCGTCCGGCGCCGGCTGCGCCCCGGTGGCGGGCTGCTCCAACGCCGCACCCAACACGCGCGCCACTGCGCCATCGGCCTCGTCGGGGCCGAGTACCTCCTGCGCGACGATCAGTCCGGAGGGCGACTCGACCCACAGGACGATGTCGGGCCGGAAGGGCTCGTCGTCCACGTCCCCGACCAAGAACGGGGCCTGGCGCAGGCCCCCGATCCATTCGCAGCGGGGAGAACGGCTGGCGGCTTTTCGAGCCCGCGGACGCGAAGGAGGACGTTTCATCGGGTTCCCATCCATGGTGGTGGCTCGTTCTGGCCGACCCCGCGAGCGTAGCCCGGTGCCTTCCCACCGGGCTACGCGCGCAGGATCGGGGCGGGTCGGGTGGCATGTCGGGAATCATCTCCTCTACGGAAGGAGAAATGCGACCGGCTTCATCCGCGCCATGGGGAGAATGATCCGGGCGTGCGCAGAGGCGACATGGGGTCCCCGGCGGTGGCGCGGGGAGGCCCCGCGAACGCATCGTGCGCGGGGCCACATCGCCCGGGGCGGAACGGAGCAACCGCCGTCTACCACTCCGCCCCCGCAAACGCCGAAACATGCACCCACCCCCCGTCGTACAACCCGCACCCCTCGACCCCGCCTCCCGAGAACCGGACGTCCTCCCCCAGCCCGAGCGAAGGCCCCGCCTTGCCCTTGCAGGATGCGAGGGCGTCCAGGAAGTCTTCCGCGGTCCGGCTGGTAGGGCCGCCCGACACGGGCGAGTCCAGCGCGTTGGCCACGTCCCAACCGCCGGTGTCCACCAGGTAGGAGCGCAGCAGGCCGGGGAAGCTGGCGGTGAAGGCTGCAGGGTGGTCCATCCATTCGGCGCCGACGACGTGGCCGCCCATGGCGGCGACGAAGCCCACCTGGCCCGGCACGGTGTGGAAGGCGCGGGCGGCTTCGGCCAGGTCCGGGGCGCGCTTGCCCAGGTAGTCTGCGTAGGACGCGGTTGCCGAAGAGGTGTCGGAGACGTCGAGCCGCTCCCGCACGTCGTCCCATACCGCGCCCTGGTCCGCGCGGAAGCCCGCGCCGGCTTCCATCGAGCGGGCGACGCTTTGCGCCATCTTGCGGCGGGCGGCCGAGGAGAAGACCTCGCCACTCGGCGTGAAGCGCCGGCTGCGGTGCGCCCAGCGCCCCTGCTCGACGCACGAGACGTCGAGCTCCACGCGGCTCCTGGCTCCCACCAGGAACGTCGCGTTCGCGACGCGGTTCTGTTTGGCGCCGCGCAGTTCCTGGCCGAAGAGCACCAGCACCGGGAGCGCGCCCAGGTTGTCGGCGACGACGCGCCCCACCCTGCCCCCCGCGCCGAGCTCTTCCAGGCCGAAGGTGCCCCGGGCCACCGCTTCGTCGAGCAGGAGGTAGCGGGCCGGAGCCTCGGCCGCGCGGGTGCCGGCTGCCTCGCCGGCCCCGGCGCCCGCGGCGACAAGCGGCGAGAGCACCAGCGACGCGTGCTGCTGGCTCGGCGCGAAGCGGGTCGAGGCCAGGAACCGCGCGAGGGCGTCCGGCTCGAAGGGAGGGGGCGAGGTCGGGGGGCTGGAAATTCCGGTCATGGGGTGGGCTCCATTCTTTTCTTCCCGTTCTCCCGTTCCGGCTTCCGGCGAGAGGGCGGGCGGATCTCGAGGCCCCGGGGCCCGTCGTTCCGGATTACGCTATCAGCGTATCAATCTTACGCTGATAGCGTAGGTTGTCAACGCCCAGGGCGTAGATCGGGTATCCTGCCGCCGATGAGTGGGATCGGAATCGGAGGAGCCATCCGGCGGCGGCGCCTGGAGCTGGGGCTGACGAGGAAGGAGCTGTCCGCTCGCGCGGGGCTTTCGTACTCGTACCTGTCCGAGATCGAGAACGGCGCCAAGCGGCCCTCGTCCGCCCGCCTCGAGAGCCTGGCCGGGGCGCTCGGGATGCGGGCCTCGGCGGTGCTGGCCCTGGCGGAATCGCCGGACCCGCCCGAAGAGGGGGACGGGGTCTGGGAAGTGGCGGACGGCGCGTATGCGGCGGCCGAATCGCAGCGGCTGGAACTTGACGCGATCCTGGCCGAAGCGGGTGAGCGGGAAGTGCCCGGGGAGCCGACGCGGGCGAGACGGCGGGCGCAGAGGCTCGACCGCGGCGTTTCGGACTCGCGCGCGGTCGGGGCCCTGCGCGCGCCCCGTCTGCACGCGCCCGTGGAAGCGGTCCCGGGCTCCCTGGTCGAAGCCATCGACCGCGGCAGCTGCGTCGCCTTCGTCGGGGCCGGCTTCTCGGCCGCCGCGGAGCTTCCGGCGTGGGGCACGTTGTTGGGCCGGCTGGCCGAAGCCGGCGCGCTCCCGCCCGACGTGCAGGACCACGTCCGCGCCCGGACCGCGCGCGCCACCGCGCACGCGTACGACGAGGCCGCGCAGCTGCTGCAGGACCACCTCGGCCGCGAGACCTTCGTTGCGCTGCTCGAAGAAGAGCTCTCGGTGGACCGCCTGACCTCGGCGATGGCGCGGCGCCTGCGCTGGCTGCGCGGCATCCCGTTCCGGACCATCCTGACGACCAACTTCGACGAGCTGCTGCCCGGCACCGTGCCGGCCCCGGAGACCTACCGCGAGACGCTGCGTCTGGAGCGCGGGCCGTGGTGGGCGCGCGACTACTGGGAGGGTGGGACGGGAGCCTTCACGCTGAAGCTCCACGGCGACCTCGCCAGCCCCGCGGTGGCGGACCAGCTGGTGATCACCCGCCGCGACTACCGGCGGCGGCTCTACCAGGACCCGTCGTACCGGACCTTCCTGCGCGCGGTCCTGGCCACCAACACCGTCCTCTACATGGGCTTCTCGTTCGAGGACGCGTACCTGAACGAGCTGCGCTCCGAGGTACTCGCTCTGGTCGGCCAGCGCACCGGAAGCGCGCCGGTGGCCTACGCGATCGCGAACGACGTCCCGGACGAAACCCGCCGCCACTTCCGTCTGCACGAGGGCATCGAGCTGCTGCCGTACGATTCGCTAGGCGGCGCCGACCACTCGGGCTTCGACACCTGGCTCGGCGCCATCTACGAGGCGACCAACCCGCTGCTGCGCTTCGGCCGCCGGCTCGAGGGAAGGAACCTGCTCTGGGTCGACCCCCACCCCCAGAACAACGAGCCCGCGTTCGCGCGGCTGGCCGATGCGGTCGAGGCCGCCGGGCGGAGCGGCGCGACGCTAGAGACGGTCGGCACCGCTCGCGAAGCAATCGCCCACCTGGAACGCCGCGCCCACGAGACCGACCTCGTGATCACGCACTGGGGAGCCCCGGCGTCCGGCAGCCTCGGCAGGCGCGGCACCGCCGTCACGCTCCTCGAAGAGATGCGCGCGCGGGACCTGCGCGCCCCGGTCATCGTCTTCGCGGCCGAGACCGACGCAGAGGCGCGAAGGCGCACCGCGCTGGGCCTCGGCGCCCAGGACTACTGCTTCCGCTTCGAGAGCCTGTACGCGGCGATCGAGCGCGTGCTCGGGCCGGGGGATGGCGCGGGGTGAGGTGGCGGCGTCCCGTCCGGGCCGTCCGCTGCGAATTGCGGACCGAACGAACACCGGCCTGCCGACCCGCCCGCTCGGTCCGACTCGCGCGCTGCGGACCGCGCCCGCGCGAAGCCGACCCGACCCGACCGGAAGAGCGCGCCCCCATTCGAGGACGCGCTCCACCGGTGGGTGCGTTCCTGCTATTCCGCCGTGAAGAGGCTCACGCTCTCGACCGTGCGGAGATCGTCGAGGCCGGCAAAGAGCTTTGCGCCCTCCGGGTCGGCCTGGAGCTTGCCCTGGTCGGCGGCGTAGGCCGCGAGGCTCGGGTAGACGATGCCGACCGCGATGGTGCCGGCCCCTTCGCCCCCGATCGCGACGTTCCAGGCGCGGAGCTGGCCCGAGCTGCCGACGCGCTCCTGCACGGCCTGGAGCTTGTCGATCTGCTCCAGGTAGGCCGCGTTCTTGCCCGCATGCGGCCGTACGATCACGCCCTGCAACACGCTTCCGCGCGCGGGCCGCGTGACCGGGCCTCGACCGTCTGCGCTCGAGAGCAGGCTCGTGCTGACGAGCGTGCGGACACCGTCGAGGCCGCCGACGATGCGCTGCCACTCGCCGTCGGCCTGCGCCTTGCGGGTGACCGCGGCATAGCTTTCGAGGCTCGGGTACGAGACGCCGACCATCGTGGTGCCCGAAGCCGGCCCCGCGAGCGTGGCCTGCCACACCGCGACCGTGGCTCCGCCGCCGACGCGGTCCAGCACGCCCTGGAGTTTTTCGACGCTGCCCAGGTACGCGTCCATCTGCCCGGGCGCGACGCGGACCGTGACGCTCTGGAGCACCGCTTGGGCGGCTGCGGACACGGAGAACAGGCCGCCTAGCAAGCCGACGAAGAGGATGAGGAGAGAGTGCTTCGCCTTCATGGGCTCAGTCCCATTCCAGGTTCTTGCCCGCGTACGAGCGGCTGGCGAGATCGATCCGCCCGTCGGACGCGAAGGTCGCGCCGTCGGACACCGTGATCACGATCCGCGTGCGCCAGACGTGCTTGCCGATCTCCTCGAAGGTCCCCTGCCCCTTGCCCGCGACCACGCTGCCGTCGTCGAGGAAGCCCTCGCCGATCCAGGTGGCCTCCCCGCGCGATGCGCCGGGTTCCCCCTTCACGATGAGCGTGCCGAGGACGGTGCCGTAGTTCGTCGCCGTCCCGTCGACGCTGATGTAGGTCGAGCCGTCCTCCGTGTACGCCACCGACGTGATCTTGAACGAGAAATCTCCCAGCTCCTTGCCGAGTGCCATCGCAGACTCCTTGTGCCCCCCACGCCTGCTTATACGCTCCTTCCGCAACAAGTGAACGGAATTCAGTCGGGAAACGCGCTTCTCGCGTCGATCGAGGGCTTTCCCCTAACCATCGTTGGGGGGACTGCGGGAAAGAGCTGCGGAGCGGCCGACCCCCGGAGCGCTCACCCGACGCCGGATCGCCCACGCGCTTTCCGGACGCAGGGTGGTGTACGGTGGAATGAGGCGATGGAGGGTGATCCGCCCCGACAGATCGAGCCGGGATCCAGCGCACACGGAGGACACGTAGCCATGAGTGACCAGGAGCAGACCCTCGATACGAGCGACGTCGATCGTTGGATCGGCGTCCCGCTGGGCGGCGGACAGCTGAAGGAACCGGTCGCCACCAACGACATCCGGCGCTGGGCGCAGGGGATGCAGAACCCCAATCCGCTCTACTACGACGAGGAGTACGCGGCCGACAGCGTGCTGGGCGAGATCGTCGCGCCGCAGTCCTTCACCGTCTGCACGGACGTGGGACACGGCGCCACGCCCGCGATCCAGGGGCACATCCCGAACCAGCACATGCTATTCGGCGGCGACGAGTGGTGGTTCTTCGGGCCGCGGATCCGGCCGGGCGACCACATCCGGCAGGAGCGCATGCTCTTCGACTACAAGGTGACGCAGACGAAGTTCGCGGGGCCCACGATGTTCTCGCGCGGCGACACCACCTACATCAATCAGCGCGGAGAGCTCGTCGCGAAGCAGCGCTCGACCTCGATTCGCTATGTGGCCGCGAAGGCGCGCGAGATGGGCCTCTTCAAGGACAGCCAGGAGAAGGAGTGGTCGGACGAGGAGCTGGAGAAGGTCGAGGCCGAGAAGATGGAGTACTACGCGAGCTTCCTCGATCTCGAGCACGGCAAGCGCCTGTTCGTGAAGCCCGGCGACGCGTTGCCGCGGCGCCCGATCGGGCCGCACACGCTGCTGAGCTTCGCGACCGAGTGGCGCTCCTACACGATGACGGTCTGGGGTTCGAGCCGCGCGTACGGCCGCAGCTCGACCAACGAGTCCGGCTGGACGCCGGAGATGTCCCAGGACCGCGAGGGCGCGAAGCTGGACCCCTCCAACGCGGACGGCCTCTACAAGGGCCCCTCGCGCGGACACGCCCAGCCGCGCTGGGCGAAGCACATCGGCATGCCGCGCGGCTACGGCTACGGCGCGACGATGGGTGCCTGGGTGCTCGACTACCTGACCAACTGGGGCGGTGAGCACTGCTTCGTGGTGCATAGCGACATCAAGTACCGCTTCCCGGCGCTGACGGGCGACCTCACCTACCTGGACGGGGAGGTGCTCGGGATCGACTACGAGGACGATGGCTTCCCGGTCGCGACCATCCAGGTGGAGATGACCACCCACGAAGGCGCCCAGATGGCCGCGGGCGAGGCCCGCGTCCGCTTGCCCGTGGAGGGGTGAGCCCGCGCGATGGCCGAGAACGGGCAGGACCCCGCGCAGGTTCTCGAGGTGGGCGGCCGGCTCCCGATCCTGACGCTGGGCGCCTTCCTGGCCGAGATCGCGAAGCGGCACGGCGACCGCGTGGCCATGGTCGCACCGGACGGCCGGCGCACGAGCTACCTGGAGCTGGAGGCCGAAACCCGCCAGCTCGCCCGTGCGCTCGTCGCTGCGGGCGTGGCCAAGGGGACGCGGGTCGCGCTGCTGGCCGGCAACGACGACGACTGGGTGCGGGCGTTCTTCGCCGTGGGCCTGATCGGGGGCGTGTTGGTGCCCGTCAACACGTTCGCGACCCAGCCCGAGCGCGACTACATCCTGCGCCACAGCGATGCCGCCCTGTTGCTTGCGGTGCCCACGCTCCTGCAGCACGCGTATCTCGACGAGCTGCTGTCCGCCCATTCCGAGCTGGGAGCAGGCCGGCCGGGTGCGCTGCAGTGCCCGGCACTGCCGCAGCTGCGGCGCGTGGTCTCGCTGGACGATGGCGCGCCGCTCCCGGGCGTCCAGTCCCGCGCCGATCTTCTCGCCGGTTCGCAGAGCGTGTCCGAGGTGCTGCTGGACGCCATCGGTGCCGAGGTCCTGCCCAGCGACGACGGCATCATCGTCTACACCTCCGGCACGACGGCGCGTCCCAAGGCGATCGTGCACCGGCAGCGCGCGATGCTCGTGAACGGCCTGCGCTTCTCCGGCTGGATGGGGCTCGAGCCGACGGACCGGGTCTTCACCGCGCAGCCCTTCTTCTGGACCGCGGGCATCGCGATGTCCCTGATCTCGACTCTCGACGCGGGCGCGTGCCTCCTGCTGCAGCCGACGTTCGAGCCAGCGAAGGCGCTGGATCGGATCGAGCGCGAACGCGCGACCGTCGTCCACGCCTGGGCGCACCAGCACAAGGCGATGGCGGAGGATGCGTCGGCGCCCGGCCGGGACCTGGGCTCGCTGCGTCGGGTGGCGGCCGACAGTCCGCTCGCGAAGCTCGCGGGCATGCGCCCCGAGAAGGACGCCTGGGGGCTGCAGGGCTCCTACGGACTCAGCGAGACGTTCACGATCTTCGCCACGCTGCCGGCGGACACGCCGCGCGACCTGCGGATCGAGAAGAGCGGACTCGCGCTGCCGGGCAACCAGCTGCGCATCGTCGATCCGGACACCGGCGCTTCGCTCCCCACCGGCGAGCAGGGCGAAATCGCGGTCAAGGGCTACACGCTGATGCGTGGCTACTACAAGGTCGACCCGGAGCGGACGTTCGATGCCGACGGCTACTTCCACACCGGAGACGGCGGGTTCGTCGACGCGGACGGCTACCTCCACTGGACGGGCCGCATCTCGGACATGATCAAGACGGGCGGTGCCAACGTCTCGCCGGTGGAGATCCAGGATGCCCTGCTCGGGTACGAGCCGCTGCGGGTCGGGATGCCCGTGGGCGTGCCGCATCCCGCGCTCGACGAAGTGGTCGTGCTATGCGCGGTGCGCCGCGAGGACGTCCCGCCGGTGACCGAGCAGCAGATCCGCGACCACCTGCGCAAGCATCTCGCGGCCTACAAGGTGCCCCGGCGCGTGCTCTTCTTCGACGCGGAGGAACTCGCGTACACGGGAAACCAGAAGATCCCGAGCGCCCCGCTGCGCGCGAAGGCGCTCGCGCGGCTCCGCGCGGAAGCGGCCGAGATCGAGGGGCACGTCTACGGCCCGGGGTGAGGCAGCTGGAGCGTCGCCTCGGGCGAGGGAGAAGCCGGCGCCGCTGTTCGACGGCCGACCCGGGCC
>Ga0114931_10006220_pt1 | contig 14696 bp, 11 predicted proteins | sample 2SBtaG_FD_89579 | JGI IMG/M metagenome (GOLD analysis project Ga0114931, IMG submission 89579) | Deep subsurface microbial communities from Kolumbo volcano to uncover new lineages of life (NeLLi) - 2SBTROV14_V59a metaG | ecosystem: Environmental > Aquatic > Marine > Volcanic | place: Kolumbo...
TCCAAATGAAATTTTGAAAAAACAAAAGCATGGCTTCGGATTGCCAATTGCAGCATGGTTGCAGACTGACCCGAAAATTAAGACCTTGGGCCGTGATCTAATATCATCATCGAATTCTTTACATCGTGGTTTGTTTAAAAAAGATTTCATTGAAAAACTTTGGGATCTCCAGCAATCCGATGACACACCCTATTACGGTACCCTTTATTGGCAGTTAGTCGTGCTCGAGGCGTGGCAAAGACATCACGTTGAAGGTAAGTCACTAAAAATATGATTTGGGGAAATATGAGCAAATTATACTATTGAAAAGGCCAAAAGTTTGATTGTCAATTTCTAATTGGTTACATGAATGCTAGGATAAAACATCTGCTTTTTGATAGTCGTCATCGACAGCGAGAATATCTTAAACCATAATTTATAGAAAAAGTGTGGGGATTGCAAATGAATGATAGTACACCCATTATGGGACTATTGTCTGGAATATGATAATGTTAGAATTGTGGCATAAGACATTCCTTGAAAATGAGGCTTTCTAGTTCCAACTTCTGAAAATTAAACTTTTTTACTTATCCTGATATTGGGGATAGTTTACATGACTATTATAAGCTTGATGACAACATAGACTTTTCGGGACTTATTTACGGATGATAATGGACAAAAGGCCGCTAAAGTTTTCAAAATAAAATTTATTAATAAAGTATTATGCAAATATATCCCTCAAGAACTAGTATACAAGACAAAATGCGGTTTGTAGTGCTCTTTAAAAACGGATTTCAAAATCGTTTGTATATCTAAACAATTGCGCCGTTAGCTCAATTGGTAGAGCAGAGGCCACTTAAGCCTAAGGTTCGTGGTTCGACTCCATGGCGGCGCACAAAAACAAAAAGTGTAATTTGGAAGGGACCTGTATAGCTATGTTGGTTAATTAAAATGAATTCAAGAAAGGTACTATTTCATTTTGGAGCAACTGCCGTTAATCACTTGAAATTAAATGGGGTTATTGAAACTGTTCTTGTAGGCAGCAGAGAGCAGTGCGACAAAGCGAAATGCCTTGGTTTCCCTGGCTTGTTAAGGCGAAAGGGAGGCTTTCAAATCCTAACATACCATAAGGTTAGCCCCAATAGAGATAAATTTTCTATTGATACCGTTACAACAAAGGAATTTGAAGAGCAAATAAAATATCTGTCTAAGTATTACAATATTTGTTCCCTAGAATATCTCATTGAGGAATCCTTGAACGGTAGGATCAATAATCGCGCACTTGCTATTACATTTGATGACGGTTATCAAGATTTGTACCATTTTGCGTTGCCAATTCTTAAGAAATACAATACTCCTGCAATAATTTTTTTGGTAACAGGATTAATCAACCGTACTGAAATTTTATGGTTTGAGCGAGCTATAAATATTGTTAAGTATCATCGCGAGAGTGAACTGGTAATTGAAAATGAAGGCCGAATTTTAAAATATGATACAGATACTATTGAAATGAAAGCAACGTCTACTATAAAAATACTTGAATTCCTAAAAAGTCTCAATCCTGATATCCGCAATAAGTTACTCGGCGCTTTGGAAAAACAGTTTCAGTTTAAGGGCTCCACAGATTCCGGACAACTTATGTTGACTTGGGAGCAAATTAAAGAGATGCGTAAGTATGGCATTTCATTCGGAGCACATACCGTTAATCACAATATCCTTACTACTCTCTCTCCAACGCAATTAGAACAGGAAATACGTCAATCAAAAAGAGACATTGAATCACAACTTCAGGAGAAGGTGATGCTTTTTGCTTATCCAAACGGCCGTTCCACGGATTTTAATTCTGGAATAAAGCTTTTACTGAAAAACAGCGGCTTCAAGTGTGCTGTCACAACAATAGCAGGATTGAACTCAATAGCTACAGATTTCTTTGAATTACGTCGGTTTAGACCATGGCAGAATGACCCGAAGATGTTTGCACTGCAACTTATTTCTGAAAGAATTAAATACTCAATTAAACCCGATTATGTACCAAATTGAATTAATAGAATATAGAAACCAATTTATTCAGCTCAAGCAGGAATGGAATGACGTGGCTAATGCTATGCCGAGGCCGATGCCATTTTTTTATCATGAATGGTTTCACGCATTTTATGAGGCTTGCTATTCTAAGGAGCCTCCTTTGATAATTAGGATTTCGAAAAATCGGCAGTTAGTGGGGTTCCTACCTTTATCTTTTTATAATACTAGATACAGGAATGTTCCTATGACTGTTTTGGGATTTCCGAACAATCCGGATACTTGTGTTAATGATTTAATTGGGGTAGATTCTGGTTGTGAAGTTATTGTAGTAGTCTTTGAGTGGTTAAATAAAAATATTGGTAGTTGGGATGCATTACACCTAACAAAGGTTCCCAATTGGGGCCTTTTACATTCGTCAATTCAAACTTGTATTTCGAATAAACAACTGCGTTATTATGAAACGGGTATTCACACAAATCTATATTTAACTCCTGAACAATCTTGGGATGACTATTATAACACTCGAACAAGAAATTTTCGAAAAAGTAACCGTGGCGTGCAGAATCGCTTAAATCGGCAAGGGTCGATAGATATCGAGAGCCATTCAAGCGAATCAGAAACATTTTTGACTGCTTTTGAAGAGTTGTTAGAGGTTTCAGCCAATTGTTGGAAGAAAGATTCTCAGGTTGCGTTGTATACTCAACCCATATCACTGGCGTTTTTCAGAGAATTGATTTACAGAAAGTTCCCAGATTCTTGCTTATGGATCCATTTATTGCGTAAAAATGGTAAAGCTATTGCGTATGAATTTGATATCTCGTCAAATAATAAAGTCTATGCATTGCGTGCGGATTATCACTCTGACTTTCACACAGACTCTCCTGGCAATTATCTCGATTATCATTTGATGAAAAGAGTTTTTGATAGTAACATAAATATGTACGAATTCGGGCCGGGGTTGAATTCTTATAAATTACGATGGACAGAAAATGGATATCAAACGAAAGATATTATGATTTTAAATCGCTCATTTAAAGCAAGAACCTGTTCCGCATTCTTCAGTATGTTAGAAAGGGCCAGTAAAATCAAGAAATCTTTGAACAAACGGCCTTCTCTCATGGGCAAAAGTTAGTTAGTAAATTGTGGTGGCCTAAACTAGACCAAGATTAACAAGACAAGGATTATATAAGATGGATTATAGACTGTCTCATTTGAACAAAGGTTCAGATTATGACGAAAATTTGGACCAATGGAATTTTGATGCTTTCATGTCTCAAAGGGAGTCAAAAATTCTACAGGCAATCTTGCCGAAGTTTTTTGATGGTAAAATTCCACGGTATCTTGATTTTGCATGTGGAACAGGGAGAATTACGAAGGTTGTTGAAGCTATGGCTAAAGAATCATATGGTGTCGATGTATCTCAGCGAATGCTAGAACAAGCTCGAATGAAGTGCAAGCGAACAACATTTATTCAAACCGATGTTACGCAGGAGCCACTTTCCATTAAACCTGTGAATTTGGTTACAGCCTTCAGGTTCTTTGGAAACGCAGAAGATGAATTGAGACTTTCTGCATTGAAGCAAATCCATAATATGCTTGATGGAAACGGATATCTTGTGCTAAATAACCACAGAAATCCATGGTCAATTGGTAACGTGGCCCATCGGATTCAAGGCCATAAATCAGGACAGGACTTACATTACTTTAAGTTGAAATCTATGTTAATGAAATCAGGGTTCAAAATCTTACGGGCTGTTGGTATTGGTGTTTGGATTTTTCGTGACAAGCTGATTCAATCAGAGATATTGAATTCGCGAATCGGGAATACCTTTGAATTTATTTCAAGAATTCCGCTTATCTGTCCATTGTGTCCAGATGTAGTAATTATTGCTCAGAAAATCAAACGTCCAACAAATAATGTTTAGCCATTTCATTTTAATTGCTCGGCATTACTTATATATTTTTAACACTGCTGTCCGGTTTAGATCAGATGAGAGCTAATTGCTTATTGGCGGGTTGATCTGGCGGTCTTGCACTGCCATATTTAATTAGTTCAACGAGTGATTTTCGTTCAAGGAGATTAATTTGAAGCAAGCGGCGTAAGGCCTGAAAACTGAATTGGCTTTTCAATTTGAATCTGTAATAACTGAGTAACAAATAAGCGATCATTGCTATAAAAATTTGAGTCAGTACCGCATTTGGGGATGTTCCGACAAAGGTTTTTATTTTCAGGTTTTGTTTTTTTAATATAACTCCTAATTATTCTAAATGTGGTTCTTTTGAAGAAAAACACTGATATTGGTAGCAAAGTGAAAAGCGGTTATCTCTGGACCCTGTTGGATGCAGGGCTGGGACAGCCAATGTCCTTTGCTGCCGGAATTGTACTGGCACGACTTCTTTCTCCTTCTGATTTTGGTCTTATGGCGGCTTGTATGATATTCACTGAAGTGGGTAGCACATTGGTCTCTTCTGGGTATGTTTCTGGGTTACTGCAGAAGCAGTCGGTATCAAAGGATGACCTTTCAACTATTTTCGTATTACAACTATTAACGGCAGGGATAGTCGTCCTATTAGTGGTCAGCCTTGCCCCGCTGGCAGCTCATTTTTTTGACAATAAAACAATGACTTCTGTTCTGTCTATCTTATCTCTAAATGTTGCGATTCTGGCATTTTGTGGTGTTCCAACAGCAATTGCTAACCGTCAGTTAAATTTTCGTCTATTAACGTGGACTTCTCTTGTCGAGTTGATAATTTTTGGAATCATTTCAATTTCCCTGGCACTCAATGGCTTTGGAGTATGGAGTCTGGTAATCGGGAAATTGTTAAGTCGTGTTTGTTATACCCTTTTGTTATATGTCAAGGTAGGGTGGCGGCCGTGTCTTCATTATAACCGCGACTCTGCTCATTCACTTATTAGGATATCTGCTCAGTTTGCAGGTAAAAATTTACTAGACGACCTTACAAAAAATATTGACTATTTTATCATTGGTAACACATTGGGAATCTCAAAGCTTGGTTTCTATTCCCGTGCCTATAGCCTGATGACTTTGCCGGTTACCAAGTTATCTCAGTCGTTAGGTAACGTTCTTTTCCCGGCTTTTTCAAAAATTCAAGACGAGAAAGAACGACTGATTAGAGGTATGTTAAAATCTACAACTCTTATTTCAATGACAATTTTTCCGCTGTTGACCTGCCTTATCCTGGTTGCACCGGTACTTATTCCTTTAGTATATGGTGTCAAGTGGAGTCCCACTATCATTCCTCTTCAAATTCTATGTTTGGCCGGATTAATTTATACAGTTGATTCGCCCGCTGTTGCTTTGATCAATGCGAAAGGATTGTTGACAGATGAAATAAAAAGACAAATATTGCACCTGATTCTTCTTGTTACAGGGATTATTGTTGGTACCCGCTGGGGATTGGCAGGCGTGGCCTGGGGGGTAACCGGGGCTGCATTTATTTATTGGTTATTGTTACTGCAGTTGTTGAAAAAAAGAGTCGATTTATCCTTACGGTTCTATCTGGACAGTTTAATACCAGCGGTTTCCGGCAGTGTCATAATGGCTCTTTGCACATTAGGCAGTCAGCATATTACTCAAAGATACTTTCCAGGCAATTCTATCATGTTTTTAATTAATTCGATTTTGGCCGCCGGCTTTGCATATACGCTAACCCTCATAACCGTGCGTCATTTTATTAAAAAACCATCTGTCACCGAAGCATATGTAGAAATTGAAGGATTCCTGGTAAAGTTAATTCATCCGTTAATTAAAATATTACCATTAAAATTGAAGGGCATATGGCAAAGTATGTATCGCTAGCATGTCCCAACTGTCACCTTGAACTGCAGCAAAAAGACAATTCTTTATTATGTTTTCATTGTGATGTCAAATGGCAGATACGCAATGGAATTCCCGATTTTTTGGATGAGAACATTTTTTATGGCCCAATATCAAGAACTGAGCTTAAGGAGATCAATCAAAAAATCAGCAAACGCGACTGGAAGGATATTCTGCTGAATCATCCTTCAAAGCAAGTAAAAAAGGCAGCTTTTTCGATGATTAACCCGGACAGAGCAAACTGGCGCCTTTTTCTGCCTTTAACGCGTGAAAGTGTTGTTCTGGAAGTTGGTGCGCGTTCGGGAGCGGTGTCACACATAATGGCCCTTAGCTACGGTCATGTTTTTGCGATCGAGCCGGTTTGGGAATATGCGGAGTTCATGTCGCATAGATTTAAACAGGAAAAAATTTCAAATATTACTGTCATAAGAAGTAATGCACATCAAATTCCTGTACCGTACCATACTATTGACTTGGCTGTTTTCAATGATGATATTATGTCTTCCGGCCGGGAAATTTCTCAAATATTAAAAAAGAGGTTTTTAAAAATCTTTGCACAAATACATAGATGTATAAGCACGGGAGGTTTTATTTGCTTGTTGGTACGAAACCGATGGACTCCGCAAAATATAGTTGACAGAAATAATGATACCTTGTCAGCAAAGGGATACAAAAATGTATTAGAGAAATCCGGCTTTTTTAATATTGAAACATTTGGGATATTGCCTGAATCTTCGAATCCGAAATTCATTGTACCTGTACAAGATAATACATTCTCTTATTTAGACGAATGTTTTGACTTGCAGCAGCGCACCTTTGTCAGCCGTTTTAAAAGACGAATTTTTCATGTTTTGTGTATTGACAAGTATGTGGTTCCTTCCCTTTGCATTTTTGGTCAAAAATTAAGTTGACGTCGAAATTGAATACATCGTCAGATTCATCTTTGATTAATCGGATCACGACAAGACTTGTCCGGAGTAATTGGTGTAGCCCCCAAGTTCAAGTTTTAATGTATAACAACTTTGACTACACCACAAGTAGTATTCTGTTATTCTTGTTTTGTGAATACAAAAAAAAACCTGATGTGGTTGTAAAACTATGCCAGAAAAAGTATATTATTGAAAAGGAATTTGATAACCTCGTGGCTATAAATAACAGTTTGCCCGGTCTTTCTCCTGTTCCTCTTTTCCGGGAAAATTTTGATGAATTTGGTGTTTTAGGGATGAAATCCGTCTCTGGGAAAAGCATTGTCTCCTGGCAGGAACGAATTGCATCCCTTCCAGAAATCGTTGATAGATTGATTAAATTTCATCATTGCATGCAGAATGGTGTGTTAGACCAAGCTCAATTGTCTGAGAGATTTCAAAAAATCAATAAACTATGCGAGGAGTTAACTCTATCGCGGGAATGTGTTGAGAATCTCATAACTGCAAATGCAACACTCAAACAATATTTTCTGCCTGAAATTCCTCAACATTGTGATCTGTGCTTCAATAATATTTTAAAAGATAACGCCAGTATTTTTTTTCTGGATTGGGAGGATTTTGGCAATGTATCTATGCCAGCCTATGATTTGTTTTGCCTTATTTCAAGTTTTTGCTTTTCGGGACAATCGGAATCCGTGAATAGGTTTTTTAAGGATACTGTACTAGTAGAAAATATCCGGCAATGCATCAGAAAATACTTCGATGCTTTCGGACTGTCCTTGAATGCTGCATATGAATTATTTATTTATACTTTGTTTGAACAATTAACACTAAGTCATAATCAGGGTAGAACGTCAAAAGAACTTTTTTTGAAGAGACTTGTCAAATTCACCAAGCATTCACAGTGTTTTCGTCAACTCCTAAGAGGCTTATGAAGAAACATTATTTAATAACATGTGTTTTTCTCTCTTTGTGTAATATCCTTAATGCACAAGGGAATCCGAAGTTTTATTGGTATTACTATATCGTTGACAAGGACTCTCCCGTGGGAACCTTCACTACGCTGCGCTACGACAGTAACGGACAACCGGCAATTGCATACCGTAAAGACAAGACATTCGGGGTCATAAAATTTGCACAATTTAACGGGACGTCATGGGATATCAAAGTTGCCGATGGTGTTAAGGGGTTTGGGCAAGTGGCAATGGTCCTGGATCATTCGGATTTACCGCATATAATTTATCATAATGATGATGGTCAAGAGCTCAAGCATGCTTATTATGATGGTCAAAATTGGGATGTCACGCTTGTTGATAATTCTCTGCGAATAAGTCTTAACTATGATCTTTCAATTAATATAGATTCAAATGGACGAGTCCATATCGTTTATGCAACGATTCACCCTGAGAGCCAGGGTAGAGACAACATTACTTATGTTTATTTGGAAAACAAGGAATTCAGTACACCCATTCGTATTGATACCACTCAAATCACTACGGGAAAATGGAATTCGTTGGTGATCGATTCTCAAGAACGTCCGGCAGTCGCTTACTTTACGGATGGTAGCCAAGATTTGACCTTTGCCTATTTAGATCAAGGTTCTTGGCAGCATGAGACGATTGAGGAAAATACAGGTGCGGTGTCGCAGGGTTTTTACGCTTCGATGAGACGCGACAGCCAGGACAATTTTTATATCAGTTTCCAAAATCGGACTACAAATAAGATTAGATTTGCACAAGGCAAACCAGGCTCGTGGTCGGTTGAGAACGTAGAGGATTTGAATGGATGGACAACATTTAGCACAAGAAGCGAATTAGCACTCGATGAGCAAGCAAATCCTTATGTTGCTTTTCAAGATTCAGGAAACGGCGATCTGAAAATAACCTTCAAGCTCAATAATACCTGGCGTGTCGAAACGGTTGATACCGTTGGTTTTGTAGGTGAATATGCCTCCCTTGAGATCAATCCGCAAGGCCTACCGGCAATTAGCTATTACGATCGAACCCACGGCTATCTACGTCTGGCGGTCGCCAGCCTGACGCCTCCCCCTGATTCAGATGGTGATGGCGTTCCTGATTATCTGGAACTCGCAAATGGAACGAGTGAATTTGATTTGGATTCTGATGACGATGGCCTAAACGATGGGGAAGAAGACCGCAACCATAATGGTCTGGTCGAATCCTATGAAACCGATCCTAATAATCCCGATACAGACGGTGACGGAATTCAGGATGGTACTGAGGTCGGACGCGTAACCGGGATATCGGGTTCATCAGGTGTTGCAGGAACTGATTTAGCAAAATTTATTCCGGACAGCGATCCTAATAGTGTTACAAATGACCTCCTGTTTGACACGGATGGTGATGGATTAGGAGATGGTCAAGAGGATGTGAATTTTGATGGTCGCGTCGACCTGGATGAATCCGATCCCAACAATCCCGATACAGATGGAGATCGACTGAATGATAGCATCGAGGCGAAATGGAGAATATCTGCTGTCGATATTGATTCTGATGATGATGGGCTGGCGGATGGTGATGAGGATAAGAACTTCGATGGTATCCTGAATAACGATGAGACACTTCCCGGGAACCCCGATACAGATGGGGATTTAATAGCCGATGGTACTGAATTAGGCGTTTCACAGCCAGTCAGTGACCCTGACGGTGCGGGAAGACTCCTTGCAACAGATGTACAAATATTTCAGCCGGACCTGGATACAACATCAGTGACAAACCCTCGCCTCGCCGACAGCGATGGTGATGGACTTAAGGACGGCGCCGAGGACACAAACGCAAACGGTACCATCGATTTTGACGAGACAGACCCCCTGAACACAGACACGGACAGCGACGGCGTAACCGATGGCAAGGAAGTTCTGTCGGGGCTCAACCCGCTGGACCTTGATACCGATGACGACGGTCTTGCAGACGGCTTTGAGGATGCGAATCACAATGGTAACATGGATGCCGGCGAAACTTCTCCGATGCAGTTTGACACGGATGGTGACGGAGTTGGAGACGGTCAGGAAAATGGTTTAACAGAGGGAATTCAGGATCCAGACGGGAACGGTCATCTGCAGGCAACAGATGATGCAAAATTCATAGCCGACATGGATCCGGGGACGCATACGAATCCACTTGCATGGGACACCGACAACGATGGTTTGGCAGATGGTGAGGAAGACTCAAATGTAAATGGGCGCAAAGATGCTGCGGAGACCGATCCTTTGCTCGCCGACAGCGATGGCGACGGTGTCTCGGACGGTGACGAGGTGAACTTCCTGGCCGACCCCTTGAACGCTTCGGATGTGCCAGCTCTTTCTGTGCTATTGCGCGAAGATTTCAGTGAGGCGAATTTGGATGAATGGACTGTTGTAGACGAGGGCACCTTCGAGGGCCCATCGCTATGGACTGTTTTTGACAGTTCTCTGGTACAATCGAGCAATATCTACGGAGGGGTGGATTACACAGGTGTCGACGACCCCACCAAACCCGGCACATATATCTGGCGTGGTTCCACAGGATGGAGGGACTATAAGTGTCTTTTAATATGCGCTCTGACGATAATGATGCTCTTGGGATTATGTTTCGTTTTACGGATTCGAATAACTATTATCGTTTTTCGATGAATAAAGAAAAGCAGTTCGCCCGTGTTGTGCGATATAGCAATGGTCAGCCGACCATTCTGGCCAAAAAGGAATTTGAATATGAAATCGGGCGGTCGTATCCGGTTGCTGTTTACGCCGTTGGAAGCAGAATACAGTTTTATTTGGATGGCCGCAGGATTTTTGACTTCGGAGATGGTACCCTCAATAATGGCGCCATCGCGTTATATAGCTGGCGCAACGCGGGGTCATGGTTTTCGGATGTGCGAATTATCGGTACGAATACAGTGGTTTCAGTGCACTCACATATCGTTAGTCTTATGACCGAAATTGTGGACCAGGGAAGACTAATACGCTGGACGCTTGCTGGTGATTCCTACGATGAGGTCATTTTAGAACGGCTCGAGGCAAACCAAAAGGTGACTTTACTGGAGAGCCAAAAAAAGGAGGGTGCTGAGAAAAATGGACCGTTTGTTTTTGCGGACCGTGAGCCCTGGCTGGCAGTAGGATATCGAGTGACAATGAAGAATTCCGCTGGGCAAGTTCTCGATTATAGGGAACTGAATGTGGCAGATGAGGTGATTGAAGATTTTGTTCTTTCCTCCGCATTTCCCAACCCGTTTTACCGGCAATCCAACTTCGTTTTGCAGGCACCCAGGCCTTTTGAAGTTCGCATGAAAATATTCAATATCCTGGGTCAGATCATTCGTGAGAACAAAACGGCTCCACTAAATAAGGGGTGGCACAAACTCGTGTGGGATGGTAAAGATAAAAATAATAATCCGGTCCCAAGTGGAATATATTTTATCCGTATGGAGATCATGAGTAAACTAACTAGCCAGAGCATCAAAACGTTTAGTCAAAGAGTATTCAAAACACGTTGATTTAAGTTATTTTGTAATAATTATCAAAAACTATAATTAAATGCGAGACTTGGCTGTCATAGGCATATTTGCGATTGGGATAGTTTATTCTCTCCGCAACCCTTTTTATGGGATCTTAACCTATTACTGGGTTAGTATTATGGCACCCCATAGATACTCCTGGGGGTTTGCCTATCACCAACCGCTGGCATTGATTGCAGCATTGGTTACGTTAGTGAGTGCATTGCTGCATTTCAAAGATTTAAAACTTGCAAAAACGAGAGAGACATTTCTATTTGTAATATTCTGGATTTTTCTTACGGTTACATCCATGTTTGCACTTTCTTCCCAAAGTGCGTGGAATGAATGGAACAACGTCAGTAAGATATTTTTGATGGTCTTTCTAACTATCATAGTAATCAAAACAAAGAAGCAGTTACAATATTTCTTGTTAGCAATTATTGGTTTTGTTGGATTTCTGAGCATAAAGGGTGCGCTTTTTGGCATTCTAACGGCAGGAAGATACAGAATATGGGGACCTCCGGAATCCAACCTCGCAGATAATAATTTTGTTGGTGTGGCCATGGTGATGATCATTCCACTGTGTTTTTTTTTAAAAAATTCATTCGAAAAAAAGTGGCAGACTTACGGTGTATTAATCATCGGATTTGCATCATTGATATCTGCAGTTCTAACTTATTCCCGAGGAGCTTTAGTTGGACTCGTTGCGTTGGGAATTGCATACCTGCTACAAACAAGACATAAAATTGTTATTTTCATTATGTTCATAATAATTGTCGGCATAGGTTATAACGTTTTGCCTTCTATTTGGTTTGAACGCATGGATACTATAGAAACATATCAAGAAGATGCCTCAGCAAACCAGCGCATCGATTCGTGGTGGTTTTGTTACAATCTGGCACGCACTCGGTTGCTGGGTGGTGGATTCGATTGTTTCACGCCTGAATTATATTATCTTTATGCTCCGAATCCTGAAATAAATATAAAGCAAAAAGAGGATGGCACATTGGAGGCGCATACTGCCCACAGCATCTATTTCCAAGTGCTGGCCGAACACGGTTTCATTGGGCTTTCGATATACATGATCTGCATTTTATCGATTATTTTTTCCATGCGAAAGCTGGACAAGATCTCCAAAAAACTTCCAAATGCGGGCTGGATTTCGGACTACAGCCGGGCATTTATCGTCAGCATCATCGGATTCATGGCCTGTGCTGCTTTCGTTTCCCGGGCTTATTTTGAGCTCTTCTGGGTTATTTACGCCGCCGCAATCAGCTTTAAGTCCATCGTCTTTTCCGGGAAGTGGACGGGAAGGGATGAGAGTATGACTATACACCGTGAACAAGGCATAGAGCACAACGTTATCTATACTTCCTGAGACGACCATCACCACCGACAGTATGTACCCATTTAACTACTGCGTATCAAGCCTACGCGGTTGAAGCTTTATTGATATACCAATTTATTGTTTTTGGGTTCATTGTCTTGATGGAGCAGTCGAATGACTTTAAATGGGCTGCCGTTTGATAGGAATGATTTAGAGACTGTGTTCACGCAGAAATATGGACATTCTTCCCAATTGGGGTGGGGCCCAAGGTTAAGACATAGTTTTGGCTACTACCAACCGGATGACATATATGAGACTCTTTTATGTCGCATGGTGGATACGAACACCATTTGGCTGGATGTCGGGTGTGGGCGTAACATTTTCCCACAAAATGCAAGATTAGCCCAAGCTCTGTGATATTGAAATACAAGATTGTAATTGAGGCGTATCATACCTGCTCGTTTGATGAAGTCAGATTTAATTATGAAAAGAATTTGGCCGTAGATAACGGGAGAGCAGGAACGTGGTATGATTATTGTACACCTTTTTTGTTGGTTTGCAATGATGCTATCCATAAAACCAAATTGAACATGAAGAGACATTTTATTGTTTTCAGCTTGCTTTCGATAGTCTTGGGTTTTGGTGTGTTATACGGGCAAGGAAGTGCGGTATTGATCGACCTTCCGCCACAGAGCTGGTATGAGGTACCCAACTCCAACATGCGTGCGGTATGTCCACCTAATGAATTTGGCGGGAAGGACTACAATTTCCAGGACTATTGTCCGAACGTAATTTCCGCCTGGAGCGGCGGTGTGTATGATACGAAACGCAATCGTTTGGTTCTTTGGGGAGGAGGACACAACGACTATTATGGAAACGAACTATATGCCTTTGATGTAAAAACATTTACCTGGGAACGAATTACTGACCCTGATCTCGATTTTACAGTATACCAGAACTGTCGAGAAACTCATGTGTCTGGAAACCCCGAGGGCAGACATACTTATGGGGGATTAGCATACATCGCCCATGCTGATCGCTTTTTCGCGCATGGAGGTTCCTTAGCTTGTGGAGCTGGTTCAAGTAGCGGTAGAACCTGGACGTTTGATTTCGACAAGAAACAATGGCTGGATATGAATCCAAAGGGAATCGTGTCAACTTGGGATCGACTCGATGAATACTCAGTATATGATCAGATGACCGGCCACGTCTTTCTTTTTTGGCATTCTCAAATGTTTTCCTATGACTATGATAATAATGAATGGATCCAGATTGATGATAACGAGTTAGTATGGTCTGCGTTGGGTGTTACGATCGATTCAAAGCGAGGTCTTCTTGTCGAGGTTGGAAATGGTTTCGTGCGAGTCAGAGACATCCGTGGTCAAGACTTTACGCCACAGCTTTGGAACACCATCGGTGGAAGTCAGGTCGTCAACTCTTATGCTCCTGGCATAGTCTATGATCCGATAGCTGATCGCGTTATTGGGTGGAATGGAGGGGCGGTCTATTCGTTAAATATGGATAACCAGGAGTGGACTCGAATTGATGCGCCCGGGTCGCCCGGTCGCGGCGAACACGGTATATTCGGGCGCTTCCGTTACATTCCGCAATACAACGTGTTCATCGTGGTGACGGATGTTGATGACGCCGTGTATTTCTACAAGAATACGGCTGGCCTCAATGGTACTCCAACTGCAGTAGAGGAGGGACCACACCAACAAGCGCCAAAGGAGTTTAGACTCATCGGCAATTATCCCAATCCTTTCAATCCGGATACCAAGATTCAATTTGATATCTCAATAGCCTCACGCCTCACTCTTACAGTCTACGACATGACGGGAAGAGCGGTACGCACGCTTATCGATCATGAGTTGACAAAGCCTGGTCGTTATGCCATTCCTTTTGATGCCTCAAAATTGGCTAGTGGGACATATTTTTATCGCATCAGTACAAATCATGGGGGGACTGTTAGTGGCAAGATGCTGTTGTTGAAATAGTGCCAAATGGCCCCTCTGTTCCTGCTTGACATCAGTGATTAAGATGCTTAAGCTTAGGATAAATCAAGGAGAGGAGGGGCTTATGGAGAGTTCAGGAGAGCTACAACGTTTAGAA
>Ga0114931_10006221_pt1 | contig 14695 bp, 13 predicted proteins | sample 2SBtaG_FD_89579 | JGI IMG/M metagenome (GOLD analysis project Ga0114931, IMG submission 89579) | Deep subsurface microbial communities from Kolumbo volcano to uncover new lineages of life (NeLLi) - 2SBTROV14_V59a metaG | ecosystem: Environmental > Aquatic > Marine > Volcanic | place: Kolumbo...
AGGAATTTGACACGGCCATTCATTTAAACCCCAATGAACCGGCATTTTATATCAATAAGTCGGTTTCTCATTTCAAACTGGGACAAATCAACGAAGCCCGGAAAAGTGCCCGGCAAGCCCTGCATTTTGGAGCCAGGATAAATCCTGCTTATCTCAAAAAAATAGGCATCCAATGAAGGTCGGACTCTTTTTCGGTTCATTTAATCCCATCCACATCGGGCATTTGATTATTGGTAACTATGTAGTCGAAGAAATGCCCCTTGATCAAGTTTGGTATGTCGTTTCTCCTCAAAGTCCGTTTAAGAAAAAAGACCGTCTACTCAATGAATACGATCGCCTACGTATGGTCGAACTGGCCACCCAAGACAATTACAAATTGCAGTCTTCCAACGTGGAATTCAATATGCCCAAACCATCTTATACGATAGACACCCTGGCACATCTTTCCGACCTCTTTCCCTCCTATCAATTCACTCTGCTTATGGGCTCCGACAATCTTAAGTCTCTACCCAAATGGAAGAACTACGAACTTATCCTAAGAAACTATAAGATTGTAGTTTATAAGCGATCCGGCAGTTTGGATCACCCACTTTTCAATGATCCTTCAGTCAGAATTTTAGACAATACTCCCTTACTCAACATCTCATCCACATTCATCAGACGTATGATAAAAGAAGGAAATTCAATCAAGTATATCGTACCGGAACCTGTTGAAAAATATATTGATGAAATGGGATTGTATAAATAATATTGCTTTCCACATCGCATGAATTGAAAGTGCTACATACACATAATTCTTTTCCGGTCAAAATGTAAAGTGTAGACAGTATCTCCAAAATTATGTGGAGAAATTGGGGAAAATGGTCTCCTTTATCCCCAATTCGAAAAAACTTTTTTCAGAATATTTTATTTCCAAACTCAAATCAGGAGTTATGCCCTTTATTAACTCCTTTTCCACTTGCTCTCCACTCAAAATTTACGCTCACAGATTGAAAAGTTATCCTGTAGATAGCTTATGAACCAACTGTGAATAAAAGCACTTTTAACTGAAAATCAATTATTGATTTTTTTCTATTTGAGTGGATATCTCTGCAGGAGATATGGAAATCCATGAATACAAATTTCTAAGAGAAAATTTTTATACAAATTAACGGACTTAATAATGACGAATATTTAATTTAAAATTTAAATCATTATTAAGAAAGCATGTGGATTTTGTTAAAATCAGGAAAATATAGCATCAATATTTTTTAATTCCTTTCTTAGATATTTTTCGTGGTTATAGAACAAGGCGGCAAAAAATCGAAGGAAAGGGGATGAAAAGGAGAAACTGTCTTCAATTTTGAGGAAGCTTAAGCGATCTTGGGAATAGACAAAGTACTTGCGATTAAATTGTAAGGGTCCTGTGCTAAGCGGTAAGCAATCAAATTCAAGTGCTTCCGCTTTTATATTTCCTTTGAATACAAGTGTATCTTTTTTTCCATAATATTCTTTCCATTTAGGAATTTCCCGATCAATCCATTCAATTTTTTGAAGTGAAATTCTCCATTTGGGTTCATTGTTTATATCTGAAATGAATTGATACAAAGCCCGATCTGAAACAAAATAGGAATTACTCATCGCGAGGGTAATATCACGTGGATAGATGCGACCAAGAAGATCGATGCTTATAACAAGCAGGAAGGCTATAAAGAGAAAAGAAAGAAAAATTTTTATTAAAATGAAGTACTCCATATATGCGGTAAGATACAGCTGCAAAGGAGTTTAGAAGAGTAGAAGTTCTCCACAAATACTGGGCAAAAAGAACTTAAATAATTGATATTTAGCTGTTTAATTTTTTTCAGGCATTTTCTTTTTTCTACTTACAATATTTAGAACCGAATTTGAAATATCATCATAGATTCCTTTCAATGTTCGAGTAAGTGTAATGCCATATCGGTTGAAATAAGAAGCAATACTCAAAGAGGTGCTGAAGTTATCGGAGAGAATGTAATATTTTTCGTTCTGATGTAGTTCTGCTACAAGGATAGGTAAATATTCGGGTTGATAATTGGATGCAGATTCGATGTGGGAAGCATCAAAATCATTGCGATTACGGAAATCCATAAGATGTATTTCTTTATCGTGCTTTAAATCGAGAATAAACTCATCCGCTTCTATTGTGATGAGCATATCAATTTCTTTACCGGCTCTTGACCAGGCACTAAAACCGTATTCCAAAAAGCCTTCAATATTTACGAGCTCAGGTAAATCATTTACATGCTCAGGTAAAACAACCAGCCATTTTTGTACGGGAAATACAAGTTCTCTCAGAAAAATTTCAAAGCTCTCGTTTTGGGGATGCAAGAATAAGCTACCCGGAATAAATCCTTTCTCAAATTCTTCTGCCGAGCGCAAGTCGAGCACTTCATACCCGGTGCTCATTTTATCCTGAAATTCATGAATTCCGTATTGCTTCATCTTCTTATTTTTAAAAAGAAAAGGCCGGCACAAAGCCAGCCTTTTAAAGTTAAATTCTGACAAATATTAAGCTTCAATCATTTCATCGACCAGTTTGGTTATTTTAGCAATTCGCTTTTTATCCAATGAGTAGTAGATGAATTTTCCTTCGCGTTCTGTTTTCACAATGCCGGTTTTCCTCAAAATGGCAAGATGTTGAGAGGCTACCGATTGTTCTAGCCTTAGCTTCACATAAATTTCGGTAACCGTGAGTTTTCCATTGCTTTCTAGTAGTTTTATTATGGACTGCCTTAGTTTGTGATTAATTGCCCGAAGGATCATTGCGGCCTTTTTGGTGGCAGCAAAGTCAAGCGTAATATCTGAATTCGTGTCCTGATCCTTCGAGAGTATCAGGACGTCCTCATTTACAGTATTATTCCCCTTCATAAATATTTGTTTAAAAAATGATTAATTAATATTTGGTAATTTTTTACCATGCTTAACGTAAACATGCTTTAAATATAATGGTTCGTAATAGATTAAATTTTTGTAATCTTTACTTTTAAATTTAATAAAAGATAACATTTTCATATTTAAAGCAGAGATTCTGACTGTTTTATCTACGGTAACGTTTCCAAAATTATTGGGTTCAAATAATTTTTTTATTGAAACAGCATTTCGAACGGTATTCTGAAAGAAGGGAATCTTGTCTTCGATGTCTTCTATTTTAAAAGGAGAAGGGGCAATCAATTCACGAAGATTTTGATCATAGACGGCCAGATATATTTCACCTTTTCGGCTATCAGCTATTGTAATAAAATGATCCTTTTCAGGATATTTTTTTTGAAGGGCATAAGCAAGAGACTGAAGGGTGGAAACGGCAATTAAGGGAATGTGAAGGGCATTGCATATTCCTTTGGCCATACTGCTTCCTATTCGTAATCCGGTATATGATCCTGGTCCATCGCTAATTGCAACGGCATGGAGATCGCTTATATTTTTTTCTGCTTGTTGTAGCACTGATTTTATAGCGGGTGCAAGTAAGCTTGAATGGCTGTGATCAATAGTACTTTCCTGGTATGAAAGCAATTTCCCGTTTTGGGCCAGAGAAACAGAACAAAACTTTCCGGAGCTTTCAATATTGAGGATCAGCGCCATTTAAAAATGAACTTTAACCTTTAGCGTATCTGTATTCCGTAAGAGAATTACATCGGTGCTGTCTCCGGATTTAAAATATCCGAGAGCTTTCATATAAGCCATCATGTCTGAAACAGTAACCGGCCCCATTTTAATAATCACATCACCGGCTTGTATGCCTGCTTTTTCAGCTGATTTACCTTCTCTTATTCCATCTATTCTCATTCCTCCCTTGCTATAGGTGTAGTCGGGTATGACACCGAGTGTAACTGTAAATTTTGGTGCTCCTTCGCTGCTGCTTCCTGAAGTTTTGGTAAAAGCCAATTTATTCCTGCCATTCAGTTCAGTTATGACTCGCGTGATGTAGTGGTAGATCTTAATCATTCCGTCATAGTTGATCTTGTACTCATCATCGCTGGGCTTGTGATAGTCTTCGTGGGTTCCACTAAAGAAGTGGAGCACCGGGACATTTTTAAGATAAAAAGAGGAATGATCGGAAGGGCCAATGCCAGACAAGCTACATTTGGTGTGCAAGCCATCTACCGGGAGAGAGTCTATATCTGAAAAATCCGGTGATGTTCCCGTACCGTTGATAATAAGAATCTCATTGCTGTCAAGACGGCCCACCATATCAAGGTTAATCATGTAATCGATTTTTTCCATAGGAATGGGGGAGTGATCCACAAACCATTTTGAGCCATAGAGGCCGAGTTCTTCACCAGAAAAGGCAATAAACATATAATTGTTTGCATCCAGGTTTTTATTGTTTTTCAGCATGCGAGCCAGTTCTATGACCGTAGCTACTCCGCTGGCATTGTCATCCGCTCCATTGTGAATGGCGCTGTCATTGGCTGCATGTAACGAACCTTTCCATCCGTGACCCAAGTGATCGTAATGTGCTCCGATAACCACAGTATTGGGTTTATTATTTTCAATAAATCCAATCACATTGTGCCCCGTGGCTTTGACTGAGTTTATATCGACAGCCAAAGTCAAATTCTTGCCCTTCAGTTCTTTTAGTAATTGGTCATTTTTAAGAAATAAAACGGGAATTCCGAGAGAGGGTGTCTTTGTATTGAGGTCATTGTCGGGGTCGTCAGCCATGGGCAGGGTATTGACAAAGAGAATAGCACTTTCCCCATGCTTTTTTGCGGTTTCTATTCGAACAGGAAGGTCATTGTATTCCACATATTTCGAATGGGGATGAATACCATCGGGAGAGGATACTTCCATGATGAATATTTTTCCTTGCAAATTTTCTTTGCCTTTATAGTCATTGTAATCGAGCTTGGGAGCCTCAATACCAAATTTAACGTATACCGTTTCAGCATTCACTTTCCCATTGGAAGAGTATGCCAGAGGATAATAATCCGAATTGAGTTTAAAAACGCTATCTCCGATTTCTAACTGGGTATCTTTTCCTATTTCTTTTTTTAGCACAAAATCAAAGGCCTGCTCATAGCTCTTCAGCCCCGGGGCTATATACAGACCTATGTCTTTAAATTCTTGTTCAATATATGTCCGGGCCAGTGCAGCTCCCTTGCTTCCGGTAAAGCGACCCTCAAGTTTATCGCTGGCCAGATAACTGATATGTTTCTTCAGGTTTTCCTTTAGGTGGGGCTCGCCTGTCTTGTCGGTAAAGCCCAAAAATAAAAAGCTAAAGAGCAGGACGGATGTAAAAAGGCTTTTCATAAAAATTCAATTAATATTTTACTTATAACAATAATGGCAAACAGGACAAAAAGGATTTTTAACGCCAAAGCCGGTAATTTATGAGAGACTTTGACTCCAATGGGAGTACCGATAATCACCCCCAATACAACGGGTAAAACCATGGGAAGGACAATAGTTCCCAAGGTAAATGGGAAATCATATTGAGCCGGATAGGAAGTAAAGAAAATATTATATAAAGAAAAGCCCAGAGCCACTATCGTTATTATTCCAAGAGAAATAGATATGGTTTTTTTTATCGGAATACGAAAAACACCATTTAAAATAGGAATGAGAATAAAACCCCCACCCAGTCCCGACAAGGCCGATGAAGTACCGCTGATAAGTCCGGTAATAATCATTTTCCAGGTGCTGATTTTTTCAGGATCGGTGTTTCCTTCTTTTTGATTTTGAGTAAACATTCTAAAAAGTAGGGGCACCATGAGCAGGGTAAAATAAAGGGCAAAATAATGGGTCGAATATATATGCGTAGAAATTAGGACTTCTTTGGTTGTGATGGAACTAACAATACCGGACAGGCCGATGGTGATCACCGGCTTGATATAAAAATTGTGGCTCTTCCATTGCCGATAGCTTCCCGAGAGGCCGGCAAAGAAAATGGCAAATAGGCTATTTGATATCATTAGTAGTACCATATCGGTACTTTCAATGCTGTGAGTGCTAAGCCGTTTGAGGAATATTGAAAAGATCAGAATGTAGACCATTCCTCCTCCTATACCCAATAAACCTGCGATAAAGCCTCCGGCAAATCCGGAAAGTAGCAACAATGCTATATTGATAGGATCTATCAAATAACTTAGTTGGAGGGTAAAAGAATGCTTTTATAGAGTTCTTTGTTTTCAAGAACTTCAACTGCCTTTGTAATAATGGGGTCATCCCGGAAGGAAGAGCGTATTACCCCACTTTGAGAAAAATAACGGGCTACAATCTCTTCCTTTAATAGCCGCTTAATTTCATCACGAAACTTCATAAGATCGTTTTTCTTGTCTTTCTCGAGTTGATCTTTTAATTCCGTCAGGGAGGGCTCCACGGCTTTCATGTAATTTTCTTTTTTCAGCTGTATCTCAAGTTTGTCGATAAGCTCTTCACTACGAGTTTGGTAATGGTATTCCTTATCCTTAAGGAAAGACATAAAATCATTGTAAATATCATCACTGATTTCAAAAATTTCCGGTGAAGGAATGGTATCATGTTCGTGGTGGAACTTTGTGGCATAGTCAAAAATCAGATCATTGCTCAGAAGACTGACGGAAATATTGGAAAGCTTGGGTTGTGGCACTTCCACATCCGGATAAATACCGGCTCCATCATAAACTACCCGGCCGCGTTCGGTCTTGAATGCGGAGCGAAGGGAGTCGGGCAATTTATTGGCATGTCCCTCTTTGTCCTTATGTGAATAGTCGATGGCCTGAATGCATCGTCCGCTGGGGATGTAATATTTGGCTGTTGTGACTTTCAGAATGGTTTTATAACTCAGTTCATAGGTATTTTGTACCAATCCTTTTCCAAAGGAAGGCTGGCCGACAATGACGGCCCGATCATAGTCCTGCAATGTACCGCTTACAATTTCGGAGGCCGAGGCCGACCCGCTACTGATAAGTACAGTAATCGGTATTTCCGTGTCAAGGGGTTGGTTTAGAGTTTTGAAATCTCGGTTCCAATCACTGACTTTTCCTTTTGTACTGACGACCAGTTTGTTCTTCGGTATAAAAATATTGCAAACATTTACCGCTTCATTGAGCAATCCGCCCGGATTGCCCCGCAGATCAAGGACAAGGCCTTTTAATTCATGCTCAGCCTTCAGTGCTTTATAGGCATTGCTTACATTTTTTCCGGCATCACGGGTAAATTGGGTAAACTTGATATAAGCTATAGAATCGTTGATCATCCCGTAAAAGGGTACATTTTTTATTTTTATTTCTTCTCGTTCAACCTGGATATGTTGATCATTAAGAAAACCTTCACGTCTGATAAGCAGATCTACGGTGGTGCCGGGATTGCCTTTGAGCAATTTGCTCGCATCTTCCACTTTCATATGTAGGGTAGACTGACCATTTATTTTTATAATTAAATCACCCGCCTGTAATCCGGCCTTGCGGGCCGGGGATTCTTCGTAAGGTTCGATGATGGCTATATAGTCGCCCTTTTGACGGATGATGGCTCCAATACCACCATATTTGCCGGTGGTTTGGAAACGATAGTTTTCCAGTTCAGCTTCTGAATAGAAATTGGTATAAGGATCAAGAGAAGCGAGCATGGCATCAATGCCGGTTCTTATGAGCTCATTTGGATTTATTTCATCTACATAGTAAAGATCAAGCGTCTTATAAATATCTGTAAAGATTTCAAGATTTTTGGATATCTCGAAATAATGATCTGCTGCAGCTAGGGAAAGCAAAGTGCCTGCAGCAAAAAAATAGAGCAGAATATGTTTTTTAATTCTTTTTATCATCTTTTCTTTTTCTTTTCCGGTACCGGATCATATCCGTGACCGCCCCAGGGGTGACAACTTAAAATTCTTTTGATCGACAACCAAGTTCCTATGATCGGACCGTGAATACGCAGGGCCTCGATACTATATTGTGAACAAGTAGGTGTATAACGGCAGGATTGTGGAAATAGTGGAGAAATTGCGTACTGATAAAAACGAATAAATAAAATGAGCACTCTTCTGATCATGATAGTTGCTTCTCAATGGTTTTCTCCAATTGCATTAAAGATAAATGAAGGGATTCGGAAAATTCATCAAATGCAACTTTGCTTTTACCGACATAGATAATCATGAGGTCAATACCGATCTCTTGCTTTTCGGCAAGGTGAAGCAGTGGGTGTTTCAGTTGCCTGTATGATTCACGCATCATCCGCTTAATTTGATTGCGGTCTACAGCCCTTTTGTATCTTTTTTTGGAAACAGAAAAGGCCACTCTCAACGGAGATGGCCTTTTATAGGATGTGATCCTGTAATATATAAGAACGGGATATTGAAATATTTTTTCTCCATAAAGGAAGACTTCCGAACTGGCTTTTTTGCCTCTGAGTATTTCCTTTTTTCCGAGGGTGTTTCTGTGAAATATCCGATTCACCGGTGGGAGAAATTACTTAAGCCGTCTTTCGCTGGAAACACTGAGTTTTTTACGTCCTTTGCGTCTCCTTCTTTTCAGAACAGCCGCACCATTCTTGCTGCTCATGCGCTCACGAAAGCCGTGCTTGTTTTTCCTTTTTCTTCTTGATGGTTGAAATGTTCTTTTCATCGTTTATCCGGATTTTTGAAATGGACTGCAAAGATATGAAAATCTTGTATTTAAAGAGCAAGAAATACTTATTCTGCTTTATCCATTCATTGAAATAAGAAATTCTTCATTTGACTTGGTACCCTTCATGTTTTGAAGGATAAATTGTATGGCTTCCTCGGTTTTCATATCCGCCAGATGTTTGCGCAGAATCCACATACGTTGAAGAGCGTCTTTGTCCAGGAGCAAGTCTTCGCGTCTTGTGCTTGAGGATACGAGATCAATTGCCGGGTAGAGGCGTTTGTTAGCGAGTTTGCGGTCAAGAGTCAACTCCATGTTGCCTGTTCCTTTAAATTCTTCAAAGATGACTTCATCCATTTTACTTCCCGTGTCAACCAGTGCTGTGGCAAGTATAGTGAGAGAACCACCGTTTTCGATGTTCCTGGCAGCACCGAAGAATTTTTTGGGTTTGTGAAGCGCATTGGCTTCTACCCCTCCTGAGAGCACTTTACCTGATGCCGGTGCCACCGTGTTATGTGCGCGGGCAAGGCGTGTGATTGAATCCAGAAGAATCACCACATCATGTCCACATTCCACCATTCTTTTGGCTTTTTCGAGTACAATGTTTGAAACCTTCACATGCCGGTCGGCTTGCTCGTCAAAGGTAGATGCTACTACTTCTGCATTTACGCTGCGCTGCATGTCGGTCACCTCTTCAGGACGTTCATCAATAAGCAGGATCATTAGGTAGACCTCAGGATGATTGCGGGCAATTGCATTGGCAACAGCTTTGAGGAGGAGTGTCTTACCGGTTTTCGGTTGGGCGACAATCATTCCACGCTGTCCTTTTCCTATCGGGGTGAAAAGATCCATGATGCGGGTAGAGAGATCGCTGGACCCCGTTGATAGGTCCAATTTTTCCTCAGGAAAAAGTGGGGTGAGGTAATCAAAAGGAACACGGTCGCGCACCTCATCCGGTGTACGTCCATTGATGGAGTCTACTTTTAGTAAAGCAAAATATTTTTCACCTTCCTTGGGAGGGCGTATGGTTCCTATGACCGTATCTCCGGTTTTTAAACCGAAGAGTTTGACTTGTGAAGGTGATACATAGATATCATCGGGAGAAGAGAGGTAGTTATAATCGGCTGATCTTAGAAAACCATATCCGTCAGACATCATTTCCAGTACACCTTCACCGGCTACTGCGCCCTCAAGATCGATATCAAAGGGGTTCTCTTCCTTTTTTTCGTTCTTATGATCTTGCTCGCGTGTTTCCTGAGTTCTTCTACGATTATTATCGTTGTTCCTGCTTTCTCCACTCCGTTTGTCGTTGCTTCGGTTGCGGTTGCGGTCGTTCCGCTGTTCGCGATGCGGTCGATCTTCATTCTTTTCTACGCTCTTTGGACTTTTTTCTTTATTATCTTCTTGCTTTTCTTTTTTTATAGAGTTTTCGTCAGTCGTGCTTTCTTGTTTTCTGATGTCTTTTGCAGCAATGGAAACTTCTTCAGCCTCTTTTTCGCTTTCTGCTTCCTTCTTTTTCTTTCTTTTGGTTTGGGGTCTTTTTTTGACCGGTTTTTCTTCCTTCACTTCATCGCTGTCGTTTCCGACAACGGCTTGCTGATCAAGAATTTTATATATTAATTCCTGTTTGGTCAGCGATTTATAGTTCTTGATCTTTAAACTCTTGGCAATATCTTTCAGCTCAGGTACGAGCATGTCATTGAGTTGCAAAATATCATACATGATAATTCTTATTATTTGGAAAGGTGATTTAAAATTTGGGCAATAAAAAAAGGGGTTCAATTGAACAGCCCTTGAAGGCGGGCGATTTGTTGCTGCAAAGCTAATGAATCTGGTATGATAATTCAAATAGGGTAAAAATCATTCCACTTTCAAAATAACAGGCTGCTATCTTTGTAAAAAAATGAGAAAAAGATGCTTTTAATAAAAGAAATAAGAGAGAATGGGGAAAGTATAAAGAAGAAACTACGGAAAAGAGCTTTTCAGGAAACTGAATTAATTGATATAATCATAGACCTGGATGAAAAGAGACGCAGCATCAAGAGGGAATTAGATGATTTATTAAATAGAACCAAAATGCGTTCCAAGGAGATTGGCAACCTCTACAAAGTGGGGAAAAGAGAGGATGCGGAGCAAATGAAAAAAGAGATGATATCCCTGAAAGATCAGGTTAGAGCTTTGGAGGATGAATATCGCAAAGTGGAACTGGAAATAGAGGATATCCTTGTGCGCATACCCAATCTGCCTCATGAGAGTGTCCCGGCAGGTACGACCGATGCGGATAACCTTGTTATTAAAGAAGGCGGTGCAATGCCATTATTGCCTGAAGGTGCGCTTACACATTGGGATCTGGCCGTAAAATTTGATTTGATACGTTTTGAGGAGGGTACCAAAATTACGGGTTCCGGCTTTCCGGTTTTTAGCGGAATGGGTGCTCGACTGCAGCGGGCTTTGGTCAATTTCTTTTTGGACCGAGCCATCAAGGCCGACTATCATGAGTTTTCCCCTCCCCTGCTGGTAAACAAGGAATCGGCATTTGCCACGGGCCAACTTCCGGACAAGGACGGACAGATGTATTATATAAACGAAGATGACCTTTACCTCATTCCTACTGCCGAGGTCCCCTTGACGAATCTTTATAGGAACAAGCTTCTGAAGGAGGAGGATCTGCCTCAAAAATTGGTGGGTTATACCCCGTGCTTCAGAAGAGAGGCCGGATCTTACGGCAAAGATGTCAGAGGCTTAAATCGCCTGCACCAATTTGATAAGGTGGAGATTGTACAGATAGCGCATCCAGAGAAATCGTATGATGTATTGCAGCAAATGATGGCACATGTTGAATCCCTCATCATTGATTTGGAATTGCCTTATCGCATTCTGCGGCTTTGTGGTGGAGATCTGGGCTTTACTTCGGCTCTGACTTATGATTTTGAAGTTTATTCTGCCGCTCAAAAAAAGTGGTTGGAAGTTAGCTCCGTATCCAACTTTGAATCATTTCAGGCAAACCGCTTAAAACTTCGCTTCAAGGACAGCAATGGGGAAAATCGTCTATTGCATACATTAAATGGAAGTGCCCTGGCCTTTCCGAGGATTATTGCCGCCTTGCTGGAAAATGGACAAAAGAAAGATGGTATTCAAATGCCCACTGCATTGCATCCTTATCTGGGTTTTGAATTGATAGCATAAGGAGATGACCTATAGTTTTATTTCCAACTCCTGCTCCCAATTGGGTTTGATATCTATTTTCTGAGGATAGATATAGAGCGGCTCAGCTTCTTTTTTTAATTTAAGACTCGTGCCATCCCAACGCTCATTCCCATTCTTATCTATAACTATATGTAGCTGATAGCTTCCGGGCGCCAAATCCCCAAAGCGTATACTTTTTTGACGGCCTGGCAGTATTCTACGAATTTCATGATTGGATGATTTCAGAATAACTATTTTTTGATCTTCTTTTGTACTATCCCTGGGGAAAAGTAGTACAAGAGTGCTATGGTCCTTAGGAATTGCTTTAATTGGAATATTTAATTCTTTATGATTTAATTGATTATTAAAGAATAAAATAGAAGAATCGGGAATTTTTAGAAAATGATATTTCAAGAGGGAGTCGGAAGAAATAGGAAGAAGGAGACTATCCCTATGAATCTGAGCTTTGAGTAAGACCGTATCATTTTCAGAAATCAGCTGGATATCACGTAAACAACTATAAATAAATGTATTAAATATAATAATTAAATTATCTTTTAAAATTATTTCTTTATTTGTTCCCACTTTGGGAATGGAGGATTTTACTGGACAATACACAGGAAAAGAATCTCCGTTAAAGGAAAGAAACTGAACCATAAGTGAGTCTGCTGGGCTATGAAGAAAGAGTTGGAAAGTATCGGCTGAATTAAAACGAAGAATACCTTTACCTGAAGCCAATAACATGCTTTCGCCCGGAAGCAGGGGCCGATCTGAAATAAGGTTAAAGCTACCAGGACCAAAAGGTTGGCATACAATTTTGGGATGAGGGTTTATTTCAGGGCTTAGACGCAGATCAAGGAGGGTGGTATCGCTTTCGATAGTCAGTGTATCAAAAAGAAATGAAATGTCTTCCTTATATGGATCATAGAGCAGATTTCTATTTCGGTCATCAAAAGCAGCTAGCCTATAGGAGCCGGGAGACAAGTATTTGATTTCAAATTCACCCTCTTTATTGCTGTAACCTAGAAAGTCGGGAGGACCGAGAAAGGCTGAGTCGGTAAGATTTTTATATAGAGCAACAAGAATTCCTTCTTTTTTCTCTCCGGTCTGGGCATCAGTCACGAGACCTGCAATATGGAGAGAATCAAGATGGTCGCCTGTAGAAAAAGCATAACCAAGGCCATTAAGGATATTTCCCTCATTTAAGTCGGCAATATTATCGGCAAAGTTGATATTGTAGGTAGTATTCGCTTTAAGTGAGTCTTCAAAAAAAAGGATCAATTGTTTCTTCTTAACCTTAAAATGCATATCAAGGTGGGGGGAAGAAATGACCGCATGTTTATTTTTAAGAACAATAAATTCGTCAAAAAGAAAGCTAACTTGACTTTCACGGAATTGAACACTTTCATTGGGAGGGCTTGTCATAACCAGACGAGGGGGAGTTTCATCTTTTGGTCCACCACTTGGGCTTCCTTGCCTGGCACATGAAAGAAGGATAAAAAAGAATAAGAGTAAGAAGGAATAGCGCTTCATTTATCGACCGATATGAACCATTAAAATGGAAATATCAGCAGGGCTGATCCCGCTGATTCTTGATGCATGGCCTATGTTAGCGGGTTTAATTTTCTTTAGTTTTTCTCTCGCTTCAGACGATAGGGCCGATATGCGTTCGTAATTAAAATCAGGCGGCAAAGACAGGTCTTCCAGTTCAATCATTCGCAGTGCCATTTCCCGTTCTTTATCGATATAACGCTGATACTTTATTTGTATTTCTGCCTGCTCAATTTCTTCTGCAGTATATTCGGAGAGATAGTTGTGATATTCGCTCATCCGTTCCATAATATCGAAAAGCGAAATGCCGGGACGGGTAATAACTCCATAAGTTTTTACTTTTTGCCGGATGGGGCTGCTTCCCAATGTCTCTAATAATGGATTTATCACCTGAGGATCCACACTGGTCTTTTTTAACCAGTTTATAAGTCTTTCTACTTGTGACTTCTTTTTTTCAACGCTTTGATAACGTTCAAGATCTATCAGACCCAGTTGATGGCCCATAGGAGTAAGTCGAAGATCGGCATTGTCCTGTCGAAGCAAAAGTCGATACTCGGCTCGTGAGGTAAACATTCTGTAAGGCTCTTCGGTACCTTTATTTATGAGGTCATCAATCAATACTCCAATGTATGCCTCGTTGCGCTTTAAAATAAAAGCTTCTTTTTCCCTGATCTTTTGTACGGCATTGATACCGGCCACAAGTCCCTGGCCTGCAGCTTCTTCATAGCCGGTGGTACCGTTTATCTGCCCGGCAAAAAATAGGTTTTCGACCAGTCGGGTTTCGAGCGTATGTTTCAGTTGAACCGGTGGAAAGTAATCATATTCGATCGCATAGCCGGGCCTGAATAGCCTTGCATTTTCGAAACCGGGGATTTTTTGAATGGCTTTTACCTGGATGTCTTCCGGAAGGGAGGTAGAAAAGCCATTGACATAAACTTCTACGGTGTTCCAGCCTTCCGGTTCAACGAATATTTGATGTCGAGGACGTTCGCTGAATCGCTCAATTTTATCTTCAATGGAAGGACAATAACGGGGACCGGTTCCCTGTATTCTTCCGGTAAACATGGGCGATTTTGAAAAGCCTTCTTTCAGAATATCGTGTACAGCAGGGTTGGTATAGCTGATAAAGCATGAGCGTTGTCGCTTTAGAGCTTTTGTATCATTGCTGAAAGAAAAATGGGACGGGTTTTTATCTCCCTTTTGTTCTTCCATACGAGTGTAATCAAGTGATCGTCCGTCAACACGTGGTGGGGTGCCGGTTTTCATTCTTCCTGACTCAAACCCGAGCCTCACGAGTTCTTCCGTAATTCCAGTAGATGCACGTTCAGCGGCTCGTCCTCCCCCAAACTGTTTCTCCCCCACATGGATAACTCCGTTGAGAAAGGTTCCGTTGGTGAGGA